>Ga0315277_10004903_pt1 | contig 17752 bp, 23 predicted proteins | sample YL17G05_15_MG_FD_203695 | JGI IMG/M metagenome (GOLD analysis project Ga0315277, IMG submission 203695) | Sediment microbial communities from Yellowstone Lake, YNP, Wyoming, USA - YL17G05_15 | ecosystem: Environmental > Aquatic > Freshwater > Lake > Sediment | place: USA: Wyoming | collected...
AGCCTCTGGAAATACTCTGGATGACTTGCCAAATGTCTGATTGAAAATAATAATCAATTTTGACCAATCAATACTTTTATTTGATTTATCATTATCATTATCATTATCATTATCATTATCATTATCATTATCGGCATCCATCGGATGCGATTGCATACCAGCGAATAAAACTGGATTAATTACCTCATCTTTATTCCATCTCTTGGCTGCATTAGTCTGATTTTTTGCGCATCTCTCCAGATACTTCTTCTCATCTTCCACAAATTGACCTTTGAAAAATAAAAAAGCAATGTAAATAGAGCTCTCTGGAGATGGTTCAGAACCCTCATTGTGGTAATTGAACAAGGAACGGAATAAAAACCCTAATTCGTCATCTTTGAGGTGTTTAATGGGGTTATACATTGAGCTGTATAAGATAAAAGACTTTCTCATAGTTCAATTGCTTTATAAATTTGTTGTTGGACATCTCCAATTGCTTCAAAAAGCATATTTACTCTTTGCTCTTTATTCTCTGCTAAGTAGTATTGTACATTTTTGATTGCTCTGTGTTTCCATAGCTCTGGGAATATAAATTCAAATTGAGTATAAACGGACTTATATCCTTCGAACCAGAAATAGTGACAGAGCCCAAGGTCATCTTTATCAATATTGAAAGACATACTTTTATACTGAGAATTAAGTAAGTCATATTCAGTTCCTTGAATCCACTCTAAAGCCAGTTCATAGGCCTTTAATCTGTTCTGGAGAGCTTCGAGTTTTTTTATTGAAATCATAACTCTGTATTTATCTTTTGTGAGACCTCTTTTCCTTCCGTTTGTTTTGCCTCATAGAGCGTCCCTCTGAGCTCTGGATGACTTGCTTGGAGAATACATCTCACTCTCCGAATGCTTTCCATTGAGGGCAATTTACCATTAGCGAAATATTGCAGAAATTCCAGAGCTGTCATAAGCTCCAGTTTTGTCTTTCCGATTTCATTAAAGTAAATTGTAGCAATCAATTTATTGTCATCGTCTCTCAGATGAGGTGTTGAGATAAGTAAATATTTTACCTTGTCTTTGACTGTTTTCATTTGGTTGTATGTTCTCATAATTTTCCGTTATCAGCAAATGAATAATATGCCTCACTTGTGAGGATTAAATGGTCCAATAATGCAATGTCCATAATTTTGCCAGCCTCTTGCATTTTCTGGGTTAATCTAATATCTGATTCGCTGGGTTTGATGTTTCCAGATGGATGGTTGTGAGAGATAATGACTCCAGCAGCATTAGATTTGATTGCTGCTTGAAATACGTTTCTTACATCCATCAAAGTTGAGGAGATTCCACCCTCTGATATTTTGTGGACTCCCAAGACTCCATTGGAGCTGCTGAGCAAAATTGCAAAGCTAAACTCTCTGTAATCAATTATCTCCTCATAGAAAGGCATTAGTAGTTTAAAGCATTGCTCTGAGCTGTGGACCTTTGGCCTCTCTGATGCTTTAATTTTGGGATGGTAGGTAATTTTAATTTCTGTTGCTTTCATCGTGTTAATTTTAAATTTATTTTACATTCGAGATTTAAATACTTGACAGAGTTGCCCTTGGATTACTTGTTCAGTATAATCCTCTGATTCGACTCTATCAATGGCCCATTCATAAATGGCTGTGTTTTCTTTTTGTCTATTGTATTTCAGCTTTCCATAGCGTATGGAACGCTTAATCTTTTCCAGAGCTTCTAATACTTCATTCATATCTCCATATTCGATATTGATAGATAGATTTCTTCTGACAGCTTTCATTTGTTTACATCATTAAATCGTTCCAGAATATTCTCAATTGCTTGGTTTTTCAATCCATCTCTGATGAGCTCCAGAGCTTCGATTAATTCTGATTCCAGAAATTCGACTTCTACTTCTCCAGAGCCAGAGCATCTTTCACATTCCTCTTTATAGTAGCAGCCCCCACAGCACATTGAAGCTGGCTTGCTGCAATGAGGACCCACTTCAATAAATCCATCTCCATCACAGTTACGACATTCATCATTGTAAATAATTGAGACCTCTTGTTTTTTTACATCGTTCATAATTCAATAATATATTTGATTTCAGATACTGGAGGAAGTTCCTCATTTTCTTGCGCACATCTCTGGAGCCTATATTGCAGCAATGCTTCAATAATGTTCTCAGCTGAGATTGTTATACCTCCAAGCAATGGAGATGTATTTGCCTCCAGCCCTCTGCGCTTGTAATATGTAATATGGAATGTTTTCATTTTGAGTTTAGTTTAAAATTAGTAATCGATTTCATTTGCAATTAAAGACTTTTTGATTAATTTAATTCTTTCGTCCTCCAGAAAAGCTATTGCTTCATACCAATCATTCCATTCATTTTCATCATTTAATTTTTTTGTTTTTATTGATTCAAGATGTACTTGAGACTTCTCTAATTCATTCAATAGAGCTTCTCTGTGTTGTGGCTTTAGCGTCATTTTATTTATTATTAAATTGGTTACACATTTGGATAAATTTCTGTCTTGGTAGTTTTTTGAATTGCTCCAGAGTCAAATTATTAGCTTCTGCAATTCGGCTCATTTTATCTTTGAGCTCAGTTAGGGACTTCGTGTTAGTCTTCATCTTCATCTTGTGGATTAGCATTAGTAATAAATTCATTTAGTTCTTGCTCATCTAAATGTTGATACATCTCAGAGATTTCCTTTGCCATCATTACCAAATCGACAAATGCTCCTTGTTCATATTTTGAAAGAGAGTTAATCTCTCCATTATTTATTGCATCAATACAATCTCTTAAATCCTCAGCAGTATTCTCAAATCTGCAATAGCTCATATTCCCCATTTTAGTTATTTTTAGTGTTAGTACTTTTTTTAATTGTGATTGTCCATTCAGAGCCAAAAGCGATTTTATATTCTCTAGCTAGATATTGAGCAAACTCTTTCGTTTCGCTTTCATCAAGAACCTCACTGGTCCCTTTATACTTTCCGATTACTAAATACATAATTATAAAATTTGATTGTTGATAAAATTAATTAAGTCACTTTTGATTGCTGCCATACTTTCGTTGAGAAGTCCACAAGCCTCAGAATAGGTTCCAGCCAAAATAAGTCCAATCGTATTTTTATCGACTTTTTGAGAAATCCGATTATATCGATTAATTAAAAAATTGTGAAAATCTAAATATTTAGAATATTGATATTCCGAAAGTTTAGTTTTGATTTTTGATTTTTGGTAAGCATCTCCAGCTTCCAAATTATTCCAAGGGGAAGAAATTACCTCGAAATTTTCTAATAGATAAAATGATTTTTGCATCGTGTTTTTTTTAATGTTCGCAGCTAAGATAGACCAATCTTTTAGACTTCCAAAAAAGACAAAAAAAAAATTAAATTTCGACTTAAAAAGATCAGTTTTAGTGCATTTCAAAATTTTTTATTGCACCCTCTGTAACCCAGTGGTGTTGGGCAAAACGCAGTTCTCTTCTTTCTTATATCGTAGTACCAGAAAGGGCCTAACGTGCGTTAAACGTCAGTTATTTGCAAAATATGAGGTTTTAGACTAACTAAAAAAGCCCCCAAAATGGAGGCTAATTTTTTTATATTTTGATGAAAAAATTAAGGTTTAAAACTCATTAATAAGGCAATATGAAACCACATTTTGAGGCTTACAAAGCTCAATAAATTTTAAATATTTTTCATTATCATTGATAACTTGACAGCCAGCACTCCAATCATTAATGTATTCTTTTTTGACCTTAGAAGCAAAATTATAAGTGTTTGCGTGGAAATTTATTCCAATAAATCCCTCCATTAACATTCCTAATTCTTCACTTTTTCCGTTCAGATTTCCATCTCTGTAAAATTTAATCTTCGAGCCGGTTTGCAATAATGCTTCCATTTTGCCTCTATGCTTTCCAAATTTCCAGAGATTAATATACCACTCATCAGCCTTAACAACAGCAGCTCCAACAGTATTAAAATCCTTAAATCCTCCAGCTAAAATGGTAAAACCAGGATTTGTGGTTCCAGAAGTGACATCAATAAACTGCTCTCCTCTGAATAAATAAAATTTATCATCGAACATATTGGGAGTATCTTCATTGCTTCTAACACCTAAAATCCAGAATCCCTTTGGATAACCTTTGAAAGATGGAAGCAGCTTAACTCTATTGAGAAGCTGATTATCTGTGTATGATTTTACATTATTCATATTTCTGATTTGTAATTTAGTTCGAAAAATAATTCATTTATTACGCAAGTCTGAGGCTTGAACCATTTATAACACGCTTGAACAGTTTTTTTCCACCAGCTTAAATGATGGTTATAAATCTCCTCATAGCTCATCTCTGGACCAGCATTGAAGAGATGCCAGAGAAAAGAGGTATTAACCTCCTCCAGTTTATTACTGATTGATATTGCCTCATTCTGAAATTTCTTTCTTCTGGAGGAGTTTATCAATGGTTGAGTAACTATAATTGCATCCATTACTTGTCAGTTTTTTGAGCGTGAAATATTGCCTTTGCTCCGAATGCTGTTGCACCAATTACCAGAGCAATTATTCCAATTGGATTAACTACCAGACCAGTTGCCAATACAGCAGCACAAACTGTTCCAATCGTTGTCGCTAATTGGCCTTTTTTCTTGTCTGCTTTTGGTGTTTTTGATTTAATTCTTTCGATTATATTCATAACAATTTATTTTCTTAATTCGTGAATAGCTGTAATTATTCGTAGCTCCATTTTGCTCATTTCTGTTTTAATCTCTTGAGTTGACGCATCTTGCTTTTCTCTGTTTTTCTCAACAGTGACTTTAAGACTATCAATGCGCTTGTGCAAAGCTGTATTTGCATCCTTGAGATTGAATTGCAAATCCTTTATATCTGCTGCTTGAGACTCCAGCTCAATGGAAAGAATATCAACCTTTCCTTTTAGTTTAAACCAGACTCCAATTGCTCCAGCAGCTCCAAAAAGCACAGAGATTAAAACATCCATTCCAACACTTACTCCAGATAAATCCATTACTCGAACAATGTTAAAAAGTCATCAACAATCTGCTTGCTTTCTGAGCTGAGCAACAAATAATCTAATTCTAATGAATCGATTGAAACACTATCTGTTGAGACTCTATTGCAGTCAATAGCAGCTGCGCAGTTAGAGATGTTCAAACTAGAAAATGACCCAAAAAATAGGATAAAATTATCATAAATCTCCCTATCTGTGTTGGACATCAATGCTCTATCAAGATAGATGTTTTTAATAACTGGAGCTGTGACCATTCCCATTATAATATTGGAATCTGCTTGTCCACTAATAATATTAATATTCATAACTTTTTTTTTTAGAAACGTGGAACCTCTAATAATGGTTCAATAATTAATCCTTGTGCTAACTGATTTGTAACATTTACATTCAATGGTTTATTAGCGACAACATTTGTAAATTGGCAACTTTTAAGTACAGTGCTGGTAACAAATTCGCCAAGCAAACCTTCGCTTTTTGATACGCAATTTATTACCTCAAGGTTTGTAAGGCCTCCAGCATCAAGACCAATCATTGTTCCATCTTTCATCGTATAATATAAACTACAACCCATTAAATAAAGAGTTCCTCCATACATAAAAATTGAATTACCAGATGTATTAACTTTTTTGATTGTTCCATTTTTAACAACAACTAATCCATTTCCTTGAGTAATAATCGTATTGATATTTGAGAATAAATCTCCATTTAAAACAATTCTTCCAACACCAATATTTGCTCCCCATAAACCAACAGAATCATTTCCGTAAATATTCCCATTTATAGTAACTTGACATTGAGAAGAACTCCAAAGTAAAATCATTGATTGTGCACCTCCCAAATATGCTGTTTCGCTTATTAAATCTCCATTAACAGTAAAATAACTTGTTGCACTTGAATTTGAAGATGAAAGTATGTTTTTAAAGTTACCACCATAAATATTCAATGCAGTCATAATATTTCTAGGACAATTTACAGTAATTGTTCCAGAATGATTCGCTCTGATGTCGTGAGATTCTTGGTTTGCCTTTATGTAATTTTTTACATTTAAAGTCGCATTACAATTGTTTCTCCAAGTGAAAGCAAAGCCAGAACCAAGAGTCTGAGTTGACTCCAGAGAGTTGAAATTAAAAGTTATGTTTGAGGTTCCAACAGTCACATTAAAAGCCAAACAAATTGCTCCTAAATTAACCAAAGAATCTCCCTCAATCAAAACTGTACTTGCATTTTGAAATCGGAAAGCCAATGAGCCCATTCCAAGGTTCCATTTTGCATAACCATACCAGTTGAAATCTGTTGCTCCAACTCTGGCATCTGTCAAATAAAAGTAACCATTAAACACAACTCCAGCGTCACAAAAAACGTCACAAAAATTATAAGGATTTGGCTGCACAGAATTAAATTCTCCTTTGCGAACCCAGACTAAACCTCTGTTTGTTTTTGTTCTGGATGTAAGACTTATTGCATTTAATGCAGCCTCAATTGAGAAAAAAGGTTTATCAAAAATACCTATTAATCCAGAGTCGTCATTTCCAGTAACATTATCAACAAAAGCAACGGTTGAGTATTTAACACTCGACAAGCCCCCACCACCGTTAGAGGGCAAATTAAAACCCGTATTGGCTCTTAAAAATGTAACTAAACTTAGCAAATCAAACACTCCAGCATCTCCTTCCCAGAGGTTATTGTTGACATCTGACTTCTGGATAACCACTGTTCCTCCAGAGCTCTCAAGCAAAGTAATTGTATCTTCCAGTTCAGTATAAACTGTCTTTCCCATTGGGAACTCTGACTGGACTATTGTTAAGTTAACCTCCCTTGAAACGATGAGGTAATTTCCAGAAATAATGATTGAATTCATATTATAGTTTTTAGTGTAAAAATACAATTTTTGCTTCTCTAGCAATACAAACGTTGTATAAATCTTTTGGAGTTAATTTATAATTGTTTGGAATCTGATGAGCCCAAGCAACATATTCTGAGCAATACATTCTTTCTTGGTCATTTTTGCCCTCTTTATATTTTCCAGTTATTAATTGGGCTGGATGCTTCAAAAGAAGTCCCTCAAAGTCATAGGCTGTATTGCCACTTTTTGACATTGCTCTAATACAGAAATCGTGCTCATTTTCTGGTGCATCTGGAAATCTGGTAACAGTGAATTTATAGTTAAACATTTTAATCCATTCATCAAAAGGCCGAACATTAACACCATCTTTTTGAGCGTCAATAATATAAGGTTGCCCCCATATTTCAATGAAAATTGCAGAGTGACTGAACTCAGATTTAGTAAAGAATTTAATTGCTCTGGAGAGGTATTTCTGACCAGAGCAATGAAGAATATCTCCAATTTTTAGATTTTCCATAATTAATAAAATGAGCGTTTATTTTTAAATTTATCAGAAACAATGCATTTCAAAGAAGCTGAGCGTGAAAAATCAAAATATGTAATTTCAGCAGTCTCCTCCAGAATAACTGGTAGGTCATTATATCTGTAAGAATGATTATGAGCGTTGTAATCTGAGATAAACATCTTATTCTCTGAAAGCAAATAAAGGTCTGTTAATTTGCGAATATGCTCCTCACAAGTTGGTTCCGTATGGACCTCATATTTATTCAGATTTTCTCTGATTACTTTTTGCATCTCTCTGTTCTGGTAGATTATATTGTCTATCTCAGTGTTCGGCTGTCTGTTTCCAATAAACCCATAAAAACGGATTGTATCTTCCACATTGGCCCCAGAGAAATCAATGCCCTCAATTTCTTGATGAGAATTGAATTTAACACGCAATCTCGCTGTGTTTAACGCTGCATTTATGCTGAAAGGCTCCAAGTGGTAAACCCCCCAAGTAAAAGTCTCTATTATGCCAGATATGTTGTAAGAAATTTTAAGCTCAAAACAGCCAGCTCCATCCAGCGCAAGGACATCTTTCCAGTTGACAGTCCAGTAATATGCATTGACCTCATTAGGGAACGCAATTTGAGTCGTTAGATAGTTTGTTGCAACTCCATTTTTTTCCAGAAAACAAGTAACTGAGTCTGATGGGTCTGAGAGTTTAATCCAAGCACTTGTAATATCATTTTTCCAGCTGTCTCCAGTCTGACTTGCTAAAACATTAAAAGGGCAACAGCATCTGAAATAACCTCTGTCCTCCTCCTCAAATATCTCTGGCAATTTGATTGCTTTGTATTCTCTTAAATCTCTATCTTCCGAAGTCAAACATTCGCCACATCCCAGAACATCAAACAGCTCAACTCCAAAATCTATCTCTGGAACCCAGACTCCAAATGGACAAACTAAATTCGAGTTATTCTGAGCGTAAAAAACATCCAAATCTGTTGATTCAGCTACAACCCAAGACTGAATTGTTGTGTTGAAATATATTACAAATATGAAAGAAGAATAAACAAATGCATACGCATTGTAACCATTGATTGGAGTTAAAGTAGTTGTTGAAATCTCCTCAAAACTTGGCATTGGTTTGAATTTAAGAAACACAGTTACACAACTGCAAGGAGTATTACAAACTCCCTCCTCTGTTGTAAAAGTATTAAATACTGGACTTGCCAACCAGACTGGCATTGATGCCAGAGGACATTGATTAATATTAGCCTTTAATCCAGTGACTATTGCGCTTCCTCCAACCCCATCTGTGGTAACATACCAATTATCAAATAAATCGTGCCAAATGCTAAAAGTCACAGCTCCAATAACGAACTCCCAAGTAAAAAACCCATTAAATGAACCAGTCGTTGCTGCTGTGACTGTTGTCTCTGGGTCATCAATATACTGATAAGTAATTTTTAAGCATTCGCACATAATTAATAATTTTGAGCAATATAATCAACTATTTTATTATGAATTTTGTCCCAGAGTGGTTGCGTAACATATCCAGCAACTGGAACCAGTTCGCATTTTTCTTTTGCTGTAATCCACCAACCATTATTAATAGCAATTGCCACTTCCCAGAACGAATTCTCAATTGATGCATTGACTATTCTTGGGTAATTATTGACTAATGAATTTAACCGAAGTTCTGACATTAAAGAAATCAAAGCAACTCTTCCATCAAAAATCCTTTTATCATAAAGAGCAATTTCAGAGGCTAATAAATCAACTGGATTATGAGCATCAACCAGTTTATCCAGAGCTGTCTCATTAATTATTGAGTTACCATAAATAAATAACTCATCAGCAACTAATTGGAGCCCAACAAACGACTCAATAAAATTTGAATTATCAATCTCTTGGTGCAATTTTGATGCGTTTATTAATGCCTCATCTATTGCGTATGTTTTTAAATTTTCCATTTTAAGAAAGTTTGATTGCTGAAATAACTCTATTACGAATTGTGCCAGTTCCAGATGGAACCTTAGCAACCATTGAAATAGTTTGTAACCCAACAATTGTTAATATTTTCTGTGTTGCAAATGCGCTATAATCTCCACCTGCTTTCGCTCTAATTTCTCTACCAGTTCCATTCTCATAAACTCCAGCAACTGCTATACCAACAAATGTTGAAGTATTATTTAAGTTATGAGTACACTCTCCAGATATAGTAACAAGCCAAGTTCCAGTTGGTAAAAAAATGTTTTGAATTGCAGTATAAACCAGAGTTGTCACTGATGAGCCAATAGCCGTTTCTGTAATAACTTGGGCTTGTGGAATAATCCCAGAACCAGCTGGAGGAGCCCAACTTCCATCAGCTCTCAAAAAATTAACCACTCCTCCTCCAGATGCTGGAACCAACCCATTTAATAAATCTGTAAAGACATTCATTATTGCAGTCGCTTGAGCTGCTGTAAGGTCCTCAACATTCCCAGTTCCAGCTGTTGTCCTCCCTTTGAGTGTTGCAGTCGGTATTTGAGCTAATTTAGCGTTAGTTACAGCATTAGCAGAGATAGTTAACGCAGCTGAGCCAGTTACCTCTCCAGTATGAGTCACATTAAATTTATTGGTTGCACCCTCTGTAATGTCATCTGTTGTGTTAGATGCCAGAATAAAAACTCCAGACTGGATGCCAGCTCGAATTGTTGCGCCTAAAATCTTCTTTGTGACAAATTGAGTTCCAGTCCAGAAGTCAATGTCATAATAATCTTGGTCTTGAAATGCCAGACTTTCGTTGGTGTAATTGTGTATTTCCATAATTATTGAGCTAAAGTTTTATTGTCTCCAAATGTAGTTGTTTTTTGGTCCCCATCAGTCGTTGTTTTATACAAAATAACAGCATCTGACTGGAGGCAACCTTTAATCTTTGTTGTAAATTTACAACCATTTTCCAAATTTATTAAATCTGGATTGAAATAACATTCCATCCTTGCAATATTTGGAGCTGGATATGTTATTGACATCAGAGCTCCAGATAATGGAGTTAATGGATTGCTGAGGTCATTATCAAAAGGGACAACTGTGCTCAGTATTTTTCTGGGTTGATTTTCAGTTGGTTCAACTGTAATCATTCCCCATATTTCCGACTGATTCCAATATCCAATATTGAGTTCGTGTGTTGCCACAACTCGCATTAATTGTCCTATCGTAACGACTCCAACATTTTGATTGGTTGAGTCCAAGAAAAGCTCAATAGTTTGGTCAATATTGGAGTCTGAGTTATAGGGTTTAATCAACATTGATTTTGTGTAATTATGAGATATTCCCTCCTCAACAAGTGACAGCTCCAACTGGACCTCCCAACCTAATGAACCATCGTATTGCTGCCAGTTTTTGTTCTGGGTTGGATAAAAATCAACATTTGCATTTATCTGACTGAGCCAATACTCCCAACGTGAAATCCAAGGAAAATAAATGCCAACAGCATATTCCGTTAAAGTATCAAATACTGGAATCAAATACAATTTAGCTTCTCTCTTTGCAGATGTTGTCGGAAGCGAGCTGTTGATTAATGCTGTCTCATTTAATAAATATCTTCCATCATTGGAAATCTGGATTCCAGTGAAATTCCAAGACTTTTGAAGCAGTGTAAAATCAGCGTTTAAAAGACCATTAAATGCCTCAATTTTGACCGAGAAATCCTCATAAATCTTGTTTTTCTCCAGCATAAAATAACCAAAATAGGCAACGTCATCTTCTGTATTAAACTCCAAAGAATTGATTGGATTAATAGCCTCTGTCAATTGCTCTGAATGGTCAAAATATGCAGTTTCTCCGTTGATAATTAATGGAGAACCAACTCCAACAACCTCCTCTAATTGGTCACTGTAAGCCAGTAAATTACTGTTCCCACATTTAACCCAGAGCTGGAATAATCTATCTCCAACTTCTCTGGCATCCATAAATGTTGAGAATGCTGCATTGGGAGTAAATGTCAACCCAATAGTTGTGACAGTTCCCAGAGTCACAACGCTATCAATCGTTATTACATATCCAGCAGCAAACTCATTCTGGAAAGAGGCTCCAGAGAAAGCTGTCACATCTGATGTTGGCAGCATCATTGTTAATCTGTTCTGGGAGTAAATACGATTCTTATAATACGTCTCATCCAGAGGAATGTAACACGAACCAATTCCAATATCTGGAACTGGACCATCAACAATTATTGTGTGACTGGATGGAAATGAATAATTAATTTCTGAGATACCAGAGACCAAAACAGAGTTGATTAAATCAATATTTCTTGCCTCATTAAATTGTCCAGTATTAGCACTTGGATTAATAATAATTGTAGTTCTGGAATCAATTTCATCTGGCAGCGAAGCCCATAATAACTTCGTGAAAGTTTTTAAACAATTATTAGTCTGGAACCAGCTCTGGTCATAAACTCCACTTTGAACAAATTCAATAGTTATTCGATATGAACGCTCATTGGCATAGGAATCAGTATTACGCAAAATACTGGCTTGAATCAGAAATTGGCCCGAAGCATTTCCAGTCAGAATTGCGCCTTGAATACTTGAAACTGGCAACGTCTGGAGGTCATTGAAAATTGCTCTTGTAACCTCCCCATCTATCAATGAAAACTCTGAGCCTGGCTGGTTGTTTAATGCGTGGTTAAATAATAATTCCAAGTCAGAACGTCTTCGGCTTGTGACTGTAATTGTTGCATATTCATTGTTTGAAACAGAATACCAAGATGCCACAGAACTCACTCCAAGAACTGAGTCATCGACATATTGAACAGTTACTGAAAAAGATGTTATTGGGACTCCAGAAGTGCCAGCCCAAATCTCAATTAATACTTGGTCCCCTAATCGGAACCCCTCATCCAACCAACTCAATGATGAGGAGGTAATTGCATACGGAAGCATTGACAAATCCAAAAATAAAGGATTGGTAAGAGAGCTTATTTTGATATTCTCTTGGATGTCAATTATTGCGCTGTATTTATCTCCAGCATTGGCTCTGTAAGAATTCTCCAGACCAGTCCCAAAATTATCGGAAAATTTACTTTGAATTATTTGAATTGGCATATCGTTTATTTAATTCGTTTAGTTTTTCAACATCTCCATTTTTCACAGCCTTTTTTATTGCTCTGACATCTTTCAAAGCAAAGGCTAACTCTCCTTGAAATTCTGGAGGCAATGATTTTATTACATCAGTCTGGACCTTTAATAATTTGTCCATATTTGCGCTCAGAGATGAGACCATATTAAGCGCATCGTTTAGGTTTGAATTATTCATTGATTACAAGTGTTGAAACGTGACTATTTGCATAATCGAAAGGCTCTTTATAGCTGATTAGACATTGACTCTTTTCATTGATGTATTCAATTCTCAATATCTCAACCGTAACTCCATCGACATCAGCAAAATTATTTGTTTGTAAATCTACAAAATCTTGCTCAGAAATTCTTGTTCGAATAGCATTTCTTACTTTATAATCGTTGAGCTGGATTTGATTAATATAATGATACTTCTTCCAGAGCTGAGATGCGCCAATATAATCAATATAATTTGCTGGCTGTTTGCCTCCTATCAAATACATTAATTTTGTTTGACCAAAAAATTGAGAGCTGATTTGTAACACTCCAATTCTGTTTTCAATGATAGCAGCAAAATTGGTTCCTCCTCCGAAAATACCAGTTACCTCATCCACAACCTCAAAAAAAGCTTTTACAAATTTCTCAATCCAATTGAGTCCATTCTTTCGACTCCCAAGAGCAAATGGGATATTTACATCATTTAAGCCCTTTATAGTCACTAAATCTGGATTGATAGGACTTACAGCCTCTGTGCTATATTCGGAGTCTGTTGGGTCATAATAATCCAAAGTATGGGTATCATTGTAATCTGTCTGGAGATGAATGTAATATCTTCTCCAAGCCTCCTCTGTGTTTAGAGTGTATTCATCTTGTCTTTCTCCTTGCAAAGCCAGAGCTGGCAGTATTGCATTGGGTGTTATATTTTGCCAGAAATCTCTCCTCTCCAGATACACAACTCCATTGATTACTTTTGTTCTGGCATTGAATGTTGTCTCCATTGCGCTCAGCAGAGACCCCAAGGTTGGAGTGCTGTCTTGTGCTGTTGGATAACCCTTATTAAATGCCAGATTCAAATCGTTCTGGAGGAACTGAAAAATAGATTTTTTCTCCTTTAAAATTGGCATTGGTAAAATTGAAAGCCCAGAGATTTGGTCCAATAAAGATGACTCAAAAGAGAAGCCTAAATACTGACATCCTTTGGAGATTAATTCTTTCACTTTGCAAGCCAGAAAGTATCTCACTTTAGGGAATATCAATTCAAATAATTGCTGAGCCAATTTGATGACAGCAACCAGAACTAATGCAACATAAACAACTTGTGCGAGTACCGTAACAACTACAGAAATTATTGAACCCAAAGGAGGCAAAGGAGGAACGGTTGCATTTGGTGTTACGGCTTCAATTAGGTTTGAAATTGCTGTTGCTAAATCTTTAATCGCTTGTATTAATTCTTTTGTCATTACATAAAGTGAAATAGCGATTGGTATTGCAAGTTCAACAGCATTATCTTTTATGATTAAGTATGGAGTATCAAACGAATTAAAAACAATCCCTTTTGCATTTAATAATTCAAATGTGAGCCCATCTGCATTATCAAAGAACTGGTCCTTACCTCCTCTCCTTTTTATTTTAACTTCGATTTCGTGTGTTCGAAATATAGCGTTCTCCAGAAAGTCAATATAATATTCCAGAGTCACTCCAGAGGGCATTGTAACAGTATAAGGCAATCCCTCAAAAGGACCTTGATTCTGGAGATGTGTTTGGACAATGGTCATTGCCTCTCTTGGCAAAACTATTGTATCAATATTTAACTCCAACTCGCTTGGTCTATCTGTGAAATCTGAGATGACTCCAATGTCTGGAAGATTTCTTGGAGCTATCTCTGTTCCGTTTATAAAATGTCTCATCCTTTGACTCTGTATTTATTATAAATAATCGTGTTTCCTTTTTTGGTTGAATGTATAATATCCATTGCTCCTTGCACTATTTGACCAACCTCAATATTCATCTCTGGCTTATCAGAAATAACCCTCCCAATCTCATCCAATTTCTTTAGGACCTCAGATGAGTTCCAACCGGTTGATATTTGAACAGCTCCATCTCCTTTGCTCATCAATTTTCCATTATTATATTCATTTGCAATGCGTGCAATTTCACTGGTTGTTAAGTCTCCAGTCATAGCTGATAATTTTGGATTAAGGATTTTCTCAGAACCATCCACTCTCACAATATGTCCATCTCTACCAGATAGTTGAGGAGCCCCAAGAGCAGCTCCAACTGTTGTCTCAGTTCCCTCATAAAATGTTGGTAATGATGAGATAAATTGATTCAAAAGAGTTATGTCCTTGATAGTATCAACCAGAGGATTCTTACTGCCAGCTTCCACCTTTGAGGAATATGCTTGATAGACAGATTGAGCCAATTTAATTCTCTCTTGTTTTTTGAGCTCAGCTTCTTTCTTTCGGTTTGCTTCCACTATCAATCGTTGTTGCTCTGCAAGACTTTCTTTGGCTGTAATATTTCCATTGATTGCCAGCTGTCTCAGAGTATCTGCTTGTTGTTCAGCAGCTGCAATTTCTTTGTCAATCTGAGCAATTTTCTCATTGCTTTTTTTGATGAAATAATCTGCTAACATATCAATCATTTCTCTTTGAGTTTTGGCTCTTTCAATTCTCCTCTCATCTGATTTCTTTTCATTATCCTCCATTCTTGTCAGAGCACGATTAAAGATTTCATCAATCTTTTCTCCAGTCTCTTTCGCAGCATCTGTCTCCAATTTTAGTTTGTCATCAACTGACTTTTCTGTTAATGCTTTTTTCTTCAATTCTAAATCAGCAGCTCTCTGGAGCTCATCCATTTCTAGTTGCTCCAGCGCAGCTTGATAATCTGCTTGTAGCTGTATTTTATCCTCTGTGCTAATCCCAGAAGCCGTTGATGCTTTTAAATATGCAGCAGCTAAACTCTCTCTTGCTTTTTGTATCTCAGCTTGGCTCTTAATATCCAGAGCCTCCAAGTCATATTTCAACCTTTCATCAATAGCTTTCTTCTCCAGCTCAGTCCTCTCATAAATCATTTGAGCTAATTCATTTGTGCTGAATTGTCCAGTATCTGATGCACTCTGAGACTGAGTGGCTGTTTCTTGCTCTATTTTGACGTTTAAGGCATCTATTTCTCTGTTTCTGTATATTTCATCAAGAGCATTTAATAACTCTGTCTGTTCAGATAAATACTCATTTTGCTTTTCGAGTTCTACATTGACATTTTTAATCCCAGTTGCTTGCTTTGCTTGGGTCTTTGTGTACGATGTATTTGCTTTTTCTGTTGTTTTAGCTTGAGCCTCCAGAACTCTCAAATTGTGAACCTCATCTTGCAGTACTTTATTATATTCCCAGAGAGCTCCTCTGCTTTCTTTGAGAGCTTTAATTTTGCCTTTCTCCTCTCCAATTTTCAATCTGTTTTTAAATGCATCGTCAGCTTCATAAGATTTTATTGATGCCTCAGCAAGTTTAATATTCCGATTTATCTCCTCAACTTGATTCGCTATTTTACCGAAAATATTAAAATATTCTGTTGTCGTTTGTCTGGTCTGGAAATTGGTAACCTCTTGAAAGAATTGTTTTGATTGTAAAAAAGCCAATCGTTCTTTATTAGCATTCTCCTCTGTCATTTTGCCTTGAGCAACCTTGAGCTCCAGCATCTTGGAGTTTGCTTCAATCTCATCTGAAATCCCAGATATGAACTTAGCATTCTCAGCAGCAGCTCCTTTTTTATATCTCTCAAATGCTTCCATCTTAGCTTGAGCAACATCAGCTCCAGTTGCGACATCGTAAAGCGCAGTTGCTAACTCAATCACAGCTCCAATAATAGCCATCCAAGGGACTGCTTTCATTGAGTTTCCAGCTTTGGTCATTCCCTCTCCCATTTCTTGGGCTCCTTCTCCAGCTTTCTTCGTGTTTTTGAATATGTCCATCAAGCCAGTTACAGTGTTTTTCAACCCTCCATTCATCAAGAAATTCTTGGCTTGAACAGCTGCCAGAATCGTTCTGTACGAAGCCCAAGCAACCACTCCTTTTCCAACCCATTTAAGAATTGTTCCAAGATTTTCTGCTATGAAACGAAGTCCATTAATCAGTAACTGAGAGGAGCCCTCTCCATTGGCGAACTCCAGAACCAATGCGTTCCAAGTCTCCTTGAGTTCATTCAAAGCAAATGATAAAGTGTTGGTTCTGGCTTCGGCTTGCTCAGTCGCAGTTCCTTGCTTGTCCATCTTAGAGGTTAGGTCCTCAATCTCTCCAGTCATCCCAATTAAATTGGTTGCTGCAACAGTGTTCTCCAGACCGAAAACCTTAACCATTGCTGCATTGTCTTTTAAGAGTGGTTTCATAGCCTCCAAACGCTTCGCAAATGGCAAAGAAGTATTGGATATTGTCTCAAATGAAATCCCCAATTTGTCCATCATATCCTTAGCTTCTTTTGGGAGCGCATCTGGAGCTGATAGTTTTAACATTACATTCCTAAGAGCTGTTCCAGCATCAGCTCCTTTGAGCCCTTTTGATGCTAAAGCCTCAATCAATGCTGTACTTTCTTCAATAGATACATTTGCAGTTTTGGCAACAGCTCCAAATTTCAAAAGAGCATCAGTTACTTGAGGTATCTCAGCAGCTCCAAACAATGCTCCATTGGCTAATACATCAATAAACTTTCCAGCCTCCTCAGCTGGAGCTCCAAATTGATTCATTGCATCTGTCAATCTGGTTGCAGCATCTGTCAACTCCAGACCAGATGCTTGGCTTAAAGTAATTGCAGATTGAGTCACAGCATCCAGAGCCGTTGCATTTTCTAGTAGTTCTGGCTTAGCTGATGCAATTAATTTGTATGCCTCAATGACTTGTGAGGCTCCTCCCTCAACTCCCTTTCCAAGTTCAATTGCTTGGGTCTTAAAGAACTCCAAATCCTTTCCAGAGGCTCCAGTAATAGCAACCAAATCAGCAATTTTCTGGTCAAATTCAATGATAGTTTTACCAGCTCCTTGCACAACAGAGCCAATCCCAAATGCCAGACCGAGTTGCCCTAATCCACTTCTGAGTTTATTTATTGCGTCTTTATAGTTTCCAACATTTCTGAAATTATCTCCAACTGTTGAGTCAATTTTCTTGAGAGCAGCATCCCCATCTTGAGCAGCCTTTGTTGTTTGTCGGTAGGCCTTATCTAATGCATACCATTGCTTTGAGTTCTTTTGTCCAGCGACTTCCAGAGCTCTCAGCTGAGCTGCATAATCCTTGCTTTCATTTTTTAATCTTCTGGTGTTTACCTCCA
>Ga0315277_10004904_pt1 | contig 17752 bp, 14 predicted proteins | sample YL17G05_15_MG_FD_203695 | JGI IMG/M metagenome (GOLD analysis project Ga0315277, IMG submission 203695) | Sediment microbial communities from Yellowstone Lake, YNP, Wyoming, USA - YL17G05_15 | ecosystem: Environmental > Aquatic > Freshwater > Lake > Sediment | place: USA: Wyoming | collected...
CGGTGGGATTCGAACCCACGACCTCCTGAACCCCATTTTGCGAATTTGATTTTCGTATCTGGAGATCAGGAGCCCGAATCTAGCCAGACCTCTTAAACCCTATGTTTTGCTCTTTCCAAGCGAGGGGAATTATGGAGGAGTTTCTCGGAGTTTGTCAAGAGTTTCCAATAGTCTCGGCCATCTTCCTGTGATGGGCTCGAATGAAGGAAGCAGGCGAAGAGAACTCCCAAGGCGTCGCCCCGAACACGACTTCAGGCCACCGCTATCCCCGTCGAGTCATCTCCTCGCGCTCCCTCTGCGATCTGCGCGAAACCCCGGCTCCCGAGACCTCTGTCCACTTGAAAGGCTACGTGTGATGGTGGCCAGGCCTCTCCTGTCCAGAACCTTCGGCTCTGCCGCTGTCTTGCGACTGCCGATCGCTGTGATCGGGGCTGCCACTATGCATCCCTCGCATCATGAAGAACATCACTAGCGGGCAGATGGCGACGATCAGCAGGAAGGGTAAGTTCCCTAAAGGCGGATCCCATTTGTTTGCTCCGTTTCGTACCGGTTGGTTATTGCGGATCATCAAGAGTTGGTCCTATGGGTTTGAACCCCTTGAGCGCCGCGAATATCTCGTCCGCCGATGCTCCCGTTGCGGCCGCCAGCTCGGCCGTAAGGGAAAGGCGAGGGATTCCGAATCTTAGGCGGTGAACGTGAATCCCAAGATTATTCGGCGAGATTCGATGGAAGTCTGGAGGCTTGACAGACGGCTTTGGGGGTTGCTAGGATGCGGCGCGTCAGGCTGGTTTCGAGTGTTTTTCGCAACACTCAGACGCCATCGCCTTGACAAACCAAGCGGGAGCCTTTCGGCTCCCACCTGGTATCTGTGAGACTCGACGAACTTCACGGGCCGTGCTAGGATTCGGGGTGCCTAGCGCCTCATCTGGCACTAACAACTGAAGACGCTGGAAACAGCACAGAGTCCAGGGCGCAGAGGCTGTGGGGGGGGCCAATACTCCATCCGTATCTGGAGAAGGTGAACGGTGTCGTTCTGCTGACCCACGAGACGGGCATGGCGGCCATCGACGAATCAGCCCCGGCCCCTGTCATCAGTGCCGCGCTGACGATCGGTTCAGCTCGCGCGGTGAGGCCCGACTTCGCCGACAAGCTGCTGTCGGCAATGCGTTACGGGTTCGGCGGTCATGCGAGAGAGACGACTACCTCGAAGGGAGGCCCCGGATGAGCGTCCCCCGTTCTGATGCGCTTGTCTTGTTCGGCGCCACCGGCGACTTGGCGCACAAACAGATCTTCCCGGCCCTGCAGGCGATGGTCCGGCGCGGCCACCTCGACATGCCCGTCGTCGGCGTGGCGAAGGCCGGCTGGGATCTGGAGCGGCTCAAAACCCGGGCCCGAGACAGCCTCGAGAAGCATGGCGGTTTGGATCCGGCGGTGTTCACGAAGCTCAGTTCGCTACTACGCTATGTCGACGGGGATTACCGAGATCCGGCAACGTTTACGCAGCTCCGTCAGATTCTCGGCGACGCGAAGCGGCCCTTGCACTACCTGGCCATCCCGCCCAGCATGTTCGCCACCGTCGCGGACGGACTGGCGCAGGCAGGCTGCGCCAAAGACGCACGCGTCGTTGTCGAGAAACCCTTCGGCCGCAATCTTGCCTCAGCCCAGGAACTGAATCGCACGCTGCATCGGTTCTTTCCCGAAGAGGCTATCTTCCGCATCGACCACTACCTTGGCAAGGAGCCGGTCCAGAACCTGCTCTACTTCCGCTTCGCCAACCCGCTCATCGAAGCCGGCTGGAATAACAGGCACCTGGAGAGCGTGCAGATTACGATGGCCGAGACCTTCGGCGTGATGGGACGTGGCAAGCTCTACGAAGAGTTAGGGGCTATCCGCGATGTGGTGCAGAACCACATGCTCCAAGTGATCGCCTGTCTCGCCATGGAATGCCCGACGGCGAAGAGCCATACAGCCCTCCGCGACGAGCGGGCGCGGTTGCTCCAGAGGGTTAGGACACTCGACCCGTCGGACGCTGTGCGCGGTCAATACCGCGGCTACAAACAGGAGCCCGGCGTGGCCGCCGACTCGCAGGTTGAAACATTTGCCGCCGTCCGCTTCTTCATTGACAACGATCGGTGGCACGGGGTGCCATTTTACGTGCGGGCCGGCAAGTGCCTTCCCGTGACCGTGACAGAGGTATTGGTCCAGTCCAAACGGCCGCCGCGTCCGGTGCTTGATGAGCCCGGAGCGCCGCCGGGGAACTATTATCGCTTTCGGCTGAGCCCCGAAATGGTGCTCGCGCTGGGGACCCAGGTCAAAAGACCGGGGGAAATCATGGTGGGTGATCGGATTGAGCTGATGGCACATGATCAGCCCCCCGATGAAATGGAGCCTTATGAGCGCCTCCTGGGTGATGCCGCCAACGGTGACGAGACACTTTTCGCCCGTGAGGACGCCGTTGAGGCATCCTGGCGGGTCGTGGACCCGGCCCTCGATAGTGCGATACCGCTTAGAGAGTACGAGCCCAACACCTGGGGGCCTCCCGAAGTCGATCAGGTTCTGGCGCCCGAAGGAGGATGGCACAACCCCAGCCCAAAAAAGGCGACCCAATGAAGCAACCTGCCCCAGTCGTGTTTCTGTTGGACGTCGACAACACCCTGCTCGACAACGACAGGGTCATCGCTGACCTCAGACGCCACCTGACGCAGGCGTTCGGGACTGAATCTCAGGAGCGTTACTGGGCGATCTTCGAGGAAAGACGCACCCAACTCGGCTACACGGACTATCTAGGCGCCCTGCAGCGCTATCGGGACGAAAACCCACGCGATCCACACTTCCTGCAGATTTCCTCTTATTTGGTGGACTATCCTTTTGCCAATCGCCTGTACCCCGGCTCGCTGGACGTCATCGAGCATCTAAGCGCTTGGGGGCCAACGGTCATCCTCTCCGACGGCGATGTCATCTTTCAGCCGCGCAAGGTCGAGCGTTCCGGGCTGGCTGAAGCGGTCGAAGGCCGCGTGCTCATCTACATCCACAAGGAGCAGCAACTGGATGACGTCGAGAAGCATTTCCCCGCCCGCCGCTATGTGTTGGTGGACGATAAGCTCCGCCTCCTGACCGCGGTCAAAGAAGTCTGGGGGTCCCGCCTGACGACGGTCTTCCCCCGTCAGGGACACTACGCCCATGACCCAACGGTGCTAACCATGTATCCGCCCGCGGACGTTACGATCGAGCACATCGCGGACCTGCTCCGCTACGACCTGCCCGCCCTGCTCGCGGCCGGCCAGCCCCATGATCGCAGGCCCGCCGCGGAGTCCGTCAAGCCGGAGGAAATGAAGAAATCGGCTCAAGAGCCTGACCTGAGAATCATGGTCGTTGATGTGGGCGGAACCCACGTGAAGATTCTGTCCACGGGCCAAGAGACCCCACGCGAGTTTGTATCTGGGCCGTCAATGACGGCCCAGGAGATGGTCTCCGGGGTGCTGAAGGCTACCGAGGACTGGAAATATGACGTGGTATCGATCGGTTACCCGGGCCCGGTTCTTCGAGGCAAGCCGGTTGCGGAACCGCACAACCTCGGGCCGGGGTGGGTCGGTTTCGATTTCGCCGCCGCGTTCGGGTGTCCCGTCAAGCTCATCAACGACGCGGCCATGCAAGCCCTGGGGGACTATGAGGGTGGAAAGATGCTCTTCCTGGGCCTGGGGACCGGTCTCGGATCGGCCATGATCGTGGATGGCATCGTTGAGTCGATGGAACTGGGCCATCTTCCGTACGGAAAAGGAACTTACGAGGACTACATCGGGCTCCGGGGGCTGGAGCGGGTAGGGGAAAAGAGATGGCGGGACTATGTCGAGGACGTTGTGGCACGCCTGGTCGCTGCTCTCGAACCCGACTATGTGGTCTTGGGAGGCGGTAATGTCCACAAGCTGAACAAGCTGCCGCCGAGTTGCCGGGCGGGCGAAAACACGAATGCGTTCCGCGGAGGATTTCGCTTGTGGGAGAAGCTCAAGGAGACATCATCATGACCGTCGGTTTCGACCGGCCTTTGTACATCGTGCCCTTCGACCAGCGCGAGTCTTTCCAGACAAAGATGTGCGGCTGGAAGGTCACGCTCACCGCCGCCTTCCAGACCGCCGTCGCAGGCGCCCGGCGCTACCGAAAGTGGGCGGACCCGTTCAAGCAGCCCGCGGGGGGGTTAAAACGATGTCCAGTCAGACCATCCAGCGGATTCTCACGATCAACACCGGCTCTTCCAGCCTCAAGGTTGCGCTTTATGAGGTGGACCGGAAAGAAATGCGGGTTCTCCTGGGCGAGGTCACGCGGATCGGCATTCCAGGAAGCCGTTTGTGCATTATCGATGCCCGTGGCGTGACGCTGGTTGACCAGGGTGAGGAATTCTCTGATCATGGCGACGCGTTGGAGGCCGTCCTGGCATGGTTGCGGCGCAAACGGCCGGACCTGAGTCTCAACGCAGTGGGGCACCGCGTGGTGCATGGGGGAATTCACTACAGCGAGCCTCATCGCGTCACTCCCGAACTAATCGCCATTCTCCAGAAGCTGGTGCCGATCGCGCCCGGTCACCTGCCCCAGGCCATCCAGGCGATTCAGGTCACCAGCCGGGCTTATCCGGACCTCGCGCAAGTGGCTTGCTTCGACACCGCTTTTCACCGGCGCATGCCCCGGATCGCGCAAATCTACCCCCTGCCTTGGCAGCTCACTGACGATGGCGTGATCCGCTATGGGTTTCACGGGTTATCTTATGAATACGTCCTCCAGAAACTCCGCGGTGCGGCTCCCGAAGAGGCCGAAGGCCGCGTCATCATCGCACACCTCGGGAACGGGGCGAGCATGGCGGCAGTGCGCGGCGGCATCAGTATCGATACGACGATGGGCTTTACGCCCGCTGGCGGCCTCATGATGGGCACCAGGCCCGGCGACCTTGATCCTGGAGTCCTCCTGTACCTGCTGATTGAGCGGGGGATGACGTCGGACACGCTGAATGAGTTGATCAACCGCCAGGCCGGTCTTCTTGGCGCCTCAGGGATCAGTGAGGACATGCACGACTTGCTTGAAAAAGAATCCTCGGACGGGCATGCCGCGGAAGCCGTTGCCCTGTTCTGTTACCAGGCCAGGAAGTATCTAGGAGCATTGGCCGCCGCCTTGGGTGGCCTAGACACCTTTGTCTTTACCGGAGGGATCGGGGAGCACGCGGCAGCGATTCGACTGCGGATCTGCGAGGGCCTGGAATTTCTCGGTATCCGGCTGGACCCGGATCGCAACAAGGCGCATACGCCCGTCATTTCACGCGATGACAGCTCAGTCACCGTGCGGGTGATTCACACCGATGAAGACCTGATGATTGCTCGGCACACCGGGGATCTGCTTGAAAAGGGCGGTTAGTGGTTAGTCCGTGGCCGGCGGTCCACGAGCCGCAGGATTAACTCGTCGGCGACTAACCCAAGGGCAAGGAGGAGAAGATCATGGCGAATCTCGATCCAATTCGCTTGAATAACTTGCACCGCTACTGGTGTGCAGCCAATTACCTGACGGTCGGCCAGATATATTTGCAGGAGAACCCGCTACTGCGCGAGCCGCTACGACCGGAACACATCAAACCCCGGTTGCTGGGACACTGGGGAACCTCGCCCGGTCTCAGCTTCATCTACGCGCATCTGAACCGCCTGATCCAGGATACCGACGCCAACATCATCTATCTGACCGGCCCGGGACACGGCGGCCCCGCGATCATCGCCAATGTTTACCTGGAGGGAACCTACTCCGATATCTACCCTCACGTTTCGCCGGATGCCGCCGGTCTGCGTCAGCTTTTCCGCCAGTTCTCGACGCCGGGCGGCGTGCCGAGCCACACCAGCGTCACGACCCCTGGTTCGATTAATGAGGGCGGGGAACTCGGCTACGTCCTGGCGCACGCCTTCGGCGCCGTCTTTGATAATCCGGACCTAATCGCCGTCGCCGTCGTCGGTGATGGCGAGGCGGAGACGGGACCGCTCGAAGGCTCCTGGAAAGGCGTCAAGTTCCTGAACCCGATCCACGACGGCGCCGTGCTGCCCGTCCTTCACCTGAACGGCTACAAAATCTCGGGGCCTACCGTATTAGGCCGCGATCGCGATGAGGATATCCAAAAGCTCCTTGAAGCCCATGGGTATGAAGTCCACCTCGTCGAGGGGGACGATCCGCTGCCCATGCATCAGGCGTTCGCGACGACACTGGACACGTGCCACGTGAAGATCCGGGCCATTCAGACCGAAGCGCGCACGGCGGGCTTTTCGCAGCGTCGGAACTGGCCAGCCATCGTGCTTCGCAGCCCAAAAGGGTGGACTGGACCAAAGGTCGTCGATGGCCTGCCGGTGGAGGGGACGTTCCGGGCCCACCAAGTGCCACTGTCCAATGTGAGGGACGACCCCGCCCATCTCCAGATGCTGGAGCAGTGGCTGCGCAGCTACCGGCCGGACGAGCTCTTTGACGAGAACGGCCGGCTCGCTTCGGATCTGGCCGCCCTCGCTCCCAAGGATGACCGGAGGATGGGGGCCAACCCTCACGCCAACGGAGGGAAGCTCACAACGGAACTCGACCAGCCTGACTTCCGCGCCTATGGAATCCCCATCGAGAAGTCTGCCACGGAGCGCCGTGAATCAACTCGCCAACTCGGCACGATGATTCGGGATATCTTCAAGCGTAGCATAAGACCAAAGAACTTCAGGCTTTTCTGTCCCGACGAGACGAACTCCAACCGGCTGGGCGACGTCTTTGAAGTCGAAAACCGCTGCTCGGTCGGCAAGATCATCCCGATCGACGACCATGTGTCTTCGGACGGGCGGGTGATGGAAGTGCTCAGCGAACATCTCTGTCAGGGCTGGCTGGAGGGCTACATCCTGACCGGTCGCCATGGAATCTTCGTAACCTACGAGGCCTTCGCGATGGTCACGACTTCAATGACGGTCCAGCACACCAAATGGTTGGAAGAAGCCATCAGGCTTCCCTGGCGCAGTCCGATTCCGTCGCTGAACATCCTGCTGACCTCGACCTGCTGGCGCAACGACCACAACGGCTTCAGCCATCAGGGCCCCGGCCTAATCGACACGGTCCTTAACATGAAAGGGACGGTGGGCCGCATCTACCTGCCGCCGGACGCCAACTGCTTGCTGTCCGTGGCCGATCATTGCTTTCGCAGTCGAGACTGCGTCAACCTGATCGTTATCGACAAGCAGCCGGAACTACAATGGCTCGACATGGATGCGGCCGTGGCACACTGTGCCGCCGGGGCATCGATCTGGCCCTGGGCCAGCAACGACCAGGGAGGCGAGCCGGATGTCGTCCTGGCCGCAGCCGGGGACACCCCAACCCTGGAGGTGGCGGCGGCGGCTTGGTTGCTGCGCAAACATGCTCCAAGCCTGAAGGTTCGGGTGGTCAACGTTGTGGACCTGATGTGCCTCTTTCCCCCTGTCGTTCACCCGCACGGCCTGGAGCAGGCCAAGTTTCTCGAGCTCTTCACCGCCGCCAAGCCGGTCGTCTTTGCCTTCCACGGTTACCAGCGGGCGATCCACGAGATCTTGCACGGGCGAACCAGCGCTGAACAGTTCCACGTGCGCGGTTTCATGGAAGAAGGGACGACGACCACGCCCTTCGACATGGTCGTCCGCAACAAGATGAGCCGCTTTCATCTCTGCATGGAGGCGCTGCGGCGATCCGCTTATGCCCAGGCCGACCCGCTGATGCAGTGGTGTCGGGAAATGTTGGCGAGGCATCAGACCTACACGCGAGAGCATTTCGAAGACATGCCGGAGGTCCGCGACTGGGTTTGGACCGACACGCCAAACTGAAGAGTCGCCAAGAAGTGTGGCGCTCACCATCGTCAGCCACAAGTCAGGGATATCGTCTGAGGATGCCCATCGAGGCGGAGGAGCCCCAGTTGATGCGGCGGGAACTTCCGCGGAAAGGCAGGTACTATGGTTCGAACGAAGTCTCCACGTCCTGAAGCGCAAGGGCGGCACCCGCCGCAAGGGGCGGATGAGAAGCGGGAGCGCAAGCAGCGCGTTCTCACCCATGGCGCGCCATCGACGACGGCGGCGATCGCCGATGCCATCACCATCAAAGACGGCCCGATCTTCCTGCTGACGAACCCGGACGGCAACATCCCCGTCGGCGACGGACATGGCCTCGGCCTCTACTTCCGAGACTGCCGCTACCTCAACGGTTACGAAATGTCGATAGCTGAAGCCGAGCCGCAGCCGCTCGTCGGCACGGCCACCGCCGGCTTCAAGGCCGTCATCGAACTGACGAACCCCGACTTCCCGACCAAGGCCGGCGGCACCGTCCAGAAGGAAAGCATCGGCATCAAATGGGAGCGGATGATCGACAGCGAACGCGCGGCGTTACGTGACGTCATCACGCTCCGGAGCTTCGCGATGGCTCCGCTTGAGTTCGCCCTGACGCTCCACTTCAGCGCGGGCTTCGAGGACATGTTCGCCGTCCGCAGCCTGCTCGCGGAAAGGCCGGGCAAGCTGAACCAGCCCTGCTGGGAGGACTTCATCCTCTTCTTCTCCTACGACGGCGCCGACGGCATCTACCGCGGCGTGAACGTGCGCTTCACGCCGGCTCCTGACAAGAAGATGGAATCGAAGGCGCAGTACAACATCGCGCTCCAGCCGGGCGAAACGAAAGAGTTGCTCGTCTCCCTGATCATTGTCCAATCGGGGAACAAAGACGAGATTCAGCCCAGGCCCGCAGAGCGCCCTGACCTGAAACGGATCGAGAAGCTCCTTCACCGCTCGACGGGCGAGTGGCTAAAGCGGCAGACAACCGTCGACAGCGATAGTTACACGCTCAACCGGCTCATAGAGCGCTCCTTCCGTGACCTCCGCATGTTGCGCAACAACCTCGAACAACATGAGTACTTCGATGCCGGCATCCCCTGGTTCGTAACCCTCTTCGGGCGCGACAGCCTGATAACCGCAATTCAGGCCCTGGCTTACGACCCGACCATCGCTGAGAACGTGCTCCGTCTGCTGGCGATGCTACAGGGGAAAGAGGTCGACGAATGGCGGGACGAGCAGCCCGGGAAGATCATCCACGAGCTGCGGGTCGGTGAGCTGGCGAACCTGGGCGAGGTGCCCCACGCGCACTACTACGGCACGGTCGATGCCACGCCGCTGTTCCTCATCCTGATCGGCCTGCACGCGAGGTGGACTGGCCGACTGGACCTCTTCCAGGACCTGCGCGAAAACGTCGAGCGCGCCCTGCGCTGGATTGACGAGTACGGCGACCTGACCGGCGACGGCTGGGTCCAATACCAGTCGCGCTCGGAGCATGGACTCGTGAACCAGGGGTGGAAGGACTCCGGTGACGCCATCGTCGACGAGAACGGCCAGCTCGCGAAACCGCCGATCGCCGTCGTCGAGGTGCAGGGCTACGTCTATCGCGCCAAACGGCTGACCGCAGGGCTGTACCGTCAGTCCGGTGACGCCGACACCGCTGCCCGGCTGGACCGCGAGGCCGACGAACTGCGCACCCGCTTCAACGAAGCCTTCTGGCTCGGCGACCGGGGCTTCTATGCGCTCGCCCTCGAAGAAGGAAACCGACCGCTTCCGGTTGTCGCCTCGAACCCGGGACAGGCGCTGTGGACCGGCATCGTCGATCAGGAGAAAGCCGCGAAGACCGCCGACCGTCTCATGCAGCCCGACGTGTTCAGCGGCTGGGGCGTTCGCACCTTGTCCGAAAAGGAGAAGCGGTTCAATCCCGTCGGCTACCACCTGGGCACCGTGTGGCCCCACGACAACTCGATCATCGCCGCCGGCTTCCGCCGCTACGGCTTCGACAAAGCGGCGCGCCAGGTCATGAAGGGCATCTACGAAGCGGCGACCTACTTTCCCAACTACCGTCTGCCCGAACTCTTCTCCGGCTTCTCTCGCCAGGACTACGAAGTACCGGTGAACTATCCGGTCGCGTGTCATCCGCAGGCGTGGGCCGCCGGCTCGATCCCGTTCATGGTGGAGACGGCCCTGGGCCTTGTGCCAGACGCCTTCGGCAAGCGGCTGCGCATCGTGCGGCCCATCCTGCCCGACTTCGTGCATCACCTGGAGCTGCGCGGCCTGCGCGTGGGCGACGCCCGTGCGGACTTGAGCTTCGATCGCATTGCGGAGACGGGCACAGCGGTGGAGACACTGAAGATCGAGGGCGACCTTAGCATTCTCGTGCAACCGGCGCCGTCGAACGAGTGAGGGCGGGCGTTTTCTCAGGCCAGGGCGCTGCCGATGAGGCCGCCGCGGCGCACCTGGGCCTCAGCCGTGACGAGGTGGCTTCGGCTGACCCGCTGGAGCTCGTCGACACCGTTTGGCGCGACCGCGCGGCGGAGAACGCCGCTATCCTTCAACAGGGTGACCGGCCGCTGCCGTGCTCCGTGCACAGCTACGAGACGGGGGACATGCCCGCGGCGAAAGTACTCAACGAAGCGCAGTCGCTGACTCTCGAGCACTAATCGGATCGATGAACCGACTCCTGCGCGACGGGCTGAAGTTCATGTTCACGCACCCGCAGCGCGAGCTGGAGCTGACCGGTTCGAAGCTACGCGGTCTGTACGAGGACGACGAGGAGGCGCTGCGGGGCATCCCGAAGCCGCAGACGGGAGAGACGGTCCCTCACGCCGACCGCATCGCCGACGTGGCAAACGCGTACTACTTCGCCGTGCTCGCGCTCTCCGGCATCGGCCTCCTGCTCTGGCTGCGACGGGACCGTCTGGCGCTCGTCCTGCCGCTTCTCGCCATCTCTGTGTTCACCCTCGGGCAGATGCTCTTCTTCGACGACCCGCGCTTCCACTACCCGACGCTGCCCGCGTTCGCCATCCTAGCCGGGGCCGGCATCGTCGGCCTGCTCGACGCAACGCGCCACATCTTCACCGACTCCCACGACCGCACAGGTCCCTGATCTACCCGTCCACTGCGCCTCTTCGACGCCCGCCATCCCGCGAACGTATTTTTCACAATTTCCGCACGTCGACTGGCAAGACTCTCATCATCTCGCGACAGATGAGAGGTAATTTGAAGGTGTGGTGGCGGAAGGAGGTTTCAACAATGTTCAGACGACGAAACGCAACAACTGAATACAGGACTCGACGGACGCCGGACCCAGTCGAGCAGGACGTACAGAACGAAAGGCCGGCGCCCGACAGGCCACGATACGCTCGCGACGCGGGCTATGACCGCATGCCCGAGCGCGGGGTCTACGAAGGGCCGCGCGAAGTGCGCCGGGAAGGCGAGGTTGGGGAGCAAGAGGATGTTGTGGTCGGCCCGTTCTTCTGGACGGAGGCCATTTCTCGCACCCTGACGACGCTCCTGGTCACCGCATTGGTGCTGGCGGAGCTGGTACTCATACTGAGGCTGGCTTTCAAGCTGGGAACCGCGTCCACGGGTAATGCTTTCGTCAGGTGGATCTACCACATGAGGGGTCAGATGGTCCGCCCGTTCGACGGCATCTTTTCGACGCACGTGGTCCGCGGCGGCGGCATCTTCGAGCCATCAGTCTTGATCGCGATGGCAGTATTCCTGGTTGGCACGGTGGTCCTCGTGTGGATAATCCAGACGGTCGCCTCGATATTCCCGAAGTCGAACCGGACCCTGTGGCGCGAGCGCCGGCACCGGATGGTTGGGTTGTGGGGTGCCAATATTACATCCGTATCTTGAGGGCACCAGAACCGCTGCCGTGATAGGCAGATGCACCGCCTCGCGACACGGGCGGTCCGTGTCCGCACCAAGATAGACTGCGGTAGCGTTCATGGAGGCAACTCACCCGAGAGTCCCCAGTCGCGATCACGGCCGGCGTCACCGTTGAAATGACGGGACGCAGCACGTACAATTGCCACGTCGAATCCGGTGCTCCAGAGGGCTCGTGAACCTGAGCACTGGGCTCGACGAATAATCGGTCGGTCCAGGCGGTCAAGTCGGCGGAATTCGAATCTGCGGTCGGGCCCAAAGGCTCCGGAGCGCAGGCTCTGACTTTTGATCCGGGAGTCGAGGGTTCGAATCCCTCACGGCCCTCCAATTCTTGGAATCGAATTCCCTCCCTTGGTGCCCCAACTCGTTGCGATTGCGACGTCTTAACGGCAAACCCCACCCGCTTCGTTGCGCTTCCGCTGGCGTTGTCTCAGACTGGGATCATGGCAATGGCGCGCATTCAGCGGGAGAAGCGAACGGTGAGCGCCATGATCGCACTGTACTGCCGCGCTCATCATCCAGCGGCTGACGCCCTGTGCGCCGAGTGCAGCGAGCTCAGGGACTACGCGCTTGCCCGCCTCGACCGCTGCCCATTCGGGGACAAGAAGCCGACCTGCGCCAAGTGCCCCATCCACTGCTACAAGCCCGACATGAAGACCCGGGTCAGGGAAGTGATGCGCCACGCCGGCCCGCGTATGCTGCGCCGCCATCCATTGCTGGCCGCGATGCACCAACTCGACTCACTGCGACGAAGCGGCGTTTCGAGGACCACGTAAGGCAGTAGTCCCTGGTTTGGCGGGCGCGACGTGACGTTGGACTGACCGCACACTAATTGATCGAAGGCACTTGCGCCCGTGGCTCTGGCTCACATGGTTGTCCGGGGCGTGTGCGTGTCCTATTATCGACGATAGCCGGGCGCCCTGGGAACGAAGGTGACGGAAGGTGCGGCAAGAAACGACACGGCCTCCAACCTCCTCAAGCCGCACGGCGGTGGACCACTTCCTGCGCTGGGGGCTGGTTGTGACTGTGCTCATCTGCGTCGGCGTCCTCCTCTACGGCACAGTTGTCGTCCATCGTGATCGACCCCCCATCCCAGACCGCGTTGTCGACCCCGCAGGCAATGTCCTCTACACGAAAGACGACATTGTCGCCGGCAAGGCGGTCTTCCAGCGCACCGACCTTATGGATTTCGGCTCACTCTATGGGAATGGGGCGTACTTCGGCCCAGATTGGGGGACAGACTACCTACACCGCGAGGGTCAGATCGTACGGGAATTCGATGCCCGACAGGGCTCAGGTTCATCCTATGAGAGCCTGAACAGCGATGCTCGAACGACCGTTGACCAGCAGGCTATCGGAGAACTACGAACGAACCGTCTTGCCGATGGCACGCTTACGCTAACCGATGGAGAGGCGGCCGCGCACGGGCAGCTCAAGGACTACTATCACAGCCTTTTCCTGGATGGCGACAAGAAGCTCGGACTGCCCCCCAACACAGTGCGGAACAGCGGCGAAGCGGATCAACTGGCTGCCTTCTTTGGTTGGGTGGCCTGGACGAGCGTCGCCGAGCGTCCGGGCAAGAGCTACTCCTACACCAATAACTGGCCATACGACGTCTCTGTCGGCAATGAGGCTACCAGCAGCATGTATTGGTGGACGTGGGGATCGGTGGCGGGGCTGCTCGTTGTCAGTGCGGGTGTCTACCTCTTTTACCGCCGTTTCATCATGTCGACCAGCGACACGGCTGAGCCAGCGGCAGCCGTTGGCGAGGCGCCACTAACGGCGAGCCAGGCAAGTACCGCGAAATGGTTCCTTCTCGTTCCAGCGCTCTTGCTGCTCCAGGCTCTGGTCGGAGTCATCAACGCCCACTACTATGCCGACAGGGAGAGCTTCTTCGGTATCGACCTGATGAAGATCCTCCCCTTCAATGTCCTGAAAGCGTGGCATCTCCAACTCGCCATCGCGTGGGTTGCGGCGGCCTGGCTTGGCACTGGCCTCTTCCTCGCCCCGATCGTGGGACGGCGAGAGCCTCGCCGCCAGCGCCTCCTGGCCAACATCCTCTGGGCTGCAGTCGTCATCGTCGTCGTGGGGTCGTCGATCGGGCTATGGTTCGGGGTGAAGAGCAACATTCGGGGAAGCTGGTTCTGGATCGGCAACCAGGGCCTCGAGTATATCCAGCTCGGGCGAGCTTTCCAGATAGCGCTTTTCCTCGGACTGATGATTTGGGCCGCCATCCTGCTGCGGGCTTTCTGGCCCACCCTCAGGGCTCGGCGAAGCTTGGGCAGCGTGGAGCATCTGCTGCTGTATAGCGGCGTCGCTATTGGCTTCGTTTACCTGTTCGGCATGCTCCCCATGAGCACCATAATGGCGAGCGTCACCCTGACCGACTTCTACCGGTGGTGGGTCGTCCACATGTGGGTTGAGAATACGTTCGAGTTCTTCACGGTCGCCGTCATCGGCTACGCCCTGCTGAGCACGGGCTTGCTGTCGCGGCGGCTGGTGGAACGCACTCTCTACCTGGAGCTCATCCTCATCTTCGGAGCCGGCATCGTCGGTACCGGCCACCACTACTACTGGGTGGGAGAACCGTCGATCTGGCTCGGGCTGGGAGCGATGTTCTCCTTCCTCGAGGTCATCCCGCTCGGCGTAATGATGGCTCAGGCGTGGCGCGAGTACCGCAGGGGCTGGAGCGGGAAGGTAAAGACACCTCAGCGCGCCGCTTTCCTGTATTTCACGGGCGCGGCGGTGTGGAATGTAATCGGTGCCGGCATAATCGGCGGCATTATCAACCCTCCCATCATGAGTTACTTCGAGCACGGCGAGTTTCTTACCGTTGCGCATGGCCACGCCAGCATGTTCGGTGTCTTCGGGCTTCTCGCCATCGGCCTCCTCTACTTCTGTCTGCCGGGGCTCATCCGCCGTGAGCGGTGGGACGACCGTTTGGCGATAGCGGCCTTTGCTTGCTTCAACAGCGCCATCGTCCTCTGGCTTCTACTCAACATCCTGCCCGTTGGCTTCGGCCAGGTCGTTTCAACGATTAACCACGGCTACTGGTACTCCCGCAGCCTCGCCTTCTATGACGATTGGACTCTGTTTCAGTGGCTGCGCATGCCCGGCGACATTGCTTTCGGGCTGGGCGGCCTCATCCTCTTTGCCGACGTAGTGCTGAAGTTGCGTTACCGACGGCGGGCGACGGTAGATGAAGAGGTGCCGTTACCGGGGCTTCCGGGGGAACCCGCAATCTCGCTCGAGGCTGAGGCTTAGCCTAAGAAAGAGAATAGAGATCACGCGTGAGGATGGACCCCGTTCAACCAGAGGACACGAGATCGACCAACCCGAAGTCAACGGCGCCCGAATTAGCGAAAGGAGTGAGCAATCATGCCTCCCCACTGTGACACCATGGATGGTCCGGTTGTGAAGGCGGCGCGACGGGCCCTCGAAGCTGGCGAGGTAAAGCTGGTGTTGCCATACGTGAAGAGGGATGGCGAAGAAGAGGTCAGGCGCGCCTTCGATAGGGTCGTCGGCTTAACAAAGGATGACGGCGCCAGCCGAGAGGTGGCTGAACTGTACTTCTTCGAGACCGTAGTGCGCGTCCACAGGGCGGGTGAAGGAGCGCCCTATACAGGCCTCAAGCCAGCCGGGCTGGACGTTGGCCCGGTGATCCCGGTGGCCGAGAGAGCCATCGAGAGCGGCTCCGCACGGGAACTGGCCGACCTGCTGGCGCGATTCGTGCGCGAGGAAGTTGAGGAGCGACATCGCCACACGATGGACCTCAAGGCCAAGGCAGACCGTACTCTTGGGGACACACGGGAGTACGTGGAGTCGATGCTCGGGCTCCAGGTATGGGCGCACAAGCTGTACAAAGCCGTCAAGGCAGGGCCTCACGAGGAACACACGGCCCACATCGACTGAGGGCTCGCCGTAGTCTCACCGATCTGCATCGTTTGCCGCCGCCGAGCCGGCTTCCGCCGTTGCCTCAGCGCGCCGGGCTTTCGCCGCACCGACGTGGATGACGCAGTAGCCGGACTCCGCCCCCTCGTGCACGCGGTCGCGGACCTCCTCAGCGATGCGGTCTGCCTCTTCGGTCGCATTCCAGGGTCGCGATCATAGACCACGGACGGCGTTGAAGTAGCGGAGCGGAGCCGGTACAATTGCCGGGTCGAATCCGGTGCTCTCCAGGGCTCCTGAACCCGAGCACTGGACTCGGCAAGAATTCAGTCCGTCCAGGCGGTCAAATCGGCGGGATTCGAATCTGCGGTCGCACTTGAAGGGTCCGGAGCGCAGGCTCTGACTTTTAATCCGGGAGTCGTGGGTTCGAATCCCACACGGCCCTCCAGAGTCCGCGTAAATACGAACGCCGTCTTTCGGGGCGGTGTTCTCATTGCCTGACCTTGCTCTCCCTGTCTATTGTTTGGCATTAGCGGGGTCGAATCCCCTCGGGGTCGCCAGAATGTTTGTTCTACCTGTTTCGTGCGCAAGCTGATAAGATAGCGTACGGCCGCTGGCCTGCCCCCGAAAACGAGCCCACCCTCTATGTTACTCGTACAGTTACCATCTGATGTGACAGAGCCATGTTTCGTGCCCAGGGCAGCGCCGCAGCTGGCTTGGCCGCCGGCCGCCGCTCTGTCTTGTAGTGTTTCGTTGACCAGCCTATGTCCTTGACCGCCGGGCGAACCGCCTGAAGCCATCGACAACCGCCGCCGCACCTGCTATGCCTGCCAACGCAAATAGCCAGACAGTCGGCTGGGAGCCTCCTCCCGAGGGGCCACTCCCCGTAGGCGGTGGTTTCACCACCCTTCCACCGGGACCGCCGAACATGGTGGGGGTAGGTGACGGCGAGATGATGGGCGTCGGCGGTACCTCCGTGGGCACGGGCGTGGCCGTGGGTATGGGTGTTAGCGTCTTCCGCTTGTGCGGCGGCGCGACCTTGATATCCGTGCCGCCGAAGCACGGCATGGCTTCAGCGTCCGCCGGGACGCAGCTGCTAGTTCCGAATTCGAGGACCGTAAGCAGACCTTGGGCGATGGTCAGCGTGTCGGTGCCCGCACGCTGGGCCTCGAACGTGATCATGGCCAGCACGCCGGCCGTCTCGGTGTCGCCCAGTGTCCAGGGCCCATCCAGGCTGAAGCAGTCGATCCAGGCATCGCCGTGGTTCAGCCCCGTGGCCGGGTCGTTGTCCCCCGTGGGATAATCATCTTCGCCCACGCAGTCCCAGTCACTGCCCAGGCCGTCGCTGATGTTTGTGGGCCATCTGGTGGCGCCGGCGTTGGCGTCGGGGTTGTCGTCGAGAGCTGGCGCAAGGTCCGCCACCTCTGGCGCCCGGTTCAGGGTGTCGTCGTAGACGACGTCGAGACTGAAGCCCCTGACCGGGAACTTCTCTCTGAGGCCCGTCACGCAGACGGCAACCTTGTAGGTATCGTTGTTCCCGTGCTCCGCGCTGGCGTCAACGGGGTCGCAGGGGCCGCTGCCGTTGGTGACGTTCATGTCCAACTCGAGGTGGAGGACCTCAACGCCCGGGGTACCTGTGATTACGTGCGCAAAGGATACCTGACCACTTGGGCCGCCGGGCCGGACGACCGCCAGGACGACGGCGAGAAGAACCGCCGACGAGGCCAACAGGCCCCAAAACCATCGTGACATCCTGTCACCTCCTTGCTAACTGACGCGAAACAGCACGCTGGACACATTCGCACGCTGGCCCACACGATTACCGGCGAGTGTACTCTTCCCTGACAGGATGTGCAATACCTGTGAAAGGACGATGGCAGCATCTCTCCCCTGCGGTCGGGTCGGCTGGGGCTAGCGCCCACGTGGCGGCCTTCCCTGCCCACAGTCCGAAGGGGAGGTTGTCCCCAGGCGACGCCCACTTGCCGTCTGCGCCCGCCGACCGGCTTCTAGGGCGGCGCCGGCGGCGACCAGGCCTTGAACCCGTTCCCCTCGCTGGGATTCAAGGCGGGATGATCAGTCCGAAAGAAGCCAACCAGCCACAGACGGATCCTCCAGGTACCATCGTCCCCCTTTTCGGCCAC
>Ga0315277_10004905_pt1 | contig 17751 bp, 12 predicted proteins | sample YL17G05_15_MG_FD_203695 | JGI IMG/M metagenome (GOLD analysis project Ga0315277, IMG submission 203695) | Sediment microbial communities from Yellowstone Lake, YNP, Wyoming, USA - YL17G05_15 | ecosystem: Environmental > Aquatic > Freshwater > Lake > Sediment | place: USA: Wyoming | collected...
ATCTTCGTCCATGGGCCGGACGTGTACCTTATAGGAACCAGCCGGTACCATGGCTCGGCCGTGATCAGCCGCTCCAGCGACGGCGGGAAGACCTGGACCGTGCCGAAGGACAGAGATTCGGGCCTGCTGCTCGACGACGCCCGGTACCACTGCGCCCCCGTTCCCGTGGTCGTTCTTGGAGGCCGAATCTGGCGAGCGATGGAGGATGCCATGGGCCCCGGCGGCTGGGGGAGCCATTTCCGGGCGTTCATGATGTCCGCTCCGGAGGACGCCGACCTGCTGCGCGCCGAGAGCTGGACCATCAGCAACCGTCTCGGGCAGGACCCTCAGTGGCTCGGCGGCAAATTCGGCGGCTGGTTGGAGGGCAACGCCGTTTTGGCGCCCGATGGCGGGATCGTCAATATGCTCCGGGTAGACTACCGCCCGGAAGGCGAAAAAGCCGCCATAATCAAGGTCAGCATCGATGGGACGAAGGCCACATTCGATCCGAGCACAGGGTTCGTCGAGTTCCCGGGCGGCAGCAAGAAATTCACGATCCGCTACGATCCTGTCTCGAAGATGTATTGGACGTTGTCGAATCCCGTTCTGCCGCGGCATTGCGATCCGGACCCGGGGCGCGTGCGAAACGCCGTGGCCCTGATGCGGTCCCCCGATCTACGGCGTTGGGAGATTCGCTGCATCGCCCTCTACCATCCGGATGTGGACAGGCACGGATTCCAGTACCCGGACTGGCTGTTCGACGGCCGGGATATCATCGCGGTTTCCCGGACGGCGTATGGCGAGGGGGCCTCGGCTGCTCCCCGCCAGCACGACGCCAACTACCTGACCTTCCATCGGCTCAGGGACTTTAGGGTGTTGACTATGAACGACTCGGCGCAGGGGGCCCGGCCGGGCCAGGAGGCGTGGTCGGCCGCAAAGCGATAGTACCCGCAAAACGCAAGGGTATGAGTATGGACGCACGTAGAGGAGAATGACATGGCAGCTTCAACAAGAATGGCAGTATTGGTGATCGGTCTGGCCGCACTTGTCGCCGTTTCTACCCATCCGGCGACTGCGGAGGAAAAGGCGGCGCAGCTCACGATCAAGGCCGACCAAGGCAGGGAAACCATCAATCGCAACATTTACGGGCACTTTTCCGAGCATCTGGGCCGCTGCATCTACGGCGGATACTGGGTCGAGCCCAACAGTCCTATTCCCAATACTCGCGGCATCCGCAATGACGTGGTTCAGGCCCTGCGGGCGATCAAGATTCCGGTGCTTCGCTGGCCCGGCGGCTGTTTCGCAGACGAGTACCACTGGAGAGACGGCATCGGCCCGCACCAGAAGCGGCCCACGATGGTCAATACGCACTGGGGCGGCGTCACCGAGAACAACCACTTTGGCACCCACGAGTTCATGGACCTGTGCGAGCAGTTGGGCTGCGAGCCGTATATCTGCGGCAATCTCGGCAGCGGCACCGTCGAGGAGATGGCGGACTGGATCGAGTACATCACGTTCGACGGCAAAAGCCCGATGGCGGACCTGCGCCGACAGAACGGCCGGGAGCAGCCCTGGAAGCTGAAATACTTCGGCGTCGGCAACGAAAACTGGGGCTGCGGCGGCAATATGACGCCCCAGTTCTATGCGGACCAGTATCGACGGTACCAAACCTACGTCCGCAACTTCGGCGAGAATCGCATCTCGAAAATCGCCTGCGGGCCGAGCGGCCCGAACTATGACTGGACCGAGGTCGTGATGCGGGAGATCGCCGGCGGCCGACGCCCGATGATGTGGGGTCTGGCTCCCCACTACTACTGCGGGTCCGGCAGGAAAAGCCGCTCGGCCACCGAATTCACCGAGGTGGACTGGTCTTGGCAGCTCAGGAACGCCCTGCGGATCGAGGAGCTTCTGAACAGGCACATCGAGATCATGGACAAGTATGACTCGAACAAGCGGGTCGCGATCGCTTTCGACGAGTGGGGCGCATGGCATGCCGTCGAGCCGGGGACCAATCCGGGATTCCTCTACCAGCAGAACTCGCTGCGTGACGCCATGGTCGCCGGCCTGACGCTCAATATCTTCAACAATCATTGCGACCGCGTGAAGATGGCGAATATCGCACAGACGGTCAACGTCCTGCAAGCGATGATCCTGACGGATGGGCCCAAGATGCTCCTGACGCCCACCTACTACGTGTACCACCTGTATACGGTCCACCACGACGCGAGGTTGCTGCCCACAGAATTGAGCGGCCCTGAGTATGCGTTCGAGGCGGACAAGCTGCCCGCGATGAACGTCTCGGCCTCCCAGGACAGCAACGGTAAGATTCACGTGTCCCTGTGCAACATCGATCCGCACGCGTCAGTGAGCGTCAAGGCGCAGGTACAAGGCTTCACGCCAAATAAGATTGCCGGGCAGATCCTTACCGCCGGCGAGATCACGGCCCACAACACGTTTGAAAATGCCAACGTCGTCCAACCTGCTCCGTTCAGCGATGCCAAGGTCACAGAAGGCGGCTTTGAAGCAAAGCTGCCTGCGAAGTCGGTCGTCGTGCTGGAGATCGAGAAGTAGCTCGCACGCCGGGACCTGAAGGGCCGTACCCGTTTGGTCTGGAAAGCCCCAACCTCGGGTGGCACGGGCAAACTCGTTTGCCCGTGGGGCTTCGAATAGTCAGGCCCCATCGAAACGGCACCGTCAAACGAGTTTGGCGGTGCCACCGGGCGAACGGGAAGCCTCACGCTGAACACGTACGAAGGTCCCGCGCAGTGTTCAATGAAGGGTTGAAAAACAGTTGCGGCAGGGCGATGTCACAACCGCCCTGCCGCAAATTCAGAACACATTGATCACTACATCTGCTTGCCCGGATTCATCACGGGGCAAAAGACAGGCGGATGTTGTCGATATAAAGCGTATCCACATCTCCACTCGTCTGGCCGGAATCCGTGCCGGACCCGGTGCCGATCGTCAGCTTCTTGACGGCCACCAGGTTCACGCCTGTAAAGTCGGCAAGAGCGATATTCCATGTGCGCCAGGGTTCCGACTGGGGAGCGTAGCTGGCGGGATGCTTGACCGTCGCCTTGTTTCCAGCGTCATCCTCGACGATCACATACAGCGGCTGTTCCACATTGTCCGTCATACCGCGGAAGTCGATGGAGAGCTGAGTGGGATTCCTGATCGTCCAATCCTGGGCCGTGCCGAATGTCCGCGTAGCCTCAGTGACGAACGGATCAGCCCCGTTCTGATACGTGAACTTCATCGCTTTGGCGCCCTGGTGAATGGTGCCGGTCTCCAGGAAAATGTAGTCATAGCCCGGGATATTGTGAGGCCATGCGGCCGCAATCGCGGCACTGTCGGCATAGGACTCGAAGTCATCGACCACAAGCCCGTTGCCAGTGGTGAACTGCCAGGTGTGACCTGTGACCGTCCCGGTGGCCCCGACCTGATCCACCCGCCACTGATAGGTCGTGCCGGGTTCGAGCAAACCCGTGACATAGCTCTTGCCCGTTGGGGCTGGATCGACAAGCGCCAGATTCCCCGGCGTGCCGAACCAGAGCTGCCGGCTCGTGGCAAAGCTGGCCTCGACCCAGCTCAGGGTCGCCTGCATGGAGACCCCGGTCGCGCCGTCGGCCGGGCTCACGATCACCGCCGTCGGGCCGTCGGAGACGGAGGATACGTCGTCGAATGTGCAATAGAAGCCCGGCGGCACCGGGTCCTCGTTACCGCCGAAAATGGCGCTAACGCCCTCAGTGAAGGGCTTCTCTCGCTTGCCCGCGTCCTCCCAGACCTCTTTGGCGTCGGTGTCGACCATCGCGGGCGTCTGGGCCACGAGCGGACCGCCTTTGAACTCATAGAGACGTCCCGTTATGTACACTGGACCGGCCCCGACCACCTCCAGTTCGGCGTAATAGCTTCGCGCGTTCTCCACGCGGGGGATCACGACTCCGATGTCCGGGCCGTCCATAATGTGTTGATTGTTGACCACTTTCTGCAACTCGAGGCGCAGGTTGGCCGGACCATCGTGATAGTCGATGAACATGAGGTAGCCACTGGCGTAAAAGCCGGGCGCGAGCTTGCTGATGCTGCCGTCGGGGTCCACGAAGTAGGTGCAACGCACGAACAAGCCATTGATGCTGTGGCAGGCATCGGCGGTCACGTTCACCGTGGCGCCGATGCGGACATCCTTGAACTTCTCACTGGAGGCGAAGGCCCCACCGAAGGCCGCCCCGAGTTTCATTGGGGAGCTGTCCGCGTCGAACGGACTGGTCTCGCTCAGCACCAGGTAGCCGTTACCGTCAGCGGTTGTCTGCACCGTCCCCTTATACGTGCCCATCACATTGGGCCACGCCAGGAACTGCCACGTCGGCAGGGTCAGCTTGCCGCCGTCGAACGAGTCGGACCAGTTGGCAAAGCCGACCCCGGCAAAAACGACCACAATTCCTAATGCCCACGCAATTCGTCTTGATGTGTTCATTTCTTTCTCCTCTCTAATTCTCAAACAACGTTCAACAAGTGCGCGCAACGATTTATGGTCCCCCAAGTGCAATCGCAGGCGTGTAGAATCGCATGCCTTTCTCCTCCAACGTGCTGCGGAAGATAGCCGATTATCATTATACCCGCCGATACAAGCGGAATCAAGCCTACAAACGGAATTTTTGGGGGGTCCCACCCGATCCGCGTCCCCGGGACGTGGATTTCCATTGCGTCCATGTCGGGACGCGTCTAACCTTATGGTGTTTCCGGACTTGCCGCTCGCAATTCGAGCCCGGTCACGATGAATGAAAGGAGGATCTGGCCGCATGCAAATGGCCCCGAAGAGCCTTGGATCGATTGCGTTGGACGCAATCCTCGTATGCACCGGCGCCGTCTGCCTTGCCCAGAGTAACAACCCGGCCCGGGAGAATCCTGTCATCTCGGTATCTCTCAATGCCGCCGACGGGACAATTGCGGTTCTCGACAAGAGAACAGGCCAGCAATGGCAGCAGAAGGCATCTGCACGAGGCGAGATCACAGATGCCACAAGTACCGCGAACAGCATACGGGCGGTGTGGCGTGACGCTGATCTGGGCACCAAAGTCGCCGTAGAGGTGCAACTCGACGCAGACAAACCGGAATTCACCCTCGCGCTGTCCGCACAGGGCGATTTGAAACGGCCCTTGCGCTATCCTCATCCTTTCATCACCGACACGGGCACGTACCTCGTCGTCCCGATGAACGAGGGAATCTCGTACCCGGTTGACGACGCAACCGTCGAAACGCGGACGCTCATTGCCTACGGCGGCCACGGCATCTGCATGCCCTTCTGGGGGGTTACCGACGGTCAGCGGGGACAGATGGCTATCCTTGAAACGGCCGACGACGCGGACATTCGGATCGCCAGGATCGATGGCAAGCTCTGCATCTCACCGGAATGGGACGCTCAGAAAGGCCAATTCGGCTATACCCGCAAGTTGCGCTATATCTTCTTCGACAAAGGCGGCCACGTGGCCATGTGCAAGCGGTATCGGTCTTATGCGAAGGACACGGGCCTGCTCAAGACGCTTACGGACAAACGCGCTGCAAATCCAAACGTCGATCTGCTGATCGGGGCGGTCAACGTCTGGTACTGGGAGCGCGACGCCCTGGAGATGGTGCGCGAGATGAAGTCCCGCGGGATCGACAGAATCCTGTGGAGCAACCGCCAGAACCCGGAGATCGTCCGGGCGATGAACGATCTGGGCGGCGTTTTGACCAGCCGATACGACATCTACCAGGACCTGATGGACCCGAACGTCGTCAAGGAGCAGCTTCGGGGCGTGCACCCGGACTGGACCCAAGCGGCGTGGCCCGCGGACATCATGCTCGACGCCAAGGGTGACTGGCGCAAGGGCTGGGAGGTCAGAGGCAAGGACGGCAAGATGTACCCCTGTGCTGTCCTTTGCGACAAACAGGCACTGAAATATGCCGCCGAGCGCGTGCCCGCCGAACTGAAGACGTACCCCTATCGCTGCCGGTTCATCGACACGACGACGGCCTCGCCCTGGCGCGAGTGCTACGACCCGGATCACTCGATGACGCGCGGCGAGAGCCGGCACTGGAAAATGGAGCTCCTGCGATACATGTCGCAGGATATGCACCTCGTGACGGGCAGCGAAACGGGCCACGATGCCGCCGTGCCTTTCGTCCACTATTTCGAGGGCATGCTCAGTCTCGGGCCCTACCGAGTCCCCGACTCAGGACGGCAGATGCAGAAAATCTGGGACGAAGTCCCCGAGCGCGTCGCTAAATACCAGCTCGGCCATCAATACCGGCTGCCGCTGTGGGAACTCGTCTACCACGATTGTGTCGTGGCCCAGTGGTACTGGGGCGACTACAACAATAAGCTGCCGGCGCTGTGGAACAAGCGGGACTTGTTCAACATCCTCTACGGCACACCCCCGATGTTCATGTTCTCCCGCCAGTTCTGGGAGCAGAACAGAGACCGCTTCCTGCAGAGCTACAAGAACACCTGCACCGTGGCGAGGGCCGTCGGCTACTCAGAAATGACCGACCACCGTTTCCTCACGCAGGACAGGAGCGTGCAGCAGACGCAATTCGCCAACGGCGTCGTGGTCACCGTCAACTTCGGCGAAAAGCCCTTCACGCTCCCCGACGGCGCCGTAGTCGCTCCGATGAGTCACCGCGTCACGGGGATGTGACGCCTGAACGAACGCCGCTACACCTGCTCGGGAACGACAAATGGGTCGCGATAGGAGCCGCGGACGAGTTTGTTCGCTTCTTCCGCGTGCTCGCCTGTGAATTTCTCTGCCTGCGGGTCCATGGTCAGCCAGGAGCCCAAGATTCGCGGCGTCTGCTTCACGTCCACGCCGTTGAGCAGCAGATGGTCCTGGACACGCTCGAAGGCATCCGACAGATCCGCGTTTGCTCCGATCTGTTGGAGGATCTCGGCGCGCGAGGCCTGCTGTCCGAGCCGGTAGGAGATGTTGCCCATGTGACAAAGAGCACTGGACAGGTGACCTTCGAGAACATCGGCGTTGAGATCGCTCACCTTTCGGCTGCGCACGGCCTTGATGAAGTTCTCGTGATGCCCGGCGCCTTCGGTCAGGCGGAACTGCTTGATCCGCTTGCCACTGGCGTCGTAGGCCCATCCGCCGGCGAGATAGCCGTTTTCGCAATCCATGATGAGGCCGTCGCGCACGCCGCGGTAGTCGTCCATCGCCGAGTCGCCCTTGGCCCGGGGCAAGCCGCGGACCTCGAAAAGGATCGGGACGGGTTTGTAGTCCAGGAACACGGTGATCGTGTTCGGCGTCTCGCCGTCGTCAATGTATCCGAACCGCCCGCCGAAGCTCATCACGCGGGGCGGCAGCTCGTTCTTGCCGACGGCCCAGCGGCAGATATCGATGTAATGGATGCCGTTGTTGCCGAAGTCTCCGTCGCCGGTCGGCCAGACCCAGTGCCAATCGTAGTGCAGGTTCTTTCTCATCAACGGCAGCATCGGGGCCGGACCGCACCACAAATTGTAATCGATCGACTCCGGCACAGGCTGCGGCCCATCGACCTTGCCGATGCTGTCACGCCGCACGTACACAAAGCCCCGCACCAGCTTGATCTTGCCCAAATTGCCCTGCTGAACGTAGTCGATGGCCTCGCGAAGTCCCGTATCGGAGCGGCGCTGGGTCCCGCACTGCACGATGCGGTTGTACTTGCGGGCGGCCTCGACCATCCGCCTCCCTTCCCAGATGTTGTGTGAGACCGGCTTTTCGACGTAGACGTCCTTGCCCGCCTGGCAGGCCCAGACGGTGACCAGCGCGTGCCAATGATTCGGCGTGGCCGTGATGACCGCGTCGATGCTCTTGTTTTCGAGTAGCTTGCGGTAGTCCACGTACGTATCCACCTTCTCGTTGCGATCGGCGAACTTCTTCTGCTCCCGCTCCAGGAAGCTCTTGTCCGCGTCACAGACAGCGACGACGCGGACGCCGGGGATCGCGCGGAACCAGTTGATATGGTTGCTGCCCTGGCTTCGAATCCCCACGACAGCGACCCGGATGTCATTGTTCGCCCCCCGCACACGAGAATACGGCACGGCCAGCGACAACCCCGCCACGGCCGATGCCTTCAAGAAATTCCGACGGCTCATCCACTTCATCCGACTACCCCCTGCTGCCCAAGCAGACCCGTTGTAGTGCCTTCGCAACCACGCGTTTACCTTTGCATGAACTCTCTTGCGGTCATGTGGGACATCGTAGCAGGCGTTCGCGCCTCTGTCAAAGCCCGTCTGGATGCGTGGTTGACACGATGTGGGCACTCTGACACCATCAGAGAAGCAGGAAACCGATCCCGCCGCTTTCCGCATGCCCGATCAGTTTGTGGGCGTGGGACCGGGACCCTCGTGCGGCACCGTGGGCGTGACATTGGGTTCGCCAGGCGCGCCGCGGCGAAAGCCGAACCGACCGCCAGGGCCGGGGCCGCGACCAGGTCCCGGCCCCAGACCGATGTGCGGAGGGCCGTAGCCATGCTGGAATGGCCCCGGCAGTCCCTCCATAACATATCGCTGCCAGAGACGCTGCTGATTCTCATCCAGCACCGGCATGATCTCCTCGTTCATCGCCTTCAGCTCCGCAAGGATTTGTGTACGGCCGTCGGAGCGAATTTCTTCAAGCCTGGCCACGTGCTTTTGGAGAATCGGGTGAACTTGTCGCATCTGCTCGGGCGAAAGACGCAGGCGAGGGCCAAGACTGCCAAGCATATCGATCACGACTCTCTCCGGCGGAAGCATTCCTTCCCGCCCGATGTGTCCGACTGTGAACAAGGTGACCGCGGCGCCGCTGAGCATACCGGCCAGGAGAATGACCAATCCGAAGAAGGCCATTCGCCAGCGGTGCAGCCGGCGGAGCAGGACCATCGGGCTGTCGGGACTTTCGTGTGGGTTCATTTCGCTGCCCATGATATCGCCTCGGCAATCTGGCTCAGCGGTCCGGCGGACCTCGTGTAGAGCATGAATGCGACCGCCGCCGCGGGCACGGCGACGGCGGAAGATACGGCGGCCAGCCACATCCAGAACCGCTCCGCCACAGTCAGCGGCTCGACCCGCCCGGCCGTGAGCATCTGGATCACGCTCTGCGCCACGTCCACCTTCGGCGGCCTCTCGGCCTGCGCTCGCACCGCTAAACGTTCTATCTGTTTCCAGTTCATGGCATCAACTCCGTCCCGCTTCGTTCGACTATCCTTTGCAGCTTCTTTCGCGCACGCAGCGTCTGGACTTTCACCATTGTTTGAGTCCATCCGGTCCTGTGAGCCGTCTCCGCAACGCCACACCCGTCCAGGTATCGCAGGCTCAGCACCAGCCTGTCGCGCGGCGGCAACTGCTCGAACAGGTTATACAACACCGTGGCGGCACGCTCCGGCTCCAGCACGTTGAGAATGCCGTCATCCTCGGTGGCCCTGTCCCACTGCTCCAGGCTGAACGGCTCGGCCTTCCTGCGACGGGCCCTCTCCTTCCAGTACCGGTACCCGACGCGCGTCGCAATCCGTGAAAGCCAATGCTGGAACGGCGCCTTTCCGCGATACGAGCCGAGGCCCAGGTACGCTTCCACGAACACATCCTGCACGAGTTCCTCATGGTCGCGGCGGTCGCGGCTGAACCGCCAGAGAATCCCGGCGACGTAGTGCTGATGCCGCTCGACCAGCCGGCGATAGGCGTCCGGGTCGCCCCCACGACTGCGCTGCACGTCCTCCAGATCGCCCGCGCTGGAATTCGTCGCGACAACCGGCGGCTGCGCATACGCCGGGACCGCCAGGGCCCTCACCGCCTCGGCGATCAGGGCCTCGACGAACATTGCAGCATTCGGCAGCAGGTTACCGACTTCGATCATATTCGCAAGACCTGACCTTATCTGCGATTCTCGGCAGACTCGCCCGCCGGGCGTTCATTCCATTCGCCCGGCACACAACGCGTGGCGGCCCCGCCGGAGAATCTCTCGGGCGAGGCCGTCATCATCAGCATCGACTGTTCACTTATTGCTGATGCTGAAATCGTAAACCGCCTCTGGCCCTGTTGTGAAAAGCCTCGAGTTCTTCCAGCGTCAGCTTCCCATCCTTATCAGTATCGGCGGCCTTGAAGATTTGCTCGGTCGGTACAGGACCGCCGCCGAAACCCTGGCCTCGCACCGGAGCTTGCACGGGCGTGTTCGGATCGTTCGGATCGACCCAGGGGCAGAAGGGCCCGGGACCGTGTGGCACACTCTGTCGCAGGCCCGGCATCTTCGCCGCGATCTTGGCCAATTCCTTGCGTTGTTCGTCCGTCAGCACGGCCTTGGCCGCTGCCAGAGTCTTGGCATGAAGGACGGCCTGATTGCCGATGGCCTCGCCGAGAGCAGTGGCCGCAGCGCGAATCCGCTCCTCCGCCGCACCACCGATCACCGCATCATGCACCGCGTCCCTGGCATCCGCCACAGCCTTCTCGGCCGCCTCGGCATCCGATTTCGCCTCCTGCCGAATCTTCTGAATCTGAGTCTTCTGCTCTTTCGTCAAGTCCAGCCACCACACAATCGCGCCGAGCGCGTCAGCGTGCGCCGGTCCCATCATGCCGGGTCCCCGAGGCCCCATGCCCATTCTCATTCCCATGCCCATTCCAGGGCCCATTCCCATGCCCATTCCAGGGCCCATCCCCATGCCCATTCCAGGGCCCATCCCCATGCCCATGCCAGGACCCATTCCCATGCCCGGTCCGCGGCCGTGCGCGGGTCCACGCCCCCAGCCCGGCCCGCCCTGCCCCGCGATCGCCAGGCCTCCCACCAGAGCAAGTACTACCATCACGATCACTGCTGTTTTCCATCCCGTCTTCATATCCGGCTCCTTTCGATTCCGCCTGATCCATTCTCAATTCAGTTCGTCACATTAGGGCCCTTCTGACAGGATAGTGAGAGCAGCGCCGCCGCAGGTTACACCTGCCGCGAAAAATATCATCTAGCGGCTCGGCGAATATCACGTCTTCTTCTTCGCTGGTTTCGGCTTGCGCAACGGAAACACATCAGACTCCGTGCGGCCCCGGGTGAATATCGCCTCGACTCGGGCTACGATATCCGGATTCTGGCCGGAAACATCGATCTGCTCGCCGATGTCCGTCGCGAGATTGAAGAGTTGGATTGCCTGATCCGGCTTGAGGCGCACCGCTTTCCAGTCCCCCAGGCGCACCGCCTGCTGGCCGTTCAATTCCCAGTACAGGTACTCGTGTTTCTTCTGTTGATCCCGCCGGCCCAGGAGCGTCGGCAGAATGGAAATGCCGTCGACGCCCTCCGGCGGCTGCACGTCCAGCAACTCGGCACACGTCGGCAGGAAATCCCAGAAGGCCCCCACGTGATCGGTCTCGCTGCCGGGCTTGATCCTGCCCGGCCAGCGGGCGATGAACGGCACGCGGATCCCGCCGTCCCATACTGACCCTTTCAGCCCGTGGAGAGGTCCGGCGCTCTCGAAGAAGCCTGCATCCGAGCCGCCGGCATTTGTCGGGCCGTTGTCGCTGGAGAAGATGACGAGCGTATTGTCCTCCAGACCAAGCTCCTTGAGCAAAGCCGTGATCTGTCCGACGTACCTGTCCATTCGCGTGATCATCGCAGCGTAGCAGGCCCGTGGACGCGGATGAGGCACATAACCCCTCTTGCCATCATACGGCGGGTCCGGCCACAGGTCCTTGTACTCGGCCAACGACTCCTCCGGTACCTGTAAGGCGACATGTGGAATCGTAAACGGCACATAGAGGAAGAAAGGCTTGTCCTTGTTCGCCCTGACGAACTTCAGGGCCTCCGCCGCGATCAGATCGAGCGAGTACATCCTCTCGGCGTCCTTGTTCTCCTCGATCCAGAAGATTTCGCCGTCGCGCCAGAGATGGTTGGGGTAGTACGTGTGCGCCTGGCGCTGGCAGATGTAGCCGAAGAAATGATCGAAGCCCTGCTTCTGCGGGTCGCCGGTCGTGCCGACGCGGCCGAGGCCCCACTTGCCGAACGCCCCGGTGATGTAGCCGGCCTTCTTGAAGAGGTGGGCGACGGTGAACGTCCCCTCCGCCAGAGGCCACTGGCCCCCGATCGTCGAGCCGAGCGTCCAGCCCTCCTGCCCACCGACTTGCATATTGTCCCGCACCTGGGCATGGCCCGTGTGGTATCCGGTCATCAACGTGCACCGGGAGGGCGCGCAGACCGGATTGCCGGAATAAAACTGGCTGAACCGCATTCCCCCGAGGGCGATTCGGTCGATGTTCGGCGTCCGAATCTTCTTCTGGCCGTAACAGCCCAGATCCGCGTAGCCCAGGTCGTCGGCCAGGATGAAGACAACGTTCGGCGGCCGCTTGTCGGCAGGCGTCGCGGTCGCCGCAAGCACATTCAGGGAACGCAAGCCCTCCGTCGAGGCGGCACACACACTCGCCATCTTCAGGAAATCGCGTCTTCGCATCGTAAGCCTCCGGAAAACGATATCTGAACCAATCTATTGTTCCTTCGTCGGGACCTTACTCGCGGCGCTCGCGCCGGCGTCGAGCGGCACATCAATGTCATAGAGGTCGCACATCAACCACAGCCAGCGAGAGGACGGATGAACCCAGACCTCCTTGTAGTTGTAGCAGTTGCCGGCCGGCCAGTACGGGACATCCCGCTCGAAGTGCGTCTGGATGCCGACAGGAAGCGAGCCGACCATATCGCCCGACATGGCGGTATATTGCGGAGCGTAGTCGTGTCCTTCGCCGTACATTGTGCTCTGGCAGAATGGATTGCGGCCGAGGACCCACTCGATCTGCTTGCGGCACAGTTCCAAAAGGTCCGCGTCATTTCGCAGGCGGGCGGCGGCAGCGAGCCCTTTCGTCTGGGACAGGACCGTACCGTGATTGCCGCGGAAATCGAACCAGACGGGGAACAGGCGCAGGTAGTATCCATCGCCGAGCTTGATGCCATTTTCCACTTGCTCACGGAATGTCGCGCGGTTGGATTCATCGACGCGATAGATCGACGCCGGGAGCATGCAGTACGGGGCGCTGTACTGAGCGATGTTCTTGTAGTACTCGCAATATAGTCCAATGGCAGCGTACCATTTTGCCCTGTCGGGATGCTTCGGGAAAAGTGTGCACAGCCGCACCAGACCGACAATGGGAGCCTGCTCGTGGCCACGATGCGAGTAATGCAGGATGCGCGTCCTTTTCGGGTCTGAATAGAAGAAGCCGGCTAATGGAGTGTCCCATGCGGGGGCAGTCTGCTGCTGGCAGTCGAGCACGGTGCGGGCGAAGGCGAACGCCTCGTCGGCATAGCTCTGCGTGCCGGTCGCCTCGTACAAGTCGATTGAGCTTTGAAGAGCGGCAGCCGCAAGCTCCAGGTTCGGGCTTTTCGTCTGCTCGCGAGCGAACCGCCAATCCTCCTGAGCTGCCTGCAGGCAATACCTCGCCCGCACTGCATCATGTAGCCTGAGCATCCGCGAGGCGAGAGCTTCCGCAGAGGCGGCGAGGAAGTTCTCGAATGGCTGCGACCCTGCCTTGACTGTGACGTCATCGACCGTGCCCATGATCCCGTCGGTCCAGAAGTCCATCGTGGCCCAGGTGCAACGAGAGCCGTCGCCGAAGCGGGTCTTGAGCACCCAATCCAGACCCCAGCGGGCCTCCTCGATCAGCCGGGCCGCCAGGGCCGGGTCGGTCTTCTGTAACCGGCCGGCCAGATCGAACATGGCATATACGGCCTCGGAGGTATTCACGAGTCCCTGCGAGAGGTCGCCGGCGTCGTGCCAGCCGCCGTTGATGACGATCTCCTTATCTCCCTGCTTGACCCGCCAGTCACGATGGCAGACGTCATGGATTCCGGGCACCTCCGTGCCGCAGCGCTCACAGTAGAAGAAATTGATCGTCTTGATGATAGTGTCGCGCCAGACATCGGGCCGGACCTCGAACGGCGGCGTTGTCTTGCCGCCAAGCCGAATCGAGTACCGGCCGGGGTCCCGCACTTCGGTGAAGTCCAGGATCGTGAACGTACCGATGCGAGACGTCATCACCTGAACGGGTTTTGTCAGAACGACTTTGCCGGTCCGGGCATCGACGATGCTGAATTCCTTGCTCGAAGCATCTGCGGCGATCGCGGTCTTGGCCGCGCGGACAGAATATCCGGCGTGGCAATACGCGATCTGTCCCGGGGCCACATTCCAGCCCTCAAAATGATCCGGGTCTACCTTCTGCAACTCCAGATGGTCGAAATCAAAGCAGGCCATCGTGGTCGCGCCGGGCTCGTTGCCTTGGAGGCGGTACTGGAGTTCCACCCCGGTAACTTTATCGCGTCCGAGATGGGCGATTTCACACACGATGTGGTTCCACCGATCGGGCTCAAGCAGCACGAAATTCAACCCGTTGCGCCCATAACTATCCGGCACCTTCTCTTTGCCCTCGTTGTGGAAGATGACGCACATGGAGATCACTCGAAAGCCCGGCAACGTCGGGTACACCCAAAAGGACAGACGGTTGAAATCCGTCCAGTCCTCGCTGTTGAACCGTCGAGTGACCGTCGCGGCGCCGAAGGGCCTGCCCGGCGTGCCGCCCGGTTTGTCGCCGATGGTCGGTGACGTCATCCGGAGCGATTGTTTGGCGTCCTTTGCCCGCTCATTTGTCAGGGTCATTTGGCCAGAGCCCTGATGCGACCAGTTGTCCAAGTTCTCCATGTCATCCAGCAATCTGCCGGCAACCACGGGCTTGTCGAGCCATCGATGGATGATCGTGTCTTCGAATGGGATCGGCATCGGCATGGATGGAATGTCTTGCGACACGCCGCTACCGGCCAATATCGTGCACAGAGCTACACCGATACCCAGGAGGCCCCTCAACCTGCATTTCATGATCGCACCTCCATGAGCCAGGACCACAGCGACGGCTCAGAGTTGGATAACAGATTGTCCCTTCGGCAGATCGAAGCAGATCGTTGTGCCGGCACCATCCTGGCACCATGTGCCGCTCTTGAGCAACAATGGCTTTTGCACCTGCTCCAGCTTCGTTGCCGCCCCACCGGCCACGACCATTGGCGCTTGCGTGGGCACGGCATTCACCCGCACCGTGAAACGCGGGGCCGCAAACGGGGCATTGAGAGTGACGCGATTTCCGTCCTTCGCGATTTGCGTCAGCTCCTTCGCGGCCCAGTAGCGGGCGACTTCCCGCTGTTTCATCCACAGGAGGTTGTCGTAGCGGGCGTCAAGCCGCCGCACGACCTCCTTGAGGATATTGAAGCCGACCTCCTCGCCGTTGAAGTAGATGCCGGGCCAGTGGCAGACGAGAATCGCCGGCTCACCCTTCTCGATCACCTGCGGCAATCTTCCGCCCTTGAGGTCCTCTGTGATGAATTTGTCTGCGGAGCCGCGCTCCAGGCCGTCCCAGCCGCCGAACCAGTCGCCGGTGCAGCCGATGATTGAGACGACGCATTTCGGGTCGGCGCCGTCGAGCCCCGAGGCGTACTCCACGCGAGGTGCGACGCTCCGGTCGTCTGTGAACAGGTGCCGGAAGTAGTGCGGAATCTCCGTCTTGAAGACATCGCGGCAGGCCTGGAGCGTGGCCTGCGCCAATTCGGGCAGCACGCCGTTGCCGAACCCGCCGGGCGTGGTGATGCCCTCGCATTCGAGCCCGACGTTCTTGAGAATGCGCAGGGCGTAGCTCATGTAATTCGCGATCTCATCGGCCGATTTGCCGTCCGTCCAGCCCCAGTTCTCCATGAATCGCTGCGTCCGCTCGGGATAGGGCCGCCCGGTCTTCGTGTCGATCACCCACGTGTGCGAGACCATCTCCGGGTGGATGTCCCAGTCCGGCATCATCAGCTCCCGAACGAGTTGGATGCTCTCGACCAGTTCCTTCTTCGTCCAGCCCGGCAGATCGCGGTCCAGCCATCCGACGCAGGCGGGGTACGGAACGATGCTGTACTTGCCTTTGACGCCGTGCTCGTGGCACCATTGCCCGAACCTGCGCACGAAGGAATCCGGGATCTCCCGCGGCAGCTTCCTCCAATCCTGCTTATAGTTGTTCGGGAAGACCTCCGCGAACTGGGGGATTCCGAAATGCGCGAGGTTCACCAGGCAAGTGGCGTCATCGATGATCATGCTCACGGGGACACGTCCGCACGGATTAAGCACCTGAACCGCCTCATCCCCGCGGGGCCTTTCGCCTTTGTCCTGTGCCTGGCCCGGCCTCGCTGCCACACTCAAGTTCATGGAAGCGGCTGCCCAGGCGGCCGCCTTCAGCATCTCTCGGCGAGTGACAACTGTCCGACTTCGGTCATGCTCTCCCTTGTACAGATGGCGGGAATCTTCACGGGACATGCTCAGACCCTTAATCAAATAGCAACCGAATCATCCCGGCGACCGCTCCGCACGGGCAGGCTTCAATGGTGCAGCGTGTTCCTCCGCAGGCGAGCGGTCGAAGCCCAACAGACGCAGCCTCGCCGCCTGCCGAAGCAGCTCCACGACGTTCTTGGCACACAGCTTCTGCATTACGTGGCGGCGATGGACCTCCACCGTGCGACATGAGCGATGCAGCGTCTCGGCAATCTCTCGGTTGTTCCTGCCGTCGAGAACGTGACGAAGGACTTTTATCTCCATTCTGGTGAGCGATCGGCCCTGCAGGACGCTGCCGGCGGTGTCCCGCGCCAACAGGATGCTCACCATCTCCAGAAACGAATCTCTGTCGAGCGGCTTCTCGATGAAATCGACAGCCCCCGCTTTCATCGCCTTGACCGCGATGGGCACATCCCCAAATCCCGTGATGACAAGCACCGGCAGCCAGGGCAGACGCCGCTTCACCTCCGTCAGCAGCTCCACACCATCCTTTCCCGGCATCTTGACATCCGTGATCAGCAGATCGCAGCTATCGGCCTCCAGCCCGGCAAGACAGTCGTCCGCACCGCTGAAGCAGCGAACGGTCATCCCGGCCCGTTCCAGGGTCTTTCGCAGAACAGCAAGAACCCGAGGTTCATCGTCGACCACGAATACACATCCCGACGCACAGTTTTCCATGACAGACCCCGCACAGTTTGATCATCAATCCTCTTGAATAGGCAGTGTGATGAAGAACGTGGTTCCGTCGCCCGCGTGACTGTCCACCCGGATGGCGCCGCCGGCCTGAGAGACGATCCGCCGAACGATGCACAAGCCCAGGCCGGTCCCTTCGCCCGCGGGCTTGGTTGTGAAGAACGGCTCGAAGATGTGATCGAGGTGCTCCGGAGCGATGCCGCCGCAATCGTCCCTGAACTGCAGCTCAATCCGATCTTCGTTCTGCTGCCCCGAGATGCACAGGTGCGACGGCCGGATCCCGTCCGCCGCTTGTATGGCGTTTTGAGATAACGCGAAGAACAACTGTTCAAGGTCCTTTTCCCTCGCATCGATCGGCGGCAGGGTCTCAAGCCCCTTCGTCTCCAGGGCAACTCCGCACCGATGCGCACTTTCCGCCAATAGCCGTAGGACCCGTTGTGCCACATCATACACAACCACCTTGCGGCTGACCTTCTCCGACGACCTGCGGGCAAATGTGCGGAATCGCTGGACGATCGCCGTCGCGTTGGATGCCTCTTCCAGGCACTCCCCCAGGTCCTCCACCACGGTCTTCGGGCATGCAATCCCTTCCAGATCCTTCAGACAATTCTGAACGGACAAAAGGATGACCGTCAATGGTTGGGTCAGCTCGTGAGCCAGCGTGGCGCTGAGCGTCCCGAGCGAGGCCAGGTGCTCGGCCCGCATCATTCGCTCGCGGTGGGCCTCCAGCTCATCGCTGGCCTGCTTGAACTCATGAATATCGCGGGCAATGACGAG
>Ga0315277_10004906_pt1 | contig 17748 bp, 16 predicted proteins | sample YL17G05_15_MG_FD_203695 | JGI IMG/M metagenome (GOLD analysis project Ga0315277, IMG submission 203695) | Sediment microbial communities from Yellowstone Lake, YNP, Wyoming, USA - YL17G05_15 | ecosystem: Environmental > Aquatic > Freshwater > Lake > Sediment | place: USA: Wyoming | collected...
GATCGCCCCAGGGAATTTCTCCCTCACTGATTTCACACTTCCATCCACTGAACCGTTATCGACCACAAAGACTTCCATCTTCAATCTCTGCAAAGTCTGTTCGAGAGACTTTAGACACTGAATCAATAAATCTTTTGTATTCCAATTCACGATGATAATGGATAGATCGATCACGCTTAAACTTTCCCTTCAAATTTTTTTATAAATGTTTCGATAGATGGACTGCAAATGTACTTAATATTCTCACGCACTTGATGGTCTGGCCAATTCCACCACCTTATTCTCAACAATACCTTAATAGTTTCTTCATCAAAGCGAAATCGGATGACCTGGGCGGGATTTCCTGCAACAATTGCATAGGGTGGAATATCTTTTGTTACCAAGGAACAGGCGCCGATTGCCGCTCCATCTCCAATGGTCACTCCTGATAGGATGGTGACACCATAACCAATCCAGACATCATTTCCAATCATCACATCTCCTTTGGTGGCAGGGTGGCCAGTAATCGATCTGGCCTCTTTCCATAATAAAGGAAAAGGATAAGTGCTGACCCAATCTACACGATGTTCACTTCCAAGAAAGATGATCACATGTGTGGAGATAGAACAATATTTCCCAATTTTAAGCGTGGCCCCTTCTCCCCGGGATAAAACCCTCGGTTTTCCATAAGTGTGATCGCCGATTTGGTATTGGTCACCCAACAGATCTTTGGTGTAAGCAATTCCCCTTGAAGAATTCAACTTTTCTTTAATTTTTTTTCGAACCTTACGGACTCCTTTGAACAGTCTCATATTTCTCCTTCTCATCACCGTTAAAGGACGACTTCAAATTAGAATGTCTCCTCCACCACCCCGTGGGGGGAAACATAGACGATCCCCCTTTCTCTGCTTTTTCGAATGAGTCGAAAGAGGAATCCCTTTTCATTTTTTATGATTGGATGCCGGTCCTGATAGGCTTTAAAGAACCTCAGACGATCAGTACGGGTCATGAGACTTGGAGTAGAGGTGTTAAGCTGAAGTAAGTTCTTGAATAATTTTTTCTCGTTTACCTTTTCATCTAATAGGATATCCTCCAGATCGAGAAGGTGAAAATTCCAGGTTCCCCTTTTTTCTGAAACAAGGATATTGCAGGTCTTCATATCCCGGTGATAGATTCTTTTTTGATGTAGAGATGAAAGCCACTGTGCGAAGTTTCTAATGAAAAGCATCTTCGCGTTAAAATCTTTAAAGCCTTTTAAAATATACCGATCCATTTCCTGGCTGGAATCCAAAGCCTCCATCAACAGGAGGCTTTCCTTCACTCCCAACCAGTCTCTATTTTCTACCAGAGCCAGTGGTCTGACCGAGGCAATCCCCCTTACCCCTAAACCATTCCCTCCTAACCACGCCTTGAGCCCCTTGGAGAGGCGAAAGTTGTCCTTCATGCGTTCCCAGAAATGAGGATAACAGAACTGTTTCACATACACCCTGCCTTTCTCATCCTCAATGAGAAAAACTTTCACTTCCGGACTGTTCTTTAAAAGGTCGGATGGCTTCTCCCTAACAAAGGTGAGGTGGGATTCAATCACCTTTTTTAGACGATCCAATGATAAATCATTTCTTAAATAGATGGTGATTCCCTTCTCCTTTTTAACCGAAAACTCTGTGCTCTCTTTCAGACAACGTTTCGTCCTGCTCTGCCACTGCTTTCTTTGAAGTCGATCCATCCAGAAATGAATCTTATGGAGATATTTCCTTTTCTTTTCAGGAGAAATGTGTTCTCCCATGAAATACTCTCCAAGGAAATGAACCTGATCCTCTTCCCCCCATACGAGTCTCAATGAATGGAAGAGATGGGCGAGATTCCATAATTTCTGGTTTAAAGATAAGGATTTCAGGATTCGGGCACGATGCAGGTCGGTTAGGTAGAAAGACACACCATCCCACAGGAAGTTGCCTGCATGGAGGTCTTTGTGAAGCAATCCCGATGCATGCATCCTTATGATCATCTTTACCAGTTCCGATGAAATCCTTCCATCCTCTAATAGATGTGTTACTTCTGATAGTGGGGCTCCAGATTCAACAGCCTCCGACAGGTAGTAGCTCTCCTTGACCCAACCCCGATGGACCCGTTCCATCCATCCCATGGGTCTTGGGATATTAAGATTTCGCTTTCCCAGTTGATAGGCGATAAACCATTCTTTCCTTCCTTTCGAGGGGAAAACCAGATATTTCAATAATTCCAACCATCCTTTTGTCCGATCCCTCTTTAAGAAGACGCTTTCCCCCCCGGGTAAAGTAAAGAGACCTGCCCACCGCCATTTTGACTCGGCGATTATTTCCCCTCCTATCCCCTTCACGGAAGGAACGGGGTCCTGGAAGAAGTTGGGAGGAAGAAGATCAATTAATTCTTCCTTTACCCAACCCTTCATATCCCCTTTGGCTATTTTTTTATAAGGTGACTTACCCATCTTGATTTATTAAGGTTCTCAAAATTGAGTTGACATAGATTAGAAAATATCCCCCTGCCTGTCCGGCAGGCAGGCTAACCCCTCTCCTTCGACAAGCTCAGGATGGTGAGTCTCGTCGAACCATTTGCTAAAGAGGGGGATAATCTTTCCCTTTTACATCATTTTCCTGTCGATAGACAGGTAAACCCCGTTAGAAATTCCAGCGGGGCATTATTTCTAACGGGGTAAAGGGAGGTTAGGAGGGGAGAAGACGTCTGATCCTCCTTTTCAATTTCTCAAATAATTAATCGTCACCCTTCGCCATCCTTAACGGTGGACGTTTTTCGAATTCCTCGGGAGAAAATGTCTTTCTGTTGATGATCTTGATAATAATTAGCCAGGACTGTGGGACCATAAATTCCCATGTACTGCTCTGGATGGAGGAGGATATAGGATTCTAATAGTTTTGTAAATTCCATGAGAATCCGCCGATACGAATCCTCTCCCTCTTTCCAATGCCCCTCGATCGGTTCTTTAAAAATCAATTTAATCTTCCCATGCTGGTAGAGGTGAATGAAAGGAAGGATGGCTGCTTTAGCCTGGAGGGCGAGATGGATCATCCCCGTGGGGAAATCCATCTCTCTTCCCAAAAAGGGGACGGTTACCTTTGTTCGTCCTTCTCCGGCATCTGCATCGTAATAAATGATCTTTCCGATTCGAAGGGTCTCTAATATGCTTCTCTTATATTCTCCCGAAAGGGATGGATTATGAACAAAAATTGTATTTTCCGGAGTATCATAATATCGGAATCTCCGATGTTTCGGCTTTTTGGGCGTCACTCCACTGAGGAGGATGATATCATATCCCATGCTCCTTAAGGCATTGAAGGCAAGGTGGGGGATGCCGATATGGCCTGCCATTAGGAGAACCCCTCTCCCCTCTTTCAAAGCTCTATCTAAAACATTGAGGCCTTCTATTTGTGGAAACCGATGAACGATATTGATATCCATCAGAGGGATTAAATACCGCATCACCTTTCTCACGCCCCTCAATTCAAATACACCCCGGACAATTTCTCTGACCCGTCGAGGGTCTTTCTCGTTTTGATAAAAGAAAACGACCTTATCTTCAAACTCTTTTCTCTTCTTTCGCTTACGATGATAACATAAAAAGCATAGATTCTTGGGTAAAAAAAGCCAGTTTAAAGAGAATCCACTTCAATTCCACCTTTCCCCTTTCCCGAGAACTTCCTTTAGAACCTCAAGAAGACGGGGTGCATTCACATCGAGAGAGTAAGATCTCTCCACCGTTGCCCTTCCCCTCCCCCCCAAGGTTCTCCGTAATGCCTCATCCTGGATCAACTCTCCAAGGCCGTATTTCCACTCATCCTTATTCTGTGCCCAGAAACCATTCTCCCTGTCCTTTACGATATCTTTATTGACCCCCACGGGAGAACAGACCACCGGGAGGCCAACACTGTAATATTGGAGGATCTTAAGTCCGCATTTCCCCTGAGACCAGAGGTCATGGGTAAGCGGCATTACTCCAACGTCGAAACTCTTCAGGTCTGCTACCTCCTCTTCCAGAGACCATCGTTTCTTGATCACCGGCATGCTTGGAAGATCGAAGAAATCGTCACAGACAATCTTGAGCCGGGTGTTGGGGAATACCTTGAAAAGGTCTTCAAAGACAGGGGCAAGATCCTTGAGATACTTCAAGGTGCTGCTGCTCCCCAACCAACCGATGGTGATCGGTCCATCCCGATGAAAGTCTTCCTTCAAGTTATACCGAGAAAGGTCGATAGAGGTAGGAATGACCTCAACATGAGGATTGTAACGAAGAACCTCCGAACTCAGAAACTGGTTCCCTGCAACGACAAAATCGGCTCGTTTAATCATATAGGCGAATCTCAACCGCCGTGAGAAGGAATGGGGGTTTCCCGAACCCGAGCTTCGGTACATAATAGCATCGTCAAAATCATAGATTATTTTTTTTGCCTTCTGCCGAATATACAAAAACTCTATCGGCGAAAAAAGTTTTCTTTGGATAAAAATGATGTCATACTCCCCCACGGTATTATAAAAACTCCATTTATCTAGAAACTTGTGTTTAAATAAATGAGTCGAAATATCCATGCCCATTCTTTTTAGATAAGGGATAAACTGAAGTACGCGATAGCGACAGCTGGGAGCTTCCGGATTATGAATTAAAAAGGCAATCCTCGTCATCCCTCCTAAGTCCTCCATTAAAGCTTTCGAGCCACCAATAAGATAGATTTTGCAAAATCGATTGAAAAAAAACGAAAAAAGGGAGTAAAAAGGTAAACTTTCATAACGTATGTTAGGAAGGGGGCATTGAATAACCGGAAGAGTTCAATCGAGTCAAATCGTTGGCTCAAGAACAGGGCTCCCAGTTCCTCATGGTGGTAGGGTGTACGATGGCTTACATCTTTCCAATACCGGCCGGGCGTATAAACATTGGGGGTGGTTAGAATTACCCTGCCTCCGGGTTTTAAAAGTTCGCATATCTTTCTTGCCAACGCCCCTCCCTTTTCCCGGTTCAGATGTTCAATGACTTCAAAAAGAAGGATCATATCAAAGGTATCTTCAATCTCATCCAGAGAGGAATAGTCATGCGAATAGGTTGGATCGATATCCATGCTCTTGTATTGGATACGGGGACAATATTTTTTGATTCGCTCTCCCAATTCACGATTAAAGGCTCCTATTTCGAGAACCGCTTCACCATCTTTGAGATATTTCAAGATAAAGGGAAGGCGTTTCCTTACGATCTTTAAACTCCAGAGGTCGGGATACTGTTGATGAACTTTCTCCCGAAATAGAAGTTGCTCACCCCATCTCATAAAGGCCTTCCTTTAAAACCAAATAAGAGTCGAAATGTTCTCTGTCAATATTCTGGAGCTATTTCTCTAAAAACACCCACCATCTGATCGAAATTAATCCTGTCGGAATAATGTTCCATCCTCTTACCCTCTTGAAGCAAGAGAGGTCTTTTCACCCCACTTTCAAGAAAATATCGAACTGCTTCTTTCAACTCTTCCAAGTTCTTTGGATCTCTAATCACCCTTCCCTCTTCTGGACGGATCACCCCACTTGCGCCATTGGAGAAAGTGGTGATCACCGGAACTCCGCTGGCCAGGGCTTCTAACACGGTGAGTGAACAGGCATCATAGAAAGTGGGGTGGACGAGCAGGTCTGCAGTTCCATAATATTTCTCCGGTTCATTCGTAGAACCTGCAAAAACTGTCTCTTCAGAAATATTTATTTTCTTTGCCAGACGGAGATAGGGAGCTTTTCGATCCCTTCCTAAAACAAGAAGTTTAAAGGGAGGGGCGCCTTCTTTTTTAAGGTCGGCCAGTGCCCTCATCAAAAAGACCAGTCCCTTCATTCTGAAGTTATTAGAGACAAAAAGCATGACGAATTCATCCCCAATGCTAAGTTTTCTCCTGATCTCCTCTCGATATTGGCGATTCCTGGGGTGGAAGCGTTCGATATCCACTCCGTTGTATACTACAGAGATCCGGTCCTCCGGCACTTTATATCTCTGAATAATATCCTCTTTGACCATATCGGAGATGGCCACGATTCTGGAATAATTTCCTCTCTTATAGGGCCTATCCTCAATCCAGCCGCTCGCCCACTGTTTGGGGCTTAAAATCCTCCCCAATAATTTTATCATCCAGAGGATAGGATGATCATAAGCCCTGAGGCTCCGCCAGAACCATGCCCAGTGGACCCCACCGTGGGGTTGAAGCACATTGGCCTCCAGGGTATTTCCAACCCCCAGTGTGACATCGTAATTTCCGATTTTCATCTCTCTCGTTGCCTTAATGGCAAAAGAGAGAAGACGAAGACTCTTGGGGAATGGAAGCGTCTTTACTCGATGGAGATGGATTCCCTGGACCTCTTCCTCCCAATGCTCCGCATAGACATGGACTTCATAACCCTCATGGACCAGCCGGGTACATAAATCTACTAAATATCTTTCCGCACCTCCCTTGCGCCCGGAAAAGTTCCTAATGGCTGTGGCAAATCTTATCTTTTTTTCCATCTCCCCAGCCTTAGCATCTCCTGATAAAATTTCTCGATGGCCTCCACTTGGCAATCCAATCGAAATTCTTTGTGGGCTTTCTTATAGGCGGCTCCTCCCATTTTCCTTCTTAACTCCGGATTCTGCAGGAGTTGAAGGGTTGCCGCTGCCAATGCCTCAGGAGAATCCTTGATCACAAAACCCGAAACCCCATCTTCGACCAGTTCAGGTAAGATCCCTCGATTGGCCACAATGGTAGGTTTTCCCATGGCCATAGCCTCTCTCAAGGCTCTCGCGGTTCCATCCGAACCCGCCATCAGAAAAACAAATATATCCATACAGGCCAATGTATCAAGATAGTCTTCCGTCTGATACCCTCCAAGAACCACCCACGGCTCAATGCCAAGTCTCTTCATCGGCTTGACGACGCTTTCGTTCATCTGGCTTGAACGGCCCACCAGGAGCACCTTGATCTTCGGAAATTCTTTAACGATACTTTTAACCGCCTCTAAGAAGATCTCTGTCCTCCGATATTTCTGGAACCGCGCCACCATCCCTATCACGATATCATCCGTTCCTATCCCGAAAATAGACCTCATATCCTTAAACTCTCTCTCAGGAAGATATCGATCCAGATCTAAAGCAGGGTTAACCTTGCTGACTCTATCAAGTGGAAGTCCGAAATGCTCCGCATTTTCTCTTCTCGCTCTCTCGGAGAAGGTGATCATCCCGTCGGTCAGTTTCGAAATGAGGAGACGGTTTCCCGGGTGGGGGCTTATCGGATCCCGTTTATGATCTGTCCGGATGACGACGACGGGAGAACCAGACCTCCTCGCCGCAATGCCTCCCAGAATATGGTCGTGAGATTGATGGACATTTAAGATATCGAACTTTTCCTTATCGAGATAGCGGGTAAGATTTGAGATATCAGATATGTTTTTTCTGAGGGAGGAAGGGAGATAAAACTTTATGGGTCGATCTAAATGAAACTGGCTTGTAGCCTTAATGCCTTCTTTTAACACTCTTCTCTCTATGCTCTCCTCGACAGGAAACGGAGGCTTTCGGTAAGCGAGTGTTATGTCATGGCCTCTTCTCTCCAATTCTTTACATAGATTCACAATAGGTTCAGAGGGCCCCGTCCATTTCCAATCGCTGAAGAGGTGCAGGATCTTCAATAAAACCTCCCCTTCCTTCTATTCGTCCGTCGGTCGGATAAATCGTTAAAAAGGCGGACCGCCCCTGCCACCTCATCCATTTCTGATTCGGTAAGCTCGGGAAAGAATGGGAGAGAGACCACCTGCCGAGAAAATTGTTCTGTTAACGGGAGATCACCTCTTTTATAGCCTAACTCTTTAAACGCTTTTTGCAGATGGATGGGGATGGGATAGTGAATGAGGGTTTCGATCCCTTTTCCTTTTAAAAAAGTTTGAAGACCATTTCTTCTCTTTGATCGAATAACGAAGAGGTGATAGACAGGATGGCTTCCTTCCTTCTCAACCGAACAAATCACCCCTGTTCCTTCAAGCTCCTTCTTGTAGCGATGGGCTTTCTCCCTTCTCTGCTCATTCCACCGATCGAGATATCTCAATTTGACCCGCAGGATAGCGGCCTGGATTTCATCCAGACGGCTATTCCCCCCCTGAAGGATATGCTCATATTTCTTCTTCTCTCCATAACACCGAAGAAGCCGGAGTTTCTCATAAAGTTTTTTATCATTCGTGATCACCATCCCGCCGTCTCCGTATCCTCCAAGGTTCTTGGTGGGATAGAAACTGAAACAGCCCATTGCTCCGAAGGAACCTACTTTCTTTTTTTTAAACTCCGCGCCGTGGGCCTGACAGGCATCCTCGATCACAGCAAGATGGTAACGATGGGCAACCTCCATAATCGCATCCATCTGAGCAGGATGGCCATAGAGATGGACAGGAAGAATAGCTTTGATCCTCTGCCTTTTGCCTGTTGTCCTTTGCTTCTTAAGAAGGTGTTCGAGGGCATTGGGATCCAGATTGTAAGTCTCCGGTTCAATATCGAAAAAGATGGGCTTTGCCCCTGCGAAAGAGATGGCTAAAGCAGAGGCAATAAATGAATTGGCAACCGTCACAACCTCATCGCCCTCTCCAATGCCTGCTGCCCTTAAGGCCAGGTAGAGGGCATCGGTTCCGGAATTCACTCCTACGCCATATCGAACCCCGCAATAACGGGCAAACTCCTCTTCAAACGCCGAAACCTCTTCTCCAAGAATGAACCGCCCCTTCTCAAAGACCCTTTCCGTCGCGGAGAGGATCTCCTCTTCAATTGCTTTGTACTGCCTTGTCAAATCGATAAAAGGAACCATACCCTTAACCTTAATTAAGTTCGGAGTAATGAGTTCGTAGTTCGGAGTATTTAAAAACTTATCCACAAACAACTTCCCCCCCTTTAGTAAAGGGGGACGAGCCTGCCTGCCGGTAGGCAGGGGGGGATTTAAAGTACGAACCTTGGACAAATCCCCCTAAATCCCCCTTTTCCAAAGGGGGACATTACAAGCAATGATTATTTACGGATAAGCTCTTAGTTTAAGTTTCAATCTCCGAACTCTGAACTCCGAACTCATAACTTTCTTCATTCCCAGTATTCCTTCTTATGCTTCCGGTAGAATTCGATCGTCTTCTTAAGCCCTTCGCTCAGATCCGTCTTGGGCGTCCATCCCACGACTTTCCTGATTTTGGAAATGTCCGTGTAATAATCCCCTGGCTCCACCTCTTTCCGCTCTTTTGTAAATTCTGTGAAGGCAACTTTCCCCGAATCGGCAACCTTCACAATCTTCTTTGCCAGATCGATGAAGCTGATGGGAATGCCTGTTCCGACATTAAAGACCTCTCCGTAAGCCGACGGACATATGGCAACCTGAAGAAAGCATTCAACAAGGTCGTCCACATAGAGGAAGTCCCTCAAGATATGACCATTACCGAAAACGGGAATCAACTCATTATCGATCGCCTTCCGGATAAACCAGTTGAGCACACCATACTCATCGTGGGCCATCTGGTGCCGGGGTCCATAGGTATTTGTAATCCTTAGACAGATCCCGGAGATCTTGTGTACATCGTCGTAGACCAGAACCATCTTTTCCGCAGAGAGATTGGTCACCGCATAGATGCCTTTGGGATTGGTAGGATGGTCTTCAGCCACGGGAAGTTTTACACTGGCCCCGTATTCCCCTCTTGTCCCCGAAAAGATGACCTTCACCTCCCGATTATATTTTCGACAAGATTCAAGAAGGACGAGTGTTCCCCGGCAGTTGATGTCCAGATCCTGGATGGGGTTCCGAATGCTATCCACATGGTTCACCTGACCGGCCAGATGAAAGATGAAATCCTGATCTTTCACCAGATAGTCCATCGAATGTTCATCCCGGACATCGCTGAAGTTGATCTGTATGTGATCCATGATCTCCTTCACATTGAAAAGATTTCCTCCCAGACGGGGCATCATATTATCAACGATCGTCACTCTGGCTCCCAACTCCATTAACCGGGCGGAGAGATTCGATCCGATGAAACCCAATCCCCCTGTCACCAGCACCCTCTTTCCTTGAAAGGCTTCCTCATAAGGAGTCATCTTCTCTCTCCTTTTTCGAAATACTGATCTCCCAGAGCTTGGCATATTTGATAAAGACATAGAACATCGTCGAAACCACGATGATCAATCCGGGCAGTCCGTCCCGGAATCCTGACTTTAAAAGGTATTCCTTGATAAAACGAAAAGGAGGATGGAAGAAAAGTTTGAAAAAGCTGAATTTCTCTCCCCTCTGAGCCATATCTTCAGCTGCAATCCGGGAGTATTTATCGATCGTCTGGATCTGATCCGCGATATCCCGATAGGTATAATGGAGATACTTGTTCTTTAAAACGGAGACCTTCCCACCCACCACAATCTTGGCATGAAGCCCGCCTTCCCACCTTCCTTTTTCCCTTCGATAGAGGCGGATTTCCCCGTCCGGATACCATCCCCCGTAACGGATCCATCTTCCCAGATAATAGGTTCGCCGATAGACAAAGAAACCATCCACATCCTCATCCCTGCTCTTTAACATCCTTCCAATCTCTTCAACCAATTCCGAAGGGACTTCCTCATCGGCATCGACAAACATGATCCATTCGCGGGTGGTCAGATCTGCCGCATATTGATACTGATCGCGATGGCCCTGAAACCCCTTTCGATAGAGTTTATCAGTATAGCACTGACAGATTTCATAAGTTCCATCCGTGCTTCCGGAATCAACGATCACCAATTCCTCTGCCCAATGAAGACTTTTCAGACATCTCTCAATGGTGCGACAGTTGTTAAAGGTCAAGACATAGACGGAAACGGGTATTTTATCAACCATCTTATTTGCTCCATCCATCTTAAGTAATCGTAATGCCCTCAAAGAAATCCCAATAACTAAACTCCAATCACCAAACAAAATTGGTAAATAAAAATTGTGTTTGGATTCTGGTTATTGATTATTGGATCTTATCTGATGATTGGTGCTTGGTGTTTGGTTATTCAATAAGGCTCCCAATTTCTTATCAACCACCTCTTCCACCTCATCCACGGTGATCAGTTCCATGCACCGGTGGTCAGTAGGGCAGACTCTTTTAAAACATGGACTGCATGAAACCTCCTTCTTCACGACCACATGGCCATCTCCCCAGGGTCCTGTAGCAACAGGATCCGTCGAGCCGAAGATGGCCACAACCGGAGTCCCCACTGCTGAAGCCACATGCATCGTTCCGGTATCGTTCGTCACTAAAAGCCTGCATCGTTTTAGAAGACCGGCCAGTTGAAGGAGACGGGTCTTACCCGTGAAATCGACTCCTCCGTCTCCTAAATTTTTCAAGATTTTGTCAGCCATGCCCCGCTCTTCCTCTCTCCCGAAAATAAGTGCAGTAGCCTTCCATTTCTCGGAGAGCCTTCTTCCCAGTTCAGCAAATCGATCGGGATGCCAGCATTTGGCCAACCCGTAAGCGGCTCCCGGATTGATGCCGATGAGAGGCCTCCCGTCCAGAAGACCCAATTCCTCAAGTCTCTTTTCAGCCCATCCTCGATCCTCCTCCCTGAGAAAGAGTCGTGGAGGAGAAATGCTTTCTAAATTACCCAAAGGCTCCATCAGCCTTCGATAATAATGGACACGATGGAGACGAAGGACTTCTTCCTTCCGTCGAATTTTATGGGTGAGAAAGAAGGATCGCCCTTCATCCCGATAACCAATCCGGATCGGAATCCCGGCCAGATAGATCTGAAATGCGGAGCGGAAAGATCTTGGAAGGATCAGGGCCAGATCGAACCCCTTCTTCCTCAAAGAGTGGCTGAGTTGCACATCCTCCCGGACCGATCCAACCCCACTCCTCTTGTGAAAAGGAATAATTTCATCCACACAGGGGATTGTCTTCCATAGATCAACGAGATGGTTTGGCACAAGGACGGTCAGATGTGAACGGGGGAACAGGTCCTTTAAGCCTTGAATCGAAGGATAGGTGAGGATAGTGTCCCCTACCCAGTTCACTCCTCGCACCAGAATACGGTTTATCTTCTCCAAATCGATTTTCAAAATCCCCTACCCTTCAAATACAAGAAACTATTCTCCGCATCCTTTAAAGTCAATAATAAAAATATTTTCAATCAGTTATAGACAAAACCTCTCTTGTTGCTTTAAAAACATCGTCAACTGTAATTTCCTTCAGACACTTGAGCTTCTTGCAGGAGCGATCCCTGCAAGGATTACATCCCACATTCTTAATCACCTTTTTGTGGGGTCCGAAAGGTTCGTTCAACACCGGATCTGTCGGACCATAAATGACCACTACGGGAATCCCCATCAAGGAGGCGATATGCATTGGACCCGTATCTCCCCCAATATAGAGATCGCAATACCTGTATACCTCCCCCAATTGTGTTAGGGAAATGGTGTGGGGACCGAGTACGGAAGATTCTTTCATCCTCGTCTGAATCCTCTTGACCCAATCCAGCTCGCCAGGCCCCCATGTGAAGAGCACCGTTGCCTTCAGTTCCCGGACCAGTCGGTCTGCCAGCCGGGCGTATTGGTCGGGCAGCCACCTTTTATAGAGTGTTTTCGGGCTTGTTCCTGGATGAATGGCAATAGAGGGGCTCTTAAGCGGAGGGAAGAGTTGATTAAAAAAAGAATTCACATACCCTCTGTCCTCAGCCGGGATAAAGAGTGGATAGTCCTCAGGCTGAACCTCTATGCCCATTCCCTTCAGGAGATAAAAATTCTTCTCAAATCGACTGATCCTTTCTTTCGGAAGCTTCACTTTCTTATTCGAAAACAGGAAATTTCCTTCCTTGCTCGACCTTCGATCATATCCGATCCGTTGAGGAGAGCCGGTGAGAAAAGAGAGGAGGCCGCTCTTCAGAATGCCGTGAAAATCGATGACCAGATCAAACTTCTTCTTCCGGAGAAATTGAATAAATGTTTGAACCTCTCCGGTCGTCCTCCACCACCCTTTTGGAGACTTGATCCCTTCGGACCACCTCCGTCTTGGAAAGAGGATGACCTCGTCAACTTCCGGCTGGCTTTCTATAAGGGCTCCCGAGGGTTCTTCAACAATCCAGGTGATCGAGGCAGATGGGAAGTTTTTCTTTATAGCCTTTACCGCAGGGAGTGTCCGTATTACATCCCCAACAGCGCTTAATCTCAAAATTAAAATTTTCTTGTAATCCATTACGGAAACATTATCCCATTCCCATTTAATTTTCAATAGGAAAAACAAGGAGATGCCCTATCCCCCTCGCCCCCTTTTTGCTGAAGCCCTGCTAATAGGCAGGTAGGTTGGAGGGGATTTAAAGAAGTTATTTTCTATGTAACACAGAAATAGATGAGGTTTAGAATTGAGTCATAACTATCCGGCGAGACAATTTAAATACTTCTCGGGAAGGCTTTTCGTTTTCCCATTAGAATCGACACATATATGCTGGGACTCTCCCTCAGCGATCACTTCCTCCCTGTCTTCACGAAGGACCTGGTACCCGAAAGTGATCATCCGTTTATTCAAGTGTTTTAGCCAGGTCCGGATGACAATGGTTTCATCATATTTAGCGGAATTTCGGTATCTGCAATGGACATCGGAGACAACCAGTCGATACCCCAATGCCTCCAGGTCGGCATACCGGAATCCTTTTTCCCGACAGAACTCTGACCTTCCAACCTCAAACCAGACCAGGTAATTGGCATAATAGGCCACTCCCATCTGGTCTGTCTCAGCATATCTTACCCGAATCTCAACATCCACGACATCCTTCATCCTCAACAACTCCTCTCTTCTTTTATCTATACTGCTTAATGCCTATTGCCTTCTACTTATCACGTGTCCGTGTCCGTTCGTTTCTTGCCCCCTATCTCCCTACCTCCCCATCTCCCCATCTTTAGAGAGCCCTTAAATATTCTGGTCTCAGCAAAGCTGGATCCTTCCTCTTGAGGACTTCCCTGATCCGTCTTAAGGCCTCTTCCTTCTCTTCCGGAAGCTGGATGCGGAGGGGAAGATAGTTTGAGGCGTGATTGGATGCAAAGAAGCAACGGGTCATATGACTATTCTCTATCATTGTCTCAAGTTCCTGGATAAGCCCAAAGGGCGTGGGCAGGATCAATTTCCCCGCATCGATCTCCCTCTCGATAGGGGTTCCGGGAACGATCATCAGTGAAAGCGCTCCTACATAGTCGGGGTCCATCTTGGAAAGAACCTTTGCCGTGTCTTTCGCATGAACCTGACTATGTTCCACTCCTCCGATGCCCAGAATGACTGTGACGGAGAGGAGGATTCCGGATTCCTTTACTCTTTTTCCGGCACGAATCAGTTGTTCAATGGTGGCATTCTTCTTAATTCGTTTCAATACTTCTGGGTTCCCGGATTCCAGGCCCAGATAAATGATTCCTATTCCTAAGTTTTTGAGGGCTTTCAGTTCCTCGACGTCTTTCCGAAGGATATCCTTTGCATTGGCGTATATCCCTATTCTTTCAAGCCCCTTTAATTTTTTCCGCAGATAGAACAGGATTTGAAGCACCTCTTTCTGAGGAATAATCAAGGCATCCCCGTCTGCCAGAAAAACCCTCCGGATCGGCAGATGACACGAACTGACCTCATCAATGTCCTTCTGAATCTCTTCAAAACTCTTTACCCGGAAGGTCTTCTCCCGATAGGCCCCACAGAAGGTGCATCGGTTATAAGAACAGCCCACGGTCACTTGGAGGATCAGGCTCTCTGCCTCACTGGGTGGCCGGAAGATCATCCCTTCATATTTCATTTCGAATGTCCCTCCTTCGGAGGAGGAAGATCGAACTGATAAATGATCTCTCCTTCTTTGACCATTCCAAGTTCTTTCCGGGCAATCTCTTCGATGTAGCGTTTTTCATATTGAAGTCGCCTCACCTCTTCCTTCAGCCTTTGGTTCTCCTCCTCCATTTTTATATTCATCTCTTTAGTCATCGCCAATTCCTTCTGCAACCGGAGAAGGTGAAGGATGCCCTTTTCTCCAAAGAAGGTAAAGAAGCCAAGAATGAGAAGGAGGCAGAGGAGCAAAAGAAAGAGATGCTTCTTGCGCACTTTGATGGCCATGGGTTCTACTGAAGTTTAAATTTGATGGGGATCGTCCCCCACTGTTCCGATTGGGCCTGATCTCTTGGGAGAGGAGCAAATCGCCACTGTTTCAGGTACTGGCCCGCAATCCGTTCCAGCTCCGCATCCCCTTTAAGGGCAGGGATGGCCCGGTCCACCATCCCATTCGGTAAAACCCAGATGGTCATCTCAATTTCCGCTTCCACCTTCACTTTTACCTGGGGAGGCGGCGGCCTTTCTAAAATTTTTCGTGCCACCAGGGGTCCTTTGATTCCCAGTTGAAGGTTTTCATCCAGAGCTTTCTCCGGCAAGGACTTCTCTTTTGCAACAAGTAACCTCTCGATAATCTTCTCAGCGCCTCTGTCTTTCATTTTCTCTATTTTAGAAGCTTCTTTTATCGATGGGACAGGAGGTTCCGGAAGCAACTGGTCCTCTTTCTTTCTTAAATATTCTTTTAATTCTCTTTCCAGTTCCTTAAACTCCTGAGAATTCCTGAGAGCCTTCATCCTCTCTTCATCTGTGGCAGCGTCTATCTTTTTCGGTCTGGGATATTCAGGGGCAAGAGACCTCCAGTCCTGTTGCGCGCTGGCTTCCTCCATCTTCTTCAGGATCACTTCCTCCCGGATTCTCTTCTCTTCCGGGGGGACCTCATCCCTCCTTTTCAATCCCAGAATCCTTCCGGCCTCTTTGGTAAGGACTCGCCATCCCTGTTCGAGAGGAAATTGCACAGAAGGGATGAAAAGGAACGCCCATACAAAAATCCCCGCTGTAATGGTCAGGAGGCCGATCAGAAAGGTGAGTCGTTTTTTTCGAACTCGCTTCATCTCTTTTTTCATTGACGAGCCGCTCCTTCCCTAATCTGATCGAGCATCTTTCTGGCCACCCGTCGTCTTTCCTCCCGGCTCGTTTTCTCTAAGAGTTTCTGATAGACCTGCCTCGCCTCAGCCCATCTCTTCTCCTCCATATAGAGTGCCCCCAATTTCAGCAGAGCTTCTTCCACCAACTCCGAGAGATGAGGATAGAGGTAGAGGATCTTTGAAAATTGGAGGACGGCTAAATCCCTATTGCCTGTCTCCGCATAGGCCTCTCCTAACTTGAACTGCGCTTGGCTGGCGATCCTTTCTTCGGAGCTTCGCAAGGCGGTCGAGAGAGAGGAGATGGCATCCGGAAATTTCTTAAGGGTCAGGTAGAGAAGTCCTGCTCTCAAATAGGCTTCAAACCGGGTCTCATCGTGAGGAAATTTTTCGATATACTCCTTCAAAATCTTTTCCGCCTCATCAACCTTTCCAAGGCTCCGATACGCCTCCTCCATCCCCAGATAGCTTCTCTTCACCGGCGGAATTTGAGGATGATTCCTCATCACCCATTCGAATCGTTCCAGCGCCTTCGGGTACGCCTTGAGAAGAAGGTGGAGTTCCCCCGCTTCGAGATGGGCCTCTATGAGGAGATGGCTTTTCGGATGGTTTTTAATGAATCTCTCCATCTCGTCTGACGCCTCGAGCCATCGTCTCTCCGACTTCAAAAGAAGGGCGATCCGAAATTGTGCCTCCTCCGCCCATTCGCTGGTAGGGTAGAGTCGAACCGCTTCCTGATAAGTTCTTAAGGCCCTCTCTGTCATCCGGGATTGTTGGTAATAGTCTCCCAATTGCATCAACGCCTGACCCGATAGGGGATGCTGGGGATACCGCTTCAGGAAAGCTTCCACCCGTGCGATGAAAGGTTCATACCTCTTCTCCTGAAAAAGGGAGAGGAGGATTCCATAATCAGCCTCCGGCGCCTCCTTTGATTTGCCATACTCCCTGATCAGCTGTTGATAGGCCTGAATGGCATTCCCGTACTGTTTGAGATTATAGAAACCATCGCCTATTTTTAACAGCGAGGAGACGACGAAAGGGCTTTCGGGGTATTGCCGGATGAGCCGCTGGAACTCTTCGATGGCCTTGTGAAAATCCTTTTTCCGGAAGTGGGACCAACCCGTCCAGTACTGAGCTTCGTCACGATAGGAACTCGAGGGGAAAGCCTCCCTCAACCCCTGGAAATGATTCAATGCCTCATCGAACCGCTCCTCCCTGTAAGCGATCCATCCCAAAAGATAATAACCCTTCTCCTTCCCCTCTTCTTCAGGCGAGTTGATCAGGCTCATCAAATGGGTTTTTGCCTGATCATAATTGTTCTGGTTTAAATAACACTGGCCGATCAAAAGGGAGATGGGAGGGGTGGATCGATGATGGGGGAATTCGGCCGCAATTTTGAGAAAGTAATGATTGGCCTCCTTCCACTCTTTTCTCTGAAAGTGGTACCACCCCAGATTGGTCAATCCCCGGGGGTAGAGGACAGGATCTCCTTTTAGTTGATCCACATATCTGACACCATTGCGGTAATCCTCTTTCAGCAGGTGGCTCTCCGCCAGCCAGTACAAGACCTCGTTCTTCTCCGGGTGGTCGGGAAATTCCCTGAGAAGTCTTTCCCAGTATCCGATGGCTTCACCGTAATTTTTCAATAAGAAATGGACATATCCCAGCCTCGAATAGACCCGTTCTTCAAAATTTGCTCTCCTCTTCGACCAAAACACCTGCCTATAGGCGCCGATGGCGCCGGCATAATCCTTCTGATTGAAAAGGGATTCCCCTAACATAAAATAGACCCACTCTTGAAGGTCATTCTCAGGAAACGTCC
>Ga0315277_10004907_pt1 | contig 17748 bp, 8 predicted proteins | sample YL17G05_15_MG_FD_203695 | JGI IMG/M metagenome (GOLD analysis project Ga0315277, IMG submission 203695) | Sediment microbial communities from Yellowstone Lake, YNP, Wyoming, USA - YL17G05_15 | ecosystem: Environmental > Aquatic > Freshwater > Lake > Sediment | place: USA: Wyoming | collected...
TGGTAATATTGTGAAGTGCATCACGCCGTATATTTGTCGTAAGATTGACTTTTAGGAATTGACCCAAATCTGCCGAAATCTGGAAACGAATAGATCGATTTACGTAAGTGATGGCTTGATCAGATTCTAAGGTAATCAGCGATTGGTTACTTAACGTTATGAATTGATGTGGAATAGAGATAGACCCATTGTATAAGAAGAACCCGGTCAATTTGATTGTGACGTTGCCAGTATTCATGACTGTTAGATACACAGTATCGTGATAAGGAGAGGTACCGTTATCAAAAGCGGCAGTTTTAGGCCACCCAGAAATGATAGTTACGTTCGGTCCATTGTATAGGATGAAAGGCACAACATAGGTGCTTGAGATGTTCTTCAAGGTCATAGTATAATTTGCATTTGCTATGACATTCAGGGTGTTACCGAACCTTAATTGGCTGGATGAGGTCAGTTTGAAAATGGAAGATGTTCCCGGTGGTAGCGTCTTTGCCCCATAAATTACGGTGAATGGGGTTGAAGTCGAATTAAGGGTTATTTTATTAACAGTGACAGGATATCTGCCGACATTTCTGAGATAAACTGTCACAGAATTGTTAACAAAAGCATAAACTTTGGAAATGCTCATTGCGTAGGCCCATGTAACATTGTGAAGAGTGAAAATGCCCTCATAGGTGGTCAGATTCGCTAGTATCGGACGAGTTTTATCTAAGGAGGTAAATTGCGTGGATGTCATCGTAACATTGAAGAGTTGATTACCATTTCCCGGTATGGTTTTATAGGAACTAGGTAATTGTGAGAAAGATACGTCTATGGGAACGAAACTAAAGGCTTTGGTCGAATTAATATAAATATCTTTGATTGTTACAGGTGTGCCTTTTAAGTTAGCCACCTTTAGGAATATGGTTCGGTTATTCTGATAACTCTCACTCCATGTAACGTTAATTTTTCCTGAAAATTTAACAGTTCGCGTAATGTTGCTATAAGGCCCTTCAAAGGAGCGGGCTATTATTTTAGCCGAATCTAAATAGTTTAAATTCAGATTCGATGTAATATTGAATGGCTTTGTTGCGCCAGGGGTAATTATCGGCGTCCCACTTGTTGTGAAGCGAGTTGTAGTGACACTATTAACCCAGAAATCACTTATTGTAATACTCTTTGAGCCTAGATTCTTAATATTAAGGAGAACGGTTTCATTAGAGTATATTTCGTCTGAGATTGAAATATTATAGGCTTTATAATCATTAGCAATCGGATGGGTCGTTGCATGGAGTGATTCAGGATCCATTGAGTGAGAGGTCCGTAATGACACATTTAACCGCATTGGATCGGGATCGTAAATGGACGTAATATTCAAATTTAAAACGGATGGCGCAAACTGCAACCCGAAACTTCGAGTTTGATTGCGATCCAACGGAAGTCCGATAGGATTGGGAGTGGTATATATATCAAATATTTCCCCGTTAAGCCAAACATGATCAATAATTTCATTGTAGGCGCCCGTATTTTTTATCTTGAAAGAGACAGTTTCATTAGCGAAGGCGGTGATATTCAAAACGGTTAGGCAACTGGTATTGGAAAAAACTTGGAGATTATTGAATCGGCGAGTGATATTATCATTGGGAGTAGCGGAAATGGTGAGATTGACAAACTGATTTGGAATCAATGGTTGAGTGGGACGTATAGCTAGCATCCGAGTTTGACTGACGGGGATAAATTTGTAATTCCAGTTTTCTGTTATTATTCCATCTGAGAGAGTTAGATTTCCCACGTTGTAATTTCCAGGAGGGGAAAGAATATTATAGCAGTAATAGGGGAAAGTTCCATTTTGAGTCGCGCCTACCGATAGGAGTTGAGTCTGGCCATAATTGACCAGTATTTCTTTGTTAAACGCCGTAATCCCAAATTTGATAGTACTATCTGGGACTAGATTTGTAACATGGAAATTAAGCAGATCGCCTTCGGTCGCTGTTATATTAGTAGGGCAAAAACATGTTCCCGTATAATTGCATTGGATATCGACTACTTTTTCTCCTATGGATGAATAATAGGTCCCAAAGTTTGTAACCAATTCATTACCTAAATTGACTGACGCAATTTCAAGGTCATTAGTGCCGGTATTGGTGATGGGTACTAAGATTGTCTCATTTGAGAATGCCTGAATTTGAGAGGCGGTGATACTCATGTTTGTAAAAGGATCTGGGGTGGCCCTTATTTTTTCTGTTGTTGTATAGGTGTTATATGAACTGTCCTGTACCGTGACAGCAACTGAGTAAGTCGAACCATTTTTGATCCCGCCCACCGGTAAATTTGTTGGATTGTATGCCTTGATTTTACCTGTTGCCCCGGGGGCGAGACTAGTGGTGGTGCCACTCATCGGAACATAATTGACTGTTTTCCCATTGATTGAGACTGCGCTAATAGCACAATTTGTCTGCCCGATATTCTTTACAGAAATTTCGGCGGTACTATCATTGTACAGTTGGGAGTCTTCGGTAATTTGCGCTTGTAATTTAGCTTTTTCGTAATTAACCTGATAGATCTTGACAAGATGCCCTGAAGAGAAAAATACAGGGGTAAAGTAGTCCAAGTTTGCAAATTGGCCGATTGTATCGTCGTTTCCATCTCCATCGTAATCTTGTACGCCATCATCAAGCATGCCGGCTCCTAGGAGAGGGTTATGGTATTTCCAGAGATGCCCCGACTCGTCTTTCCATTGACCCGATTCTGGCCGAGATGTGGAGGGAACCCACGGATCCGCCCAATTCAATCGCGCTTCAAAATAGCCGAGGGGATAGCCCTGTTGAACAAGTTGCGTTACTAAATTGGGTTCTGCATCATAATCAATAAAAGGCTCACCATAGACAAGCATTTTCCAGAGTGTCGTATCGAAGAATGCGCAGGTTGGCTTGTAAGAAGATTCATTCCAGCGATCCCCAACTTGAATCCACCACGGAGTACCACGGAGCTGTTCATACGCAATTCGAACCATCCATTGCCATTTGCCCTCATCACCCCCACCATTGGGGTAGTAGTAACTCCAACTGACATAAACGTAGTCTGCATGCCAGCCTTTTAAAATCTGCACGGATTCCAACTCATCTGCTGCCATAAACATGCGCCCCATCATCCCCATGGCAGTGACATTTGTCGTTCCGTTATCGTCAATGGAGGTACAGCCCCCTACAACGGTGATTTCGTAGCCGTAATCCCACCAGGAGGCGATGACGGTCCCTGAATTCTGATTTGCACGCATCCAAGCGTAGGCTTCCCGGTAATCATTCCCCATACCAGGAGAAGCCATTTGATAGGCAGCCGTATAGGTTCCATGAAGAGAGGTGAATAATAGGAGGAAAAACATCAAGGCAAATATCGCCACGCTCACTTCACGGGTCACAATGGACGTTAATCTCTTTCTGCGACGAACGGTAACGAATTTTTTCCGCAAGACCAACGAAAATGGTTTAATCAAACTCGCTAACCCAAATGCTGCAATTAAACATATTGAGAGCGCGAAGACCATTTGGATCCGAGACATCGTGCTTGCGAAATAGACAGAGGTTAACCCGAATATTATAACCAGCACATCTTCTTCATATAAACGTTTAAACAGAAAATATAGTCCTAATGGAAATAGGAATAGCAAAAATTCAAAATTATAATAAAATAGACCCCATGCGGAGGGCATATGTTCAGCAACGGACTGCACCGTGTAACCTGCTAGCATTGGAAGTATCACCGTTAAAAATCGACCTCCAGTTAATTGGATCAGCTTACCTCCGACTATCTCCTTAACAAAAATTTGAAGCGAACCGGTAATACTGGTAACAATTAATAAAATTAAAATTCCAAAAAGTGAAACGCGCAGGATCATCTTCCAATGACCTTTTATGTATTCGTACGAGCCGGTTTCTTTAAAACGGCGATACAATTCAAAGATAAATAACAGTCCCAAAAGCCCATAATTGATGATCGCCTCACCAGAATATATTTCACGCCAACCCGTATGTGGTATTAAAACATTTACCACCATGGACATCAGAAATGTAATACTATAAGTTAGAAGCAATCTAGACGAATACTTTTTCAGTAAAACGAGAAAAAGAACGGTCAGAGGTAAAAGATCATAAATATAGGTATAACTTCCCCAACTCGCCGCTAAAAGGGATAACCCCAGACCAGACATAATGGACCAAGGAATTGATCCAGTTTTTAAAGCCTTTATGAAGAAATAAAAGAAGAGTAGCATTCCAAAGAGTCCCACGCATTCATTATCATAAAACCCGCTTATCGTTCTTGATTGGAACCCTACACACAGGGCTAAGAAAAATGCGGCGAGCAAACCGGTCTTTTTATTTCCTGCTAGTTCTTTTCCTAAGAAATACATCACAATACAACTAAAGGCCCCCATGATGGGAGGGGTCATAACAGCCACATCATGGACAGTGAAATTAAATCCTAAAAATTGAAAGAAATAATAGAAGAAGACCCCTGTAAAAGCGAGTCCTAGATAAAGATAGCTCCCAAGATTTATCCCGTTTGGGTACCAAGACATATAATCATGATATTTGAAAAACTCGACCAAACCATTCTGAATGATAAATTCCGTTGCTCTTAATTGAGCATAAGGATCTAACGCACGCAATTCACTAACATAGCGGATCATGGGTAATAATCTTAAAATGAGTGCAAGTATAAAAATTAAAATGATGGACGCATATAGCATTATATTTGCCTTCCCAATCTGCACTGTGGGGCGATGAAATATCCGCTTCAAACTCCGAGTCAGTCTATCCTTCAAGGGAGGCACTCAAATTGCACGTCCTTATAGAAATTGGTCTTAGTAAAAAATCTCCAGTTTACAGAAGGAACAATTTTTTTAAATTTTAAACTTACGGTACAAATCTTTTTTTTATTACTCATTTGATTTTTATAATTCTTATTTCATTATAATCAACAATCACACGGATATATGAATTTTTTAGCAGTGAATCTAACTCATTATCACGTGTATCCACGCGTAGGAAACCTTGCGGGAGACTAGATAATTTATATCGAGTTGCAATTACAATAATGTTTTCTTTTCCGACTTCCCGAATAACCTTCGGGCTGATTTGCAATGAACCTCTTCCAAGCATAAAGCCTTGATTCCCAATAGGGGACACAATAATTTTTGCTTTTTTGCCTGAAATTGTTTGTAGAATCTGGGTTTCATTCACATCTTTCGCTATCAATTTTTGATTAAAACAGATATCTACCCCGAGTAATGTTTTATCAAATCCCAAAACTTCAGCAATTGCACGAACGGTAGTACCAGGTCCTAATATATAGTATATATCTTGTTCCATTGTTTCAATAATGTATTTTGCTATCATTTCTTGATTATCATGTTCATCAATTGTTAAGGGACTTGCCATTTTCCCTCCCTGAAGAAGATTGGGCTCGTAAGGGACAAGTAAATAGCCTTTTAAATCCACGACCAATTGATCGTTCCGAAATGCATTCTCATTCACATCAATTACCTCAGCTTCTCGCAATGGAAGCTCGTCCCATAGGAACCCCATAATTATTCGCGCACAGGCTTCGGGATTAACGGAAAAACAGGAGGAATGTATCTTAACGCCACTTGGGCATCCGAGAACCGGAACTTCTTGATTAATCGCTTTATAAATATCACAGGCCGTTCCATCGCCTCCAACGAAAATAATAAGTTTAACATCCTGACTTTTTAACGCTCTTGCGGCTCTCATCGTATCGTCTGCATTTGTTTTTCCAGAATTAATCGTCTCAATGACGATCGGATTAAAAGTGACTGCTCTTAATTCATTTTCTCCCATTTCTGCACTAAAGGTATAAATTTGGAGCTTATCTTTAATTGGTAATAAAAATTTTAGCATCTCCTGAGCTCGAACTGGTGACACCGGTTTGGAACCTAGCTCCTTTGCTATCTTTAAAATTTCTTCTCCATCTGTTCCCTTTAGCCCAACAGTCTAACGCGGTAAAGCATATTACTTTACCAATCCGCCCATGCCGGCTATTGGATTCACGATTAACCCGAGTTTTTTTAGTTCTTCCTTCATTAAAATTTTCCTCATCTCGTTCTGGATTTTCCGCTTATTTTATCAGATATTCAGGTTTGATTATTTTTGAAATTGGCAAGTAAAATGACTTAACAATAAATTGCCTTAAAAGAAAAAGAAGAAAAAAAAGGGTAATTTTATTGAAATTTATGGATTTATTTCGCGGACTCCTTCTTTACGATTTCTGCGTATTGAACTGGACTAAGCAATTTACCCATATCAGCTTCTTTATTTGACGGTTTAATTAAATACATCCAGCCTTTTCCATAGGGATCAGAAAGATTGGCCTCAGGATCATCTTCTAAAGCGGAATTTTTCTGAGCTATTTCTCCAGATACGGGAGCAAAGATTTCTCCTACAGCCTTAGTGGATTCAATTGTTGCGATTGGATCATCTGCACCTGCCGTCACTGTATCTCCTTCTTGTGATATGAATTCCACAAAAACGATTTCCTTCAATGATTTTTTAGCGAAATCCGTGATGCCCATCTTGATATTGGCACCCTCCGCTTTCGCCCATATATGTTTGGCAGAGTATTTCAAATCTCCTAAGATTTTAATGTCGCCGACCATTATTGGACCACTTGGAGCTGGAGCTTTTGCTGCTGGAGCTGGAGCTTTTGCTGCTGGAGCTGGAGCTTTTACTGCTGGAGCTGGAGCTTTTACTGCTGGAGCTGGAGCTTTCGCTGCTGGAGCTGGAGCTTTTACTGCTTTTTTTGCGCTCATTTTAATTACCTTACCTTTATTGAATTAATTCCATAAATACCTCAATATTTGGCACTATTTTTTCATTATTTTATTTTTTTTAATGAAAATCGACAAAGTACTTCATTTGAAAACAATATAAAAATTTATCGCGATTAGGAAATGTATAGAATCTATCTGTGAAGTGAAATTGATTTTATGATTGATTATATAAGTACTTCAACCTTATTTTTGCTTATTTTTTTAATTTTTCGCTGTTATATATTGTTAATTTAAGTCATTACAAAAAATTAAATAATAATCAATTTGAAATTTCTGTCTTTGACTAAATTTGAAATAAATTAAATAGAATCGGCATTTTTAAGCATCATTTTAGAGACATCTCGGAAAATTTTTATGCGTACGAAAAAAATTATTTTATGTGGAATGGAACCGCTGGAAAAATTATTATTCTCAAATTATTTCAGATTTCGGTTTTAATCCAGAGAAGGATTTGGAGTCAGCGCTATTATTAAATAATTTTTTGAAAAATAAGATGAATAATAAAAAATATAATTATTTAAAACCTTTAATTAGAGGAAAAATAGTATTTGTCTTTGGATGTGGTCCATCACTCCCTCATCATTTACAATTTTTAAACGATTCCAATTTGAATCTTAAGAATTTTTGTTATATAGCTGCAGATGGAGCCACCTCTGCGTTAATGCAGTATAATCGTCGCCCTGATATCATTTTAACAGATTTAGATGGGCGTATTTCTGATCAAATTCAAGCAAATAAAGAAGGGACCATCGTAATCATTCATGCACATGGAGATAATATCAAACAAATTCACCAATATGCTCAGGATTTTATAGGAGATCTAATGGGGTCAACTCAAAATAAACCCCTCTCCCATGTCTTCAATTTTGGCGGATTTACAGATGGGGATCGATGTGCTTTTTTGGCCGCAAAAATGAAAGCCGCTAAGATAATTTTGTTTGGTTTCGATTTTGGTAAAATAATTGGGAAGTTCTCCAAACCTTACCTAGACAATGATAGAGAAGCAGATGAAACTAAACTGAAAAAGCTAGCTTGGGCACAAAAACTTCTTTCAGAACTCAGTTATAATACAAAGTCCCTATTAATTACGGTCAATAAGGAACACATGAATTTGGGAAAAATTCAGAATTTGGAATTCCCAGATTTGATAAAGTTTTTAGAAGCCTATCCCGATAAGTAACAGGATTTCAGTCAAAAAATACCAAATAGCATGAGATCATTCACATTAGTTCCTGTCGGACCTGTAAAGATCAAGGAATCTCCGAGTTCTTTGAAAAATTGATAGGAATCATTATCATTCAGATAATTTTCAATGCTTAATTGCTTCTCTTTAGCTAATTTAGCTGAATAATTATCAATAATAACGCCGGCTGCATCGGTAAATCCATCAATCCCATCCGTTCCCATCGCCACAAACACAATTCCAGATAATTGCTCAAATTCTGAAAGGAGTACCAAACCCATTTCTTGGCAACGTCCTCCTTTTCCACTCCCCGTTACTTTAACTGTGGTTTCACCACCTCCAATAAGAATGAGTGGTTTTGATTTACCTCTTTCACCTTTAATACATCTGCTTTTTACAAATTGAAGGAATTTTTTCCCTTCAACATGTGCGTCGCCAGTAATTCCGCTTGAATAGATTTGACTCTTGAATCCTCTTTCATGTGCAAATTTTTTAATAGAGTCACATGCAAGTTTAATATCGCCCAATATTATCACATTGCTTTTTCGGAAAATTCTATCAGCCGATTTCGGGGTCTCTGGAACGTTACCCGTTACGCCATTTTGGATGTAATGTTGGATTGATGGGGAGGTTGACTCCCATAATTGATATTTTTTCAGAATTTCCATTGCCTGATTAAAAGTCGTAGGGTCCGGCACAGTTGGACCTGATGCAATGGCATCCGCCGACCCATCAATTACATCAGATAGAATTAGAGTAACAATTTGGCCTGGATTTCCATATTGTGCTAATCGACCTCCTGCAATTTGTGAACAGTGCTTCCTAACTGTATTTATTTCTTGAATAGTAGCGCCAGATTTTATGAGAGCCCGATTTAAGCTATTGAAATCATCCAGCGGAATTGAATTGACTGGATATGTTAGAAGGGCTGAGCCGCCGCCGCTGAATAGGGCAATAACTAAATCATTGACCTTAGCTTGTTTTACGAGCTCGATCATTTTTTGGGCTCCCAGAACGCCAGATTCTGAAGGAATGGGATGCATTGCTTCATTTAATTGAATAACGTGAGTTTTATATCGATCCTTTGTATCCTTGGGAATATTTATTAACCCAGCAGTTATTCTTGAACCGAGAATTTGCTCTAATACTTCCGCCATCGCTCCACTTGCTTTCCCTGCACCTACAACATAGATGTTTTCAATTTGAGATAATTTAATTTTAAAATTCTGAATACAAAGGACGTTTTTCATCAGTTTTACCGATTTTGAAACTATATTCTGAGGTAAAACAGATTTAACCCCGAAATCCAGTAATTCTAACATGAATCTTCGAGCATTGGACTCGGTAGTTGTTCTGCTATTTGAAATTAGGCTTTCAAGATTTTGAATTATCATTAAAAAATTATTAATTTTGAATAAGTAAAATAGTTTCTGTTTCCCGCGCAAGCTTTTGCAAATGCAATAAGGTGTAACCTAAATTCTCTCGATCCATAACGGCAATTATTACCGCCTCTTTTCCAGCGGTAATCAACACGATTGTCCCCATATCAGAATCGATAATAATACGCTGAGGAACTGTCTTTAATAATTCCTGAGTTGTGCGTTCCCCTAATATAGCCATCTCTGCAGCCATTCCCGCAATAAGTTCATCGTTAAAAAAATTTCCTCCATCGTCTCGAAAAGACCCATCTAGAATAGATGCAATAATGAAACCATCTTTAGAAACAATTGCAATCGCATGAACCTTAGTAACCATTCCAAAATTGACTAAAATCTTATCTAACTTTTCCGCTTTGTTTGGTAACATCAAAAGATCTTCCGAAAAAAATGATACTAAGTAACCATTCCACTCTCTTATTCAGAATTGAGTTTAAAAACTCCACGGATCTTTCTTTCAAGAATGGTTGAAAAGGCTTCTCTCTGAAAACGAGCGAGTTTTAGTGAGGAATTTCTTTTTAAAAAAAGAAAATAAAAGTTTAAAGTGTTTTTCGTTAAATTATCGAAGATTTTATGATTCTTTATAACGTCTTACTATATTTTCAATATTCTGCACATAGAATTGGAGTTCTCTCCGTTTGGGATCCTCTATATAGCGCATTATTGCCTTGTATACTTCGCCCACAAGAATTACTAGAGCACTAAGCAACAGGATTATTCCCCATTCCATAATTCCTATGGGATATGTACGAAATACGCTATTTACGCCTGGAAGATACACTATAGCCAGCAGAATGCCAAAAGAGCTCAAGATTGAGAGAATTAACACAAGTTTTAAAGGAGGTCCTTTAAGGAGCGACTTAACACGTTCACGACATAGAAAGACATTAAAAAATTGGCTAATTGATAGGGTTAAAACTGCAAACGTCTGCGCATAAAATTCTTTATTCTCACCAGTAAGTCCAATTGAATCAGCGAGATTAAGACTTATCACAAATGCTACTAAGGTTGCGACGCAGATAGTAACTCCGATAATAGATATAAACAACAGATCCCGTTTTGTGAGGACTGGCTCATTTGGGTCTCTCGGAGGTTTTTGCATAACGCCAATGGCGGGTGGATCAAATGCAAGTGCCGTCCCTGGAAGACCGTCCGTAACAAGGTTTACCACAAGGATATGAATGGCCATTAAGGGTGCAAAGGGAACGCCTCCGATGACAAAAATAGCGGCGAGAAACACAATTAAAATTTCGCCGACGTTACTAGATAGCAGGTACAGGATGAATTTCTTTATGTTTTGGTAGATAATTCGACCTTCTTTTACTGCAGAAACAATGGTTGCGAAGTTATCGTCAGCCAATGTCATATCAGCGGCTTCTTTCGCGACATCGGTTCCTGATATACCCATAGCAACTCCAACATCTGCCAGTTTCAATGCGGGCGCGTCATTGACCCCGTCACCAGTCATTGCAACGATTTGGTTTAACCCTTTATATGCGTCGAGAATTTTTGTCTTTTGCTCGGGACTTACTCGTGCATAAACATCTACATACTCGGCATATTTTTGGAGAGTCTCTGGGGAGAGTTCATTTAATTCAGCTCCGGTAAGGGCACCGCCATATTGGCGCATCAAACCCAATTCTTTTGCGACGGCAATCGCAGTTAATTTATGGTCTCCCGTAATCATTGCGATTTTAATGCCGGCTTGTCGGCATTCATCCAGGGCATCTTTTACCTCTTTTCGTGGTGGATCAATCATGGCCTGCATTCCAGTTAATATCAGGTTCGATTCGGTATTCTCAAGCGTGAATTCCTTTATAGTTTCTGGGATCTTCTTATAAGCCATTGCAAGGACGCGGAGCGCGTCCCCTGTTAATTCTTCATTCATCACTTGATAAAGGGTTTTATCCTCTGGGGTTATTTCCCGAATTTCATTCCCTATTTGAATGTGAGAACAAATTTCCAGAATTCCTTCAAGCGCACCTTTTGTATAAACGACATTTCCATCGGGGGTTGAATGAATTGTGCTCATGCGTTTTCTTCCAGAATCGAAGGGAATCTCGCCAATTCTCGGAGAGTCTTTTTCTATTTCATTCTTCCAAAGATTTGCTTTTGTAGCAGAAACAATTAATGCGCCCTCTGTTGGATCTCCAATTAATTCCCACTTCCCCCCATCTGCTGTGGAATCCTTTTTTGATAGGGATGCATCATTGCATAGGGTCCCAATTCTGAGAGTCATCATTAGAGGCGCATTGAAATTTGGATCTAGTTCGTTATTAGTAAGATAAAAAGTCCCCCTGGGATCATACCCGTGTCCCGTAACATCTAATAACTCGTTATTAGTAAAAATTTTGCGTACGCTCATCTCATTCATTGTCAATGTCCCGGTTTTATCAGAACAAATTACTGTTGTACAACCTAATGTCTCAACAGCGGGCAATTTCCGAATGATTGCTTTCTTCGCTGCCATCCGGGTAACACCAAGAGTGAGTGCGATTGTGGTAATAATCGGAAGTCCTTCAGGGACAGCAGCAACGGCCAAAGAAACCGCTTGCAAAAAACTATTATTAACTTGTGAAATTCCATACCGAACAAAATCAGCCGTAAAAACGACGAGGGCAATCACAATAACAAGAATTCCAATCCATTTCCCCAGTTGATTAATTTTCTTTTGCAATGGAGTCTGTTCATCCTCAATAGTTTGGATCATCCCAGCGATTTTCCCGATTTCTGAACTCATCCCCGTTGTGGTGACTACGCCTTCACCCCGACCATAGGTGACAATAGTGCCAGTAAATGCCATATTCTTCTGATCATTTATCGGGATCTTTTCCTTTTTTATTACTAACTGTATTTTTGTACATGGAACGGATTCTCCAGTCAAGGCCGCTTCATTTACTTTTAAATTAACAGATTTTAGTAATCGCACATCTGCTGCGATTTTATCACCAGTTTCTAAAATCAAGATATCTCCTGGAACCACTTCCCGGGCTGGGATTTCATGTTCCTCATTATTTCTACGAACCTTTGCTGTTGGCGCGGAGAGTTGGGTAAGGGCCTTCAAGGATTTTTCAGATTTTGCCTCTAAATAAGTCCCAATAAAAGCATTTATAAGCAAAATTCCTCCTATAACTGCCGCATCCGTTATTTCTCCGAGGAAAATAGAGATAACCAGCGCTGCTAATAGAAGAATTACTAAAAAATCTTTAAACTGCCCCAGAAAAATTATAAAAATTGATTTTTTCTTTTGCGTTAGAATTTCATTATAGCCGAACTTTTCTCTACGTTCAAGAACTTCGTTGGTACTTAAGCCATTTGAAGGAGCATTTAATGCTTTGAAAACTTCCTCGATTTCCTGACTATAATAACTCATTGATATTCCCCTGTCGTTAAATCAATCATAATTACACACAACAAAATTCTTGTTTATTATGTTTTGGTTTTAATACAATTTTGAAAATTAGCTTGATATATATATAAGTTGATGCAAGAAAAGGAAAATTTTAACTAAGATTTTGGGAGGGATTGGGTGGCTCGCTTATCCCACCATTTCCATAGGATTTTATAGAGTTCTGTTACGCCCACCACCGAAGAGGATACTGCTACAATGAGAATCCAATCAACCCAATCGAGCGGATAGGTGTGAAATACCGAATTCAAGGGCGGAATATAGATAGTTATGACCTGGAGAATAATGGCGATAAAGATAGCGAGATGCATATAATAATTCTGAGCTTTAATTTTGAAAATTGAATGTTTTAAAGATCGACTGCAGTAGATATTCCAATTTTCAAACATTATTACGGTCATAAAAGCCAGACTGGTAGCATATCGATAAATTTGATCTTCAATTAGGGGATCACCAGTTCCCCACTGGTGAATTCCTTTTAATAATCCATAATAGAATAAACCCAAAGTTCCAATACAAATTAACACCCCTATAATTGCGATATTGATGGTAAATCGCCGGGTAAATATTGGCTCCTTTACTCGTCGTGGAGGCTGTTCCATCAATCGCAAATCCAGCGGTTCTTTAGCTAAACTGATCGCCGGTAATGAATCCGTGATAAGATTCACCCATAATAATTGTAAGGGTAGTAAAGGAATTATTGCGGTAACCAGTGGTAATAGGCTCGGACCTATGATTAGCCAAATAAAGATGACTAAGATTTCACCAATATTGCAAGAAAGTAAGTAAAAAATGGTTTTTATAATATTTTCAAAAATATTACGACCTTTTCTCACAGCCGATACGATCGTTGCGAAGTTATCATCTGTCAATGTCATATCGGCGGCTTCCTTGGCCACATCGGTTCCTATTATACCCATGGCAATACCAATATTCGCGCTTTTCAGGGCTGGTGCATCGTTTACTCCATCACCCGTAACTGCGACGATATTATTTTTTGCGAGAAGAATTTGGACCACTTTTAATTTATTTTCCGGGGCAATTCGAGCGAAAACCTTTGCTTTCTCGATCTCTCCATTGGTTTTCCGTGGAAAATCAGCACCAACTATGGTATTTCGCTCTTCTCCTATCGCTATTAGTCCAATCTCTTTTGCAATAGCATTAGCTGTGGCGGGATGATCCCCGGTTATCATTTTAATTTCAATTCCTGCCCGCTTACATTCTTTAATAGCAGGCGGTACTGCCTCACGAGGAGGATCCAGCATTCCCACAAATCCTACGAAGGTTAAGTCATTATCAACTCCCTCATAAGACTCAATTTTATCATTTTTTAATTGCCTATAAGCCATTGCTAATATCCTCAATTGCTGAGATGAGTAATCCTCATTCAACTTCAAAATATGGAGTCGATCCTTTTCTGTAATAGGCTGACTTTTACCATCTTTATAAATTGAATTACATCTATCCAGAATTATGTCTAATGCACCTTTTATATATGCGTGAATCTCATTGCCTGGAGTTGTGTGAATTGTGGTCATACGTTTTAAGTCTGACGAAAAAGGAATTTCCCCTATCTGAGGATATTTCGACTTTAATTCATCAATATTGATCCCCGCTTTCATAGCAACAGTAAGGAGACATCCTTCTGTGGGGTCACCATAAATAACCCATTGCCCATCCTTTTCTTGAATTATTGAAGTCCCACAGAGAGCTCCGATACGAAGTAGTAATTCGGTGTGTAGGTCCTCTAAAGGTTGAATCTTCTTATTATTTTCCCCTGAAAATTCCCCTTTTGGAATGTATCCTACTCCAGTGACAGTTATTATATCATCATTCGCATATAAAATGCGAATTGTCATTTCATTTTTAGTCAGAGTACCCGTTTTATCTGAGCAGATTACATTTACTGAACCTAAGGTTTCAACGGCTTTCAATTTTTTGATTAAAGCTCTTTCTTGTGCCATTTCACGCATCCCTAGAGCCAAACAAGTAGTGATTACAACAGGAAGTCCCGATGGCATCGCAGCGACTGCCAAAGCAACTGATGCTAATATTAATCCAATTATTAGTGTTGCGTCTATTGGAATCCCAGTCACAAATGCCTTGATGGTCCCTACAATGAATACTAAAATGCAAACAGCAATAATTAGTATTCCTAGTTGGAATCCGACTTTCGTCATTTTTCGCTGAAGAGGAGTTTCTGCTTCTTCTATTTCTGATAATAATGTGGCAATTCGCCCTATCTGAGTCTTAAGTCCGGTATCTGTAACTACAGCTGTTCCTCTTCCATAAGTAACAGTGGTTCCAGAAAAAATCATATTTTTCCTATCGCCTAACGCAGCTTCCTTATCTATTACCTTCGCATTCTTTTTAACGGGTTTGCTCTCTCCAGTTAAAGGAGCTTCATCAATCTCTAAATTCAAAGATTCGATGATCCGTGCATCCGCAGACACTTTATCGCCCATCTCAATTAGAATAACTTCTCCGGGGACTAGAAATCTATTATCAATTATATGTAATCCATCAGGTCGTTGAACACGGACATTTAGTCCTTCGGTAATTTTCTTCAATGCAAGCATTTCTTTTTCGGAGCGATATTCACTTACCAGTCCGATAATCGAATTCATCACGATAAATCCCGCAATCGCAATTACATCAACAATATTCCCACCTTCTCCCATTAAGATGACAATGAATTCAACGACTATAGCAACCAATAAAATAAGAATAAGAATATCCTTAAACTGTTCAAAAAATAATTTTATTAAAGAGATCCGCTTTCCTCGTGGAAGCTCGTTTGACCCATACTTTGCCCGCCTAGCGTTTGCCTCCTCTTCTGAAATCCCCTTTTCGCTCGATCCTAGGCTTTCAATTACTCGCTTGGTATCCATGCGATAATATACTTTCTCTTCCATTCTGACCGCTTCTCCATTCCATTGCAGATTTTCTGATTCTCATTTGAATCTGGTATAATGAGAAAATATCATTTTTTTTCGTGAGTGGCGGGTTCAAATAACCTACACCTAAAGAGTATTTAATCGTACTGCTTTCTGATTCACTTTTTAAAGATAAAAAGGATTTTCCACATCATTACAAAATTAATATCAATTCAAAAAGAGGATTGACTCAGATAATATCTAATGTGTAGGTAATTTTGATTAATTTAAAATATATTACATTTTTTAAAAAATAAGCAAAAACTGATTTTTATCATAGAATTGGCATTATTTCACGATGGTTTAACATAAAGCGATGAAAAACGGCGGTTTAAAGAAAATAGTATTAAAATAGTACCTTAATATATGAATCGCTATTATATACGAATTTAGTCGAATTGTATAAACAAAAATCAGAGGAAACCATTAAATATATAAAGTTCCAGTGGAAGAAGGTTAATTTCTAATGGAGCTTTTTGTTTCCACTGAAATGATTCATATTATAGAAAATTATGTTAGACAAAAATTAAATCTGATGAGTGTGGTATGGCAAAAAATTTTGATCAGAAACCTCTGGACAAAATCTTCGAAGGGTTCCTCACAGGACCTAAAATCTTCAAAAATCGGGATGTAATGAGGTCGACTTATGTTCCAGAGGAGTTACCGCATCGTGAAGACCTTATTACCCGCATTGGTCAGATTCTAGCTCCCATTTTAGGAGGGGCTGCTACCTCGAATATCTTTCTTTATGGAAAGACCGGAACCGGAAAGACCGTCGTGGCCCTTCATGTCCTTCGACGACTGATAGAAACCTGTCAAAAAAACGGAATAAGACCTCCCTTGAAGGAGGTGATTAATTGCAAAGATGTGAGTACCGATTATCGGGTCATTGCAAGATTATCGGGGGCTATTGGGAAAGAAGTTCCTTTCACCGGACGACCAACCGATGAAATTTTTAAGGAATTTAAGGAAAAGCTAGATCAAGAGCAACAAGTTTTGATAATTGTCTTAGATGAAGTCGATCAATTGGTTAAAAAAACGCCCAAAAAAGGGAATGATATCCTCTATAAATTAACGCGAATTAATACTGATCTTGTACATTCTCGGGTTTGTTTAATCGGAATTACGAATGATTTAACGTTCAGGGATTATTTAGAATCGCGTGTCGTGAGTAGCTTAAGTGAGGAAGAAATGGTATTCCCGCCCTATAAAGCGTCAGAACTATTAGACATAATGAAACAACGGTCGGAAATGGGGTTTTACGCCGGAGTTCTGGGAGATGGAACTTTGGAAATCACGGCGGCCCTCGCTGCAAGAGAACATGGAGATGCCCGCCGAGCAATCGACCTCTTACGAGTCGCAGGAGAATTAGCAGAACGAGAGTCGGCGACCGTTATTACAGAAGATCACGTGCGCCGTGCTCAGAAACTCATCGAACGCGATACGGTATCTGACGCACTCAAAACTTTACCGACGCACTCAAAAATAGTTCTTTACAGTATTTACCTGCTAGAGAAGACGGAGCTTAATGAAATGTATACAGGAGATGTCTATGCCACTTATGCACAACTATGTGATGAGACGAAACTGGAAAAATTGACACAGCGCCGAGTGAGCGATTTAATTAATGAACTCGATATGTTAGGAATCATCAATGCCCAAGTTATCTCCAAGGGGCGATATGGACGCACTAAAAAAATTTCTCTGAGTGTCCCTAAAACGATTATCACTTCTAACTTGGAAGACGATCACCTCATCAAGAAACTTATTAATTTTCCACTAGAGATGAAAAAAGTCAAAGAATTTGAAATGGTCGAAGAGGAAGACGACGAGGAAGAGGAAGAAAACCATGAAAATTAAATTGCTTTTATATATTCAATGGGTGTAACCTGTTTTTCGACTAATTGGTATTCACGTTTTGCTCGAGACCCTCTTCTTTCCAAGCTATTTTCATTAAAAAG
>Ga0315277_10004908_pt1 | contig 17748 bp, 19 predicted proteins | sample YL17G05_15_MG_FD_203695 | JGI IMG/M metagenome (GOLD analysis project Ga0315277, IMG submission 203695) | Sediment microbial communities from Yellowstone Lake, YNP, Wyoming, USA - YL17G05_15 | ecosystem: Environmental > Aquatic > Freshwater > Lake > Sediment | place: USA: Wyoming | collected...
AAAGAGCGTTTTCTATTTTTAATTTCCTGACCTTTATTCCTAAATCCGAATTCCTATCTTTTAACTCCTGCAATTTGGTGTAGCCGGGAAGGAAGATGACGGATAAAAAAACTACCAGCCCCAAAAACCAAAATACCTTTTTTAATTTAGGCAACATCTATCTATTCCAAAGCGTGCCGGCATACAACGCTTTTTTACCCAATTCTTCCTCGATCCTCAGGAGCTCATTATATTTACAAATCCTATCCGTGCGCGATAGTGAGCCGCTCTTGATTTGGCCTACCCCGGTTGCAACAGCCAGATGCGCGATAGTAGTATCCTCGGTCTCTCCGGAGCGATGTGAAATAATTGCCTTATATTTATTTTTTTTGGCAATATCTATGGCCTGAAGGGTCTCTGATAAAGTGCCGATTTGATTTACCTTTATTAGTATAGCATTACCTATCTTTTCTGCAATGCCTTTTTTAAAAATCTGCGGATTGGTCACGAATATATCATCGCCTACCAGCTGGAGCCTGGCGCCTAATCTTTTTGTCATCTCCTGCCAGCCCGGCCAATCGTGTTCCGAAAGCCCGTCCTCGATGGATAAAATCGGATATTTATTCATCCAGCTTTCATAAATATTGATTAAATCCACGGAGTTTTTCGCACAGTTCTCGAACTTGTATTTACCGTCTTGATAGAAAGAGCTCGCCGCACAATCCAAAGCCAAAAAGACATCTTTGCCAGGTCTATATCCCGCCTTCTCCGTTGCCTGCAATATCAGCTCTAACGCCTCGCTATTGGAAGAAAGATTAGGGGCAAATCCTCCTTCGTCCCCTACGGAGGTAGCCAATCCCTTGGCCTTCAAAAGTGACTTTAAATTATGAAAGACCTCTACCGCCATACGTAAGCCTAGAGAGAAAGTCGGCGCACCCACCGGCATAATCATAAACTCCTGGATGTCCAGGTTGTTGTCTGCATGCAGGCCGCCGTTTAGAATATTCATTAAAGGCACGGGGATGATCCTGGCCTTCTCGCCGCCTAAAAATTTATACAGGGGCTGTTTTTTAGAAGCAGCCGCAGCCTTGGCTACGGCTAAAGAGACGGCCAAAATGGCATTCGCGCCTAACTGGGACTTATTCTGCGTGCCATCCAGCTTAATCAGGAGCTTATCTATCTTTTCAAAATCAGGGCTTAAACCCTTTATTTTTGAGGCAATTATAGCATTAATATTATTCACGGCCCGGCCTACCCCCTTACCTAAATATATCTTTTTGTCGCCGTCCCTTAACTCTAGGGCCTCTTTCTCGCCAGTAGAGGCTCCGGAAGGAACCGCTGCCCTGGCCAAACAGCCGTTATCCAGAGTGATGTCTACCTCCACGGTAGGATTACCCCGGGAATCCAAAATCTGACGTGCCCAAACTTTCTTTATCTTTGCCATCAATGAACCTCCATATTTATCCCAAATAACAGGGCATTAGATTAACACAAGACCAAACCTAAGTCAAGCGAAATCGCCTGCGCTTATCCCTTTCACGATTTTACAAGAGTGAAAGGCCTAGCCCGGAAGTTAAATACAGATACGATTTTGTTGACTTTTTTATTCCGGTATGTTATGCTTAAGGACACGTCAAAAGAACAAAAAAACATAAATACAATAAAAGAAAGGCAAAAAATGGACTTTAATAAATTAAAAATCTACATTAGATTACACTGGATAAGCATTGTCCTTTTCGCTATTCTGGGCATAATCGGGCTGTTCACCGTCCTTGTCCTGATCGCCGGCGTCAGCGCGATGATCAACCTGGAGTCATTCTATAAACAGCTGCAATTCTCCAGTATCCCCCTGCAGTTCTTCTTCTCCATCGTGACCGCGATTATCTTCGCCTCTATCTACACCGTATTTCATTACTGGTTCTTCTTTGGCGGAGGAATGACCAAATTAGGACAGAGGAAGATAAAAAGCCAAGAGGTAAATATCAAATGGGCTGAGGTCATCGGCATGGACGAAGTAAAACGGGATGCCTGGGAAGTGATTCAACTATTGAAAGACCGCACCCAATTACAGGCCATCGGCGGACAGGTCATCAAAGGACTGCTCCTGTCTGGTCCGCCCGGAGTAGGAAAAACCTATCTGGCTAAAGCTATTGCTACAGAAGTAAAGGTGCCTTTCCTTTCCGTGGTGGGTAGCGAAGTCGAAGGAATTATTGTAGGCCTGGGGGCAGCCAAACTGAAGACCTTATTTAAAGAGGCGCGCGCCATGGCCGAATTGCACGGCGGCTGCATCGTCTTTATTGACGAGATTGATTCTATAGCCCGTCCGCGCCGGGAAGATATGGGATTTGGCGGCCAGATGAGCGCCAATGCCGCGGTAAACCAGTTACTCACGGAGATGGACGGCCTGCGCAAAAGAGAAAATAACATCGTGGTCATCGGAGCGACTAACGTGTCAGAGCATGATCTTGACCCTGCGCTGATGCGCGCCGGAAGGTTCGATCGTAAAATCTATATCCCCCTGCCGGGCTTAAAAGACAGAGATGATTTATATAAATTTTACCTGAGCAAGGTCAAATATGAACCTGACATCGACACCAGTGTACTGGCGAGAAAATCTGTTTACAAGACTCCAGCTGATATAGCCAATATCATTAGAGAGGCCTCGCTTCTTGCCATACGCAACAAAAAAGAAAAAATCAGCATGAAAGAGATTACCGAAGCCATCGATAGGATTGAATTCGGTTTAAAAAAGCCCATAGAATTAAGCGCGAAGGAAAAAGAACAGCTGGCCTACCATGAGGCCGGGCATGCGATTATCGCTTACCTGCTGCATCCGACCGATGATGTGTTTAAGGCCTCCATCATTCCCCGTTCGCATTATTTAGGTATGGTTTACCATCAGTCCCGGGAAGAACTTCATATCCATAACCGGGAATATTATCTGGGCAATATAAAAGTTGCCATCGCTTCTTATGTCGCAGAACAAATAAAATTCAACACCACCACCTCCGGCGTAGACCAGGATTTCCACCAGGCCCTACACTATGCCTATAATATGGCCTGGCGCTGGGGCATGGGGCCTTCCGGGCTCCTGGGAAATTTTAAGGCCCTGGAGGATAGCTATGGCCTGCGCCATTTTAGCAATATCAGCTATGTTTCGGAACAGACCCGCGACCGATTAAACGAGGACGCCCAAAAGATAATCCAGGAATGCCTGAAAGAGGTGCAGGCCGTCCTGGGAAAAGAAATACCGCTTTTGGACCGTTTTGCCCAGGAGCTTATTAAAAGACAGGAACTCGATTACGATGAAATCGACGCTATCTTTAAGGAATGTGGAAAAGCAAGAGCTTCTCAATCGCAGTAATCTTAATTGCCCTTCTTCTTTCGGGCTGCCTTTCTATAGAGCCGACCTACAATAAAGAAAAACTTGTAGAATCTATCACTGTGCTTTGTAAAAGCGAATACAGCGTAGAACCGCGGGTCTGGCTCTTGGGGGAGTGTGTCTGGATATACCTGCCGTTGTCCCGCCTGATTACTAAAGATTTAGACTGGGATAAGGAAAACACGGAAAAAATAAATAAGGTTATGATGGGGACAAGCCGCGTGCTGTTAAGCATGAAGCCCCGTCCGCAATTCCTGGTCTTTATCGCTTCCGATACCGAGGAATACGGCCTGGATTACATCAGTATCAGCTGGATACCGGATATCGTAAAATATCAACTGCAGTTTATCTCGCGGGATGAATTTGGCCGCAGGCATGTGACAAAAATAAAAGAAAATTCAGCCGCTATAGGCGATCTGAACGGGGATCATATAGATAAAAAAGAAATAAAATTGCCGGATTTCTTAGCCGCGCAGATTGCCCAACGCATAAATAATAAATTTACTCTGGATCCGAAACTTAAGGGCTACTTCGAAGTAAAGGATGCCTACGGTATATTCCAGGAAGACACCTTTCTAATACACGCTGACGTAAAACAAACCAAACCCCTCCCGCAAGGCAGTATCGACATCCAAGAAGAAATGAATAAAATTATTGCCTACGTAATCAGGGAATATGATTTTAAGGATTTTCTTTTGGTAAAGATTGAGAACCCTGCGACGGGCGAAAACACATCGTACAGCCGGCTGGCCTTAAGACAGTTCCTCAGGCGAGAATTTTGACCTTCCTATCGGTAATTTCCAATTTCCCTTCTATAAACAGCTTGATGGCTTCCGGATAAATTGCATGCTCTATCTTGTGAATCCTGGCCTCTAAAGACTCCGGGGTATCGTCCTGTCTTATCTTAACCGCTTCCTGCATGATAATCGGACCGTGGTCCATATCTTCGTCTACGAAATGTACGGTCACCCCCGTAACCTTGACCCCGTAATTAAAAGCGTCCCCTATCCCGTGGCCGCCTTTAAATGAAGGAAGTATCGCAGGATGGATATTCAATATGCGGCCTTTATACTTCTGAACCAGTTCCGGACTGAGCAAGCGCATAAAACCGGCTAAAACAATCAAATCTATTTTTTCATTTTCTAAATGTTCGATGATCTTATTTTCAAACTCGTTTTTACTGGCGAAATCTTCCCTTTTTACCAGGGCTACTTTGACCCCCGCGCGTTTTGCCCGACCGATGGCGCCTGCCTTGGGGTTATCAGAGACGAGCAGGGATAAACTCGCCTTTAGCCTGCCCTTTTTGACCGCCCTGATAATCGCGCCGAAATTTGTCCCTCGTCCTGAAGCAAAAACTGCTATGTTCATATTCACCCCCAAAATACCATAAAGACACAAGACACTTTGTTACGAGGGACGAGGGAAGAAAGACGATGGACGTCTCTCGTCCGTCATCTATCGTCCTTCGTAACATAGGGATTACACTCTTACCTGGATAGTCTTCATCGGACAGACCTTCACGCAATCGCCGCAAGAGGTACACTTATTATAATCGATTACCGCCAGATTGTCGTAAACATGGATGGCGTCGAATTTGCAGGCCTTCTCGCAAAGTTTACAGGCAATACAGCCTACGGGACAGACTGCCTTTGTATCTTTGCCTGAATCATGAGAACTGCAGGCCACATAAATATTCTTTGTTACAGGCACCAGGCTGAATAATTTTTTCGGACATATCTCTACGCATTTATTGCAGGCCTTGCATTTACCCTTATCTACCACAGGGAGTCCCTCATCAGACATAGTTATTGCCCCAAAAGGACATACCTTGACACAACTGCCCATTCCCAGACACCCCCATACGCATTCCTTCTGGCCAGCCAAAACTAAATTTGCCGCCACGCAATCCTCTATCCCCTGATACAGGAATCTATCCTTTACCTTCTTTCCGCCGTTACAGTGTAACACGGCGGCGGACTTAGTCTTTTTCTCTAATGTCTTACCTAACAGCTTGGCAATCTGCTCTTTTATTTTATCTTCGCTTACCCGGCAGGCATCGATACTTAACTTCCCGCTCAGCAATGACTCGGCAAAGCCGAAACAACCCGCACCGCCGCAGGCGCCGCAATTGGCACCAGGCAAGAGCCCATGAATCTTTTCTAAGCGGGGGTCTATCTGCACCGCAAATCTTTTGGAAGCCACGGCTAAACCCACGCCGAAGATTACGCCCAGAACGCCTAAGACTAAGACCGGTATAAGTATATTCACGTTAGAACTTAAACCCATTGAATCCCAGAAATGCCAGGCTCATTAACGAAGCGATAACGAAACCCAAGGGAAAATCTTTCATGCTTTTGGGGACAGCGCAGAGATCCAGCCGCTCTCTGATTCCCGACATTAAAAGCATAGCCAAGGTATAACCTAAACCTACGCATACGCCTTGAAATACCGCATAAATAAAACTGCCGGGGACAGCTTTGCTATTCACGAAAAACATATCTGAATTCAATACCGCCACACCCAATACCGCACAGTTGACCGTAATCAAAGGTAAATAGATCCCAAAGAATCTGTATAAAGGCGGGGCGCTCTTTCTGATTATCATTTCCACCAGCTGCACAAAAGTGGCAATCACCAAAATAAAAGAGATGGTACGTAGATACGTCAAATTAAAAGGAATCAGTAAGAATCTATAGATGAACCAGGTAATGATGGAAGCCATAGTAGTGACAAACATCACCGCTAAACTCATCGCCATGGCCGGCTTGGTCTCTTTAGAAATAGCGATAAATGAACATAATCCTAAAAACCGGGATAGGATGACATTATAGATAAAAACGGCAGAAATAAATATAGTTAAAAATTGCGCGACGCTCATATTCTCCTATTTTTTAAAATATTAAAAAAACCGAGCAGCAGTCCGATCACTAAAAGCGCTCCCGATGGCATACCTAAAACAAACACCGGCTCAAATCCTTTAACCAGGATATGACCCAGGAGTTTACCTGCGCCCAAGAACTCTCTTATCCCTGAGATGAGAATTAGGGCCAGGGTAAAACCTGTGCCCATTCCCAAGCCGTCAAAAAATGAATTTACTACGCTATTCTTAGAAGCGTATGCCTCGGCACGCCCCAAGACAATGCAGTTTACCACAATCAGGGGCACATATATCCCTAAGGCCCGGTCCAATGCCGGACTATACGCCTTCATGAGCATTTCGTTGATGGTCACAAAGGTAGCGATGACCACAATGTAACAGGGTATGCGCACCCGGTCAGGTATAATATTTTTCAGCGCCGCAATAATAACATTTGAGCCTAAAAGGACAAATGTGGCGGCAATGCCCATCCCTATTCCGTTGATGACAGAAACTGATACAGCCAGGGTCGGACACAAACCTAAAGCCAAAACAAAGGTTGGATTTTCCTTGATAATACCCTTGAGGAATTCTTTGAACATAACTTTCATAGTGAAATCCCAAATCCAAAATCTGGCTTTTTGGATCTATCGTTTTGTACCGTAAACTCTTGTTCTGGTAAACCTGTCAATAATGGGTGTGGCGGCGTTCATCATCAATATGGCATAAGAAACGCCTTCGGGATAACCGCCCCATAAACGGATAACCGCAGTGATTAAGCCGCAGCCGATACCAAAGACAACCTGCCCCTTGCGGGTCAGGGGCGAAGTGACGTAATCCGTGGCCATAAAAAAAGCGCCCAAAACCAAGCCTCCGGATAAAATATGGAATAACCAATCGCCCGTAAAGAAGCCTTTTGTTCCGAAAATATAACACATTAAGCCGGTCGTAACTATATAAGTAACGGGAATATGCCAGGAGATATAACCCCGCCAGAAAAGAAACAATGCCCCCAATAGAAGCGCTAGAATACATACTTCTCCGATGCAACCCCCGCGCTTACCTAAGAATAAATCTAAATAAGAAACAGCCTCTAATCCTTTGCCTTCTTTTATCATTGCCAGCGGCGTGGCAGAAGTTACGGCATCAAAGGGCTTCAAGAAGACAGTCATATACTTCGGCCAGGAGGCCATCAAAAAAACCCTGCCTACCAATGCCGGATTAAAGATATTCTGCCCTAGGCCTCCAAAGACCTGTTTACCGATGGCAATAGCAAAGCAAGATCCCACGATAGGCAGCCAGAAAGGAACGCGCGGCGGTAAGTTATAGGCCAATAATATTCCCGTAAGCACGGCGGAGCCGTCTAATACGGTAATTTTTCTTTTGGTGAATATCTGGATGGCCGCTTCAGTCACCAGCGCAGAAAGAACCGCCAATATAATCACCCAGAGCGCGCTCTTGCCAAATATAAACACCCCGGCAATGCCTGCAGGGATCAAGCTTAAAACCACCATCCACATAATTTTACTTACCGATTCTTCTTTATGCAGATGCGGCGAGGTGCCAACGATTAAGTTTTTTTTCACTGGATTAACTCTTTTATCTTTCCTGCTTCTTTCTTTACCGAATCTATCACTGCCCGGGAAGAGATGGTCGCACCCGTTATGGCCTGGATATTATTTAAATCCTTTTGGTTTTTGAATTGACCGGTAAACTCTGCCTCGGCAACCCGGCTGCCCAACCCCGGAGTCTCATTCTGGCTCAAAATCTTGATTGCCAGGATAGTCCCGTCCGGCAGCATCCCGACCAAAGTCTCAATATCGCTGGAATACCCCTTCGCCTGCGCCTTAAAGGCTACGCCGATTAATTTCCCGTCCTTATCGTGTGCCTTATAATAAAGAGTCTTTTCCCCGGATTTGGCCGCTTCGAAATGCGCGGCCAGAGGCACTACTTCCTTCAGGCCCGCCTCTTCTTCTGCCTGGGCCTGGGCAATAATCCTGGAGCTGGTCAAGGCATTAATGCCTGCTAAAAACCCTCCCGCCACGATACAGATTAACCCCAAAATAGAACCGTAACGTACCATTTCCTTCACCGCGCCACCTCCAACTTTGCCCTTTTTATAGACTGGACTAGTCTGCGATTAGCCGGACAGACATAACTGCACAGTCCGCATTCAATACAGTCCATAGCGCCATAGGCCTTGGTCTGGCTCCAGAGTTCCTTTTCTGAGGCTAAATTTATCAAACAAGGCATCAAACCAGCAGGACACTCTCTGACGCAGGCCCCGCAGCGGATGCAAAAATCTTCCTCGAGATCCCCTGCCTCTTCTTGATTAAGCAAAATGATTCCTGTAGTAGATTTTATCACCGGGACTTCATCTGTATATTGCGCGATACCCATCATCGGACCGCCGATAATAATCTTGGCCGCCTCCTCTTTTAAAGGAGCGCAAAAATCAATCAACTCTTTTATCGGCGTGCCTATGCGCGCCAAAATATTCTTAGGACTAGAAACGCAACTGCCGGTTACTGTTACCACGCGTTCATACAAAGGTTTACCTTTACACACTGCTTCATAAATGGCGAAAATCGTGGCTACATTATGCACAACTACGCCGATATCAAAAGGCAATTTCCCCGAGGGAACTTCTTTACCTAATACATTCTTAATCAGCTGCTTTTCTCCACCCTGGGGGTAGCATGACTTCAGAACTCGTACGGCGTACGGCGTAGCGCGTAAGGCGCTTTGAAATAATTTGACGGCTACCGGTTTATTATCTTCGATAGCGATATAAACATTTTTTACCCCTAAACACTTTACTGCCAGCTCCACGCCCAATAGAATCTCATTTGTTCTTTCTACCATCAGGCGGTAATCGGCGGTTAAATACGGCTCGCACTCTGAGCCGTTAATAATCAGCGTATCTACCGGATGGGGCGGATTAAGCTTGATGTGCGTGGGAAAACTGGCGCCCCCCATACCCACAATCCCCGCCTCAAAGACAATATTGCGTATCTGCTCGGCATTTAATTTCTTTATTTCTTCTGGCTGACGGCTGACAGCTGACAGCTGACAGCTATCCGATCCATCACTATCGATCACTATCGCCTTGGCTCTACCTAATACCGGATGCGGCCATTCTTGAATGGCGCTTACCTTTCCTGAAACAGAAGAATGTATGGGCGCATAGACATGCGCGTCAACGGCAGCGATTTTTTGGCCGGTAAATACAGCATCGCCTGCCGATACCTTTGGGCTGCAGGCCTTGCCTAAATGTTGGGACAAAGGAATATAGACCCTCTTCGGCAGGGGCAATTTCTCTATTGCCCGGTCTTGCGTGCTGCGCTTGTTTTCCTCTAATCTGATCATATTTAATTCTAAGGGTCAATACCTCAATATGCGATACGTTTTTCGAATGATTTCATAAACATCCCCAAAATACCTAAGACACCGAATAAACAACCCACAACAACCAGGATAAAGAGATGGGAAAAACGCTCCGCCAGCAAACTGCTGATAAACATAAACAACAAAAACCCCAAATGCATGACTATCTCCAAAGAGCTGAAAATCTTACCCAGCATACTATTATCGCTGACATTGTGGATGATGGTATTGGAGGCGATCATAATAGGTGAAACCACGACACCAAACATAAAAGAAAGCGCCGCGCCCACCGCAAAATTAGGGTAGGTGTCTATTGCAAGAGCAAAAACAACGAGCATTATACCACTAACCGCCAAAGAGGCAAATATTGTTTTATACTGAGAAAACTTCTGGCCAAAACGGCCGTAAACAACCGAGCCCGAAAATAACCCTATACCCAAAAACATGATCAAAAGCCCCAGGTCCTTGGTCGCCGAATGCAGCGTCTTCTGAACGAATACGATTAAGACCACATAAACCGCCCCCAATGCCGACCACAATAAAAAGATTATGCCGGCGGTAAACCTGATATCTTTGTTTCTGATAAAATATAAGATACCTTCCTTAATCTCCTGCAACACGGATTTCCTAATGACCTCCACTATCTCCTTGCCGACCTTACTCAGACTCCAGCTTACCGTGGGTCTTTTAGAAATGAGAAAAATCAGCGTCCCGGAAATCAAAAAACTCAGGGCGTCTAAATAAAAACCACTCCTTGGTCCGAGCCACTCTACCAGCACCCCGCTGATGCCAAAACCCAATATGGCGGCAATCATGCCGGTGATATTCACCAGCGAATTGGCTAACAACAGGTCTTGTTTCTCCACTAATTCCGGAATGATGGATAGTTTCGCGGGCACAAAAAAACGGCCGATGGAGAAGGCAATAAATATAATAAGATAGGTAAGCTTGAGCCCTTTGGTATAAAAGAGAAAAAGCGGTATGGTCAGCACTAACGCCGTCCTTAAAAAATCGCAGATATACATCGTGCGCCGCCTGTCCCATCTATCCACATATACGCCGGCAATCGGACCGATTAAAAACACGGGGATTATCGTAAAGGAAAGTATTTTGGCAATCTCAAGCGTGGAGCCGGGTGCCCTCAAATAGACAAACCCGATTAAAGCCATCTGGCCTAAGCGGTCGCCCAATTGCGAAATGATCTGCCCGAGCCACAATAAGAAGAAGTTGCGATTTTTCAAAACCTCTCTGAATCGAGACATAAAGTAGGTATGAAGCCGATGAGAGGAATCGAACCTCCAACCCGCGCTTTACGAAAGCGCTGCTCTACCATTGAGCCACATCGGCATGTGAAATTATATAATTATATCACAAAAAATCCATTGACAAAATATAAAAAAGTGATAATCTAGGTATTGTAATGGAATCAAGGAGTGGAGCTATTAGTAGTCATAAAGACATTCCGTAAAGCAGAAAAACCAGGAGCATGCTTTACGGTTTTTTATTGAGTTTAGCGCCCGCCACAGTTACATAAATGGCGTGCGTCAATTCGCAAACGTCCGCCATAAATCACGGCGGACTCATTGAAGTTAGTCCCCGTCACAGTTAGCTAAGTGACGTGGATCAATTCGCGCGCATGATTTACTCACACTCCCCTGCCGTAGGCAGGGGGTTCGTAAATCATGCGCTCATTGAAGGGGGTGAAGGAGCAACAAATGGCAAGAGGTAAAGTAAAATGGTTCAGCAATCAAAAGGGTTATGGCTTTATCACTTCGGACACTGGCAAAGATGTGTTTGTGCATTACAGTGCGATCAAGGATGAAGGCTATAAATCCTTAGCAGAAGGCGAAGAAGTGGAATTTGAAGTTACCCAGGGACCTAAAGGAGAACAGGCAGTCGATGTAAGAAAGGTATCTGCAGAGCCTAAATAAATAACCGCGATTGCAAAAAACTACCCCACCCTTTTATAAGGGTGGGGTTTTATTTTCCATTACTGCAACTTTGACAGTTGCCTGCTTTCCTCTGTTATCCTCTATTTTGCTGGATATTCCCTTTGGATGGGCATGTTTTAGGCACCAGAATCAGCCTAAACTACTCCTTTACTTTGGGGCACTTTTTCACTAATATCACCATCCTAAAGTAACTGATAATTGCTTTTTATTCATTTCCTGCTCATTCATTTTGCCGCCTTTTCACTGTTTTATTTTCTTTAATATCCTTGCGGATAGATTCAATCACTTCCATCCATTCAGCCATAGCTTCTTTTTTCCATTCAGCATATCCCTGCATTTTCTCATTTATTTTGCTACTTTTCGCCAATGCGCCTACTATTTTATTCCAGATTGTTATTGCGGGCATATCTATATCAATTAGTAGCCAGTCACAAACCAGATTCTTTATATCGCCTTCGTATAGCTCATCCACCAGAGGAGGCGAAGAGTAATGGAAAATATTAAGCTCCTTTTTTATGCGTATTATATCTCTGGCAATGCCATTGATGTTTTTATCTAAATGTTCAGCTCTTTCAAGAACCACCGACAATAATTCCTTTATTCTCTCTAACTCATCGGAATAATCTTTAAACATTTCCACTCTCCCTTTCAATAAAGAAGACAACCCCCTTTTAGGGAGTTGCCTTCTAATTTATCCCTATTTTCAACCTCATATGCACCCCATTGTGGTTATGTTAATTATACCACTCCCCTGGCAAGATGGTAGGGGATTTACATAATACCCAGCCTTATCATGCACCCAAACATATCGGATTATTTGGTGCACCGCCTCCTGCGGTGATAGGCGGGTATACCGCCCTTTGCGGTAACAAAAAAGAGAGGCTTTTGACCTCTCTTTTTTTTAGATGGTGCCTAGCTCCTCGCTTCGCTCGGAGTCGGCCCGTCGCAGCTGTAAAAAAAGCAGCTGCGATGTAAATTTCGTAAGTTAATAGAAGGAAATTTATGCCGAGGAAGGGATATGAGCCTAAAAATTTGCAATACGCTCTCATTCAATAAGTTAGTAAGGCGCTTTTGTATCTTTGAGACTATAAATAGCCTATAACTAATCATTCTTTTTATTCCCTAATGTAAATTTCTCCCTAAATATCCTCGCCTTATAATCCTCTGACAAATGCTTATACCTATTCATTGTCTCCGGATCGCTCCAGCCGCCTAAATCCTGGATTACATCTAAAGGAATACCGTCCTGCGTCATTAAAGAGGCCCAGGAATGCCTTGTTTTATGGAGTTTTTTAACAGGCAGGTCTGCGGCCCTGCAGATCTTCTGGAATTCCTGTCTTATCTTATCTGCCGAGATAATTTTATTCACTGAATTAACAAATACCCACTTATCATGTTTTTTAGGCAAGGATTTGAATATGGGCAGCAAATTATCGGCGATAGGTATATTTCTGATCTCTTTATCCTTAGGCTCAAAGGTAAATTTATCGCTTACCCGCTTGGGCCTTATGTAAATATAGCCTTTATCCCAATCTAAATCATCCCAGGCCAAAAACCGCAATTCATTCCTGCGCATCCCGGTATAAAATAAGGCGGCGAAGATTGCATACCAATTTATCCGCTTGCTGAATGCTTTGGCAGTCTCTAATATCTTCATTACTTCATCATCTTTATAAAAGAAGTCATCCGGCATTGGCTCCTGCAAATTCCCCACATTTTTAACCGGATTTTTAATCGGCAAATTCTTTTCTTTAATCAATACATTGAATAAATTGCACAGGGTATCTCTTTCAAAATTAATAGTCACGGGGCTTGCTTTCTCAGCCCTATAATCCCTGTATCCAGAAAAATGCGTTTCTATTAATTCATCAAGGTAAACTAAATCAGGGTATTTATCGGCTAAAAACTGCTTAAAATTATCCATTATGCCTTTGAACCTCAGGAGACTGTTCTGTTTCACCGTCCTTTTCTTGAGCTCAATATAAGTATCTATTCCCTGTTTTATTGAAGGACGGTAAGAATAAAAGGCTGACTTTTTGCTTTTTATCTGTTTTATATAGTCGGCATAATTAAGGTATGCTTCTTCTCTTGTTTCGCCAAGAGACAACCATGGCCTTGAGCCATCAGGCTTAGTTATCCTAATTACAAAGTATTTCCCCCTTTTCTTTTTGGGGAAGGCGGGTAATCCTCTACTCATAGTAATTTAGTATTGGCTACTCCTACTAATCTTGATTCTTCCCATCTTATAAGATCCTGCTCCCTAAATAATAGCTTGCCCCTAGGCTTAATATGCGGAATATGATTGACTGATGTCCACTCGTAAAGCGTATGAATTGAAATTCCGTATCTTTCACAAACGTCTTTTGGTTCTAGGAAATTTCCTGTCATTTTGTTACTCCTAGTTTTTCTTTTTTTTATATAGTGAAATTTATTCACTTATTTAATCATATTGTAACAAGTAAGCGCCTTTTGTCAAGCAAAAAGGTGAAATATTTTCACATTGACTTTTTTTCACATTTTGTTATTATGTATTTATGGAAAACAAGCAAACTCTCGGCAGCCTATTAAAGGATAGGAGAAAAAAACTCAAGCTAACAACGGAGGAATTGGCTAAAAAGGCGGCTATTGATAGAACATATATTACTAAGATTGAAAGGCATAATAAACTCCCCTCCCCTGTTGTAATGGAAAAAATCTGCAAAGCGCTTTCTTCTTATGATTTATTTAGTTGTTATATTAAAATAAAATACCCGGATGTTTATCTAAGGGCTGTGATTGAAAAGGCTTCTATGGAAGTTGAGCTGGATGAGATTCGTAAAAAGTTAGATAAGAAGAATATTTCTCTGGAAGAAGCAAAGAAATTGGGGAACCGCATAGCACACGTTGAATCTGCAATACAAGAGTTAAAAGTTAAAGTAGTAAAATTAATAAAACGCTGGGATAAAATCAAGCATCCTGAAAAATATAAAGGCCGAACTGAACCTTTTAAAGAACTTCTGCCTATCAAAGATATTCTTTCCTAATTCTGCCCCTTATTTATTATAAAACAACCGAAGCAGCCCTTATAGTCAATCAGCTTGCGGTCAGCCGTCGCCTGATTTTTTCCACAATTCTGCCGACGGCTACCGCATACTCTGAACAAGAAAAATTACCCAAAAGGGTTAAACTGAATAAAAACAAAAGGTAGGATAAATTAATAAAAAAAGGCAGGCTGGAAATACTAGACTTAAGACAAATAATAATGTCCCAAATCTTTAAACCCCCTGGATATAAGAATAACCTAATCAATCTCATTCCATCAGGGTTATTCGTATCGCCCCCTCTCCCGTTGAGAGGGATATTATTGGGGTCCCTCTCATATTTCATGAGGGGAAACCTCTCTCTATTTATTAGTCTAATTATATGCACAATGCCTCAATATATCAAGAATATTTTTGATTTAGAGAGGTCATTTCCTCGCAGATTTCTGCCATGGTGAGGATAAAATAAGAGAAATTTTGTCCAGTGAATGGAAATTATTGTTAGCGAGGGGATTGGCGGGTTAAATGATCTCTGCTTTTGACAGAAAAGCAGTTACTTTTGTAAAAATAGGGGCGGTGACGATAGCACCCAGCAATGGCCGACTGCCTTCACAGCTGTAGTATCCGCGCGCCGAACCTTCTTTTACCTCTTCTCCCTTAAGTAGGGCATAGGGCTGAATGAGTAACACGTCTTTTTTACCCAGCGCACCCAGTTTAAGCGATATATGAGATTTCACCAGGATGACAACCTGGTAATTCTTTTCGTTATTGGAAATAGCATAGCGCAGCTTATCTCCAGCTTTAAGCGGCAGGAAACGGAAATAATAATGTGCGCTCAAGAAATCGTGCACGCCTGAGGGAATATCAAAAACCTTCTCTGACTTATCCAAGAGATTGTGAAAATAGGCCTTGCGGTTTGCCTGGTCAAATTCGGTTATGGCGTCTTTCTTATATCTACCTTCCCGGCGATAAACTTCATGCCGCAAAGTATATAATTGCTCTTTATCCATATAAGAAACATACCGGTCATTTACCGGATAAATCTTAGATAAAAAGCTATTGGTTTTAAATACCGCTTCTAAAACATACGCTTCCCTTCCGTTTATCTTCTCTGTCCCCTTTATGGAAGTGGTCAGCGTACCTACGGGAATACCTATCCATTTTATCTCATAGGTCAACTTCTCATAATCCGGCAGGCTGTTAAGATTAGACGAAATCACAGATTCCGCTGCATCCGGTATCTCATCTAAAAGCAATAATTGTTTCTGCAGGGTGCCTCTGGTAGCACAACCATTAATGAAAAGAAGTGCTAGAAAAAGAGAAAATATTTTGATTCTCATAGTTTCTTTATTTTACTGCTCTAAATAATGAAATACATGCCTTCAGGTGCCAAAAAATTTTACATTACACCAATAAGGTCCTTGCGAGCTTTGCTCACTAAGACCGAAGGCTCTTAGTCCCCTTCGGGGACTCAGAGCCTTTTTTCCGAATTTTTATAGCTGGAAAAAAGGGTCCCTCTCGTATTAGCCGAGGGGAAACCTCTCACAATTCCTAGCTACCAATTATATAGCCCTTACCTTATTAGCGCAAGAATTATCTGTTTTAGAGATGGGCGGATTACCGGGCTGGTGACGGACAAAAAGGCTCGAAAATGTGTCCGTTTTGTCCGGTTATTTTTGGCGGTAAATTACGTAACTATTTGATGAATAAATCGTTGCGCGATGTCCGCCTTATATATGTGGACATTAAGGTTCTTATCGGATTTTTATAGCCTTAACAGGACAAATCCTTTCGCATACCATAAAGCATTCCAAGAAGTTTCTGCATCATTACTTGAAATAATAACTCCTATTTTTATCTCATTTCTCCTTCAGCGTTTTAATCGCCAAAGAGTTACTCTGTTGTCAAAATTTTAGGCTTATCTGGGGATGAATCAGGACGATTGGCACGAAAAAATAAAAATACAAATAGTGAATAAACCGCCACTATAATTAACCCTAAAATAAGTTTGTCTTTTATCGTTAGCTGCCCAATCTTTTCCTTTTGCTGGGTTAATTCTTCTTGATTCATTCTATTTCTCCTTTCAGCGTCTTAATCGCCTTATAATTTATTCTTTACTGCTTGAATAATCTCCTGTTCTACTTAGGCATTAGCCAGCTATTTGTTCCAATCCTGAAAAGTGGCTAACTTTTTACCGGCCTTTCTACCCGGTGCGGACATTATATTCGTTTACCTTTTCACTAAGATAAAATTAAGGTAGGCGCCAAGTATAAACACGATAATCAAAGCAATGGCATAATTACTTAAGCCTAATTTTGTCTTCTTTTTTGGCTTCAAGATTAAACCGGTACAAACTATTACAGTCATCAGCGCTACAATGAAACCGGTAAATATATGCTGTTGCGACAAAAAGTTAAAAATTGACGCCTTTCTATACAGGGCATCGTTAATAAAAATAATCGACATATTAAAAAGATTTGAGCCCAGCATATTTGCTACTGCTAACTCTTTTGCGCCTATACGCAGAGCGGCAACTGAAACAGTTACTTCTGGTAAAGTAGTAGCTAAACCAAGAAATAAACTTCCCACAAAATTCTGGCCTAAATTTAAAATCTGAGCCAATTCTTCGCCAATATAAGCAAGCCAAATACCAGCGCCAGCAATCATAATTGCGAAAACCCCATAGAGAATACAGGCTTTTTTAAGAGGGATATCATTATATTTAAGCAAGATTTCTTCCTCTTTCTTTAATTCCCTCATGATTTGTTGCTGATTTCTTTCAAATCTAAATATTATTCTAACAGAAACCAAGTATACAATTAATATCGAAATACTGTATAGACTAATATTCATAAAAGTAAGCTGGGGCAATCTTATACTTAAAAATATTCCAATAGAAGCAATTAATAACGGGATAAGACTTAATCCGGCTGTTAATAGCTGTCCTGTAGATACCGAGCTTAATAATGGCGAGCCCTTATTTAAAAAATCCAACAGAGAAATATTTAAAAGATTATACGAGTTAGCGCCAAATAAATTTCCCACGGTCAAATTAGGCGCATTTACAAAAACTGTGCTTCCTACGCCTGTAAATATCTCAGGAAGGCTGGTAGCAATCGCAACTAATATTACGCCAATCCAGAGACCGCCCAGGCCGGTCTTTTCAGCTAT
>Ga0315277_10004910_pt1 | contig 17746 bp, 18 predicted proteins | sample YL17G05_15_MG_FD_203695 | JGI IMG/M metagenome (GOLD analysis project Ga0315277, IMG submission 203695) | Sediment microbial communities from Yellowstone Lake, YNP, Wyoming, USA - YL17G05_15 | ecosystem: Environmental > Aquatic > Freshwater > Lake > Sediment | place: USA: Wyoming | collected...
AGGCTGCCGACAGTGACGCAATCACGGTGGAACTCCCGTTGGGCGAAATCCTGCCGCGCATCAACCTGGGCAAGCTCAGACGGCGCAACGACCAGCAGGTCGTGAAAGTGGCGGATGAAATCGTCAGCCCTTTCAGTGCGCGCGGCAAGGGGCTAACACTGGTCGCCCCCACTAAACCGCAGCCCGCCCTCGCACCTCTGCGCCCCGTGAACCCCCCGGGCCAATTCGATCCATCCGATTTCGCGCCGCGGGCGACGGTGCCGGGGCCGCCTTTATCGGCCGCCACACCTTTCGCGCGGCGCCCACCGGAGATTCCCGGGTTGCCTCAATTCGCGGCGACGCCGGCCGCTCCCGTCGGACCCGCGACGCAGATTCCCTTCCGCCAAAGCTCAGTCGCACCCCCGCCCAAACCGGCGTCGGCCACACCGGTCATGCGCGCAATCACGCCAGCAGCCGTCCCTGTGCCACCGCCGCCCACCAAGCCTGCGGGTGGGAATAGCCAGGGCATTGAGCCCAAAGCACAGTCTCTCCTCCCGGCGACACCCGTGCTGGAGGCTGTCCTGACTCCAGCCAGTCCTACGGAAATTGTGCAAGTTCCGTTAGCGGCGTTGATCAGTGCCTGGCCCCAACCAGTGCGCCTGGAGATTGCCCAAATGGGGGTGGTGGATTCCACGGTTGCGTTTCCGGTGGGCATGCTGGAGAAAGGTTTGCGTGCGGGGAAAGTTTTGTTTTCGTGGAAGTTGGTGCGCGCCTGGCTGCGTCCGGTCGCGCCGCCGCACGTCTCGCCGCACGATGCCACGCCATTGGAGATCCCCCTGAGCCTTATCGCTCCCCTGTTCGTGGCGCAACGCAATCCCGCCGGCGCCGGCCAACGCAAGGTTGCCGTGGACGAGACCATCCCGAACCTCTTCTTCAGCGGCGCTCCGCCGGCGGCCACTTCCGGCATCAGCAACGCCGCACCGGTCAGCGCGCCCGTGGCCGTCAAAACCCCGGACACGAGCATCTTCTTATGGGGCGATACGGATGACTCCCGGCCGCAGCTTGTTGAGACGGCTGCGGGCCCGGCCACGCCGAGCACCGACTTCATCCGGCAGCGGGCCACGCCCATCGAGATCGTGAAGCGCGCGAAGGCGCTGGACGGTGTGGTGGGCGCGCTGGTGGCGCTGCCAGACGGTTTGAAGGTGGCCAGTGACGTGCCTGCGGAATTGAACGCGGACACGCTGGCGGCGTTCCTGCCGCAACTGTTTGGCAAAGTCAGCCAGGCCACGAAGGAACTGCGCATGGGTGCATTGAACAATTTGAGTTTCACCGTGGGGAATATTCCGTGGAAGATATACCAAGTGCATTCCGTGTATTTTGCGGCGTTTGGCCGCGCCGGGGAATCACTCCCGAAAGCCCAGCTCGCGGCCTTGGCGGGGGAGTTGGATCGCAAATCCAAAACCGTTTGAACACCAGACTATGGCCATCATCAACCAAGCCACCAAGGAACTGCAGGTCAAGATTGTCTATTACGGCCCCGCCATGGGCGGCAAGACGACCAACCTCGTGCAGGTCCACGACCATGTCCAGACCGCCGCCGGCCACAAGGGCAAACTCGTCTCCCTGGCCACCAGTTCCGACCGCACGCTATTCTTCGATTTCCTGCCCATCGAAGCCATGGCAATTAAGGGATTCAAGACGAAGTTCCAGCTCTACACCGTCCCCGGTCAGGTGATCTACAACACGACGCGCCAACTGGTTCTCCGCGGCGTGGATGGGATCGTGTTCGTTGCCGATTCCCAATATGAAAAGGTCGCCGACAGCGTCGAGAGCTTCCAAAACCTGCAAGACAACTTGCGCACGCTGAAAATGAACTTGAACGAGATTCCCTACGTCTTGCAATACAACAAACGCGATCTGCCCAACGTTGCGCCGGTCGAATACATGGAGTTCTTGCTCAACAACGGGGATGTGCAGGTGCCGTCCTTCACTGCCTCGGCGAACCGTTGCGAAGGGGTGTTCGAGGCGCTGAACATGATCACCCGCATGCTGTTGAACAAATTCATCAGCCAAAGCCTGCCGCAGTACGCATGACATGGTCACGCTGCCCCAATTGCTCGAGGCGGACATCCACCAGATTGATGCCGCTTTGCGCGATCTGTTGAAGCTGGGCGAAGCCACCACGGCGTTGCTCACCGACCAGGCGGGTTTTCTCATCACCCATCAAGGTGATGACCAGCAGTTCGATCTGACGGCCGTTGCGGCGCTCGCCACCGGCGCGTACATGGCCAACCAAAGCATCGCGAACCTCGTTCACGAAACAAACTTCTCCAGCACCTACCAGCAAGGTGAACACCACAGCCTCTTCGTCACCGGCGTGGATCAGCAATGCCTCCTGATCGTGATCTTCCCCTCGCAAAACAGTGTGGGCGTGGTGAAGTATTATACCCCCGGGGTGAGTCGCCGAATCGCCGCCCAGATCAAATTGGCCCGTCAGCGCGATCCCGCCGCGGGCGTGGACCTTGCCACGCTGAACTTGGCGGATAGTGAAAGCATCTTCAGGCGGAAGACGTGAACCGCCCATGGGGCCATGACATGCCCGAACCGGTCTGTGACCGACGAATCAATGGCTCAACAGGCAAGTGACGGGCAGTGGCGAACGCTTGCGCGCCAAGGGCTGGGGCACTGCCGGGCTGCGAAGCGCCGGGGAACGGATTGGGTCGAAGCGCAGCAGCCCGGTAGCGCACAGCCAGCGAACTGACAGCGCGACCGGCCTTTGGCGGACTCGCATCGTGAAACGAATTCGCTCCTCATGAACCGGCATTCCCGTCGGGTAGGGACGCGATCCACGCGCGTTCCAAACTTTTCCGGGGAAGATGGGGATGCGGGTGGAACGCGGCCTCAGCAGGTCCAAGTTTCGAAGCGCAAAACTCGTTTCGAGGAGATCTCCCCTCGGGTCACGGCGTTCCTCATTCATGTCGGCCCGTGACCGGCTGCCAACAATGGCTTCACAACTTGTGCGGCGGGTGTTTTACTGGCAAGCATGAACGTGGACGTTGGCATTTACGGCAAGCTCACCCGCGTGATCGTGTTCCTGATCATCGTGGCAGGCCTGCTGCTGGTTTCACGCTGGTATCTGCCGCTCATCCAGGAAAACGAGCGCGCCCGCAAGGAGATTGACCGGCTTCAAGGCCAAGTGGAGAAGGAGCAGAAAACCGGCCGGCAGCTCAATGCCGCCATCCAAGCCATCAGCAATGATCCTCAAACGGTGGAGCGTCTCGCTCGGGAAAGCCTGGGATACGCCAAGCCCGGCGAGACGGTCGTGCGCTTCGCGGCACCCGCCACCAACAGTGCGCCCCGTCCGTAATCGGTTCCCCATACCGCATCTTTGTGCGGCGCGGATGAATTTTTTCAGGTTGAAGTGAGCGGTCCGGCGAAGCATCATACCCGCGATGGCAGGACAGGTCCTGCCGCCACCCGTCCGTTTGCTAGGTCGGACGGAAGAAAGAAGTGGATCAAACTGATCCAAAACGAAGACATGAACGCGCCAGATTCAACTAGTTCACTCCTGGGCACGAACTGCCACCGTTGCCCGCGGGGAGCCTTCACGCTGATCGAATTGCTCGTCGTCATCGCGATCATCGCCATCTTGGCGGCGATGCTCCTGCCCGCGCTCGGCAAGGCCAAAACCAAGGCGCAGGGCATTTACTGCATGAGCAACACCAAACAACTGATGACGGCCAACCACATGTACCAGGGCGACAACGGCGATAATTTCCCAATGGCGTTTCATGGCGGATTCGTGTCTCAGTGGGACGATCTCCGGCCGTGGGTGACAGGATGGTTGGACTGGGCTGTCGGCACGGACAACACCAACGAGGTCTATCTCCTGGAGCCGAAGTACGCCATCCTGGCAAGCTACTTCGGTGGCGCGAAAAATATTTACAGGTGCCCGGCAGACAATTTTACCAGCCCGGTGCAAAAGTCGAGAGGTTGGAATTCGCGGTGTCGCAGCGTTTCCGGCAACATCTACATCGGTAGAGGCAATGGTTGGTATAATGACCCTCGCGGTCGCTATACTGCGGGTGGTCCGAACAACCTCGCGATCTACAAAGGGGCGGCCAAACTTGCCGACCTGCTCATCCCCGGACCGGGCCAAACCTGGGTCTATGTTGACGAGCACCCGGACAGCATCAACGACGCCGGATGCTTCCCGCCTGATAGCGCTGTCAACATTCCGGATGCGCCCGCTACCTACCACAACGGTGCGGCCGGCTTCGCATTTGCCGACGGTCACTCCGAAATCCACAAATGGAAAGGCGCCACAATGAACAAGTCCAGGGCGCAACGCGGATTGCTGGGAGTGAACTTTGGCACGGGGCGGGGGGATCCTGACGTGTACTGGTATTCCTTCGTCAGCCCGCGTCTGAGCACCCGCACCGTGGCGAACTGAGTGTCCGGCGGCTCCCACGGTGCAGACGCCGTAGGACTCAACTCATTCCGGCGGGAAGAAGCCTCCGGTTGATAGTAGGTTTTCGGTTGATACAAGTGGCCGCCGGGCGGATAATTCCTGCGATGACCAGACTGGTTCAGTCTGACACGACCGTTTTGGAAAAGCTTCGGCGCATGCAGGCACCACGATCTTCCGTTCGGTGCGAAGCGAACGAACAGCGTGGTGTGATTGGACTGGCAAACCCACTCCCTCCAGACTCATATCATGAATGCCGCAGATTCAAACTCGTTGAACCGTGACCCAAGCAGGCATAACCGTCACGCGGATGGTTTTACGTTGATCGAGCTGCTGGTGGTCATCGCGATCATTGCCATTCTGGCCGCCCTGCTTCTGCCGGCCTTGGGGCAAGCCAGGATCAAGGCGCAGGGCATTTCCTGCATGAGCAACACGAAGCAGTTGGCTCTTGCCTGGCAGATGTACGCGATGGACAACAACGATTATCTCTGCCCCAACCGGGATGGTGGTGATGTTCAAAACATGGCCTCAGTCACAGCGAACTGGAGAAACCCAATTCCCTATTCCAACCTCAGTTGGGCGGACGGGTGGGAGGACTTCAATCCCTATACCACCGACAACACAAACACTTTGAATCTGACCATGGCGGCATTAGGCCCGTACACCAGCAAGAACGTGGGCATCTATCACTGTCCGGCAGACAATTACCCGGCGCTGCAGAGGGGTGGCCCGACGTTGCGGGTTCGAAGCAATTCGATGAACGGGTTTATTGGAGATCGCGCAACTTGCCGAAGTACCGGAGTGAATGACTGGTATCCAAATTACATTCAGTACATCAAGGTTTCGAGCATGGTCAGGCCGGGACCGGCACACCTCTGGCTTTTGGTGGATGAACATCCTGACAGTATCAATGACGGATGGCTCATAACAGACGTGGTGGACGCCGCGTGGTTTGTGGATTTGCCCGCCAGCTACCACAATGGCGCTTGCGGATTTGCTTTTGCGGATGGCCATTCGGACATTCACAAGTGGCGTGGACTGACAATAGTGCCTGTTAAGAAAACCCAATATAACGGCTTTGCAGGGGATCCCAGGGATGTTCAGTGGATTGTTGAGAGAACCACTGCCAAATGGTGAAAGCGGTTTGACGGGCCGCTGAGAAAGCGACTCGCGCCGGGCGGTCGCCTTGCCTTGGGGTTGACTCACGAGCACTTGCGTGTTCCGCGATGTTCCGGCGCAAATCTCATCTTGTTTTGAGCCTTCCCGTCGCCTATCTATCTCCGGGTATTGCGCCGCATGAATCGCACGCTCATCGTCATGCCGACGTACAATGAACGGGAGAATCTCCCGCGCATGGCGCAACGGCTTCTGGGCCTCCCGGTGAAAGTGGACCTGCTCGTCGTGGACGACAATTCGCCGGACGGCACGGGCCGGCTCGCCGACGAACTCGCCGCGAAGCATCCGGAGATTCATGTCCTGCACCGCCAGGGAAAGAACGGCCTGGGCCGCGCCTACCTCGCCGGCTTCAAGTGGGCCCTCGAACGCGACTACGATTTCGTCTTCGAGATGGACGGCGATTTCTCGCACAACCCGGACGACATCCCGACCTTTCTCGTGGCCGCAGCCGATGCCGACCTCGTGCTCGGTTCACGCTACATCAACGGCATCCGCATCATCAACTGGCCGCTCAGCCGCCTGATGCTCAGCAAGGGCGCGGCGACCTACGTGCGCGTCATCACCGGCATGCCGTTCACCGACCCGACGGGCGGCTACAAGTGCTTCCGCCGTCGCGCGCTTGAGGCGCTCGACCTCGATGCCGTGGAATCCAACGGCTACAGCTTCCAAATCGAGCTGACGCACAAACTCTGGCGGCAGGGCATGAGAATCGTCGAGACCCCGATCATTTTCACCGAGCGCCTGCAGGGCCACTCGAAGATGTCCGGCCACATCATCCGCGAGGCGCTCATCATGGTCTGGCGGCTGTTGATTCAAAATGGCTGCCGGCGCAATCCGCGGAAGCCACCACGCAAGGATTGACTCCGCCACCGGCAGACAGGACGCTGGCGCGGCGAATGGGAACGACAACCGATCTCTCGACTCCATGAACACCACACCGCTCCTTGAACGGCTCGCCGTTTGCAGTTGGTCGCTGCAAGCCGCCGATCCCGACCAACTCGTCAGCCTGCTCGACATGCTCGGCCTCAAGCGCGTGCAACTGGCGCTCGATCCGTTGCGCGAGCAGCCGGAAGTCTGGGGCCGCACGCCGGCGGTCTTCGCCAGGAACAGTGTCACCATTGTCTCCGGCATGTTCGGAACCATCGGCGAGGACTACTCCACCCTCGAAACGATCAAGCGCACCGGCGGCCTCGTGCCGGACGAACATTGGGAACAAAACTGGCGCAACATTCAAACGGTTGTCGCCATCGCCAGGCGCTATGGTGTCAAGCTGGTCACGTTCCACGCCGGCTTCCTGCCGCACGAGGCTGGCGATCCGAGTTTTGCGAAACTGCTCGACCGCATCGCGCGCGTGGCGGACTTATTCGCGGCGCAACAGATTGACCTCGGCTTCGAGACCGGGCAGGAGACCGCGGAAACGCTCGCGGCATTCCTCACCAAGCTTAATCGCCCGAACGTGGGCGTAAACTTTGATCCGGCGAACATGATTCTTTACGACAAGGGCGATCCCATCGCCGCGTTGCGCACCCTCGGCCCGTGGCTCAAGCAATGCCACATCAAGGACGCGAACCGCACGAAAGCTCCCGGCACTTGGGGGGAGGAAGTCACCGCTGGCACGGGCCAGGTGGATTGGCCGGCGTTCTTCCGCACGCTCGGCGAACTCGGCTTTACCAGCAACCTCTGCATCGAGCGCGAAGCCGGCTCGCAGCGCGTGGCCGACATCGCCGCCGCGCGGCAGATGGTCGAGAAACTTGCGAGCTAACGCCTGGCTCGAACTCAACCCAACCCAACTCAGACATGGCAAAATCCAAATCCTCCGCGCGCACAGTGAACGTCGGCGTCGTTGGCCTCGGTTTCATGGGCAACGTCCACATCAAGGCTTACGGCAAGATTCCCGGAGCCAAGGTCGTCGCCGTTTCCGACGCCTTCAAGCAGCCCGTCAACGGCGTCATCCCCGGTGTCAGCGGCAATGTGACAGATAGCGATGCCGTCCGGCTCAGTCGCGACGTGAAATTCTTCCGGGACGCGCACGCGTTGATCACCAACCCCTCCGTGCAACTCGTGGACCTATGCGTGCCCACGCCACAGCATGTCGAGCTCTCGCTCGCGGCGCTCAAGGCCGGCAAACATGTCGTTTGCGAGAAGCCCCTGGCCCGCACTTCGGCGTTGTGTCGGCAGATCCTCAAGGCCGCCGCCGCGGCGAAGACGTATTTCATGCCGGCCATGTGCATGAGGTTTTGGCCGGGCTGGGATTGGCTCAAGCAGACTATTGACCGCAAGACGTACGGCAAGGTTTTGGCCGCGCGTTTCCGTCGCGTGTCCGGCCCACCGGGATGGAGCAGAGCCAGTTACTTCAGGGGCAACGATTCCGGCGGCGCGCTGCTTGACCTCCACATCCACGACACGGACTTCGTGCAGTTTTGTTTCGGCAAACCCCGGGCCGTGTTCGCGCGCGGGCTGAGCCGGTTTAGCGGCGCGGTGGATCATGTCGTCACTCAATACATCATTGCCGGCGGCGCGACCGTGAGCGCGGAGGGAAGCTGGCTGATGAACGGCACGCATCCGTTTTCGATGACCTACACCGTGAACTTCGAAACGGCTACCGCCGAATTCGACATCGCCCGTGGCGCCGAGGCGCTGCGCCTGTTCGAGGACGGCAAACCCATGCAAGTCGTGAAGCTCACAGGCGTGGACGGCTACGTCGGCGAACTTGCGCACATGATCGAGAGCATCCGCCGCAAACGCCCGCCGACGGTTGTTACCGCGAAGGATGGCCTCACGGCAGTGGAGATTAGCGAGGCGGAGGAAAAGTCCGTCCTGACCGGCAAGCTGGTGCGGCTCTGACGCCGTAGCCGTCTACGTGAGTTGGCGGGACGCGCCTCTTGGAGGCTTCATTACACCGTTGACGGGTTGACCCGCCGGCGTTTGACAAAGCTGACTTTGCGGCCAACCTTTCCGGCATGAAAGCCATTCACCTGTTCGCACTCACTTTGCTCACGACGGCGTTCACTGCGCAGATCGCCGCCGCCGCCGAAGCCACCACTCCCAAGGTCGGCGACAAGGCCCCGCCCTTTGAGGCGAAGGACCAAGCGGGCAAGGTTTGGAAGCTCGCCGACGCCCTGAAAGAGAGCGCGGTGTTACTTTACTTTTACCCGAAGGACGACACGCCCGGCTGCACCAAGGAAGCTTGCGGTTTCCGCGACAGCATGAATTCGATGAAGAAAGACGCCGTTCAAGTCCTTGGCGTCAGCTTCGACAGCGCGGAGAGCCACGAGAAATTCATCGCCAAGCACAGTCTCAACTTCCCGCTGCTGGTGGACACGGACGGCAAGATCGCTGACGCCTACGGAGCGCGCATCGCCGGCCGGAACATGGCGCGCCGGGTGAGCTTCCTCATCGGCAAAGATGGCAAAATCCAGCAGGTGACGGATGTGCCGAGTGCGGACACGCACCTTAGCGAAATGCGGGAAGCCATCGCGAAACTCAGGCAACACTGAACTTCCACTCCTTCCACTACAAAACCCGATCCCGGCGCGAGTGGTCCCCAGACCGCTCGCGTTTTTTTGCAAATCAAGCCCGTTGAAGCGGCGGGTTCCTGCGGAAAAAACTTGTGCGGCGGACATCGTTGGTACAACTTCCCCGCCGCTTCCGTTGGAAGCAGGGGCTGCAGATGGGCATGGGTCGAGTTCCCTGCTTGCGGCAATTCCCGGTTCGTAATGCAGAAGTTGAAAACCATTCTATTGGCTGTCGCGCTGGTGGCAGCGTCGCTCGGCTCGGGGTTGGCCTCCGGGCATTCGGCACCTGCCACGGCGGAGCCAGCCGCCGAAGCACGTGCGACAGATGCACACGGCGGACACGCCGGTCCTCCAGTTTCTGCGGACGCTCCAACGCTTTTTCACATTGGCCCGCTGCCGGTCACAAACTCCATGGTCTATACTTGGGTCGTTGCCACCGTGATTTTCGTCATCGTGCGGATGGGGACGAAGAAGATGAGCGAGATTCCGTCGGGCACGCAGAACATTGTCGAGGCGGCGGTGGAAGGCTTGGAGGAACTGACGGGAGGATTACTCGAACCGAAAGTCGCCCGCTGGGTGTTTCCCCTCTGCGCAACTTTCTTCCTGTTCATCGTGATCTCCAACCTGATGGGCCTGCTGCCAGGGGTTGGGAGCATTGGCTGGGGCCAGGCCTCGGGAGCGCCGCTTGGCGTGGAGCATGCCGACAAACCGCTTTTTCGCCCGCCGACAGCCGACGCCAACATGACGGTGGCCATGGCGGCGGTGTTCTTCATCATGAGCACGTATTGGGCTTTCCGTTACAACGGCCCGATCGGTCTGGTGAAGCACATCTTCGGCGTCAAGGGCGGCCCGAAGGGCTGGATCGTCGTCCCGATGGCGTTGATCTTCATCTTCATCGGCATGATCGAGGTGATTTCGATCTGCATCCGCCCGGTCGCGCTGGCGATGCGTCTGTACGGCAACATTTACGGCGGCGAGAGTGTGTTGACGATCATGCTGACCAACTCACCGCTCGGGATCGGCGCGCTACCATTTTATTTCCTGGAATTACTGGTCGCCGTCGTGCAGGCGCTGGTGTTCACGCTGCTGTCCATCGCGTTCATCGGCACGCTTTGCTCGCACACGGACGACGAACCGCACGGAAAAGAGGCACACCACTAGAATTTGCAGTCGCGACCCTGCTCAAGCGGGGGCGGCTGTGGCAACACAAACAAACAACTGAAGGAAACATATGATGCTCGCACAAGCAGCAAGCGGATCGTGGATCAACCTCTCGGTCGGTCTCGTCGGCATGGGCGCCGCCCTCGGCGTCGGCCTGGCCGCCGCGAAAGCCTCCGAGGCCATCGGCCGAAACCCCGGCGCGTTCGGCAAGGTCTTTACGACCGCGCTGATCGGCATGGCGTTGTCTGAAGGATTGGCCATCTTGATCTATTTCGTCGTGCAGCCGAAGTGACCGGGTTATGGGCGAAACGCTCCAAACTCTCGGTATCCAATGGCCGAAGTTGATCGCGCAAGTGATCAACTTCGCCATTGTGATGTTCGTCCTCTGGAAGTGGGCGTACAAGCCGGTGCTCAAGATGCTTGAACTCCGCCGCGACAAGGTGGCGGAGAGCATCACGAACGCGGACAAGATCAAAGCTGAACTGGCCGCCACCGAAGCCAAACGGCTGGAGGTTTTGAACCAGGCCAACGACCAGGCGAACAAGCTGATCGAGGAAGCCCGCGCCGCCGCGGCACGCGTGCAGGCACAGGAAACCCAACGCGCGGTCGCCGCCGCCGAGCAAATCGTGGCCAAAGCCCGCGAAGCCACGGCCCAGGATCACGCGCGGATGTTGATCGAGCTAAAACGCGAGGTCGGCCGGCTCGTGGTGCAGACCACCGCAGCCGTCACGGGCAAGGTCCTGACGCCCGACGACCAGCGCCGGCTGATCGAGGACGCGAACAAGCAGCTTGGCGCTTGAGCGTGGTTTCGTTCGCTGACTTTCGAGCATGAGAATCTCCAAACAAGCCCGGCGCGATGCGAAGGTGCTGTTCCGCGCCTGTTTCGTGAACGATTTGTTGGATCACGCGCGCGTGCGGGACGTCGTGCAGAAGGTCGTTGCGGCGAAGCCCCGTGGCTACATTGGCATCCTGAGCCACTTCGAGCGCCTAGTGAAGCTGGAGCTGGATCGCCGCAGCGCGCGCGTTGAGAGCGCCGTACCGTTGGGAGCAGATTTGCAGACAGGCGTTCGGGCGAGTCTGGGTCGGCTATACGGGCCGGGGCTGGCTTTCGATTTCCAACAAAACGCCGCGTTGATAGGCGGCATGCGGGTCAAGGTCGGGAGCGACGTTTATGATGGCAGCATTAAAGCGCGGTTGAACGCGCTGGTGGAAAGTTTTTGAAGCACGTTGAAACGTTGAACAGCTAAACCGTTGAACCGGTTCAACGATTCAACTAACCACGATTTAACGAGAACATGAGCAACATCCTTCAAGAGATTGAAGCCCAGATCGCGGGCGTGAAGACCGCCACGGCGAAGCAGAACGTCGGCATTGTGCGTGAGGCCGGCGATGGGGTCGCGCGCATCGAGGGCCTGACCGACGCGATGCTCAACGAGATGCTCGACTTCGGCAACGGCGTCATGGGCATCGCCTTGAACTTGGAGGAAACCGAGGTTGGCGCGATCATTCTGGGGGATTTCACCAGCATCAGCGAGGGCCACGAAGTCCGCACGACGGGCAAGGTGCTGCAAGTCCCGGCGGGCAAGGCGTTGCTCGGTCGCGTGGTGGACACCCTCGGGCGTCCGCTTGACGGCAAAGGCCCGATCCGAAATGAAGCGTTCTATCCGGTTGAGAAGATCGCGCCGGGCATCATCAAGCGCCGCTCGGTCAACCAGCCAGTGCAGACCGGCATCATGGCGATTGACGCCATGATCCCGATTGGCCGCGGGCAGCGCGAATTGATCATTGGCGACCGTTCGACCGGCAAGACGACCCTCGGCATTGACACGATCATCAGCAACGCGCACCTGAACAAGGCGGCCGAAGCCGAGGGCGACAGGGCGTATCGTCCGCTCTACAGCATCTACGTCGCAGTCGGTCAGAAGCAGTCGAACATCGCCCGCGTCATCAGCGTGCTGGAGGAAGCCGGGGCGCTGCCCTACACGATCATCGTGGTGGCCTCGGCGTCCGACTCCGCCACGAACCAATACCTCGCGCCGTTCGCCGGCTGCGCGATGGGCGAATGGTTCATGGACAATGGCATGGACGCGTTGATCATTTACGACGATCTCTCGAAGCACGCCGTGGCGTATCGCCAGGTGTCGCTCGTGCTCAAGCGCCCGTCCGGTCGCGAAGCCTATCCGGGCGACGTGTTCTACCTCCACAGCCGCTTGTTGGAACGCGCCGCGCGTCTCAGTGACAAGGAAGGCAACGGTTCATTGACCGCGCTGCCGATCATCGAAACGCAACTTGGCGATGTCTCGGCTTACATTCCGACCAACGTCATCTCGATCACGGACGGTCAGATTTATCTCGAAACCGATTTGTTCTACCAGGGCGTGCGTCCCGCGATTTCAGTCGGCTTGTCGGTGTCGCGCGTCGGATCGGCGGCGCAGATCAAGGCGATGAAACAAGTCGCTGGCCGCATCAAAGGTGAGTTGGCGCAGTTCCGCGAACTGGCGGCCTTCGCGCAGTTCGGCTCGGACCTTGATGCCGCCACGCAGGCCAAGCTCGAACGCGGCAAGCGCATCGTCGAGGTCTTCAAGCAGAACCAGTACAACCCGATCGCGGTGGAAAACCAGGTCGTCGTGCTGTGGTCAGTGCAGAACGGTTACATGGACGACGTGCCCGTGGAGAAGGTCAAGGATTTCCAAGCCAAGTTCGTGGACGCGCTCGCGATGCGGAAGGCGGAGTTGCTCGCCCGCATCGTGAAGGAGAAGGCGCTGAGCGACACCTCGGCGGCGGACTTGAAGGCCGCAGTGACGGAGTTCAAGCAGACGTATCGGTAAGCGATCCATCGTTTGATGTCACAGATTGTGATATCAAACAAACGACTCTGACAAATGGGTGACCAACAGAACATGATCGTTGCGGCGCGGATTGAGGACGTGATTTACGTCATCCGCGAGCAGCGTGTGATGTTGGATTCAGATCTGGCTCGGCTCTACGGTGTCCCACTGAAGCGATTGAACGAGCAGGTAAGGCGCAATTTAGAACGCTTCCCACGGGACTTCGCATTTCAACTTGAACGTCAAGAGTTTGCAAACTTGAAGTCGCAATTTGCGACTTCAAGTTCTCATGGTGGAAAGCGCAAACTGCCGTTCGTCTTCACCGAACACGGCGCAATCATGCTCGCCAGCGTTCTGAACAGCCCGATAGCCGTGGCAGCCAGTGTGGCAGTAGTGAGAGCGTTCGTGCGGTTGCGTGAGTTGGCGATGACGCACAAGGAGCTCGCGAAGCGGTTGGATGAGTTGGAAAAACGGATGGATGGGAACGATAAATCGTTGAAGCAGGTCTTCGCTGCGCTACGCCAAATCATGTCGCCTCCTGCGCGTGCCATCGGATTCCACGTTCGTCACGAGTCCTCCGTGGCGTCAGAAGTTCCGCCCGTCAAGGCGTCGAGAAAATAGCGTTCATGGCCAGCACCCGCGACATACGCCGGCGCATCAAGTCGGTCAAGAGCACCGCCCAGATCACCAAGGCGATGCAGATGGTGGCGGCGTCGAAGATGCGCAAGGCCCAGCAGTCGGCGCTGGCGGGCCGTCCGTATGCCACCGCCATGAACCGCATGCTGGCGGAGTTGCTACCAGCCACCGGCGATTTCTCGCACCCTCTGATGGAACGCCGCGAGGGCGGCAAGCGCTGCGTGATCCTTGTCAGCACGGACAAGGGCCTGTGCGGCGCGCTGAACAGCGCGCTCTTCCGCGAAGCCGTGAAGTTCGACAAGGACACGACGGTCTTCATCTCGGCTGGCCGCAAGGCGGGCCAGTTCCTCGCGCGTGCGCGGCGACAGTTGCTCGCGGAGTTCAGCTACAAGGACGCGCCGCTGTTCAATGAAGCCCGCGCCATTTCGAAGTTCGCGCAGGACGGTTTCCTGAAAGGCGACTTCAACCAGGTGGACGTGTTGTTCACGAATTTCCTCTCCACGCTGACCCAACGCCCGGAGGTGCTGCCGCTGCTGCCCATCAGCGAGATTCGCGGCGTGAGCGCGGACCATCACGGCGAGGACCTGGGCACGCAGTTGCTCAAGGGCGCGACTGAATTCCTGTTCGAGCCGGGCGCGGAGCACGTGCTCGGCGCATTGCTGCCGCACTATTTGAACTATCGCATGTTCCAGGTGCTGCTCGAGGCCAAGGCCAGTGAACACAGCGCCCGCATGGTGGCCATGAAAAACGCTACCGAAAACGCCAACCAATTGGTGAAAGACCTGACGCTCCAGTACAACAAAATGCGCCAAGCCTTGATCACGAAGGAACTTTTGGAAATCGCCTCCGCCCAGATGGCGCTGGCCTAGAATCACTCTCATGAACAAAGGCAAAATCGTTCAAGTCATCGGACCGGTCGTGGACGTGGAGTTCCCCGAGCAACTCCCCGCCATCTACAACGCCCTGACCGTCGAGTTCGAAGTCCCCGGCGTGGGCAAGGTCCAACGCGTGCTCGAAGTCGAGCAGCACCTCGGCGACGGCTGGGTGCGCACCGTGGCTATGAGCTCGACCGAAGGACTCAAGCGGGGCTACGAGATCCTGGACACCGGCGGGCCGATCTCCATGCCCGTCGGCGACGGCGTCATGGGCCGCGTGCTCAATGTCACTGGCGATCCCGTGGACGAGCGCGGGCCGATTGTTTTCGACAAGCGTTATCCGATTCATCGCCTCGCCCCGACGCTCACGGACCAATCCACTTCGCCGCAGGTGCTCGTCACCGGCATCAAGGTCGTGGATTTGATCAGCCCTTTCCTCAAGGGCGGCAAGGTCGGCGCGTTCGGCGGCGCGGGTGTTGGCAAGACCGTCGTCATCATGGAACTCATCAACAACATCGCAAAGCTGCACGGCGGTGTGTCGGTGTTCGCCGGCGTGGGCGAGCGCACGCGCGAGGGCAACGATCTTTACCACGAAATGTCCGAAGCCGGCGTGATCAACCAGAAAGATCTCGGAAAGTCGAAGATCGCCTTGGTCTATGGCCAGATGAACGAGCCGCCCGGCGCGCGTCTCCGTGTGGCACTGTCCGGCCTCGCCATCACCGAGTATTTCCGCGACGAGAAGAACCAGGACGTGCTGCTCTTCATTGACAACATCTTCCGCTTCTCGCAGGCGGGTTCGGAAGTGTCCGCGTTGCTGGGCCGCACGCCGAGCGCCGTGGGTTACCAACCCACGCTCGCCGCTGAAATGGGCGACCTCCAGGAACGCATCACCTCGACCAAGAAAGGTTCGATCACATCGTTCCAGGCGATCTACGTCCCCGCCGACGACATCACCGACCCCGCTCCGGCCACGACCTTCACGCACTTGGATGCGACCATCGTGCTCGAACGTGCGCTGACCGAACTCGGCATTTACCCGGCAGTGGATCCGCTGGCCTCGACCTCCCGCGCACTCGCACCCGAAATCGTCGGCCAGGAACACTACGAAGTCGCCCGCGGCGTCCAACGTGTGTTGCAGCGCTACAAGGACCTCCAGGACATCATCGCGATTCTCGGCATGGACGAGCTTTCGCCGGAGGACAAGCTCACCGTCTTCCGCGCGCGCAAGATTCAGCGCTTCCTCAGCCAGCCGTTCTCGGTCGCGGAAGTGTTCACCGGTCGCCAGGGCAAGCAGGTGCCCGTGGCCGACACCGTGCGCGGCTTCAAGGAAATCATCGACGGCAAGCACGACGACGTGCCTGAGGGCAATTTCTACATGAAGGGCGGCATTGAGGAAGTGCGGCAGGCCCAAAGCTGATCTAAGAGCGGTGGCCTTGAACTGAAACCAAATCCATGGCGACGCTGAAACTCGAAATCGTCACGCCGGAGGCGAAAGTCTTCTCCGACGACGTGGAGATGGTGACGCTGCCCGGCGTGGACGGCGAATTAGGCGTCTTCCCGATGCACGTCCCGCTGATGACGCAGATCGTCCCGGGCGAGATCACGGCTCGCAAGGGTGGCGAGGACATCTTCTTGGCCGTGGGCGAGGGTTTTGTGGAAATCACCGCCGACCACGTCTACGTCATCAGCGATATGGCCATCGAAGCCGCGAACATTGACGAGGCGAAAGTCGAGGAAGCCCGCCGCCGCGCCGAGGCCCGGCTGGCGGAGAAGCTCTCTGACGAAGATGCCGCGCTCGTGAGCGCCACGCTTGTCCGCACCGCGGCTCAACTCAAGGCCAAGCGGCACAAGCGATAGCCACGATGAACTCGTTCTCAGGCCGCGCCTGAGCGTTCAGAAATCCCTGCGAGGTCTTCTTGGGAGTTTTCTCACCGTAATGCGGGCGGGATTTGCCTTGTGGCACGGCGCGTTCAGTTTTACAGCAATTGTTGTTAGCGAGGAGAACGGGGAGTGCGCGGAGTTCTGTCAGGCCACGCAGGCCAAGCAGCACGGCCTTGTCCGTTAGCGTCAATGTTCCCTGAGTTGGTTCCACTTGGGCGGAGAGCGAATTGCTCCTGTGCATCGCGGAGGTAGTCTTCGGCAGTTTTTGATGCCGTTCTTCTGATCTCCCTAAGCAAGTCGTCATCATAAGTCCGCTTAGCGTCCTCATTCCTAGCCGCCTCTGAGTATGGATCGGCCTGATCTTCAGGCAAATATCTCCTAGACACCTCGCGGACTTCTAGGACATGTCCCCCAAAGTTCCTGAACTTTGTCCATGTCAATTTGTCTTGGAGAGCGATCATCCAACCCTCAGAAAGAACATTGTTCGCCCACCGAATCAACGCTACTTGTTGTGCGACAGACGAGCGCAGCGTGGTGTTCGACGTTTGCAAGGTCTGTGCGTCGCCCAACATCCGTTCGCGATCGGCCTGTAGCGACTTCAACTGCTCAAGAAACTGGATGGCTTTGGCGTCAGCACCAGCCAACCGCTTTGTCTGGCATTCCAGCAACTCCTTTGCTGACCGCAATTCCTCGCGCTCGCGGTCAAGCCGTGCCACTTGGTTGGTGAGGCTCGCTTCGCGCTCCTTCAAGCGATTCATTTCGTCCTCGGCTCTTGTCAGTCGCGCCTGCTGTTCTCTGGTCTGTGTTTCCAGTGCTGTCCGCTCCATCCTTAGCCGTTCTGTCTGGGCTTCCAGTAGCGTTTTATCGTTGTTGACCCGTGTCCGTTGAACATCAAACCATCCGGTTGACCACGTGAAGATCAGCCCAAGGAGAGCAAGGGCTACCGGAGCTACGGCCGAGTAAAAGCCCGGCGTCTTGTGCAGTGGTTTTCCGATTGCTTTGATCTCTGCTCGGAGCTTTTCGCATTCGAGACGCGCCCTCTCCTCAGAATGGTTGGCCGATCCCGGTTGGCTTGGAGGTTCTTCGCTCATGAGCATCTGTTTACATGCTGAGCGCACTGTGACGCAAGGCGACTTTTTCTTCCCCAAACCGGCGCCCGGTGAATGGAGAGGGTCGTGGCACCAAGAAAGCAGAGGGGCCGGCCTTGCATCCGGCCCTACCGCTGAG
>Ga0315277_10004912_pt1 | contig 17743 bp, 24 predicted proteins | sample YL17G05_15_MG_FD_203695 | JGI IMG/M metagenome (GOLD analysis project Ga0315277, IMG submission 203695) | Sediment microbial communities from Yellowstone Lake, YNP, Wyoming, USA - YL17G05_15 | ecosystem: Environmental > Aquatic > Freshwater > Lake > Sediment | place: USA: Wyoming | collected...
CGGGCAGGAATCCCGAAAAATGGGACGTGCTTGGCTTCGATTCGGCGCAGTTTCTGATCGGGCAGGCTGGACAGATCCCGCTTTCGAGGAAGGAAATTTGCGACAAGCTGGCAGCGGCCGGTTCATTCGACGGGATGCACGGGAAACTGGTGTTGAACAAGGACCGGGTCAACACGTCCGTGATCTTGTTGCAGTACAAAGAAGGCAAGATTTTCAAAATTCAATAACCCATGCTGTTTGAAAGAAAAGACGGCCTGTTTGTCTGTCGTTTCGGGCACCTCCTTGTCCGGCGCCGCGTGGTTCACGGATTCAGCACGCGCAAAGGCGGCGTGAGCCCGGCTCCTTGCGATTCCCTGAATCTCGGCTTGAACACGGACGATGCGGTCGATCGTGTCCGGCAGAACCGCCGGCGATTTTTTACAGCCGTACAACAGGACGAGGACGGGACGGTCATTCCCGTGCAAGTTCACGGAGACCGCGTTCGGGCGGTCGAATCGCCCGGGAGCGTCCCCGACACGGATGCAGTCGTTACCGACAGGACCGGTCTGGTCCTGTCGGTTCAGGTGGCCGACTGCCTTTCCATTTTTTTGCTGGATCCGGTGAAACCGGCGATCGGTCTGATCCACGCCGGCTGGAGGGGTACGGCGAAATCCATCGCGCGCAAGACCGTCCAAAAGCTTTGCGATGCATTTGGCGGCAACCCGCGAGACATTTTGGCCTTTATAGGACCCTCCATCGGGCCCTGTTGCTACGTTGTGGGCGAGGCCACGGCCACGTCGTTTGACGCGAAATACCTGATCAACGGTAAACTGGATTTGTGGCAGGGGAACGAAGACCAGCTCGTGGATGCCGGTTTGAAAAAGGAAAACATTGTCCACTCCCGCATCTGCACCGCATGCCATCCCGAATGGTTCTATTCGCACCGAAAAAGCGGGGGAAAGACCGGAAGGATGCTGGCGGTCCTGGGGATCAGGGAATAGCGTTCAAGGTCTCGATGCGGGGCTCCGCGCAGGCGTACGCTTTTCATGGAAGGGTTGGCGCACCCAATCCGGAATGCAGCGGCGGAATTGGGTGTTTCCTGCGGATGAAAATACCCATTGACAAAAAGACAATAATTATGTATATTGGTACTAGAATACCAATTAAATGGGTTTCATCAAACAGTTGTCCGTATGGCCAACCTCGTAAAAATAACCGAAGCAACGGCTATTGCCTTGCACGCCATGGCTTTGTTGGTTCAAATGCCGCCGGGGCAGCCCCTTTCCGTCAAGCACATCGCAGGAACGTTGGGCATCTCCGCCGATCACCTTTCAAAAATCCTGCAGCGTCTTGAAAAGGAATGCATGGTCAAATCGGTACGGGGTCCGAAAGGAGGCTATCTTTTGGTCCCCATGGTCGCACAGCTGCCGCTGCTCAGGGTATTTGAACTGTTCGAAGGCCCTCTTTCGTTTTCAGGATGTTTGATGCGCCGTTCCGTGTGCAAGACGAAAGCATGTAACCTGAGTTTGCTTTTGGGTAACCTCCAAAACCAGATCATTGATTTTCTGAAAAAAACACGTGTCAAAGACATGAACCCGTTCGATGTATCTCTCACGAGGTATCGTGTGAATTAAACTCCATGGGAAAGCGGTAAATCCTTGAAAAAAATAAGAAAAGGGTAAATCCTTCAATACTTCAAACGATAAATTATTTATACAGGGAAAGGAGGTGTTGTTCCGGAAAAGCAAAGTGGTGTGTGTCACGAATCGGGTTTAACAAAAAAGAAATTAAGGAGAAGAAAAAAATGAAGAAACAGATACTGATTCTCGGCGTGGTGTTGGCGGTTGTCTTCACGGCGGCTGCCTTCGCAAAATCCGACATCGGGTTGAAAGGTGTCGGCGGTAAATTCGGTTATGTCAAGCCCGAAGACATCGACGGTACTTTTGGATTCGGTGCTGTTGCTGATTTGGGAAAATTGACTCCGCAAATTAACCTTGAAGGAGAACTCCTTTACTGGGGAAAAAGCGATAAACACGAAGGTTTTGAAGTCAGTTATTCGCAGATCTACATTTCCGCGCTGGCCAAATACTTTTTCCCCCAGAAAAAAGGAGCCAAATGGCTGCCGTATGCGGGTGGCGGTCTAGGATTCGTCATAGGCAAGGCGAAGGTGAAAAGTGAGTTTTTAGGTTCTGACAACTCCGACTCAAGCACCGATCTGGGTATTCATCTGCTGGGCGGCATGAAAACCGTACTTTCCCCGACCATGGACGGTTTTGCTGAAGTCCGGTATTCTATTGATGGTGCCGATTTCTTTGGTATTTTTATTGGTGCGATCTTTAAAATGAAGTAAAAGTGTGTTGAACAAAGCAAAATTGTTTTGAACAAATCATCCTTGGAGGATACAATGCGTAAACTACTTGTTGCTCTGCTTCTGATTTCCGTGCCCGTCATGCTGATTTCCGCGGATCGGGCTCCGGGTTCGTACAGCATCGGCGCATTCGGCGGTCTGGGAATGCCCATGGGGCCGAAGGATTTCAAAGACAGTTTTAAAAAGGCCATTGGATTCGGCGGTGAATTCAAATACAACATGAACGAAACGACCAGTCTTGCAGTCAGCTTTTCCTACGTACCGTTAAAATTGGATGTGGATAAGCTGACCGGTGACCTCGGCACGATGAAAGCTGCGGCCGCGGATCTCAAAATAACGGGTGGAAATTTGAATGTGTCTCCCATTTCGGTAAACCTGATCAAATATTTTAGCCCTCCGGAAGCGTCGGCCGGTATTTACGCGACCCTGGGCGGTGCGTATTACATGATGAAATTCACCGACATGAAAATCAGTTCAACGTACTCGTTCGGCGGCCAGACCCAGACTTTTGAAGAAACCGCTAAGGGTGAATCCGAAAACGATTTCGGTCTCAACGGCGGCCTGGGTGTCGAATTCAAGGCCGGCGAAACCGTGAACATTTTTGTCGAGGGAAAATACCATTACATTTTCACCAAGAACGACGCCACGGACGGTGAAAGCAACAAAGCCGGCGACAAAATGCAGTACCTGTCGGTCTTCGGCGGCATCCGGTTGGGGCTGAGCAGGTAAAAGGAAATCCCCAAAGCCTTGCGGTTTACGCAAGGATTCCGAGACGTGAAAATCCCGATCCCGTTCAACGGGATCGGGATTTTTCATGCGGGATTGTTTTCCCCCGGTACAAAACGGTTATCAAAACAAGGAGTATTCTCATGCGCCGATTAAAAAAGGCGGCGAGCGTTCTGCTGGTCCTGTCCCTTCCGGGTATTCTCGCCCCCGCAGACAGAAAGGCAGGTTCCTTTTCCGTCAACGGTTTCGCCGGCCCGTGCGTGCTCCTGGGCCCCTCCGATTTCAGGCAGTATTACCGTCCGCGCGTCGGATTTGGAGGCATGCTGAGGTATTCCATCACCGAAAAGTCCGTTATCGGAATCGGATACCTGCGGATACCCTATCGACTCGACAGGAACCGTTTTGAAAAAGAGTTGCGCGACGGCATCCGTCTCTCCGAACTGGACGTTTTGGGACTCCACACCTCTTCCCTGAATGTGCTCCTGGACGGAGGCGGTTTGACTGCCAACCTCTTTTCCATAAACTTTATTCGGTATTTCACAAGACCGGAATCGAGAACAGGTTTGTACCTCACCGGGGGATTCGGATACTGTCTCCTGGATTTCAACGATTTGACCGTCGATGGAAGCATCCAGGGAACCCTCGTGGATTCGTCCACGGGTACGACCGTTCCGGTGGACGAACCGATCGGACGGATCACGTATTCCGGCGGGGAGTTGAAGAAGAACACGGGCATGGAAAACCGATCCGGATTGAACGCAGGCCTCGGATTCGAATTCCGGATTTGGAAAAACGTGACGGTTTTTGCCGAAAGCAAATACCACTGCGTCCTGACCGAAGCAAAAACAAGACCCGCAGGCAGTGTCGGTGGCGTAGGATCCGGCAGCCTTGAGAAAACGGGTGGCAAAGTTCAGTGGATATCCACGATGGCCGGCTTCCGCGCCGGCCTGTGACAATGCTTCTTACCGGCATTGGACACGTGCACGTCAAATTCCTCCGATGAAGGGTTTTGCAAGAGGATTTTTACATTGATTCTGAATGTTTCACGGAGTATATTATACAACAGTTGACGATTTTATCATTGGAGCCGATTGAGTCACCTTCAAGATAAACGGGTACGGCCGGGTTGTCCTCTCGCGATGCGTCTGATTCTGGTATGCTGTTCCGCGGTTTTGCTGCGTGCCCAGGATCAAACGGCTTCGTGGAATCTCGTCGGCCGGTTCGCGGCGGATGTGTCCGTTTTTCCGGAGTCCTTTCGGACGTATTGGAAAACCACGTTGGGAACGGGTCTGGATCTGGTCTGGTTTGCGGGCCGGAGAACCGGATTCACCGTGGGTCTCAATTATTTTCCATTTGCCATTGATTCGGAACGCTGGATCGAAGCATTCGAACCCAAGCTGGAAGGATTCGGCAGCCTCGGACTTCGAAAGGGCAGCCTCAGGGCATTGACCGTTTCCATCGGCATCAAACGGATATTTCCCACGGGCAACGGTTCCTTTCTGTTCTTTTTCCGGGGAGCCGGGGAATATGCCTACCTGCATCAACAGGATCTGAGCGCGGACCTGATTTTTCCCGATAAGACGTACGACCAGCATTTGAAGGTCGGAGAATCGCAATTTGCATACGGCGGTTGCGCGGGGATTGGCGCGGAAATCCGGCTGAACAGGCGGTGGGCGATTGGTGTGGATGCAGCCGCGCATTACATGGCGATCCGGAAGCAGAAGGAGCCCTCGCCCGATTTCCTGATCCGCGGCCTGATTCCGCCGGACCAGACGGGGAAGGGATTCGGCGTTCTTTCCGCGCAGGTGGTGTATTCCTTCGGATTTTCGAAGGCGGTGCAGCAAGTATCTCTCAATCACCGATAACACCGAAAAACGAATTTTCTCGAGCGATGACACGGGGTGGGGATGGAGACATTGTCGTATTTATTCTTTTCGCTGATTCAGTCCGCAACCGAATTTCTGCCGGTTTCTTCCTCGGGGCACCTTCTTTTTTTCAAGGGGCTGCTGCATCGGCAGGAAATCCCCATTGTTTTCGACATCGTGGTCCATGTGGGAAGCCTCGTGGCCATCCTGATCTATTACTTTTCAAAACTCCTGTTCACGTTCGGTACAGCCCGTACGGAGCTGGTTGAAAAACGCGGGGAAAAACCCCAGTGCCGATGGCTGGTGTTTCTGATCGTTTCCACCGCGGCCACGTTTGTGTTCTTTCTTCTGTTCAAAAAGCCGATATTGTCCATGGAAGAAAATCCCCGGATTCTGCTGCCTGCGTATCTGGTAACGACCGTGATTCTGTTTTCGACGGTTCTCGCGCGTTCCAGGCGGCAGACCGCCATCGTGAACCTGGGATGGGGCGCTCCGCTCGCAGCGGGACTTTTCCAGGGACTGGCGATCCTCCCGGGAATTTCACGCTCCGGTTCAACCCTCTCTTCGCTCCTGTATTTCGGAGCCCGGAAAGAGGAAGCGGCTTATTACACCTTTTCCCTCGCTGTGCCGGCGGTTCTCGGGGCGCTGGCTTTCAAATTAACCGACGTGAAAAGTCTGGATTACCTTGCCCGGCATTGGATCCTGGTTTTGTCGTCCTTCGCGGTTTCCGTCGTGTTCAGTTTTCTTTTTCTGGTCGTTTTGAACTGGATCCTGCGAAAAGGGAAATTCTGGGTATTCGGCCTGTACACGTTCGCCATGGCTGTGGTTTCGGGATTGCTCTTCAACCGTTGAAAGACCTGCATTGGATTACGCTGAAATCAAACAACACGTTGCATCCGGGAATTTTGCGCCGTTGTACTTTTTTTTCGGGGAAGAATCCTATTTCATCGATGAACTCGTTGCACTCATCGTTCTCGGCATCGTGACTCCCGAAACCCGTGATTTCAACTGCGATGTCTTCCAGGCGGAAGAGGCAGACGCCGCACAGGTCTGTGCCGCCGCCTCATCCCTGCCCATGATGGCCGGGAGACGCGTTGTGGTGTTAAAATCGGTTCAAAAATTCACACCCGGCGATCGTGAAATTTTGTCCGCCTATGTGCGAAAACCGGCGCCTTCCACCAGCCTGATCCTGACGGCGGGAAAAATCGACCGACGGCAGTCCTTTTATGCCTCCCTTATCCAGCACACCGAGTGGGCCGAAATGAAGCCGCTGTACGACAACCAGGCGGTGTTGTGGGTCGAAAACCGTATTCGGGGAAAGGGTTTCCGCATCTCCCGTGCTGCGGCAGAGGTGATGGTCGGTCTGACCGGCAATTCGCTTTGGAACCTGTCCAACGAAATCGAAAAAACCATTACCTTCTGCTGGGGAAAAGACTTGATCCAGCCGGAAGACGTCGAGGAGATCGCCGGATTTTCCAGGAAGCACAATCCGTGGGAACTGAGCGATTCGGTCGGTGGGAAAAAATTCGTACCGGCCATCCGTGTGCTGCATCGGATCATGCAGGAAAAACAATCGCCGGCAGGACTGGTCATGGAACTGTCAAGACGGATTGTCCTGCTACTGAGGATCCGGATTCTGCTGGACAAGAAGACGAGCCCCGAACAGATTCGGAGCCGTTTGGGTCTGAACCCCTATTTCAGCAGGCTCTATCTGGAACAGGCCGACCGGTATACGTGTCGGGAACTGGAACAGGCCAACCGATCGCTGCTGCATGCGGATCGGTGCATCAAAACCGGCACCATGGATTCGCTTCTCGCACTGACACTGGTCGTACACGATTTGATTCACGGTGAGGCCAAAGGACGGTTTTTTTCATAAACTTCGGGAACTTTTCGAGGTCGAATTTGTTAGATAAGACAGACAAGACAAAAGACGGTTTGCAGGAAAAAAAGAGACAACCGACCCCAAGCGACGAAGAATTGATCGCGCGTTTCCAAAATGGGGATGTGTATGCTTTTGAACAGATCGTTTTACGGTATAAAGATCCCCTCATCAATTTCATTTACCATTTTCTGGGTGACCGAATCGATGCCGAAGACGTGGTTCAGGAAACCTTTCTGCGTGTCTACCGAAACAAACACCTGTATCGGAATGTGGCCAAGTTTTCCACATGGATTTATACCATTGCAGGGAACCTGGCCAAAACCGAACTCCGACGTCGTCGGAGAAGAAAGATATTCTCGCTGAGCCAGCTGGGGTATGAAAACCGCGATTATGAGATTACCGACACGGTTCCGACACCCGACGGGCTCGTCGACGGCGAAATGAATGAGGGCGTCATCCGCAAGGAAATCGAAGCCCTGCCCGTCAAGTTCCGGGAAGTGGTCGTGCTGAGGGATGTCCAGGAGTTTTCGTACGAGGAAATCAGCAGCATTTTGAAAATTCCGATTGGTACGGTGAAATCGCGGGTGAATCGAGGGAGAATGAGACTTCAGAAGCGGCTCCAGCCCTTGCTGGGAAAATAAAGCGGAGGATCGTGTATGACCCCTTGCCAACGGTTGAAACAAACGTTATTCGACCTGCTGGATGCGGATGTGGATTCGGTCGGTAAAAAACACATTGAACACCATTTGAAGGAATGTCCCGAATGCCATGATTTTTTCGCGAGCATCAAGCATCAACGGGATTGCCTGAAGGCTCTTAAAACGATTCGCACCCAGGACCATTTTTTATTGCTGCTTCGCGAACGCATCCGGAGGGAAAGGGCCGGCAAACGCAGTCTCCGTCCATCGTTTTCGGATTTTCCTTTGAGGTGGGCTACCGTGTTGGGTTTGGTCATCCTGCTTTCGGCGGCCGCGGTTTGGTTTTCCGACCGGCGTTTGAAAAGCCGAATGGTCGTCGATACTTCTCCAAAAACCGTGCCGGCATCCGACCGCCCAGCGAATCCTGCTGCGAATCCCATTTATTACGTTATCGACGAATTTCAAGGGACCAATCCGCAGCCGGTGTCCAAACCTGAACCGGCGAAGCCCGCGCCAACCGATACGTCAAAGCGCACCACCGCTTCTTTCCGGGAACTGCGTTCCCGGTTGACTCCCGTCAGCTTCTAGTACCCATGAAACCGAAAAACCTTTATTCACCGATTCTCCTGCCGGTTCTGTTGGGACTGTCCATGGTTATGGGGCTGAACACGGCCGTTTCGGCCGTTCAAGAAAATGCGGAAATGCTCGAAAAAGCAAAACGGTCGGTGGTCAGCATCCGGAGTTTTTATGTTAAAGACCACAAGGTGCAAAGCCGCATCGGATCCGGATTCATCTGGGGGAAAGGAATCGTCGTTACACGCAACAATGTGGTCGAAAAAACCGACAGCATTTCCGTTACGTTGACCGACGGGCGCTCCAAGCGGGCCGCCCTTGTCGGACAGGATGCCAGGACCGACGTGGTTCTGCTCCGAATCCGGTGCGAAGACGTGCCGCCGCTTGAAAAAGGACGATCCGATTTGCTGCCGCTTTCCGCATCGCTGACCATCCTGGGCAATTCCATGGGTATTTTCCCGTCCGTCACGATGGGGATGTACTCGGGGAGACGCGCCGACGGATTGCTCGAGGTCGATTGCCTCGTGCCTCCCGGCAACAGCGGCGGTCCCGTGCTGAATGCCTCGGGAAAACTGGTGGGGATGGTGATCGGGCGGGTTCAACGGGAGCAGGGGAGCGAGAACCGGGAGGCCATTTCGGGAATCGCCCTGCCGGTGGAAGCCGTGGACGAGGCCGCAAACCGGCTGCTGGCCAATGCGGACGACGGTGCAGGCTGGATCGGCGTTTCTGTGGTGGATCTGGAAGCTCCGTTCGCAGGAAGGGGCGTGCGGGTGATCCGGGTCATTCCGGACGGGCCGACCGATCGGTCCGGGGTCGGTGTCGGAGACACCCTGGTTCAATTGAACGGATGTGCAATCCCCAGTGCGGCCGATGTGGCTCGGAGAGTCCGAAAAACCGAACCCGATTCATGGATTTCCTTCTCCATCCAAAAAGGGAAAAAGTTCATCCAGAAACAGATCAAAGTCGGTAACCTGCGCTGATTCCGCATCATCCTTTCGTAAAATTTGTATTGACTTTATATGCAAATTTCTTAAATTATCCTTGCTTTTGCGTTCAAACCAATCGGGCGGAGGATCGGTGCCTGCTCCTCCAGGAAAAAATCGACGGCGATGGATTTTTCTGCTGATTCTGTTTACCACATCCGCAGGATTTTTTATCCCCATGCCGAACGAGAGCTGGATCGGATTTGCTTTTAAAGGAATCCTTTTTCTGATCGATTTGCTTTTGGTGGCCATGGTGGTGCTTGCACCCCAGCAGCCGAAGGCTCGGGACCCTGAAACGGATGTCGAAGGTCCTGCGGTTTCCGGGAATCTTTCCGAAAACCAGCTGCCCGTGGAAACCAATTGGGAAGGGTATGGAAAAGCATTCCGATGGTTGTCCAACGAATACGTTTCGGTCATCCGGAGGACGTTTTCCGCGTCGTTTGCAGTCTTTTATTTGAGAAACGACAAGGGCGTGCTTCGAATCCATGCGACCGATGGAACAGAACCGGGGGAAACGGAATCGCTGGAAGGGAAGAGAAACCCCATTGAAGATGTGGCCGTTCAAAAGAAACCGTACCTGTCCGGGGCGCTCCCTGCCGATTCGAGCCTTCCGGGAATTCGGACAAAGGGAATCCGGTCCCTGCTCGGCGTTCCGTTGCTGTGGGGGAACAAATCCATCGGCGTTCTTGCAATCGGAAGCAGCCCCGAAAACGATTTCAGCGACCAGGATCGCGGCATCCTGGTCCGCTTCGGAGACATGCTGACCCGGATCATGGCGGCCTACCACCGGGGCCTGGTCCTGGAAACCGATTACGAAGTGATCAAGGCCCAGTTTGATCTTGAAACGGCTTTGAAATCCGCCCAGGACGAGGATGCGGCCATCCGGAGTTTTATCGAGTACTCGGAAAAATTGTTTCCGTTCGACCGGTTTGCCTGTTGCCTCGCGGACGGGAATGAAGGCCTGATCCGGTATGTTCATGGACAGATGGATCAGCAAAAACCGGGAATGCGGTTTCCTTTGGATGAGGGTTTGGTTGGATGGGTGATGAAGCGGAGGGTCCCCCTGCTCATTCCGGATATCCAGAGGGGGGATTACCTCAGGCCGCGGTATTCACGGAATGAGGCCAGCACCCACGGCCTTCATTCGTTTCTCGGCGTTCCGCTCGGAAAAGACGACCGGTTCAAGGGGTGCCTTAGCCTGGAAAGCAGAAACCCGAATCAATACAACGACAGAATCAAGGATGTATTCAATCGTCTGACAGAACAATTGGATTATACACTCGACCGGCTTGGACGGATGCGCCATCTTCGGACGCATTCGGAGCGAAGCACGGACTCGGTCCCGCCACAATTTGAAATGGAATAACGAAGGAGGTTTACCCATGGCAAAAGCCAAATCATTCGCGGATAAAGTGGCCAAGGCATCGAAGGATTTCAGCAAGCACTGCCCCAAATGCGGAGAATCCATCTCGCACATCCATCTGGTCACTTCGGAACGTTCGGACAAGTCCGGCGCCTGGCGATACAATTCGCGGCACGTCGGGATGTGCAAGTGCAACGAAAAAGAGTTTGTCAAGTAGACCATCCATGCCTGCCCGGAAACTCATTCTGGCAACACGCAATCCCGACAAGGTCCGGGAATTGCGAATGATTCTGAACCATGCGGAATGGGATCTGAAATCCCTGCTCGATTGTCCGGAAGCGATGGACGTCAATGAGGATGGCCGCACCCTTCACGAGAATGCCTTGAAAAAGGCGAGGGAGGCATTCCGGTTGACCGGATTGCCGTCTCTGGCCGATGATACGGGTCTTGAAGTGGATGCGCTGAATGGAGCGCCGGGAGTGCATTCGTCCCGCTACGCTGGCGAAAAGGCAACTTATCGGGACAACGTTGCCAAGTTGCTGAAAACCCTCGACGGGGTGCCTGACCCGGAACGAGCGGCCCGGTTTCGCTGCGTCGCCGCTTTTGTGGACCTCGGGCGGGAATTCTGGACGGACGGCGTGTGCGAGGGGAGGATCCTTCAAACTGTTCGCGGAAGCCAGGGTTTTGGTTACGATCCGGTTTTTTTTGTAATCGAGAAACAAAAAACCATGGCTGAAATGTCGCCCGAAGAGAAGAATACGATCAGCCATCGCGCCAGGGCATTCGGGAAAATGGCGGATTGGCTGGAAGCACAAGATCGCACATGAACACAATCGGGGCGTAGCGCAGTCCGGCTAGCGCACCTGCTTTGGGAGCAGGGGGCCGTAGGTTCGAATCCTACCGCCCCGACTATTTTAAGCCTTTGATTCTAATAGTCAAAGGCTTTATTTTTTAACTAAATATGGGATCACTCAAAATATTGGACTTATGCAAAAAGTGTCAAAAATAGGATAAAGATGTTTGCACTTTTGTTTGCGCTTTTTAAGGGGATCAGAGGTTGTCCTGTTTGTTGTCGAGGAACTTTTCGAGGTCGGAGAGCGGAAGGCGTGTATAGATCTGAGTGGTCTGCACGTTGTCGTGCCGCATGGCGTCCTGGATAAAGCGGATATTCGCATTCTCAGCCATGAGGCCGTAGGCGTAGGAATGCCTCAATATTTTCACGGATCCCGGCTTTTGAATGCCGGCTTTTTGCATGGCCTTTTTAAGGGCATGCGTGAGTGAACTTTCATGCATGGAGCAAATGAAACCATTTTCCTTTTTGTGGCGGTGCAAAATATCGAACAATTTTGGGACGATGTGGACGGGTTGGCTTTCTCCGGTTTTCCCCCGCGCGATCCAGATGATTTTTAGGCTCCAATCCACACTTTCCCATTTGACGTTTCGGCATATCTCACAACGGCGCATTCCTGAATAGCGGGCCAGCGAGAAACCGAGCTTTGCGTCGTCGTTTTCGATGTTTTCATATATCCTGTCTTTTTCTTCCTTTGCCAGGACCACGGCGACTTTCTTTTCCTTGCTGACGGGGATCTTCAGGAACGGATTGCCGTCCACGATCCCGCGCTGCATACCGAAATTCCAGGCAGCACGAAGGGCCCGGATCACCACGGAAATGCTGTTCTTATTACCGTACCGATCGCCAATGTAACTTTCTATCTCCCTGATTTTTCGGGGAACGTCCGACAAGTCGACATTGCCGATGGCGGAATTAAGGACCTGGAAAGCGAGTTTGTAGGACTTGAGGGTTTTAATGTTGATCTTGGATCCGTGTCTTTCGGCAAGGAGCTTGTTCTCAAAAAACCACTTCTCGAATTCATTCAAAAGAAGAGGACTTTCGGTATCCTTCAGCGGTGAAACGAAGGGCTTTCCAAAGAGGCGGTTTTCACGAAGGCGCTGATTGAAATGTTCAAGAACAGAGTCGCGTTCGATCTTGGTGGTTCCTACCGGCAGGTATTCGCTGCAGAATTTATCGTCCAAACGGTAATCAACCCGCCAGGCGATTCCTTTCTTGCGCTTGATTTTGTGGAGGGAGGCCATATGATTCGATTAAAATGATGGATCGCTCACTCGTTAAACCCAACTTTGCGACTTTAAAATCTCATCTTCAAAGATAAAAAAATCTAAAATATATTTCTAGCGGGGATTACATGCTCGTTGACATGATTGAAATAAGCAATGACATCGTTTCTCCGCACTTTCCATTCCGATCCGACTTTGCGAAATGGAAGCAGCGATCTACCTTGACCTTTTGTCCACCCTTGGATAGTGGCTTTCTTGTATCCGAAGATAACAGCGATCTGCGCGATATTGTAAAAGCCTTCGTATGGATTTATCGGAACTAATTTTTGTTTACCATTTCTGATGATTGATACGCGGAGTGGTTTAACATGTTCAACGAAACTGAAATCTTGGTCAAACATAAAATTCTCCTGGATTGTCACTGTATATTAAATGACATGCGCATCCGATTCCATCCCACGTCTCAGGTGGTGTTTCGCGGAAAATGTAGGGGTGATAGATCAGGTTGACAATCCTTCTTCAACGATCATCGTAGAGAATATTTCCGATGCTTTCTCGTTATTATCCGATGAGAAAATGACGGTCATCCTTTCTCCACTCAGTGAACTTGTTCCATAGACATGCTCAAGATTGATACCATGCAGCTTCAACTTGGCAGCCACCGAGGCCAAAGAACCAGGACGATTCCAAAGTCGTAATAAAATTACCTTATTTTCTTCGATCTGATAACCCTTTCCTTGCAGCGCGCTTTTTGCCTTCTCGTTGTCGTTCGTCAGCAGGTGGAAGACAGCCTTTTCGCCACTCGCATAGGCGCAGAAATTCTCAATGTTTATTCCTTTGTCAGCTATCAGTCCCGCGACATCTGCGAGCATTCCCGCTTTATTATTCGTGATGATTTTGAGTTGTTTTTCCAGAGTAACTTTTTCCATGTTCGATTCTCCTGTTTGATGAATTATGGTCTGGTTTTCATTGCCAAATTGTGGAACGAGTCCATCGCGGTTGCTGTATTAAAAGTGACTGTTCGCTTTTAAAATCCTGTTCCCCCTGCGCATCCGATTCAATCCCGCGGATCAGAGAATGCAGCAGTTAAGTGGTGGCACGAAGTACATCGTTTGGAGCTGCTGCACGTATGGCTATATCATGAACCTGTCTCTTGAGTTTTATACCGGTCGAAGAGAAACCAGTTGTTCTCCCATCTCGGATCAAGGTCATTGATGGCGAATCGTCTCTCCCAATTACTGGTTCCATGTGCGGGATTTTTTATACATGCTTTCCCTACCTCACGCTTCGCAGCAATCCAGTAACGTGGACCCTCGTTCTTCGCAGGTGACCCCAACCAAACAAAAACAACATAGTGATTCTCCGGTGCATGTGCCCACTTCTCATCGGTTTCGCGGAGTATAAAAGTTGTGGCTCGATCAGGGTGACATGCCTTTACTTGAATGAAGCACAAGATTGAACCGTCCTTATTGCCGGCAATAATGTCGTCATCTGAGAAATTTTCAGGTAAAAGCGAGTTGGCGATTCCACGCTTTGACAGTTCAGCGGCAACATAGAGTTCTCCTGCATGACCTCCAAGTTTCTTGACCCACTGCGGCGTTCTCATCGACACTCCATTTCTTTTATGGGCGTACGACGTTAGCTCACTGCTTGCACGATCTGCTGAAAAGTGTTCCACTCCGTTGGGAACGATGTTAGCCACTTTTAATCTATATCTGATTAATAATCCGATCAAGATTCACGCCATTTGGGAAGAAACAAATCCTTCAGGCCAATATCCTTACTTGTCAATGCAATAACAATGTAGAGAATCGACCAAATCAAATCTACCACCCCAGTAATCCAAAAGTCCTTGGGGAAACCAGGAATACCAAGAATATAAGCATACAACAAGATAATATACAATATCCTACCTATGAAAACGCAACCAACAAGAAAAAGATATCGACGTATGTTAAAAGAGGAAAGAATTTGTAGATAGGCAAAACATAAAAAGAATGACCCTATGAACAGAGCATAAAAACGGTGGAGCGGTATTGCCGTAAAAAAGGGTGAGAGAAAAAATGAATACACCATTCCTCCGACGATATCCCAGATTCCACTCAGGAAAAAAACAACTGCCAGAGCTTTTAAGGATTTGGATGTTTTCATGGCGATTTCCCTCCTTTTTTTGAATTTAATATTATCCTTCGTCAATCAAATAAATTGTTGTAATGATTTCCTTTTGGTTTAGAAATCCTATGCACCCTGCACATCCGATTCATATATGATCAATTCAGTCCGAATGTTTGGAAAAAATATATGAGAAAGGTATTGCTATAAGGTCTCCAATGATAAAGGTTGCGAAAATTACAATAAACGATATCGCATTTTTTGGTAATTTGCCGGCAACAACAATAGGAAGAAGGATACCAATAAACCAGACAATTTTATAACACAATTGGACCAATAGAATGGGAGAAAATTTAAGAGGAGATCGTAATCCTAATATAGATACAAGTGCGAAAGCCAAATAGACACTGCCGACGATTCCAAAAACGACTGGATCCTGGGTTGGCATTTTAAATGCAGTTTGTAGCAGGCTGGGACAGAAGATTGCACCTAAACCGAATCCTCCAGCTACAAAAATGGTATACATATACATCCCCTTGAGCCAGCCCCAACGAACATTGATTTTCTCAGACATGGCTTATCCTCCTTTTTAGAATTCTTGTTCCCCCTGCGCATACGATTCAATCCCGCGGCTCGGTTGAGGCTAAGTGGTAGATGAATTGCTTATTCATCAGCCATCGATTTTTTGAAATTCTTTGTAGACTGCGTCATCATTCCGACGTCCGACGACTGCAACACGGATAATTCCATTGCTGACCTCGTAGCATATACGGAACTCACCGATATCAATTCTTCTGGAACCTGGATGCCCAGAAAGATGCTTGCAGTCTGCAGGATATGGATCGCGTGATAGTGATAAAATGCGGTTTCCTACTTGTTTAAATTGCTTTGGCTGAAGTTCTCCAAGATACTTGAGGGCACGTAGGGTGAGGTCAATCTTCATCATCGTTCACCTCGACTCCATGCTCCTTGAAGAAAGCAATTGTTTTCTCCGTCCCGACATACCCTGTTCTCAATGCCTCATCAATATAATCGTCGACTATCTCGTTTCCTAAGGCGACGGGAAGACATTTGAAGGTCTTTTCTTCTATTTCGTCATAGATAGCGAATGCCTCGTGGAGAACTGCCGCACAAAGAAAATGTGCCGTCGGATTAGGAGATCGACGGAGATACCGATTTGCCGCATTTGCCAGTCTACCGAAGAACTCGATTTTAGAACAACCATCAAATCTGTTTTCAGCGTAAAACGCGTCCCTTAATGCCACAAACAACCATGAAAGTTCATGAGCATAGTCTGTAACAACATACCTAAACTCAGGGTAGAATCCCTTCTTGGTCGTTTTTGATGGATGTCGTCTTGAAATGACAACATCGGCGCCTCCCCATGCCTCCTTTTCACGAGGGAGAGTCGCCTTGGAGAGTTCAGTCTCCAAACGATGTAATTCATCGATTGTCTTCATATTCTCCTTTCTGCAGTTGAGCATTGTCCTTTACGTTCTGACAACGTCACCCCACGCCTGCACGGCCCTCAGAAGAATCGACGAGTAGGGGAGTGACCGTGGATGGCCGATTTATACCGCATTTTTAAAATTTTGGTAAATCAGTAAAATGACTTTTCCTAATCTCCAATATATTCTTTATTTTTTCTAATATTTTATATATATCGGTTAAATCTTTTGTAGAGGTATATGCTACATATTTTTCATGAGGTATATTTATTATAGAAGTTTCTTGAATTAGTTCTTTTTGACCTTCCCATCGATATATTAATTCAACATTATAAGTATCTGGCTTGTTATTATCCAAGATGTCTTTACTAACATTAAATAAAGATTTTAATTCTTTTCCAGGTGGGAAGAATAATATAGGCTTCTTAAATATTGTTTCAGATAATGGTGGATGATTACCAAGCGTTGGTAAGTCCGGTGTAATTTTTACTGAAATATCATTTGCAGAAATCTTACCAATATTTTTCAAAGAGATATAAACAATATGTCCTTCAAATACTAAGTCAAATATTAAATATGGCCGACGATCTTGTTTTTGAATTTCTATCATTTTGCGAACCATTTGGCCAGTCAATACAACATATATATATGTTAAAAGAACAATTAAAAAATTACTTATATTGGGCGCACCACCAACTTTAGTGGAAAACTCAGGCGATATTATAATGATTAAATATACAATTATGATTAATGCCGGAAATAGAATTAATAGTGATAATCGCATATTGACTCCATTTTATATCGGTGTAACATTTAGGATTTCATCTTTCGTTGATCACAGAAAATAGATAGCAGATATTCAGAAGTAAACAAGATCATTTTTCCCCCCGCCGATCTTTCAACTCATCCTCCTTTTAAAAGTTCCTCCATTCTCCTCCATCCTTCATCGCCAATGAAATGACCGTCTTTCTTAAAAATGTGTTTTAATAATTGTCTTGTAATACAACAATTCCCGAATAAACGCAAAAGCGTTTTCATTGTTTCAATCTTTTTTCTCCTGTCCACTTGTTTCACCCAAATGCCTGAACAGTTCAATCACAGAATCCATTTTTGAAGAGTTTAATTTGAGAGTCTGAATCAGTCTCATGATATTAGTTACGGATCGTTCAGAAAGGGGGATTGCATCGGAATTGCTTTCTTGGATTCGTAGAAACCTGACCAAGTCTTGTTCAGTACTGGCCGAAGGCAGATCAGAAAGAGAAGAATTCAAGCGCGGATTTGGCCTTTCCTGTTTGATCCGCAAACTTTGTGCCTCAATTCCTTTCTCCTGTAACAATTTTTCGAAATCTTCAACGAGTAACGCTTGGCCATCGCGGAAAAGTTCGTAGGGGATATTAAATTCTTTTGAATAAAAATATGAAATATCTCTTAGGCTTTTATCATTTATGGATTCCCCATCTTCCCATCTGACAATTGACCTGACTGAAAAATGACATTTTGCAGATACTTCTTCTTGACTTAGCCTTGAAAGGTTCCGCAGATACCTTAAATTAATGCCTAATGTATTGTTTTTCATGACATCCTAAAGATTAATTGTGCAATTTTGCATTTTTTGCTTGACTTTTTGATATTGGTTTTGTATCATACCGCTGTACCCCTGGTTAAAGGACAGTCAAGGTGAATAAAAGGAAAAATAAAAAAGGTCGTTTGTTTCGCTTCTCCTACCA
>Ga0315277_10004914_pt1 | contig 17737 bp, 13 predicted proteins | sample YL17G05_15_MG_FD_203695 | JGI IMG/M metagenome (GOLD analysis project Ga0315277, IMG submission 203695) | Sediment microbial communities from Yellowstone Lake, YNP, Wyoming, USA - YL17G05_15 | ecosystem: Environmental > Aquatic > Freshwater > Lake > Sediment | place: USA: Wyoming | collected...
CATGTTCTGAGAGAGCTTGGTGGCAACCGGTTCGCGGGGCTTCACCGCCTTGCTTATCACGAAAGCCAGGGTCGTTACCGAGACCGCGTAGGAAATGCCGTCGAGATAGAACCCCACCGCATAGCCCTTCCATCCGATCTTCTCCCAGACGTACCAGCCCACGATCAACCCGCCGAAAACGGTCCCGATTACCGTGGCGAAGCGCCCGATGAAGGCGTTCACGGAATTGGCCGAGAGCAGCTTGCGCCGGGCCACGAGGTCCGGGATGATCGCCATCTTCGCGGAATTGAAGAAGAGCCCCAGAAGGAACACGAAGAAGACCAGAACGTAGACCGAGAGGAGGTTCCGTGTCCAGGCGTATGCGAACGGGATCAGCACCACCAGGACGGCCCGGGTGGAGTCGCAGGCGAGCAGGGTCTTTTTCTTGTTCCAGCGGTCGATCAGCACCCCCACAACCGGCCCGAACAGGATCACTGGCAGGGTGATGAATATGGCCAGCTGGGCCAGGGCCGGGCCGCTGGAGCCCCCGGCGTGGGTGGCGCCGATCAGCCCGATCAGGGCCATGTGATCCAGCTGGTCACCAAGCTGGGAGATGGTCTGACCGATAGCAAAGAGGAAAAACTGCCGGATCCGGAGGACCGAGGCGAAGGTCTCGTTCCGGCTCAACGGCCCCTCCGGGCCATCACGTCGAGGTAATATTCCTCGACCTGCTGGGCGATACGCGACCAGGAATACTGTTCCGCCTTGCGCCTTCCCTGGGCCCCCAGGCGCTCGCGCAGGGCCTTGTCAGAGAGGACTTTGGACAGCATCACGGCCAGGCGCTTTGGGCTGCGCGGCGGTACGAGCATACCGTCCTCGCCGTGGGTCACGACGCAGCGGTACCCCGGGATGTCCGAGGCCACCAGGGCCTTGCCGCAGGCCATCGCCTCCAAGAGTACGATCCCGAAGCTCTCCTGGCCTGTGGCCGGGGAGCAGAACACGTCGCAGCTGGCGTAATAGCGCGGAAGATCCTTGGCCGGGACCAGGCCCTCGAAGAGGATCCGCTCCCGGACTTGGCTGTTGGTCAGGTAGCGGTACAGGGTGCGGGCCTTTCCCGGGCCCACCACCACCAGGCGCACCTTGGGGATCCGCTCCCAGACATAGGGGAAGGCCTGCAGGAGGTGACGGATGCCCTTGCGGGATTCCAGGCGCCCGACGAACAGGATGGTCGGGCTCCCGTCCTCGAATTTCTCCAGGGGCTCGATTCCGAGATGGAACCGGGCCGTGTCGATTCCGTTGGGGATGAGGCGGTAGTCTCCAGGGAAGTATTTGGCGATGGAATCCCGGGCCACGGGCGAGACCGCGATCAGGCCGTGGAGCTTCTCGAAATAGCCCTGCAGGATGGGCCCGAACAGGGCGTAGCCCGTGGAATCCTCATGGGCGGCGTGGAAGGTAGCGACGTTCGTGGCCTGGGAGTGAAGCAGGACCAGAAAGGGCAGGGTCGGAGCGATCGGGCCGTGCATGTGGATGACGTCGAACCGCTCCCGATCCAGGATGCCCTTGATTTCCTCGGAGAGGTTCCTCCCGATGGTGATCATCCCGGTGGATTTGTTGGCCGGGACCGGGATGGCCCTCCCCACCCGGAAGATGTCCGGATGGTCATAGCCCTTGTTGTCCCCGTAATCCGCGGTGAGGATCTTCACGGTGTGTCCGCGCTGGCGGAGGTGCTGGGCGAGGTGGTAGATGTGCTCGCTGATCCCCCCGGGATGGGGATAGTAGATGTCCGAAACCAAGCAAACCTTCAAAGGCCCTGGAGGCATGAGGCTATCCGTCCGTTTCCTTCCATTGGGGTTGGAACACAAACCACTGGTCGGGATATCGCCTGACCGCCTCGGAAAGGGCGTCCGAGATGGCCTGGGTGAATCCCGGTACGTCCCGAGCTCCCACGGCTTGGAGGGTTAGTACCGGGCTGACCACTCCCTTGTACCGCTTTTCGGAACCCCGGGGATTAAGGATCAGGTACCCGATGACCAGTGCAGCGCCCGTTTTGAGCACGAAGGCCGCTGGCCCCTCGGGGAGAACCCGCCGGCCTCCGCAGAAATCCACGGCCAGGCCCTGTCCGTGGATCGCCCGGTCTCCGACAAGGACCAGAAGCTCTTTTCGTTTGAGAACCCGAAAACAAGGGAGCGCCGCTCCGGAGAGCGAGATGATCTTCATGCCGGTAGCCCCGCGGTACCGCTCGTAGACCGCATAGATCTCAGGGTCGAGGTCCTCGCCCACGGCGTGGATGGGGTAGCCTAAGGCGGCCAGATAGGCTCCTGCGAAATCCCAGTTTCCCAGGTGGCCTGTGACCAGGATCGCCCCTTTGCCTTGAGCCAGGGCCTGATCGAGGTTCTCCAGCCCATCGATCTCCACCTGTCCGATGACCTCCTCCCTGCTCAGGAAGGGAAGCCTGAGGAAGTCGATGGAGCAGAGGGCGAAGTTACGGAAGGTGGCCCGCCCCAAGTTACGCCTCGTTTCCTCGTCCTTTTCGGAAGCAGTGCGAAACAGGTTCTCCTCAAGGATCCGCCGCCTCTCCTTGAGCAGAAGCCAGGAGAGGTCCCCGGCCGCCAGAGCGATAGCCCGGGCCCACCCATAAGGCAGGAAGCGGAGCAGGCCCGTTCCGGCGCGGATCCAGAACGCCTTGCTCATCGCCCGGGTTGGAGCGGATTCCGAGACTTCCTCCGCTGGTAACTCCGGCAGAGCTCCAGAAAGATCCCGATGTCCCGATCCAGGTCGCCCTGGGTCCCGTCGAAGTAAAAGGTCCGGATGGGCAAGCCCTGACACCGCTTGGCGACCCGGGGATAGATGGCCTCGGAGACGATCCCGTTCATGCAGGTGAACGGGCTGATATCCAGGATCCCGTCCACCCCTTTCTCGTAAAGGTAAACCGCCTTGCCGATCGAGACCACCATCTCGCCCATCGCCCCCTCCTGGGGCAGGTAGGGTCGCCCGTGGGCCATGAGGTCCTCGATATCCGCTTCCTCCCGGCCCCTCAGGTCCTCTCGGAGCGGGAGGAGCAGGGCGTGCTCGTCCTTCTGCATGAACAGACCCTTTATCTTGGCCTTGAGCATCCCAAGGGAGAAACGCTCGTCGGCCAGCCTGAGCTTCCGCTGGCGCTCGGAATGGGTGTACCATATCCACTCCGAGATGTCCGAGAGCCAGGCCTCGGCCCCCTGGGCCTCCAGTTTACGGATGACGTCCTCGTTGCTGAAGGCATTTAACCGGCAGAAGATCTCCCCCACCACCCCCACCAGAAGGATGCCGTCTCCGTCCTTGCGAGGGATCTTCCGGAAGCGGTCCCGGGCCTTGCTCAGGGAGGCAATCAGCTCGCTCAATTGGACCTTCATCTTGTTCGGGGGCTTGGACAGGACCGCGCAGAGGTCGTCCAGGGATTCGGCGTAGGCCCGGTCGCTGGCTCCAGGGGAAAGCTCGTAGGGGCGGGTGCGCAGGAGGAGTTTGCGCACGAGGTCGCTCGCCACGATGCCCCGCCAGGCCGAGCGCATCAGGGCCGTGGGATTCCCGCCGATGTCCCCGTAGCCGTCAGCGCTGCTAGGCGAGATGATCATGGCCTCGCCGTACCCGTTGTCGTTGAGCACCTTACGCAGGAGTTGGCTGTACTGGCCGAAACGGCAAGGCCCCAGGGTCGTGGGCATGAAGAAGGCCACCTTCCTGGGGTCGGCACCATCCTCCAGAAGGCGCAGGGCATCGCCGATGGTGATCTTCTCGGGATAGCATTCGTCCCCTGAGGTATAGCGCGCCCCGATCGTAAGGGTACGTTCGTCCGATGGCGGCGTGGGGGCGGCCTGGATGCCGATGGATCCGAACACCGCGGCCACGGCCCGCGCTCCGCCGGTGCTCATCGGAGGGATGAAGACCGTGCGGCCTGTGAAATTCGATCCTTCCAAGGCAGACATCTCACATCATCCCTTTGCTGTCCAAGAAAGCCTCGCAGCGCGTCATGGTCCCCGCGTCGTTGTTGTGCTCGTCGAATTGCAGGATAAGGAGGGGCTTTCGGGCGGCGGCGGGGATGAAATGCTTGAGGTAGGAGTCCGGGCCGCACTTGAAGTTGGTGACGTAGAGGAGCTCCAGTTTCGGCTCCCTGCCCACGAGTTTGGCCGCAGCGATGAGCTTCCGTCCGTAGTTCCAGAACATGTTTGTGTTCAGATCCCGGATGTCCACATCCTCCAGAGGCAGGAAGTCCAGGGGGATTAGGTTCGCTCCGTAGTACTGGCGTAATTTCCCCAGGATATCCACATTCACATCCCGGTCGTAGAGGTTGTAGGGCCGGCCTAGGATGAGGATGCCTCGCTCCCCGCTCCTCTTGAGGGTCTCCAGGGCTTCCCTTCCCGCGGCGTAGAGCCGGGATTGGAACCTCTCCTGAGCCCGGTATCCAGCCTCGATGGCTCGCTCCAGGGCCTTCCGGGACACGCCCAGGGGCTGGGCCAGGCTCTGAATCTCCCGCTTTACCTTGCTAGGGCCCAAGCGGAAATGCAGGGTCGGGGTGAGGAACCGGTGCAGTTCGCCCTCGAAGGAGGGCACGGCCCGGAGGACCCAGGGAAGGGTCTGTCCCCAAGGGCAGAGGTGCGAGAACGTGGCATCCGGCGAGCCGGCCTCGTCCATCACATTGGGCAGGAACACGAAAGACACGCCCTTTTTGAGGAGGTCGGCCACGTGGCCGTGCATCACCTTGATCGGAAAACAGGGCTCTCCAACGGCCAGCTCGGTGCCGTAGCCCACGATCTTTCGGTTGGTGCTTTCCGAGAGCAAAATCGGATAACCAAGGTTCTGGAAGAAAGCCCGCCAGAATGGGAATTTGTCGAAGAAATACATCCCCCGGGGAAACCCGACCGTGCCCTTTGCGAGGCCCTCCGGGGGAGCCTCGTAGCCTTCGTAAAGCCATTCCTCGCGCTGGGCCACGAGGTCCGGGATCACAGGAGATCGCTCGGTCTTGGACTTTTTCCGGAACCGGTCCGAGCACTTGTCGCCCCAATAGGTCTTCTGGCCCTCGATGGTGAACTCCTGCATCTCGCAGATGTTTCCGCAGGCCCGGCACACGAACTCCTTCAGAGTGTAAGGGACCCTGCCGATCTCATAGCCCCGGAAACGGGAGGGACCTTTCCTCGCCTCCATCCGATCCCGGGCCAGAAGGGCCATGCCCAGCGCTCCGATCACCCCGTTGTAGGGCGGTACGATGATGGGCTTGTCCAGCACCTTGGAGAACGCCGCGGCCACGGCATCGTTGTAGGCCGTCCCGCCCTGGAAATAGATCACCTTGCCGACCTTGCGCTCACGCACCACCCGGTTCAGGTAATTGAGGACCACGGAATAGGCCAGCCCCGCGGCCAAGTCTCCGCGCGTGGCCCCGCGGTGCTGGAAGGCGTTCAGATCCTGCTCCATGAACACCGTGCAGCGCTCCCCTAGCCGCGCCGGGTGCGGAGAGGAGAGGGCCAGTCGGGCGAACTCCTCTTTGATGCTCATGCCCAGCTTCTCGGCCTGCTCCTCCAAGAACGAGCCCGTCCCGGCCGCGCAGGCCTCGTTCATCGCAAAGTCCACGATCACCCCCTGGTCGATGCTGATGAACTTGGCATCCTGGCCGCCCACCTCGAAGATGGTGTCCACGGGATCGCCCCCCAGGATCCGGCTGATGAAATTCGCGCCCTGGTGGTGGGCCGTGATCTCGTTGGTCACGAGGTCCGCCCCGACCAGCTCTCCGATGAGCTCCCGGCCTGACCCGGTGGTGCCCACCCCTTTGATGATCAACCGGCCTCCCATCTCCCGGGCGATCTCCTCCAGGCCCGCACCCACCACCTCGATGGGACGGCCCTCGGTGCGAAGGTAGATCTCCTTGAGCATCCGCCCCTCGGAATCGATCACCACCAGGTTGGTGGACACGGACCCGATGTCGATCCCTAGATAGGCCGGGACCCTGCTGGCGTCCTCTGGGAGCGGATGGGGTTTCAGGCGATCCCGCCAGAGCTGAACCTTCTCCAACGAGAGACGTTCCGCGGTGGGGAAATCCACGGTCTTTATCGAGGCTGCCTCCCTCAACCGGGCCACCTCCTCCTGGCCCAGCTTCGTAACCGCGGTCGCCGGGTTGCCGTTCTCCGAGGCCTCCAGAAGCGCCGCCCCGATGGCCCCGAAAAAAGCATGGGCTTCCGGGATGATGAGGTCCTCGTCTTTTAGGTTGAAGAATTCCTGGATGCTCGCCGTCACGCCCTGGTTCCCGGCCAGCCCGCCGATCAGAGCGACCCGTGGTTCTATCTTCTTGCCCTTGGTGATGCTTCCCTTGTAATTCCGCACCACGGCCAGGCAGAGGCCCTTGAGGATGGCCTCCGGTGAGAAGCCCTTCTGCTGGGCGTGGATCATGTCGGATTTGGCGAAGACGGAGCACCGCCCGGCGATGCTAGCGCAGGACGTGGCCGTGCATACGATTCCGCCGATGTCCTCCGGGACGTAACGAAGGCGCCTGGCCTGCTGGTCCATGAAAGATCCCGTGCCCGCAGCGCAGTCGCCGTTCACTTCGTAGTCTGCTATCCCCAGCTTCCCCGAGGGGTCTTTCTCCAGCCGGATGTACTTGGAGGTTTCTCCGCCCATCTCGAAAATCGTTCGCGCCTCTGGGCAGAGGGCTTCTGCGGCTCGGGCGATGGCCTTGAACTCGTTTTCGAACGTCCCGCCCAGGCTCTCGGCCGCGGAACGCCCCCCCCGCCCAGTCAACCGGATTCCAGCGATCGGCACGCTCCCGGCTTGGCTGAGGAGGCTTTCCAAAAGCTCGGAGGACGCGAGGAGGGGATGCCCCAGGAGCCTCTTATACGGGGAGATGAGCACGGGCTTCCCGGCGTTCCCGTCGGAGAGCAGTTTGAACCCGGCCCCTCCCCTGGCGATGCGCTCCAGGAGCGGGCGGTCCTCCTCCTCTCCCAGGCAGGCCATCTTCACCGAAATGCAACCGATGTCTATTCCCAATGTGATCATGGTTTCTTGTCCTACCCGGTCGCCAACAGGTCCCGGCATGCTGAAAGCACCCGGTCAACCGCCAAGGTCTCCATCGCCCGGCATGAGTTGTACCAGCGCAGACGGAGCCCCCAGAGGAGCCCCATGTATCCCGGGAAGCGGAAACAGCCCACGCATGGCGCATCCGGCTGGACCACCCGGAAGGTCCCGGCCAGGGGTCGGAAGTTCCCCGGATTGGAGGAGGCCAGGATCGAGACGATGGGCGTGCCCACCGCGGACACGATGTGGATCGGCCCGGAATCGTTGCCGATGTAGAGCCTGCATCTCTTGGCCACCGCGGCCGTCACGCGCAGTGCAAGCTTTCCGGCCAGGTTGTGGGTCTCTACAGAGTTTGAGGAGAGTTCCCTAAAGAGGATTTCTCCGGCCTCGGCATCGTCCTTCCCTCCGAGGATGAGTATCCCGGCCTTGAAATCTTTGGCCAGCCTCAGGCAAAGCTCCTTGAATTTCATAATATCCCAACGCTTGTTTTTGTTGCAGCGGGCGCCGGGGTGAACAGCGATAAGGGTTTTTGAATCTTGATTTCCATGATCCGCATTTCGAAAACCGCAATCCACAATGATCTTCTCGGCCTTCTCCTCATCCTCTGGCGTGAGCACGAGATCATATCCCTGATCATCCCTCAGGGAGTGTCCGTCGAGCTTGTCGATGGCCCGCAGGAAATGCTCCGAGGCGTGCAGGTCGCGGTCTCTCTGGTCGCGGTATGGAACGAGCCACCAGAAAGACCTTCTGCCGAAACGCACTCGTTGGGGGATCCCCGAGAGCCTTAGGAACCAGAGGACCGGAAAGGACAGTTCGATTCCCACATCGTAATGATCCGCCCGAATTCTCCGGGTCCAATCCCGTATTCCCCGCAGCGAATACGCCGTGCCTTTGGGAGCCACCAGGATCTCGTTGAGGTTCGGATTCGTCTCCAGAAGCGCCTGGCCCGGCCCGCCGTCCAGCAAACCTGCAGCGATATGGGCCTCTGGGAATTTCCTCCTCAGAATCCTAATAGCCGGGGTCGCGAACATGATGTCCCCCAGCCCGGGCCAGAGGGAAACGAAAATCCTCATATATATGGCAAAGAACGGTTTCGTAATTGCTTACTTCTTCTTCACCTTTTTTCAACTTCCTTGTACGCCACCAAGCCCATGTCCAGGAGCCGCATAGCCTCTTTCAAATCTTCTTCCTTCAGGACGTATGCGATTCGTATCTCGTCTTTTCCCTTACCCGGAGTGGCGTAGAACCCGTTGGCCGGGGCGAACATTACGGAATGGCCTTCGGAAGAGAAGTCGGTCAAAAGCCATTTGGCAAAGGCCTCGGAATCCTTTACTGGAAGCTTGGCCACGAGATAGAAGGCTCCCTGGGGCTTGTGGCAGGACACGCTGGGCATCTTCTGGAGCGCGTCCACGACTAGATTCCGGCGCTTCTGGTATTCCGCGATCATCTGCGGCACGTAACGCTCGATCACCTTGTAGGCCGCAATCGCACCCACCTGCTCCAAGGTCGGGGAGCAGAGCCTGGCCTGTCCGAAGCGTAGGGCCAGGTCCATCACCTTGGGGTTTCGGGAGATGAGGAAGCCCACCCGCGCCCCGCAGGCCGAGAAGCGCTTGGAGATGGAATCCAGGATGATCGTGCGGTCCTCCAGTTCAGGGAGCGTGAAGAGCGAGGTATGGGTTTTTCCGTCATAGGTGAACTCGCGATACACTTCATCGGCCATGAGGAACAGGTCGTACTTCTTGGCCAGGCAACCTAAGAAGGCAACTTCTTCGACCGAGGCGATCGCCCCGGTGGGGTTGTTTGGTGAGCAGTACAGAATGGCCCTCGTTCGCTTGCCAATGGCCTTTTCAAAAGCCTCCATCGTGGGCAGCCTGAACCCCTCCTCGAAGCGCGTCTCGATCGGCCGGACCTTGACGCTGGCCATCTCGGCGAATCCGAGGTAGTTCGTATAGAAGGGCTCGGGAACGATGACTTCGTCCCCTGGATCGCAGATCGCTAACAATGCAAAAATGATAGCTTCGCTCCCCCCCGTGGTTACCATCACGTCCTGGGCCTTGACCGCCAGGCCCAGCTTCTCGTAATAGGCCGCAATCGTCTTGCGGAGATCCAAGAGCCCGAGGGAATGGCCGTAGGCCAGGACTTTCCCGGCATACTCCCGGATCGCCTGGTAGAACTCCGGGGGGGTGGGGATGTCAGGCTGACCGATGTTCAGGTGGTAGACCTTGATCCCCCGCTTTACCGCTTCCTCGGCGTATGGCACGAGCTTACGAATCGGGGAAGCCGGCATGGTCTTTTGGCGATTGGACAGCGCGATCACTGCTTCCTCCTCTCAATCATGGGAAGGGGTCTTGCCTACAAAAGTTCGACCAATTCGATTTTTCCCTCCCGCAGCGGACCTACGGCCGCGAGCGAGAGGTGGCGGGGATCGATGAACTCCCTGGCCACGGCGAGCACCTCCTCGCAGGTTACGCCGTCGATCTCGCTAAGGGTCTCATCCAGGGTCACGTATTTCCCGATGGTCATCTCCATGCGTGCAAGGCGCATCATCCGGTTCGAGGTGCTCTCCAGGCCCAGCATCATGTTCCCTTTGATCTGCTGCTTAGCGTTCTCCAGGTCCTGCTCGCTGATTCCCTCCTTGGGAAACGTCCCGACCTCCCGCAGAACGAGCCTCAGGGCCTCTAGGACCTTTTGGGGATCCACCCCCAGGTAGATCCCGAACATCCCCGTATCTTGGAAGAAGTCGGTGTAGGAGAACACGGCGTAGGCCAGCCCTTCCCTCTCCCGCACGGTCTGAAACAGCCTCGAGGACATTCCGCCGCCCAGGATCGTGGAGAAGATGAGAAGGGCGAACCGCCGGGGGTCCGTGAAGGGGAATGTGCGGCATCCCAGGGTCAAGTGCGCCTGAGTGATTTTCTTTCTCCGGATCCTGGAGCGGGGAGGGGTCTTCGGAAGGGGGCCGGTCTTGCTCCCGGGCTCTCCCTTGGGAAACTCGTATGCCCGCCCGGCCAGCTTGACGAGGTCGCTGTGCTCCACGCTCCCGGCAGCAGCCACGATCACCGAGGGGGTCAGGTAATGTTCCCTCCAGAAAGACTTGAGCTTCTCGCTCGTCCAGCGCTTGCAGTTCCCGGGCGGCCCCAGGACCGTCTGGCCCAAGGGATGCCCGTCGAAGAGCGCGGCCCCGAGGATGTCGTGAACCAAATCGTCCGGGGAATCCTCCACACCCTTGATCTCCTCTAAGACGACCTTCTTCTCCTTCTCCAAGTCCTTGTCCGCAAACAGCGAGCGGGTGGCGATGTCCGAGATCACGTCCACGGCCAGGGGCACGTGCTCGTCGAGGACCCGGGCGAAGAAGCAGGTCTCCTCCTTGGAGGTGAACGCGTCCAGGTGCCCGCCTACGGACTCCAGGCTCATGGCGATGTCCTTGGCCGTCCGCTTCTCGGTGCCCTTGAACACCATGTGCTCGATCATGTGCGAGATCCCGTTCTCCTCCTTGGATTCATCCCGGGCCCCACTGGTGACGAAGACCCCCAGCGAGACCGAGCGCACGTGGCTGATCCGCTCAGTGATCACCCGGATGCCGTTTTTGAGCGCCGTCTTGTTGTATATCGTGTCTTTCATCGATTCCTTTTGGGCGATTTTGGATTCGGATGTTCTTCCGACCATCTCCATTCCAAAATGTTAGTTCTAAAGTTCCGTTTGGAATTCCGGTCTCAGACGGCCCCCTTCTTCCTCGAACTCCGCCAGGGCCGAAAGGTAGGCCTCGCGCTTAGCCTTGAAGGTCCGGAGCATCTTGCGCAGGCTCTTCCAGGAGACCCAGCGGAGAGCCGTGAACTCCTTGGGGTCCGGCACAAGCTCGGGGGCTCCCACCAAGCGGACCAGGAAGTAGCGCTGCTCCTGTCCGTGCTGCCCTCGGTGCTCCTTGCGCCAGTCGTAGTGGTAATGACTGGTGCTCCTGGCCAGGATCTCCACCCGATCGGTCCCGATCTCCTCCTTGAGTTCACGCAGGAGCGCCTGCTCTTCGCTCTCCCCGGGCAGGACCCCGCCCTGGGGGAACTCCCAGTAACCCTTGCGCCAGCTCGAATCGTAAGTCGCGGAGTGTCCCAAGAGCACCTGGCTCTTCCCATCCAGCACGATGGCCACGATTCCGGAGCGGTATGTCCTGGACTCCTTTTCGGAACTCGGAGGGGGGTCGGTCAAGGTCATCTTACGCGATCATCTTCCAACGGTAAAATCCCAGGAAGTACCTGTTACTCTGAAGCGGGCGCCACTTCTCTTCAGGGTGCTGTTTCAAGTCCCTGAGCCTGACCTTCTTCACCACGCCCCTGGTCCCCTCCACCGGCCCGGTGTGATAGACCAGCCAGTCCTCCTCCCCCTCCGGATTCGCCCCCGTGAAGATGATTCCGTGATAAGGCATCTCGGGATCGTCGTAATGGAAGAAGAAAAGGAGATCGCCCTTGCGCAGGTTCCGCTCGTCGTAACCCAGCGCCACGCAGTTGTGGGCTGGCAGGTACTTGGCCTCGCAGAAGCTGGAGAACGTGCTATCAGCCAGATCCTCGGGACGGAAAACTTCAGGTTTGGTTCGAAAAAGGTTCGGACCCAGGAGCGGCACCGCAGGATAGTTGAAGGCTTCCACGTCCCCGATCCCGGGCTCGGTCAGGAACTTGAAGTGCAGAAGCCACTCCCGGTCGTGCCGCTTCAGCGCTTCGCGAAAGGCGAAGCGGATGAGCCCCGCGCAATCCTGCTGGTCCTTGTTCCAGAGGTCGCTGGTCTGGTAGTACTGGGCCTCGGCGATCGAGGCGAGCCATTCCCGGAAGCGCTCCTTGTCCTGCTCCCCGGCGAGCTGGGCCACGTCCGGGAACCCGTCCCCGTTCCGGTCCTCATAATTAGGGATGGTCTCCAGGGTTAGGGTGTCGGAGACTAGCCCGTCCATCCGGGCCACGACCTTGGCTGTCCCGGTCTGCACTCCGGCCGTCGCGGTCGCCCGGACCTCCCGGCGGTTGCTGTTCCAAATTTGGCCGCTCGAAAGTGTCAGGACGCCTTTCTGTGAGAAAACCTGAAAGGCCACCTGGCCTTTCAGGATCGTTCCCCTTCCCTCCCCGTCCTGCGCCCGTAGGATGAGCGTGGTTTTCGCTCTCCCGTCGGCCACCAGCCGGTTGGGCTCGATCATAAGCATGACCTTTTCGGCTTTGCCCGGCCTGAAAACCCAGGACAGGCTCGCCAGCAGAATGACCAGAGTAACAATGATTCCAAGGAAAAAGAAAAGCTTAATTTTAAAATTGGTGTTGAGCATGGGTCGTTAATCATTTTGGGGATTGAAGTGCTGGATGCTCCATGGACAGTGATGATTTCTTCTCCCGTATCACCAGGCGCTGGATCTTCTGTTTGGTGGCCTCGACCACCTCGACCTCCAGTCCCCCGATCTGGATCTTCTCGCCCTTCTGTGGCACCCGCCCCATCCGGGTCAGGACCAGTCCCCCCACACTCTGAATGCCCTCCTCCCTGACCTTGAGCCCGAAAACCTTCTCCAGGTCTTCGACGGCCATCCGCGGATCCACGAGGGTGGAACCGTCCTCCTCCCGGCGGTAGAGCCGCTCGTCCTGGGTGAACTCGTCCTGCAGCTCGCCCACAATCTCCTCCAGGAGGTCGTCCATGGTCACCATGCCCTCCAGGGCGCCGTACTCGTCGATCACCATCGCGATCGAGATGCGCTGCTTGCGGAACTCCCGCAGGGCGTCCAGAACCTTCTTGGAGGAGGGGATGAAGTGCGGCAGACGGATGAACTCCACGGCCCGCAGGTCCTCTCGCCGCTTGGTCCAGAAGCGCAGGAGGTCGCGCACGTACACGATTCCGATGATGTTCTCCAGGCTCCCGTCGTAGACCGGCAGCCGGGAATAGCCGGAGAGCTTGAACTGGTAGAGGATGTCCTCCATCGTGGCCTCGGCCTCCACGGCTACCATGTCCACCCGCGGGACCATCACCTCCCGGATCGGAATCTGGCCGATATCCAGGATGGAGAGAAGCATCTGGCGCTGCTCGCTGGAGAAGAGGCTACGCTCGAAGCCCTTCTGTACCATGGTGCGGACGTCCTCGATCCCCGGCAGCTCCGCCTTCTTCTTTTTGGCCTTGCCGAACATCATGCTCAATCCTCGCCGGAAGCTTTGCGAAAAGCGATCAGCGGCGCCGTCTTGATCTTTTCCAATAAATCCGGTGACGGGGCTACGATCCCGCCCGAGATGATCATCTTGAGGGCCCACTCCACCGAAAGACGGGTGGGAATGATCTCCTTCTCCGGGATGTGATACAGCCTGCCTCCGGTGGGGTTGGGCGTGTTGGGGATGAAGATGTTGATGGCGCACTCCCCGTTCTCCATCGGCCAGCGGAGGTCGCTGGTTACGAACCCCAGGGTATAGATGCCCTTCCTCGGCCACTCCACCAGTACCACCTGCCGGAAGGCCGCTTTGTCGATGAGAAAAGTGTCGGTCAATTGCCGGGAGGTGGAGTAAACTTTTCGGATGAACGGGATCCGGGTGAGCAGGCTCTCCCCCCACCGAAAGAACCGCCGGCCCAGGATGTTGGAAGTGAAAAGCCCGACCAGGTAGATCAGCAGCAGAAGCAGGAGAAGGCCCAGGCCTGAAACGGCCACATGGGGAAGGACCTTGAGATAGGGGAACTTCTGAAGCAGGTTGCCAAAGATGTTCCCCAAGAGGTTCAGCAGGAACCAGGAGACATAAATGGTCAGCCCCAGGGGCAGGATGGCGATGAGCCCGGTGACGAACCGGTGCCTCAGGTTGGTGGCGAATTTGGACATGGTTAATTCTTTTCGAACCCTTAATTTTACTAAAAACAGTCATTAAAGGCAAGGGCTTTTTCGTCTTCCTTCGATGTCTCGTTTCGTGAAATAATATAACCGATTATTTTATAAATAGTTACGGATGGTCCCCCAACTGTCTTGACTCTGTCCAAACCAAAAATCCCACTCTTGTAGGGTGGGATAAGATGAAGGGTACTGCTTACGGACCGAAGAAATCAGACGAGGCGAGGATCACCGGGTTCTTCGGAATACCCTCTGGAAAACCCTAAGGACGGAGAGGATATCGGCCCGGCTCACGTCCAGGTGGCAGACCGCGCGCAGGCGGGTAGCTCCGAACGGGACGACCAGGACGTTCGCCCGGGCCAGTCGTTCGGTCAAGACTTCGGGCGTTTTCCCGGTGCGGGAGACGTCGAAGACCACGATGTTGGTCTGGACTGTGGAGAGGTCCAGGTCCACTCCCGGAAGCTCGGCCAGGCCCTCGGCCAGGAGACGGGCCTTGGCGTGATCCTCATGGAGGCGCGGGAGATTGTGCTTCAAAGCATACAACGCGCAGGCCGCGAGCACGCCGACCTGGCGCATGGCCCCCCCATACATCCTTCGGAAGACCCTAACACGGGCCACGAACTCTTTGTCCCCGATTACGATGGAACCGATGGGACAGCCCAAGCCCTTGGAGAAGCAGGCCGAGACTGAATTGAATTGCCGGGCGTATTCTTTAAGAGGCACCCCGGATGCTGCCGATGCGTTCCAGATCCGGGCCCCGTCCAGATACATCCTGAGCCCTTTGGCCCGTGCAACCTTCGAGATATCCTTGATGACTTGCAGGGGGTAGACTGTGCCCCCGGCGCGGTTGTGGGAGTTCTCCAGAGCTACGAGAGTCGTGGGAAGCTGGTGCCCGTCCCTGGGCCGAATCGCCGCCTTCACCTGTTCCGCGGAGAGGATGCCTTGTTTCCCCTGAAGGGGTCTGAGCTGCACCCCGGCCAGGGCGCCCGCTGCGCCCATCTCGTAATGCAGGATGTGAGCGTCGGCCTCGCAAATCACTTCGTCCCCGGGACGGGTCCAGGCCCGGAGTGAGATCTGGTTCGCCATCGTACCCGAGGGCACGAACAGCGCCGCCTCCCTGCCGAACAGCTTCGCAACCACGGCTTCCAGGATCTTGACTGTGGGGTCGTCGTTGAAGACATCGTCCCCTACCACGGCATTGGCCATCGCCTTCCGCATTCCGGGAGAGGGCCGGGTCACCGTGTCGCTCCTCAGATCGATGAGCTTTTTTGGCATACGAATACTATACTACGAAACAGAGGCGATAATCAAGGGGACAAGGAAAACCATTCTCTCCTGTACCCTTGCAAAGCGGGGCCGACGTGCGTTAAAATGATATCAGGACTATGGACACCTTCCTCTCCTGGTTCACCCACCTCACCGGCCCCAACCCCGCCCTGCAGGGACTGGCCGGCGGGGTCATCATCACCCTGTTCAACATGCTCGGGGCGCTCCTCGTGTTCCCCCTCCGGAACGCCACCCAGAAGGTTCTGGACACCGCCCTGGGGTTCGCCGCCGGGGTCATGCTCACGGCCTGCTACACCAGCCTAATCCTCCCGGGATTCAAGTATGGCGGGCTCCTACCCGTGCTCGCGGGCATCGCGCTCGGGGCCGGGCTCATGGACGTGGGCGACCACCTCATCCCCCACCGCCACTTCATCCGCGGCAAGGAGGGCGTGCCGGCCAAGCGGATCAAGGCCGTGTGGCTGTTCATCTTCGCCATCTCCCTGCACAACATGCCCGAGGGCTTGGCCGTGGGCGTGGGCTTCGGCTCCGGGAACCTGAAGGATGCCCTGGTCCTGATGCTCGCCATCGGCATCCAGAACGTCATCGAGGGCCTCTCGGTCTCGCTGTCCGCGCTCTCCGCGGGCCTGGGCTCGCGGTTCTACGCCACCATCGTGGGCATCCGCTCCGGGCTGGTGGAGCTCCCCCTGGCTTTCCTTGGAGCCTGGGCCGTGCACCTCGTCAGGCCCGTCCTGCCCTATGCCATGGGTTTTGCGGCCGGGGCCATGCTCTACGTGATCAGCGACGAGATCGTGCCCGAGACCCACCGCCAGGGCCACGAGCGCCTGGCCACCCTGGGCACCATCGCCGGGGTCATCGTCATGCTCTACCTGGACATGGCCCTGAGCTGAAGGGGAATTCCGTACCCCTTCCCCCCTGTTTCATGGAAACTATTCTACAATATGCTTTGTTCTCTTTTTAGGACTTTTTCGCCAAAAGAGAAACGGAGGCTACCATGAATGACCTCACCGCAAAGCAAATAACCTTCCTGAAAGATAAGTTCGGGGACCGGGCCAACTTCAATCCCATCGAACACAAGCTCTATGGCCACGACATCGCGGCCATGCCCAGCCTGTTCAAGCCCCTGATCGGGGACACTACGCCCTGGGCTGTGGTCCAGCCTGAGACCGAGGCCGAGCTGGTGGACCTCGTGAAATGGGCCAATGAGAACGACATCCCGCTCACCCCCAGGGCCAAAGGCTCCTCGGGCTACGGCGGAGTCATTCCCGTCAAGCAGGGAGTCGTGGTGGACTTCTACCGGATGAAGAAGGTCTTGAACATTGACCCTCAGGTCCGGACCGCTACCGTGGAGGCAGGGGTTGTGTGGGAGAAACTGGACGTCGCCCTGGCCAAGAGGGACCTGACCATCCGACTCTACCCCACGAGCTACCCATCCTCCACAGCAGGAGGCTGGCTGGCCCAGGGCGGGGCAGGGATCGGGTCCTACGAGTCCGGGTGGTACCGCGAGAACGTGCTTTCGGCCCGGGTCGTCCTGCCCACCGGAGAGGTGAGGGAGTTCAAGGGCGGGGATTTGGACCTCATCGCCGACGCCGAGGGCATCACCGGCTTCATCACCCAGGTCACGCTCAAGGTCATGCCCCTGGAGGACCTGGAGGTCACGGCCATCGGCTGTCCCAACCCCCACGACCTCCAGAAACTGGTCTCATCCATCGTGGATGCGAACCTGCCCATCTGGTCCCTGGTCTTCATCAACCCCCGGATGGCCGAGATGAAGAACCGCGCGCCCCTGATGGAGCATTACGGGCACCCCGTAGAGGAGCGGGTGCTCCTGCCCGCGGCCTACATCATGACCTTGGCCTTCCGCAGGAAGGACCGTCAGGCCGTGTGGGCCAAGCTGCCCGAGATCCTCAGGCCCTGCGAGGCCGAAATCCTCTCCGAGCGCATCGCCCTCCACGAGTGGAAGAACCGCTTCAAGCTGATGGTCGTGAAGCGCCTCGGACCTTCCCTGGTCCCGGCCGAAGTGGTCATCCCGCTCACGAGCCTCGGGGACGTGATGGACGAGATCGAAAGGAAGATCGACCAGCCCATCGTCAAGGAGGGCGTGGTCATCCGCAAAGGTGCGGACGGAGCCCCTGAGGTCGTGATCCTGGGCTTCATCCCCAGCAACCAGAAGACCTTCGGGTACAACTTCGTGTTCGGACTGGCCCTGACCCTGATGAAAATCGCCAGGAAGTATGGCGGCAGGCCCTACAGCACGGGCTTGTACTTCGCCAAAAGGGCTCCCCAGGTCCTGGGCAAGGAGCGTGCTCAACGCCTTGCCAAGTTCAAGAGGGAGGTGGACCGTAAAGGGGTCATGAACCCGGACAAGGTCATCGGGTCGGGCGTGGCCGGGACCGCCCTCTCTATCGCCAGCGCCTTCGAGCCCCTGATCCGGCCCTTCGGGAACTACGTCATCACCCAGATTGGGGAGCGGCCGGAGAAACCGGCGCGAGGCATCCCCGCGGACGTGGCCTGGTACGCCTACTCCTGCTCCCAGTGCGGGTACTGCATCGACGAGTGCGACCAGTTCTACGGCCGGGGCTGGGAGAGCCAGAGCCCGCGCGGAAAGTGGTACTGGCTCCGGGAGTACCT
>Ga0315277_10004915_pt1 | contig 17735 bp, 12 predicted proteins | sample YL17G05_15_MG_FD_203695 | JGI IMG/M metagenome (GOLD analysis project Ga0315277, IMG submission 203695) | Sediment microbial communities from Yellowstone Lake, YNP, Wyoming, USA - YL17G05_15 | ecosystem: Environmental > Aquatic > Freshwater > Lake > Sediment | place: USA: Wyoming | collected...
ACCTCGTAGGACCCGCCCGGAACTACATCCAGCGCCACCAGATCGTCTGTTGCACACGCGACGCTGGATTTGCAGCCGGTCGCGCCGAAATGGTAGCTGTCCTCGTTGATCAACACCGCGTAGAAGATATACGTCCCCGGCGCCTCGACCGTGAACGTCACCGGCGGCGAGGTGGGCAATACCACCTGTCCATGCGAACCGGCCGACATGAATGTGTGGAACGTCTTGCCCGTGTTCACTTCCTGGGCATAGATCGTCGAGGCGAAGCCCGCTCCTCCCGCGCCCATATCGAACGCAGCAGTGATCGTCGCCAGGCCCGGGGGCTTTGTCGGAACGGCCGTGCAGGCCGTGAAAGCCAACAGGCACACGAGCGCGACCGCGGCAGCCCGATACCTGATGTCCATGTGTTTCAACCTCCTCTGCCATCCTCCCGGCAGGGGCGTAATATTGTGCACCCTCTGTGGCAATTGTCGCTAACCGTGATCCTTACGACTGCTAGAACTCCTTGCCCAGTTTGTAGGCTCTCTCCAGGTATTTCCGTCTGGTGGCCTCGTTCGACATCGATACGCCATATAAGTAGACGTGTTCCACTTTCTTGATCCCGGGATACCTCAGCCCCCAGTCGTCGATGATGCGGGTCATGGGCACCTCCCAGGTCGCCTTATAGTCCTTTTCACTGAACAGCGTGGTGCTGATGACCAGAGCCTTCTCGTGCTGAAGCAGCGGAATCCTGCCCTTCGCCTTGCCTGACCAGCCCTCGGCGGTCAAGGCATAGGCATCCCCGTAGGCGAAGACCCGTTCGAACCACCCCTTGAGGATGGCGGGAAAATGCAGCCAGAACACGGGTGCAATGAAGGCCAGGCCCTGGGCATTCTTCACTTTCTCCCACTGGTCGATCGCATCTTTGGGCCGGTGGTTGTGGATGAACCGCGCGATGGTCTTGGGATCCTTGTTGCGCAGCCACAAGCCCGCCACCAACCTCTGGATAGGACCTCCCGCGCCCTCCAGCACGTGCTGCTTCAGGCCCATCTGTCTCAGCAGACTCAGCGGCATGCTCTCATGCACATAGCCGGCAAAATCATCCATGCGAAAGACCGGATCAAATCGAATGGCGTACAGGTCCACCACTTCACTGGTGTGACCCGCATCCTGCAATCCCCTGGTGAACTCCCGGAGAACGGCGTGGCAGAATGACTTCGGATTCGGATGAGCATACACGGTCAAGACTCTCATTGACTAATCCTCCTGATGCGGCAGTTGTGTGGATGGGTCAGTAGACGAAGGGGATCAGCTTGCCGGTTCTCTTCTGGTAGGCGGCATATTGCGCGCCATAGGCTTTCTGCAATTCCTGTTCCTCCGCAGGGATCAGCAGCAGGATCAAGACCAGATAGATGCAAAACACGGCAAAGAAAGCCCAGGACTGGATCAGACAGGCAAGCCCAAGGGATATGCTTAACGCGGCCGTATACATGGGGTGCCTGATTAGCATGTACGGCCCAGCTGCGATCATATGGTCTTCAGATCGAGGGGCGGCTCCTCCCAGCTGATAGTTGCGCCCCAACTGGATCAACGCCCACGTCATCAGGGCGAATCCCAGCACGTAAAGCAAGAGTCCGATGATCTCGATCAACATCAACCGCGCGGGTGCCTCGATGCTCACGTGGGTGACATCGATGGCTTCCAGGCTGCGGGTCAGCAGCAATATTGCAGCCACGGGATTGACGACCAGCAGGAAGAACAGGTTGAAGATATTGACCAGCTGAAGGAGAAGGCCGCCCTTTGGCTTCTCCACGATGGAGCCCGTGGCCTTCAACTTGACAACGACCAGGACCGCCAACAGGACCAGAATGACGACCCCAAGTATCTTTTGATCCATCAGATGCATTTCTTGCTCCTCAATGTGCACGTCCAGGGATTGGACAGGATCGGACTCCTCTCGCAAATAAAAGGCCGAGCGGCTTCAGATCAAGAACACGGAATGGATCGGTTGTTCACAGTATACAGATTTCCGTCCTCCGGGGTCACGTGTCATATGTCATGGCAAAGGCACCTCGAGGACGGCGCCCTCATGCAAGACCGTTCTCTTCCCCCTCGCTCTCTGGAACGATCATTCCTGCCTCTGCATCCCATCCCGCGCGCGTAGGCGCGCCATGGCAAGGGAATCACTCAGGAATCCGCTTCGATGGTCAATCGAAGGAATTGATTCAGCTTGATTCGTGCCCGGGAGTTGTTTGGAAACGCTGCAGCGGCTCCTGTTGCATCCACCTGTTGGGGGTTGCTGGCAGAATAGACCTTCCCTTTGATCTTGACCCGGCAAGAACTGGCGGCCTGCACATTGAGAAACCAATCGGTATCTGGTCCATAGGTCAAGGGAATGTAGATGTGACCATCCTTGATTACAGCCATGACGGGCGCGGCATATTCCTTGCCCGAGCGTCTACCGATGTGGTAGAGGAGGGAACAAAACGAAAACCGCCCCGCAATAAGTGCTCTCGATATTGGATTCAGAATGGCACGGTTGAACTTGCGGAGAGGCTTGAAGCGTTTTCCGGACATGGATACCTCTGTCGTCTTCCCTTCCAAACACGCAAGCTGTTGGCGGATATCGCAGTGCCTGTTGCGCCTGTTGGTGTCTCGGCGGACAGCGCCATGTTGCGCTTCGGACACTGGCGAGTTGCGCAGCGGCACAGGTGGCTATAATGATTATGGTCGATCAGCGCAGCATCATGGCACACCGATCGGGCACGGGTCATCGGAGGAGGTGTGAAATGCAGAAGTATCTGTTCCACGGATCCTACACCCCGGAGGGCTTCAAAGGGCTGATGGCCGAGGGCGGGGCCAAACGCATTGAGGCCGCCAAGCAGGCACTGGGGAGCGCCGGCGGCTCGCTCGAAGCATTCTACTTCTCATTCAGCGGGGAAGACTTCTACATCATCGTCAACCTGCCCGACAATGTGACTGCCACCGCGGTGATGATGGCCGGCAACGTCAGCGGGACTTTCCGCATCCAGGGGGTGCCGCTGCTCACGCCCGAGGAAATGGATGCGGCGGTGAAGAAGGGCGTCGATTTTCGTCCGCCGGTGCACTAGTGCCGGGGGCACTGCAAACAGAGGAGACTGGCTGTGCATTGGTCTTCCGGCGCCGGGGCCTGATCATGCTGACTTCTGATGAGCGGACAACGGCCGGAATGGGTATGCACGAGTTCGACTGCACTGAAGGACAGCTGCCGGGAGGATTATATGTTCGTTCTCACAAATCCTTTCTTCTGGGCTTTTGTTGGCATCTTTGGACTTCTTGTGGGCATTGCCATGGTCAGCGGAACAAAGCTGGGCCAAAATGCCCTTCTAGGGGTTGCCACCATTATGATATGCGATCTTTCCCGTATCATAATGGTCTTGCCCTTCTGCCCCCAGCCTCGTTTCGAGATGGGCGTGTGGAATTGGATTATCGGCGCAGTAGTCCTGGCAGTCGCAATGACCTTTGGTGTTCCGGCTTTATCGATCAATTGGCGGACCGCACCGGATACCACAATGGCTCTCAAGACCAATGGCATCTATGGTGTGGTCAGAAATCCCATCTACCTCACGGACATACTATTCTCACTTGGGTTTGCGATCATGTTTCGTTCCATCATCGGTGTCGCCTTGATACCCATATGGTGGGCTGCTTATCTGCTGATCACTCTTGTCGAAGAAGCGAGTCTGGAACGCGTACTTGGACAGCGCTACCTGGATTACAAGCACAAGGTAAAGGGTCGGATCATTCCTGGATTGCCGATATAGCCACCCGGGCGAGAATACGATTTCACGTCCGAATCAAGCCTGCCAAATCGTGCCTCTGCCCGGTGCCGCCGCGCCTCAGAACAGCGGCGCGCCGGAAGGCAGATACTGCTCGAGCCGCCCGAACGAGGCCGACATGAATAGATGCTCGAATTTCACCAGGCGCAGCCCGGAATCGAAGCCGAACCGGATGGTGTCATGGTTCATGCCCGGGACCATCATCAGGACCTGCGCCCCATCCGCAGAGGCCTCACGGCAGGCCAGTGTGAGCAGCGCGCAGGCGTGCCGCCGATCCGCCCAGGCCGCGGGGCTGATGATGCCCTCGTGCACGTAGTAGTACCCGACGACCTCGCCGTCGCGCAGCACCTGCCGGCCCTGCCAGGCCGCGCGGATGAACACTTCGTGATCCACCCCTCGGCGGACTCCCAGGACGAGCTCATCCAGCTTCATGGCGGCGGACCTGCGCAGTGGCTCCGCCGTGTACCCCGCGGCCGCATCGGCCTTGAGTTGTGGCGCGCCTTCAAACACCAGCATCTGCGAGCCGGGCAGCATGCCCAGCTTCATGTATGCCGCCATGGCGGGCAGATCGATGGATGACCACACGAAAAACGTGGTCGCGCCGCTCTGCTTGCCCGCCTCCCATACCCCGCGCAGCAGCTGCATCCCGACGTGACTCTGCTGCGATCGGGGCCGCGCCCAGAAGGCCGAAAGGAACCACAGGTGGTCGCGCAGGATGGCGGCGGCAAAGGCGATGATCCGCCCCCGCGCCTCGGCGACATGAAAGATCCCCGTGGAAAAGCAGTGCTCGAACACCTCCAGCCGGCGCGCCGCCCCGAGCACTTGCGGCAAGGGAAGGTTGTGCCGCTTCAGCATGTCGCTGAACGACTCCTGGAACACATCGATGCATGCAGGCAGATCCTCGAGGCGGGCCGGGCGATAGTTGATCTCCATGAGATTATCCTGGTGAGGATGAATGGGCGGATCGCGGCGCATTGTGCCGCCTGAGCGTCATCATAACGCACCAGCGGCCTCTTCGTTATCCTGTATGGCAAGCGAGCCGTCAGGGCGACCAGGAATGCTATACTTGGATGAAGAATGAACCGAACCATACCAATGCTCATGTTGTTCCTGTTCGCCGTAACGGCCTGTGGGCCGACGCAAACCCCCACGCCCGGCGAGGCGACATCGCAAGCCGGCATAGCCAACCCGGCCTCCGTGTTCTGTGAGGCGAACGGAGGCAGGCTGGAGATCAGGACAGGCGCCGATGGCGGGCAGGTCGGCGTGTGCATCTTCCCGGATGAGAGCGAGTGCGAGGAATGGGCCTACTTCCGCGCCGAATGCAAGCCCAGGCATGCGCTGAGCACACCCACGGCCGCCGCCGCCGATGCACCTGCAACCGTCGAGCCGGTCGCGCTGCAGGTGCTCTCACCGCAGGACGAAGCGGTGGTCAACGAGGCGCAGATCCAGGTTGCCGGCACCTCCTCGCCCGACGCGGTGGTCACAGTCAATGATGAGATCCTGATCGCCGGAAGCGACGGCTCCTTCGAGACGACGGTCACGCTCGAGGAAGGCGTCAACCTGATCGAAGTTGTTGCCAGCAATGCCTCCGGCGCCGAGGCGTACGTCGATCTGGTCGTGACGTATCAGCCGTAACGCATCCATCGGGGCGGGGAACCCCGCGCGGCAGTGGAGGAGATCATCCGGCCGGCGGGAACTTCCTCCTCGCCGCAGCGTTACCGGAATGGAAAGGAAGATCCCATGAAGAAGACGATGCTGCTGGGCGCTTTGGTTTCGTTGGTGCTCAGCCTCACTTTGGTGACGACCCGGGCCATGGCTGGTGAACCTGCAATCGGCCCACGCGCCCCGGGCGGCACGCCGGGCGCGCCCTTACAGGGCCTGCACGGCAAGCCGACGATTTATCGCGGCACGCTCAGCGCCTTGGACGCAACCAGCCTGACACTGACCCTCGCGGACGGCTCGTCCGTCACACTGGGTCTGACGCCCGATACGAAGATCCGCGTCCCCGGCCCAAACGCGCAAGGTGAGACGCTGCTGGTGGGAATGCACGTGGCGGTGCAGGCCATTGCCGATGCCAACAACAACATGGTGGCACGCTCGGTCATGGCCATCCCGGGGCAACCGACCCTGGCGCACCGCGTCGGCACAGTGACGGCCTACGCGGCCGGATCGAGCATCACCATCCTGGCGACCGATGGAAGCTCCTACACATTCGCTCTCACAGCCGACACCAAAATCCTCCCGCCCGGACTGGCGGCGGAGCTGGCAGTGGATTCACGTGTCACGATCATTGCGCCGCGCGATGTCTCGACCCTGGGATGGACTGCAGCGGGTATCGTCGTGCATCCGTCGTCGCACTGAGGCTGCTGAACACGCGCGGCCGTGCGCCGCGTCTGCAACCCGGAAACCGGGTAGATTGCAACATGGGACTCCACAGCGCGAATCAAAGGGGCGACCTCGAGGTCGCCCCTGTCGCACAATACTGGAGCCCCAGCCGTCTATTGGTACGGTCGCCATCTCCGTTCGCGCCCGTCGCGGCGGCCTTCGCCCTCAACAAGGAACGCGCAGCGCGCACTCCGCGCTGCGCGTTGCACTGATGTCATAGGGTCGCGTTACGGGTAGAGATTGTATGCCCGGCTGATGAACACGGCCATTGCCGCGCGGGTCACCGGATTCTCCGGGCAGTAGGTCAGCGGATCGGTGCCGCAGCCGGTGGTGATGCCCCTGTCATAGAATTCATCGACGAAGGGCTCCATCCACTCCTTGCCCGTCACGGGCAGGTCCGAGAAGTAGTGATCGGTGTGATCCGGCACGTAGGAGGATCCTTCCAGGGCTCTGAGCAGGAACACGGCCATGGCCGCGCGCGTCACCGGGTTCTCCGGGCAATAGCGCAGCGGACTTGTGCCGCAGCCGGTGGTGATGCCCCGGTTATAGAACTCGTCCACCCAGGGCTCCATCCATTCCTTGCCTGCTATGGGCAGGTCGTCGAAGTAGCCATGGGCTGCTGGTGGCGTGTAGGTGGGTCCTTCGATCGCTCTGAGGATGAAGACCGCCATCGCGGCGCGGGTCACCGGGTTCTCCGGGCAGTAGGTGAGCGGGTTGGCGCCGCAGCCGGTGGTAATACCCTGCAGGTAGAAGGCGTCGACCCAAGGCTCCATCCACTCCTTGCCGGCGACGGGCACATCGGCGAAGATGTGGCAGGCGGCCGCGGGCAGCGTCAGGTAGGGAGAAAAGGCCACGTGGTTGGTCACGGCATCGCCCGTGCCGCCAAAGTTGCCCAAATGCGTTGGGCCGGTGTGATTGTGCCACCAGTTCTGGGTGAAGGGCGCTTCATGCGCGGTGTTTGCATTGTTGACCGCGTACACGCCGTTGCCAGTGAAGCAGTTCATGGTTGAGTCGGAGCTCACTGTGGAGGTGGTGTCGAGGGTGATGCCGTCCTGCGTGTTGAAGGCGATCCAGTTTCCGCCAAACGTCGCCGAGGCGTTCGACAGGGTTACTCCTGTCCGGTTCGGGAGGCTCTTGGAGGCGGCGCTGACCCCTATCCGGTTGCCGTAGATCGTCGATCCGGACGTGCCGTGCATGAGGATGCCCGCGCCGGAGATGCTGCCAGCGATGATATTGTTTCCAGGAGTCACGGAGTCTCCGATGCTGACCGCGGTGTCGGTGTGGATACCGTTGTCATTTCGGACGGAAATGGTCCCGCCGGGATCCGTTCCGATCATGTTGCCCTGGATGATGGTGCCGGTTACTCCGGCGTCAAGCATGATGCCGGTGCTGTTGCCGGAGATCACGTTGCCGGCACCGGCTGCCGTGCCGCCGATCACATTGTTGCTGCCCGCCCCCAAGTATATGCCCGAGGTCCCCAACGACAACCGGTTCATGCCATCCTCGTCCGTCCCGATGTAGTTGCCCTGGATGGTGTTCCCATCGGGGGTGATGAGGCCGCCGCCCGAGAAGAGGTGGATGTTGTTGCCCATGGTGCTTGCAGATATGACATTCCGCTCGGCGGCAGTCGTGCCTCCAATAGTATTGGTCGATGAACTGTACACAACGATCCCGCTGCCGTTGCCGATGGCGCTGGAGCCGTCCGCGCCCACGCCGATGTGGTTACCGACGATCGTGTTTGACGCCGTGGGGCTGCTGAGCAGAATGCCGTGGGAGAATCCCCCGATGACGTTCCCACGAACCGTGTTGCTGTTCGAAGGGGTAGCCCCTGGACTGATATCGATCCCCGAGCCGGCGCCGTACGAGCCGGTGAGCGCCGTGCTGCCGCTCGTGTCCACGCCAAAGAAGTTGCCCTCTATTGTGTTGCCAGTCCCCTGATCCACCAGGATTCCCGTACGACCCCCAAATAGATTGCGGCTCGGCGCGTCCGGGCCGCCAATGGTACTGTTGGAGCCAACGAGCGTGATCCCGGTGCTGTCGTTGTCCAGACTGGCCGTGCCATCCGTGTTGAAGTAGCAGGCCTTCACCTGATAGCTGTCTCCGGTCAGGATGAGTGCCGAACCCGCTCCGCCCCCAACCCGTGAGAACTTCAGTCCCTGGATGATGCTCCCGCCCGCGGCGCCGTAGAAGGCTATCAAGTTCGTGCCGACCCGTGTGATGTGGATCAGCGGTATGCCGGCATAGCCGGGCTGGGAAGTCCCATCGAGGATGACCTGGGTGCTGATCTGGAGCAAACCTGAAAGATTGATGATCTGCGAGCTGCCGGGGTCGCCGATATTGAACGCAATGGTGTCTGTGCCCGAACCGGCAGCGCACCCGTCCACGACGTGGTCGGTGTTGGCCGCCTCGAATGCCTCGCGGATGGCGCAGTTGCCGTTCGTGAGGGGCGGGTCCTCGGTGGTGTTGACCATGATGGTGGTGCCCGCTCGCACAGCTGGCGGGCTGGCAGTGGCGACAACGATGATGGCCACCAACGCCAGCACTCTGACTAGTCGCATCATGCCAGAGGCTCCGATAGGTCGTGTGTTCATGATTGTGCCTCTTTCCAGAAAACAAAAGAGCCCCGGGTGCGCTCAGTTACGAGGCGCAAGTTCCCGGGGCCCGCCCGTGTCACGAATAGGCTATGGTCGTGGAATGCGGTTGTGCAAGAACATTGTAGCACTTTCGGACGCGGATTCCAACAGGCTCGCTGACACCAAGTCGGCACCGGCGATACAAAAGCGAGGCCTCCGAGCGCTTGCCCGGAGGCCTCGAGCACATCAAGATGCTGCGGGGTCGCGGCTTGACCGCCCTACGGGTACAGATCGTATGCCCGGCTGATGAACACGGCCATCGCCGCGCGGGTCACCGGATTCTCCGGGCAGTAGGTCAGGGGATCCGCGCCGCAGCCCGTGGTGATTCCCCTTTCGTAGAACTCGTCCACAAAGGGCTCCATCCACGTCTTGCCCGTCACGGGCAGGTCGGAGAAGTAGTGATCGGTGTGATCCGGCACGTAGGAGGATCCTTCCAGGGCCCTGAGCAGGAACACGGCCATGGCCGCGCGCGTCACCGGGTTCTCCGGGCAATAGCGCAGCGGACTCGTGCCGCAGCCGGTGGTGATCCCCCTGTCATAGAACTCGTCCACCCAGGGCTCCATCCATTCCTTGCCTGCTACGGGCAGGTCGTCGAAGTAGCCATGGGCTGCTGGTGGCGTGTAGGTGGGTCCTTCGATCGCTCTGAGGATGAAGACCGCCATCGCGGCGCGGGTCACCGGGTTCTCCGGGCAGTAGGTGAGCGGATTTGCGCCGCAGCCGGTGGTGATGCCCTGCAGGTAGAAGGCGTCGACCCAGGGCTCCATCCACTCCTTACCGGCGACGGGCACGTCTGAGAAAATGTGGCAGGCGGCCGCGGGCAATGTCAGGTAAGAGGAGAAGTCAACGTAGTTGCCCACCGGATCGCCCGTGCCGGTGGGATTGTTCGTCATATTGTAGGGACCCGTGTGGCTTCCCCACCAGTTCCATTGCAGCGGCGCATCGGTTGTGTTGGAGTTGAACGCTGCCAGGGCATTTGCGTTGAAGCAATTGTAGGTGGAGTTGCTGGTAGTGGTCGAGCCGTTGGCGATGAGCACCCCATACTGCGTGGAGTTCGCGATCCAGTTCTGCGCGATCTCGGCTGAGGCGTTCTCCAGCTTGATCCCGGTGTAGTTGGGCAGTGCGGCGGCGCCGGTGGCGCTCACACCGATCCGATTGCCAGAGATCGTCGTCGTGCCGCTCCCGTTGATGATCCTAATGCCGGCGGTTCCCTGCCCTGAGATCACGTTGTTGCCGGCCTTCCCGGACTCCCCAATGGTGGCGCTGGTCTCACTCAGACTGATGCCGACCACGTTCCCCAGCGCATTCATCCCCGTGGCGTCCGTCCCGATCAGGTTGCGGAAGATCGTTGTTCCGGTTGCCCCAGCGTTGAGCATGATGCCGGTCTGGTTTCCTGATATCAGGTTGCCGCTCCCCGGAAACGTGCCGCCTATGTCATTGGTGTCGCCGTAGGCCACGCTGACGCCCGTTATGGCCGGCGAGACCGCGCTCAGGCCGTCCGCCGTTGTGCCGATGTAGTTGCCCTTGATCGCGTTGAAGTCCGGGTTGTGACCGCTGTATTGAGTCAGCACGATGTTGCCACTCCCGGTGTTGCCGGAGATCACGTTTCGGTCGGCCGCGGTGATGCCGCCAATGGTGTTGCTGTATGAGCCGCTCACCTGCACGCCGACCCCATTGCCCAGGCTGGTCGTCCCGTTGGCGCCGATGCCGATGTAGTTGCCCGCGATCACGTTGCCGTGCGATGGGTACTGGAGCTCGATGCCGATTGGGTAGCCTGCGATCACGTTGTTGCGTATGGTGTTGGTATTGGACGTGGATTCACCCAGTGGATGGATCCGGATGGCTGGATTGTGGGCATTCATCCCGACGAGCAGGGCGTTGCCGCCGGAGGTCAGGCCGAAGTAGTTGCCCTGGATCGTATTGTTGGAGCCCGCCGTCACATCGATCCCAAACTCGCCGGCGAACAGGTTGCGGTCCGCCGCATCGGTTCCGCCGATCAAATTGCTCGAGGTGGACATCCAAATACCCCCCGAGTAGCCGCCATAATCGCCGGCGCCCTCCGTGTCGAAGTAGCAGGCGGTCACCACCACGCCGTCAGCCTGCAACTGCAGGTCGGAGACGTAGGAACCGACGTAGTTGTTGGTGAACCGCAGTCCCTTGATCGAGCTGCCAGCCCCGCCCACATCGATGCTTATCAGGCCGTTGAAGCTCCCTCTGATCTCGATCAGCGGTATGCCGGCATAGCCGGGCTGGCTCCGGCCTTCGATCACCACCGGCGCGGTCACATCAAGAGTGCTGCCGACGTCGATGATGTTCGAGCTGCCATAGGCGCCGATGTTGAAGGTGATGGTGTCCGTGCCTGAGCCCGCGGGACAGGCACCCGAGTCCTGGCTGGTATCCGTGTTGGCTGCGGCGACCGCCTCTTGCAGCGAGCAATGCTCGTCGCCAAGGACGTCATTGATGGTGTTCACGGGGATGGTTACGCCGGCATGTGCCGGAGGCACCGCCACCCACAATGCCCCCATCAGTGCCAGGGCCGCGGCAAGGTGGAGTGCCTTCGACAAGCGAATGCGTTTGTTCTTCATGGTCTATCCTCCCGAGCGAACAAAACAGGCCCCCGGATCGCCGCGCAGTACACACGCAATCTAAGGGCCTGCAGTCGTCAATAGGATGGTATGGACCTTCCCGACATACGACATCCATAGTGTAGCACGCCGCCGAGGCGATTACAAGCAGCACAGCCCGTCTACCAACTCGCGCTATTCCAGGCATGGGGTGGAAGCCATGCAAGACCTCCAGTAGGAGTTCCCGCTCCTGTGCTCGATGACCCGCGCCCGTGACAAGAAACGCGCAGCGCGAAGAGGCTCGCGCTGCGCGTCGCACTGCTGTCACAGGGATCGCGTTACGGGTATAGATCGTATACCCGGCCGATGAACACCGCCATCGCCGCGCGCGTCACCGGGTTCTCCGGGCAGTAGGTCAGGGGGTCCGCGCCGCAGCCCGTGGTGATGTTTAGTCGATAGAACTGGTCCACCCAGGGTTCCATCCATTCCTTGCCTGTCACGGGCATGTCCGAGAAGTAGTGAGAGAGGGGATCCGGAACATAGGCCGCACCATTCTTGGCCCTGAGCAGGAACACCGCCATCGCCGCGCGCGTCACCGGGTTCTCGGGGCAATAGCGCAGCGGATCGGTCCCGCAGCCGGTGGTGATGCCCCGGTCATAGAACTCGTCCACCCAGGGTTCCATCCACTCCTTGCCTGTCACGGGCAGGTCGGAGAAGGTGTGCGTGGCAGCCGGCGGCACGTAGGAGGGCCCTTCGATGGCCCTGAGGATGAAGACCGCCATTGCGGCGCGGGTGACCGCGTTCTCCGGGCAGTAGGTGAGCGGGTTCGCGCCGCAGCCGGTGGTGATGCCGTGCATGTAGAAGGTGTCGACCCAGGGCTCCATCCACTCCTTGCCCGCAGTGGGCACATCCGCGAAGATGTGGCAGACGGCCGCGGGCAGCGTCAGGTAGCCGGAGTAGTCCACATCATCGGTCACGGCATCGCCCGTGCCCGGGCCAGACCCTGAAGGGCCGGTGTCATGTCCCCACCAGTTGCTCGTGAACGGGGCCGTTACCCCCGTGTGGGAATTGCGGACCGCATTCGGCGTATTGGAATTGAAGCAATTCTGTGATGACGCGAGCACGCTGGAGGTGGAATCAATGTCGATGCCGTCCCCGGTGTTGAAGGCGATCCAATTGCCGCCGATCGTCGCGGAGGAGCCGTTTTCCACGGCCACTCCGCTCGAATTCGGGATCCCGGCAGAGCCTAGGGCATTGACGCCGATCCGATTGCCATAGATCGTCGTCCCGGACGCGCTCTCCATGACGATTCCCCAGCTGGCGTTGGCGCCGATGATATTGTTGCCGGGCGTTGTGGCGTCCCCAACGTTGGCGGGGGCAAGCAGAGCGAGGCCAGCACTTCCGTTCCCCACGGCGGTCATGCCGCCGGGATCCGTGCCGATCTTGTTGCCTCGGATGATGGTGCCCGAATTGCCGGCATAGATAATCACGCCGTGGTCGTTGCCGGAGATCACATTGCCGGCGCCGGGCGCCGTGCCGCCGATCACATTGTTGTTGCCGGCTGTGATTTGCAGGCCGTGGACGGACGCGGACAGGCCGGTCAGGCCATCAGCCGTGGTTCCAATGTAGTTGCCCTGGATGGTGTTGCCGCTGGAAGTGCCGCTCGGAGAAACTGACGCGGCCAGCACAAAATTAGCGACCCCCGTGCTGGCCGAGATCACATTCCGGTCGGCTGCGGTCGTGCCTCCGATGGTGTTGTTCGAGGAACCCTCCAGGAAAACACCGATGCCGTTGCCGAGGGCGGTGGTGCCGTCCGCAGCCACGCCGATCTTGTTGCCGGCGATCGTGTTTAACGTGGTCAATTTGCCGAGGAGGATGCCCAAGTTGTATTTTGCGATCACGTTGTCCCGGATCGTGTTGCCGCTCGAGACCCCGCTCGCGGCGTAGATCTTGATTCCGGCGCCCCCGCCGGCCATGCCGGCGAGCTCCGTGTTGCCATCGCTGGCCTTCACTCCGAAGTAGTTGTTCTGGATCGTATTGCCCGTGCCGGTGGCCAACGAGATCCCCTCATCGCCCCCGAAGACATTGCGGTCTGCCGGCAGCGGGCCGCCCACGGTGCTGTTGTTGGTATCCAGGAACACAACGCCCGAGGAGTTGCCCGCGATATCGTAAGTCCCATTCGTGTTGAAGTAGCAGCCCTTGATCTGTATGTTGTCCGCGTCGATCGTCATGGCGGCAGCCGGGGTCCCACCACCGGCCTGGGTCTGCGAGAACCGCAGCGCCCGGATGATGCTGCCATGCGCTGTGCCAGACAGGTTGATCCTTTCCGCCGCGTCGTCACCTGTGATGTGGATCAGCGGTATGCCGGCATAGCCGGGCTGGGTCGTCCCATCGAGGATGACCGGGGTTGTTATATCCAGGCTGCTGACGAGGTCGATGGTCTGAGCACCGCCGCCGCCGATGTTGAATCCAATGGTGTCCGTAGTCGTCCCATCGCACTGGTCCACCACCGAGTTGGTGTTGGCCGCCTGGATCGCCTCGCGCAGGCTGCAGGTGGTATCACCGGGATTCGATGAGTCTCCGGTGGTGTCGACCAGCATGATGAGACTGGCCCGCGCGGCTGGTGGGCTGGCAATGGCCGAACAAACCACGGCCTGCAGGGCGAGCACTCTAACCATCCGCATCGCGCTGAAGACTTTGATCCGTTGGGTGTTCATGGCTTGTCCCTCTCTTCTGGAAACAACAAGAACCCCGGGCTGCGCTCTGCTGCGAGGCGCATGTTCCCGGGGCCCGCCCGTGTAAAGAATCTGCTATGAACTTGAGATATGGAATACAACGACATTCTAGCACTTTCGAGGGCAGACTCCAATAGGCTTGCCGAGGCAAAACCATCCTCGGAGATGTGAAAATGAGGCCTCTGAGCAGGAGTTCATGCTCAGAGGCCTTGTTCACCGCAGGATGCTTCCTGGCCGCGGCCGGGTCACAATGGCGCGCACTCTTCCGTCCGGATCGATGACCCGCGTGCAGCGGCTCGCGTCCCTGCGCAGCGGCCCCTGCCCTTAAGAAGAAACGCGCAGCGCGGAGAGGCTCGCGCTGCGCGTCGCACTGCTGTCACAGGGTCGCGTTACGGGTACAGGCCGTATGCCCGGCTGATGAACACCGCCATCGCCGCGCGGGTCACCGGGTTCTCCGGGCAATAGCGCAGCGGACTCGCGCCGCAGCCGGTGGTAATGCCCCTGTCGTAGAACTCGTCCACAAAGGGCTCCATCCACTCCTTGCCTGCTACGGGCAGGTCGTCGAAGTAGCCATGGGTGTGATCCGGCACGTAGGTGGATCCCTCAATAGCCCGGAGCAGGAACACCGCCATGGCTGCGCGCGTCACCGGGTTCTCCGGGCAGTAGCGCAGCGGATCGGTACCGCAGCCGGTGGTGATGCCCCGGTCATAGAACTCGTCCACCCAGGGCTCCATCCATTCCTTGCCTGCTACGGGCAGGTCGGAGAAAGTGTGCGTGGCAGCCGGCGGCGTGTAGGTGGGCCCTTCGATGGTCCTGAGGATGAAGACCGCCATGGCCGCGCGGGTCACCGGGTTCTCCGGGCAGTAGATCAGCGGGCTGGCGCCGCAGCCGGTGGTGATGCCGTGCAGGTAGAAGGAGTCAACCCAGGGCTCCATCCATTCCTTGCCCGCCACGGGCACATCCGCAAAGATATGGCAGGCGGCCGCGGGCAACGTCAGGAAGGGGGAATAGGCCACGCCGTCGTTGACCGCATCGCCCGTGCCGCCGGAATTGCTCCAATGCGTCGGGCCCGTTTCGCTTCCCCACCAGTTGTTGATGAGGCTGGGAGTGCTGGGGATGTACGTGAACGCGCCGTAGCTGGTATTGGACGTAAAGCAGTTGTCCGTGGATCCGGCAGCGATAGTGGCCGTCCCACCTACAGACAGGCCGTAGTGGGTGCTGTAGGCGATCCAGTTCTCGGCAACAGTGGCGCCAGACGAGCCGCCCACAATGATGCCATACCCGTTCGGGAGGGCGGAACCGCCGAGGGCCGTAAGCCCGATGCGGTTGTTGTATACGGTGCCTGTTGCGCTGCCCATGAAATTGATTCCCGTGTCATTGCCGGAGATCAGGTTGTTGCCGGGCGTCGCATCATCACCGATCATGGCGGCAGGGGTGTCAACGCGAATGCCGAGTTCCTGCCGCAGGGCAGCCGTGCCGTCCGCGTTCGTGCCGATCTTGTTGTTGAGGATCTTCGTTCCGGTGGCGCCGGAGAGGACCTCGATGCCGCTATCGTTCCCGCCGATCACGTTCCCGTGGGCCGCGGTGGCCCCTCCGATGGTGGTCAGGTCGCCTCCCTGCAGGTAGATTCCGATTTCGTCGATGCCCTCGGTCGCGAACGGGGTGACGCGGCTCATGCCATCCGCCGTGGTGCCGATGAAATTACCCGAGATCTGGTTGTTGCTGGCCACGTGGATTCCGGTGTTGGAGAAGTCCTGGATGATGATGTTGTACAGGCTGCCGGAGATCACGTTGCGGTCGTCGGCGGTCGTGCCTCCGATGGTGTTGTTCGAAGCCCCCTGGATGCCTATACCCCAGATGTTGCCGAGTCGGGTGACACCAGTTGCATCCAGGCCGAGCATGTTGCCGGCGATCAGGTTGCCGGACGCGTGGTGTTCGAGGTAGATGCCCCAATGATAGCCGCCCGAGATCAGGTTTCCGCGGATGGTGTTGTTCGACGTATCTTGGTTGTGCCCCACACCCACGCCGTGCATTGGGTAGGCGGGCGTGCCAGCCAGGAGCGCGTTGCCTGATGAGGTCACACCGAAGTAGTTGCCCTGGACCGTGTTGCCACCCCCGCCTTCGATCGTGACGCCGTGTTCGCCCCCAAAAAAGTTGCGCTTGGCCGGCTCCGCGCCGCCGATGTGGCTGTTCGAGGATCCATCCAGTACCACCCCGTCTGAGTCCGGGCCCAGCACGGATGTGCCGTCTGTGCCGAAGTAATTGCCGATCACCGTCACGTTGCTGGCGAAGATGTACACCAGGTAGCTCAAACCGCTGGTGGTGGAAAACTGCAGTCCCCTGAGGGTGCTCCCCGCGGCTGCGGTATTGAACCGCAGGATGGGCGTCCAGTCCGTGGTGGCAAACTTGATCAGCGGGGTGCCGGCCCACCCGGGTTGGCTGGTGCCATCGATATACACGGGGGAATCCACGTCGATGGTGAAGGTGGGCATGATCGTGTGCGAGCTGCCGCTGGCGCCGATGTTGAAGGCGATGATATCGGGGAGCTCGTCATCGCCTGCCTCGCAGGTGTCGACGACCGCGTTGCTGCTAGCAGCCAACAGCGCCTCACGGAAGTCGCAGTTACTGTTGTTCGTTAGCAGCAATTCGGTGGTGTCCACCCAGATGGTCTGGGCGATCGCCGCGTGTGCAGCTGGCGCCGCCATCCACAATGCCCCCATCAGTGCCAGGGCCGCGGTAATGTGGAGTGCCTTCGACAAGCGAATGCTTCCGTTTTTCATGGCTCATCCCTCCCGAATAGACGATACAGGCCCCCGGATCGCCGCGCAACACACACGCAATCTAAGAGCCTGCAGTCGTCGATAGGATGGTCTGGGGCTTACCGTTATTCGACATCCATAGTGTAGCACGCCGACCGGCTGATTACAAGCAGCAGCCCGTCTGCCAACTCGCGCTATTCCAGGCATGGGGCGAAATCCATGCAAGACCTCCAGCAGGAGTTCTCGCTCCTGTGCTCGATGACCCGCGCCCGTGACAAGAAACGCGCAACGCGGAGAGGCTCGCGCTGCGCGTCGCACTGCTGTCACAGGGTCGCGTTACGGGTATAGATTGTATGCCCGGCCGATGAACACGGCCATCGCCGCGCGCGTGACGGGGTTCTCCGGGCAGTAGGTCAGCGGGGCCGCGCCGCAGCCGGTGGTGATGCCCCTGTCGTAGAACTCGTCCACATAGGGCTCCATCCACTCCTTGCCTGCCACAGGCAGGTCGGAGAAGTAGTGATGGGTGTGCCCTGGTGCGTAGGCGGCTCCCTCCATTGCCCGAAGCAGGAACACGGCCATGGCCGCGCGCGTCACCGGGTTCTCCGGGCAATAGCGCAGCGGACTCGTGCCGCAACCGGTGGTGATGCCCCGGTCATAGAACTCGTCCACCCAGGGCTCCATCCACTCCTTGCCTGCCACAGGCAGGTCGTCGAAGTAGCCATGGGCAGCCGGCGGCGTGTAGGTGGGTCCTTCGATTGCTCTGAGGATGAAGACCGCCATCGCGGCGCGGGTCACCGGGTTCTCCGGGCAGTAGGTGAGCGGGTTGGCGCCGCAGCCCGTGGTGATGCCGTGCATGTAGAAGGAG
>Ga0315277_10004916_pt1 | contig 17735 bp, 18 predicted proteins | sample YL17G05_15_MG_FD_203695 | JGI IMG/M metagenome (GOLD analysis project Ga0315277, IMG submission 203695) | Sediment microbial communities from Yellowstone Lake, YNP, Wyoming, USA - YL17G05_15 | ecosystem: Environmental > Aquatic > Freshwater > Lake > Sediment | place: USA: Wyoming | collected...
TGAAATCACCTACTGGCGCCTTGAGGGCTCTGACTATCAGCTTTTCGGCAAATTTCAGTTTGGATATGTCAATCACGCCATGAAAGAAAACCATATCCCGCGGCTTGATGCGCTCAGCGACGGGTTTCAGGTCTTCGGGAAATCGCCAACCTTTCATCAATTCCTCTGGATTGCCGGTACCAGTGGGGCCATCCGAGAAAAACCATACCGGCATTTTTGCGAGTTCGGCTTCATGGGCTTTAAGGAACCCCGCGGCTTCTTTCAGCCACATACCCGCATACACTCCGCTGCCTAAAATGACTGCTTTATATCCGGATAGGCTGGTTACTTCTTTTACATTGCGCGCTTCCGCGTCAAAGCCGGATCTGGCAAGCCTTAAGGCAATCACTTCCGCAATTTGGGCAGTTGCGCCGTATTTACTGGCATAAGCAACCAGGACTTTTTCAACCATTCTCTTCCTCCTGAAAACAACTGGTTTTATATAATAGTAAAATTATTTTTGCTTGAATAAACTAGTCTTGTGATATTTTACCCAAAATTGATGAAAGAAAAGCACAATGCCATTGCTTGTGTTACTTACAACCTGACCAGAATCAGGTATCATTAATAAGTAAAGTCAAATTATCGGAGTATAGATGAAAATCAACAAGATCAGACAGTTTACCGGAACAATTGCCATGTTGACCTTATTTTGTCTTGCATCTGCCTGTAACAGGCAGACGCCATCAACCGAGCTTCTTAATTACGAGGAATTTACCCAGGGTACCGGCAAGATTGGTTTTGCCACGCAGGTGAATGAAGACTTGATGTTTGACCTGTATTTTATCAACGCCGGCACCGGAAAGATATACCAGGTTACGCAGAACCTGAGAGCCGATATCGCGCCTGATTTTTCCAGAGATGGTTTGCGGATGGTATTCTCCTCTGACAGGCTGGATACCTATGACCTTTTTACTATAAACCTTCCTTCCGGCAGCCCCATATTGTTGCTGCAGAGTTCAGGAAATGAAACTGAACCGCGCTTTTCGCCGGATGGCACCCAAATAACATATCAATCGGATTCCTTCGGGGATAATGATATTTTTGTCATTCCATCAGTCGGCGGTACGCCTGTCTGTCTGACTAAAGTGGACGCGCAGGATACCCAGCCCGCCTGGTCGCCGGACGGGAAGCAACTGGCGTTTGTCTCAAACCGCGATGGCGATTTTGAGATTTTTATCATGAATGCTGATGGCAGTGGATTGAAGCAGGTAACCACCAACACCACTTATGAGGCCGCGCCAGTTTGGTCACCGGATGGCACTCAATTAGCCTTTATCTCAAGGCGCGGTTCCCATTTCCAGCTTTATCAAATTGATCTGGCTGCAGGCGTTGAAAAGCAATTGACAGATTCTTCAGGAACTGTCCACTCGCCGGCCTGGTCATCTGATGGAAAATATATAGCTTACATCTTGGATTCCGATGAGGCCAGCCAGGTTAATGCGTATGAAATATCCTCAGGAACTTCATACTGGGTGACCAGCGGATTTTATAAATACGCTGGGCTTACTTGGTCGCAGTAGAAATCAACTGTTAAAAAAAAGCCGGTGCAAGCAGGCCGGCTTCCACAATAAAGTGGGGTCTTTAATGTTTTCCCTTGCTGTTGACTGATCCCAGGCCGCTGATATTCTGGGTTACCTCGGGGTCGCCGAAGTACGCGACTGAACCCACACCCGAGATATTTACATCCAGCTTATTTTCCGCCCACACCACCGCGCTTCCCGCGCCGGTCAGCTGAATTTTTGCTTCATCGCTGCGCAGGTCACCGCCTTCATAGCTGCCCACACCGCTCAGGTTTATATCCTGGGTCTCGACGTTCCCAGTGATCACAACCGCGCCAGCGCTGGTCAGATTCACGACCAGGGTATCTGCTTTCAAATCATCCATTTCAATGCTGCCTGCACCGGTCAGATTGACCTTGAAATCGTTTGTTTTCAGGGAAAATACTTTAATTGATCCGGCGCCGGAGAATGAGACCTCGTTCAGGTCTTTGACGGTCAGGGTGTAGGTAACGCGTTGCACCGGGCTGCCTACAAAGCCGCGACGGGTTTTGATGTTAAGTGTGCCATCCGTAACTTCGCTGGTGATGTAGCGCAGATAGTCGCGCGGAGCTTCAATGCTCAGGGATTCTTCGCTGCCCTGGCTGATAAGGACTTCTCCATAGGTCTCAATGGAGACGCGGTTGAACCCACTGACGGATTCTTCACGGGTCTCATAAGGTCCCTGCGCGCAGCCGGCCAGTGTCAAAACGGATACAGCCAGGAGCAAGGCAGTAATTTTATTATTATTGTATTTCATCTCTTCACCTCGTGATTTCTTTACTTTGTAATTCGTTGATCTCTTCTGTTTTTTTTCTTCTACCATATACGCAGGTTTGAAAAAAAGGATGCAAACTGTTCGACAACAAAAAACCTCCTGATGATAAACAGGAGGTTTTTTGTAAACAAACCATGTTACTTTTTTGGTTTAGAAGTTTCTAATGGTTTTGATTCCGTTTCCCTGGCGCGAATCTTTTCCTGTTTCTGGCGGATGTGAAAGTAAAGGATCATCCCGTAGTTGACGACCGCGGTGATGAAGAAAACCCAGCGCAGAACCGAATAGACAACTCCGTCGTATTGGGTCATTACCTGGCTCAGGATCAGCAGCACCAATCCAAGCGCCAACCTGCCGGCGTAATCTTTTTCAGGGAAAAACTCTTTGAGTGTTCTTGGCATAATTTCCTCGCATTCCCAATAAATCATTATAAGTTTACTTCAACCAGTTCGATCAGGTTGCCGTCCGGATCCTTCAGTTTAATCCAGCAGGAATCGCGACGCTCCTGGATATTGGTCTCCAGATCGACATGCAGGTTTTGCAGGCGGGCTGCCATCCTGTTTAAATTATCCACTGCCAATGCCAGCTGGGGAAATTCGGGCGGAAAGGCATCCGCAGGCGGAGTAAGCCTGCCTTTGGCAAGCACCAAAATACCATCACCCACCTTGAAATGCGGCATTTCGCCGGGCCGTGTGAGCAGCTCCAGTCCCAGAATATCTCGGTAAAAATTAATGGCATTATTGAAGTTTTCGACCCACAGGGTTGCGGTAGCGAATTTTGTAATCATAATTTCCTCCCACAATAGGCGCAGGCAAGTGCGCTTGCCGGATTCTCCCCGCCGCAGGCTGGGCAGGCAGCCATTTCAATAATGATATTCCGCTGGTCTTTCCCGGCAAGGTCCGCACGCGCCCAGCGGGATCCAGTATCGATGTTTTCTTCTGCACCAGCATCTGTGTTTGCCTCATCTGCCATGCGCTGCAGAATGGCTTGTTTGCTGCGCCACAGCGCAAGGAAGATAACCAGCGATGTCAGCGCCACAACTCCCAGGCACACAAAGGGTGAAAACAATAACCAAATCGGCGCTCTCATATTAGTTCTCCTTCTTTGGAAAGGTCAATTCAGAGCCGCAAAAACCACAAAACTTGTGGTCAGGCGGGTTTTGCCGGAAACATTTTGGACAGATAATTACATCCTTAGGGCTGCTAAGGTTAAATTGCGCATACTCATCCTTCTGAGCCAAATCTTTCTGCTTTGGATGGTTAATAATTTTTCGGATTTTCGGAAGCCGCTGAAGAATAACTAAAAGGATTGGAACAGTAACAAGGATCACAACAACCAAAGTGCGCATAAGCGGATTGAGTTCTGAGGCAGAATATTCCATCGCTGTAATTGTATAGTAAAAGAATAATAGATGGGAGAGTGTCTGTCACCAGCTGATATAATTGGACAAGCGTTCTATTAAGCAAAGTTAATAACCTGAAAGCGAGGGAAAGATGGACCTGTTTGACCATGCCATGCAGGAGAACCTGAAACGGGAAGCACCGCTGGCCGCGCGCATGCGTCCGGGTACTCTGGATGAATTCGTCGGGCAGGAGGAGATCATCGGTGAAGGGCGCCTGCTGCGGCGCGCGGTGGAAGCGGACAAGCTGTTCTCATCCATCCTGCTGTGGGGGCCGCCCGGTTCGGGCAAGACTACCCTTGCCAGGTTGATCGCCAATTACAGCAAATCGTATTTCGCCACCATCTCGGCTGTCATGGCCGGCAAGGACGAACTGCGCAAGGTGATTGATGAAGCGCGCGAGCGGCGGCGCATGTATAACAAACGCACCATCCTGTTTATTGATGAGGTGCACCGCTGGAATAAAGCCCAGCAGGACGCGCTGCTGCCCAGCATCGAAAACGGTTTGATCATCCTGATCGGCGCCACCACCCAGAACCCCTATTTTGACGTCATCCCGGCGCTCGTTTCGCGCTCGCGCATCTTTACCCTCAAGCCGCTTGATGAAGCTGCTCTGGGTGTGATCCTTGAACGGGCACTTAAGGATGAAGAACGCGGTTACGGAAAGCGCAAGATTGAACTGGCCGGTGATGCCCGCCAGCATCTGATCGCCATGTCCAACGGAGATGCCCGTTCGCTGCTGAACGCGCTGGAACTGGCTGTGGAATCCACCCGACCGGATGAGGATGGTACAGTGCGAATTGATGTGCAGGCCGCGCAGGATTCCATGCAGCACCGCGCAGTACATTACGACAAGGATATGGACGAACATTACGACACCATTTCCGCGTTTATCAAATCGGTGCGTGGCTCTGACCCTGACGCGGCGCTTTACTGGCTGGCCAAGATGCTCAAGGCGGGCGAAGAGCCGCGCTTTATCCTGCGCCGGCTGCTCATCCTGGCAGGAGAGGATATCGGTCTGGCGGACCCGCAGGCGCTGCAGGTAGCTTCCGCCGCGGCATACGCGTTTGAATACGTGGGCTTGCCTGAAGGTATCTACCCCATTGTGGAAGCGACCCTGTACTGCGCCACCGCGCCCAAGTCCAATTCTGCTACAGGTTATTTTAAAGCCGCCAAACTGATCGAGGAACAGGGCGCCAAGCCGGTGCCGATCCACCTAATGGACGCCAACCGGGACGCGAAGGGGTTTGGGCATGGGCAGGGATACAAATATCCACACGGTTTTCCCGAGCATTGGGTTAAGCAGCAGTACCTGCCGGATGAGGTGAAAGGGGAGCGATTTTATGAACCATCCGATGAAGGGCGGGAAAAAGAGGTTAAAAAGCGGTTGGAGGGATTAAAATAATCCGGTAAATGTTGGCTTGAAAATCTAACCTGTTCTGGTTTTTTGGGTTAATTAATTCAGGATTCTTTTCAGCGAGGCGATAGTGGACTCATTCTTCAGCTACAATTACACCGGCAAACCCTTTGCTCTTTTTGGCGCGGCGCATATCGGCGCGCTGCTGGCCATCTTTCTCCTGAATATTTACCTCCTGCGCTACCGAAACAAGGATGAGTCTGTCCGGCGCAAAGTACGCCTGACCATGGCGATCATCCTGTGGGTGAATGAAGCCTCCATGCATTTGTGGAATATTGTGTATGGCACCTGGAGCATCCAGGAGCATCTGCCGCTGCATGCCTGCTCCGTGCTGATCTGGCTGGCGGGATTGATGCTGATTAAGAAGAATTTCCGCATCTTTGAATTTGCCTATCTGATGGGTATTGGCGGCGCTCTGCAGGCGCTTCTGACACCGGGTCTCGGCATTTATGGTTTTCCTCATTTCCACTTCTTCCAGACCTACATCTCGCATGGCTTGCTGGTCACATCGGCAATTTATATGACCACGGTGGAAGGGATACGCCCGACATGGAAATCAGTGTTGCGCGTGGCATTCATTTCCAACCTTTACCTGATTGTGATATTCGGAATAAACCAACTCATCGGGTCTAACTACATGTTTGTCGCCCACAAACCTGTCGGTCCGACGGTTCTGGACGCGCTACCGGTCTGGCCTTGGTACATCCTTTATATGGAAGCATTGGGCATGGCGATGTTTCTACTGCTCTACCTGCCCTTTGCCATTAAGGATTGGCTGGCAAAAAAGCAGGCAATCGCTGCCTGATCACTCTTTCAGATAACCTTCTATAGCGTCAATAACATTATTGACAGCATGGGCGCGGTGGCTGATGTGGTTTTTATCTGTCAGCTCCAGTTCGCCCATGGTTTTCCCGAGTTCTTTAAAATAGAAGAGGCTGTCATACCCGAACCCTTGCGCCCCCCGTTCCTCCGGGATGATCTCACCCTCGCAGGCGCCCTGCGTAACATGTATACGGCCGTCCGGCAGCGCCAGTGCCACTGAACATACGAAGCGGGCTGGCCATGGCCGGGGATATTTTTCCAGGTTCTTTAGCAGCAGCTTTCTGCGGTTGGTGTCTGTGGCGCCTGGTTCGGGAGCGTAGCGCTTGGAGTGCAGTCCGGGAGCTCCGCCCAGCATGTCCACTTCCAGGCCGGTATCATCCGCCAGAGAGGCGAGGCGGCTGGCTTTCATAAAAGCCGCAGCTTTCAGGCGCGCGTTTTCATCGTAGGTTCCGCCGGTTTCATCCACATCCAGATCAATTCCCAAATCTTCCGGCGTGACCAGCTGAACCGGCAAGTCTTTTAAAAGGTCCGAGATCTCGAACAATTTTCCCGGATTGTTGGTTGCGATCAGTAATTTCTTCATCGAAGATTGTTAATTATTATGAATTTTATTAAAAAAACTTGACTTGGGTTACCCCGCGTGCTATAATCTGTCAAATCCCATTTATTTTACTGGAATTATCGTGAATCCTAGCAGCCGACTTTTCCGAATTAACATTGGCTTCCTCATAAATCAACCTGTCGGCACCCTTCGTGAAATCCCGCTTGAATTGGAAAATTATACGCTTGAACAAGAATTTCCCGTTGAAGATCTGCATGGGATGATCTCATTAGCCCGGACGCAAAACGGAATTCGCTCTTTGGTTGATATTTACTACAAAACCGATGCCGAATGCGGCCGCTGCCTTGAATCCTTTAAACAGGAACTGCATACCGAATTTGAAGAGATTTTCACGTTTGAAAACCGGCCTCTTTCAGAGGAGGAGCAGGTTATCCCGGAAGATGGCAATATTGATTTTGAACCGCTCATCCGCGAATATCTGATGCTGGAAATGCCTTATAACCCGATCTGCCAGCCGGATTGCAACGGCCTTTGCAGCGTCTGCGGCCAGAACCTGAACGAAAAGGATTGCGGCCACCCGCATCTCGACCGTAGTGGTGAACAAGCGCTTCCAGACCTAAAATCGGAAGTGCTATCAGGAAATTAGGGAGGAACACTTGAACGCAGCCAATCCGGAAAATAACATGAACGACCCGCTCCTGGACATGCTGCTTGAAAAGGCTGACCTGCAAGGCCACCTGACGATGGGCGACCTGGAAGAAGTCATTCCGTCAAGCGGTACAGGGACTGAAGCGCTGGATGAACTGGTGGGGATCCTGACAGAACAGGGTGTGGATGTAATCTACCCAGATGATGAGGAAAGCGATGGACCGTCCGAGGATTTATCGGATTCCGAAACCGATATGGATCCCTCGGCCAGTTATGCGCGCGTCCCTTCAGATGACACCATCAGCCTTTACCTGCGGGAAATGTCAAAAGTCCCCCTGCTTAATATGGAAGAAGAGGTCTCGCTTGCCAAACGGTATGAAGCCGGCAAGGCTGCCCGGGACCAGCTGATCAAACAGGGCAATGCCTGCCTTTTTGAGGAAAGGCTTCAGCTGGAAGATGTTGAAGAAGATGGGCTGCTGGCGAGGGAGCACCTGATCAAAGCCAATACCCGCCTGGTGGTCAGTGTGGCCAAGCGCTATACCAGCCGGGGTGTGCCCTTCCTTGATCTGATCCAGGAAGGCAATTTGGGATTAATGAAAGCGGTTGAAAAGTATGACTACCGCCGCGGGTTCAGGTTTTCCACTTACGCCACGTGGTGGATCAGGCAGACCATAACACGCTCAATCGCAGACCAGGGGAGAACCATCCGGGTACCGGTGCATATGGTGGACCGCATCCGCGTGATGTACAAGTCCATCCATTTTCTGGAACAAAAACTCGGGCGCGAGCCTACCATTGATGAGCTGGCCGAATTGATGGAAACTCCCAAACAAAAGGTGGAGTGGATGATCAGGGTGTCGTGGCTGCCGCTATCATTGGAGACTCCTATCAATGAAGACGAGGATGAGTCTGAATTAGGTGATTTTGTGGAAGATAAAGACACGCCTACGCCCAGCCAGAGCGTATATACCAAACTGTTGAGTGAAAAGATTAATGAGATCCTTGAATCGCTGCCTTTCCGCGAAGCACGCATCTTACGTCTGCGATTCGGACTGGAGAACGGACGCTTTTATACCCTGGAAGAGGTGGGCAGGAAGTTTGGCCTGACGCGCGAGCGCATCCGCCAGATTGAAACCAAGGCGCTCCGCAGGCTGCGCCACCCGCGCCGTTCAGGGCACTTGAAAGAATATTTATAAAATTTATTAACCGGGTTTGTTGATTTTGGCGAGGAACGCAGAAACGATAGTTCTGAGTTCCTCGTTTTTTTCATAAATCACCATATGCCCTGCTCCTTCAATAAACACAAGCGACGGTCTTTGAAGGCAATATCCTAATCGGCGCAGGCTGGCAGGCGATGTGATCAGATCGTCTGAACCGCCGATGACCAAGGATGGAAATTTTAATAAAGCAGGTTGATGATCAAGGCGAAATTCGGTGGCTATTGAAAGATCCGCAAGCAGCGCATCAGATCCTGCCATTGTCATGGGCGCAAGGATGGCTCTGCGCTCCGCCTGGGGAAATGCGGGATGAAACGCGGCCTTGCTAAAAACTTCGACGGCTATACGTATATCAGCTGGTTTGCTTAATGCGCTTAATAATTCCTGCGGAATAACAACCTGATCGCCACAGCTGATGGCCACAAGCCCAATAATCTGATCCGGATAGGAGCTGGCGTAGCTGAGAGCGAGAGCCCCGCCCAATGAATACCCAACCAGTATAACGTGGTAAAAACCCATATCACTGATGAACTGGTGCAGCCTGCCCACCAGGCTGCTTATACTACGGCAGGCAGGCTGGTTAGAATGGCCATGCCCGGGCAGGTCCAGCGCAACTACACGCTGCCCGGGTAAGCGGCGCAGACTGGATGGCCAGCCCATGAGCGAACCACCCATACCATGCAGCAGGATGACAGGAAAGACAAAGCCCTCTGAACCCACGTTGTAACTGTGATAAAAAAGGTCAGCGCAAAAAGGCATTGTTTAATTTTTCTAAATAGTTGAATCCTGGAGTCTTACCTGATCTCTTTGGTCATATAAAGCGCAGAACGAATAAAACCGCGTTTTTCATAGTACAGCCGTGTGCCAATAGCAGCGATAACGGCCAGACTTTTAAAACCTGCCCGTTTTACCATTTCTTCAGCCTTTTCAAGGAGTGAAGTACCCAAACCGATATGCTGGGCGGCGCCGGTTAAATCTGTTCCAACTTCAAGCGATTGGCCATAGATATGAACCTCACGGATCAAAGCAGCGCCATTAAGCTCCGGTATGAGTGAGTATAGATGATCTCTTGAGTCTATTCTGTTCTGCATCGGGGCAGCGGCGGGCAGGGAAAGGCGTAGATATCCAGCCAGACGGTCATCAGGGGTGGAATAGCTGATGAAGTGTTCATCGGCATCCGCAGGATGATAAACAAAATCTTTTAATTGCAGCGACCCGGTATCAACTGCCTGGCCTCTGATCTCACGGCAGCGCACGCAGCGGCAGCGCTTGCCCCGTCTGGCAAGTTCCGCGTGCACATCCTGCCTCAGGCTGGAGCGCCTGCTGCCCTCAACGATATAGTCTGAAGGGATATCGCGCACCACGCGATTGACCCTGCAATATTCCGGGATGGTTGGTTTGATATCCGCGATAAGCTGTACCAGGTCGCTGGTTGAATAAGGGTGATAATCACCCTTCTTCCAGAAATTATAGAGAGGCGCTTCCCTGACCAGCTGTGTGGGGTAAATTTTTAGTTCATCCGGGCAAAACCCACCGGACCACATGCGCGCAAAATCCTGCCGGTCGGAATCCGGCGTGGAACCCAGCAGGTTGGGCATCCAGTGCAGCACAATCTTAAAACCCGCCGCCCTGAGTAAAGCCGTCGCTTTTAATGTATCCTCCACCGAATGGCCGCGGCAGTTACGGACAAGAATTTTGTCATCAAAGCTCTGCGCCCCCATTTGCACCTTGGTCACACCCAGGCGGCGCATCTCGGCCAGTTCAGCCGGCGCCACCATATCCGGCCGGGTTTCAACCACCAGTCCGACATTGCGGCAGTGAGCGTTTTCATTGAACGCCTGCGCTTCTTCCAACGTAACAGAATCAACGCCATTCATGGCATCGAAACAGCGTTTGATAAACCAGGAACGATAATCCGCAGGGTAAGCGGACCAGGAACCGCCCAGAATGAGAAGTTCAATTTTATCGATCGGATGTCCGGTGGCCTGATATGACTCAAGCCGTGAACTCACCTGAAGGTAAGGATCAAAATGGTTCTGCCAGGCACGCGCTGCCCCGGGTTCTTCCTTTAGGTAAGACTTGGGCAAATCCTTGTCATCCGGGCAGAAAAGGCATTCTCCCGGGCAGGGGTGCGGTTCAGTCAGGACGGTTACGGTGGAAACGCCTGAAAGCGAGCGGATGGGTTTCATGCGGATGCGCGCCAGTAAGCCGGGGTCCTCTGCGAGAAGCCCATCGTGAACCTGTTGATGATAGACACTTACCAGAACATGTTTGGCAACATAGCCGCCGTGGGGCAGGGGATGGGAGCGGATTGTCTTCAGGGCGGGTTCACCCGTGCGAATTTTTGCCAGGACGATCCTCGCAGTTTCAAGCTGTTCATCGGAATGCTGGCGCGAATTTTGCCAGCGTTTCATTCGGTTTTCCATATCCAAAAATTTCCGCGGGGTTTGCTCAAACGCTATAATCAACAAAGATGAAACCGGCGACGATTGCCAAACTGCACCGCATCAATCAGGAATTCTATCAGACCTTCTCGCATTCCTTTGCTTCCACACGCAGGCGCATTCAACCCGGAACCAGAAAGATCCTGCAAGAAATTCCGGGAGAGGGAAACTGGCTGGATATCGGCTGCGGAGGCGGGGCACTGGCTGCGGAATGGATGCGGCAGGGAAGGCGCGGACTGTATTACGGGATTGACTTCAGCCCGAATCTCATCGCTGAAGCCAAAAATGAAATTCTGGAGGTTCAGAAACCGGAAGCCCTTGATGTAAACTTTTCGACCACAGACTTCATCAGCGCTGGTTGGCATATCCCGTTTGAAAATATTAATTGGGACGGTACTCTGTGTTTCGCTGTGCTGCACCATATTCCCGGCGAAGAACACAGGCAGAAGATTTGCGTTTCTATTGCCGGATTGTTGGGTAGAAACAAGAAGGTTTACTTATCCGTATGGCAGGTCAGGAACAGCCCTAGGCTGATGCAGCGCATCCTACCCTGGGATCTTGTGGGTATCAATGAAAGTAAACTGGACGCAGGGGATGTGCTCATGGATTGGCGCGCGGAAAACAAAACCAACCAGCTGACTGGCGGATTAAGATATGTGCATGTTTTCAGTGAAAACGAATTATCTTCTTTGGCTGAACTTTCCGGTTTCGAGGTTGTGAATTGTTTTTATTCGGATGGAAAAGAAGGAAACCTTGGGCTTTATCAGACCTGGATGACATGTATTTAATAAAAATAATACAAAAAACTGAAACAATTGTGAAATAATATACATACAAATAAGGAGAACGAAATGGCAAACGAACAAATCGATTTATTTTCACTTTTTAAGCAAGTTTCAAAATCAGTAAAACAAAACAAAACATCATTAAACCAGGCTGACCCCTATAATCACGACCATGGGGATAATATGGTTGAAATTTTCGATGTAATTACCCGGGCAATGAAGGAGAAGAAAACTGCCGATCCGGCGGATCAACTAGAATATGCGGCACAACTCCTGCGCAGCAAAACAGGGAGTGGCTCAGGCCAGGTTTATGCCAGCGGCCTGGAATCGGCTGCCAAACAGGTACTGGGGAAAGACCTTAACATAGGCACCATCATGACCATTATTCAATCACTGATGGGCTCTACCCAACAGTCCAACCAACAGACTGCCCAGACGGCTGGTAGTGATATGATAGGTTCTCTGATGGGACAGCTTCTGGGCCGCGCCGGGAAAACTGGCGCCAGCAGCAGCGGTACCGGACAGGGACTTGACCTTACTGATCTGCTTGGCGCGGGGATGAATTATATGTCCGCCAAACAGAGCGGGAAATCTGACATTGAAGCGATAACCGGCGCATTAATGTCAGGTAGCACCATGGCCCAAACCCCCTATCGTGCGCAATCTGGCGAAGTTGTTACCTCGGCGTTGCTGAAAGCGCTCACCTCTATGATGAAAAAGTAAGAATTAATAAACAGCCATCAACCACCCGCCAAACGGCGGGTGGTTGCTTTAAGGCGTTTATAATTGGCGGAATTGTATTTCTATAAAAAGGACTGCTAACCACCATGAATCTGATCCTTGTCCCAATTGCTTTCCTGATATTCCTGTCCGCGTGGATGCTTTTCCGCACACTAAAGCTGCAGCGCGTGGCGGACGAGGTTGAACCCGCTCCAAAAGCTCCGATTGACAGCAATCAGGTTTCCCGGCATCTGTCTCAGGTGATTCAGATCAAGACTATTTCCAAAATGGATATGAGTGAAGAAGATCGCAAACCTTTTCTTGAGTTGCATGCCTGGATATCCAGAACATTTCCACTGATTAATGAAAAACTTTCCAGGACAATAATCAATGAATACAGCCTGCTGTACACCTGGGCCGGGTCAGACAGCCATCTGAAACCGGCGCTGCTCAACGCGCATATGGATGTTGTGCCAGTGGATGAAGCTACCCGCAAGGAATGGAAGGCGGAACCTTTTGGCGGAGATATCCGTGAAGGATACATCTGGGGCCGCGGTACACTGGATATGAAAGGGGTAATGGTCAGCCTGCTTGAATCGGTTGAGGCGCTTCTTAAAGAAGGTTACCAACCGCAGCGCACCATTTATCTGGCTTTTGGGCATGATGAAGAGAACATGGGCTTTAAAGGGTCATTAAAAATAGTGGAACACCTCAAAGCCAGGGGTGTGCAGCTGGCCGCGGCGCTGGATGAGGGTGGAATTATGTCGCTTGCGCCACTGACAGGCACCACTGCTCCCATCGCTTTCATTGGTAATGCGGAAAAAGGCTTTTTGACCATGAAACTGTCAGCTGAAGGCAAGCCCGGGCACTCATCCCTGCCTCCGCGTCAGACTGCCATAAGTATCATCTCCAGAGCCATCGCGCTCATGGATGACAGCCCCATGAAGTCCCGCCTGAAGTATTGCCTCTCAACGTTGAAAAGCATCGGTTACATGCTGCCGTTCGGACTACAATTTGTTCTGGCAAACGATTGGCTTTTAAAGGGACTGATGACCAGAAAACTCGCGCGACAACCTGAAACTGCCGCACTGCTCCATACAACCCATGCAGCGACCGTGATAGAGGGTGGCATTAAAGATAATGTCCTGCCGTCCTACACAGCTGCCAAAGTTAATCTGCGCCTAATGCAGGGGGATACGATAGAAGATGCATTCGCGCATTTCCGCAAAGTAGTTAACGATCCGCGCGTGAAAATGGAAGTGGATCCCCAGACCGGCGGGTGGGAGGCTTCAGCCATATCATCCACCGAAACTCCTGCTTACCGGACGTTGGAACTGGTTATAAGGCAGACTTTTAATAATGTGCCCACCGCCCCGTTTACATTCCTTGCCGCAACCGACTCGCGCCATTACCAGCCAATCTGCGCGAACATCTTTAAGTTTTCGCCATACTTCATCACGCCTGAAGAACAAAAAGGCGTGCACGGGATCAACGAGCGTATCAGCCAGGAAACGCTGGCAGGGATGGCCGCTTTTTATTACCGGCTGATGAGAGTCTGGGGAGACGCAGGATTCTAAAGGTCAGGCTTTCTTAAGCTCGACCCGCGTTACAAATCCATCAGCCGCGCCGAAGCGGTATTTGTAATCCTCATCGCCGCGCATGAAATCAAAGGACTTTTTCCTGGATTCAATGGCATTCTGGATAAGGTAGCCCAGCAGTACCCAGCCGGGTGAATACTGGCTGAAGCGGTAATCAAAGCCAGAGTTGTAGACCAGGATATGCCCGTTGTAATCGAAGCACAGGTACCCCGCGGCTTTAAAGCTTTCAATCGTCAGAAAAGAAAGCTGGAGATAACCCGCTTCGAATGCCCAATGGATAATGGCGCGCATCTGATTGCGCATCCGGGAAGTAAGGAATCTATTTTTATCCTCATCCAGGGTCATCAGGTCAATAAAGGCATTGATTTCAGCGTCCAGGGTTTCAGGATCATTAGCGAAATACCATTTCACTTCAGCGCTTTCATCCGCGCGGCGCAGTTTGCGGCGGATTTCATGGCGTTGTTTTTTGTCTATGCCGGCAAGATAGGAATCCCAATCACTGGCAAGAAGTATGGCAGGTGTGTGATAGGCATTTTCGACCTTAACAGACCAACCAAATTCCGGCGCGAATTTCTCCAGCAGGCTATTGGTTGGTGACTGACCTGGAATATTGACCAGAGTCAGGGAAGAGATGGCCCTATCCGAGTAGTTGCTTAAATACCCCAGAGAAGATTTGATGAAATCTTCCAGGTCATCAGAACTGGCAATTAAATCCAGGTAATCGGAGATCTCAATACTGCCCAATAAATACACTTTTTCCTGCCCATTTTCCTGGATGCTAAAAAGGGGCGCAATACCCTTTAAATCACCACTGTCCCAGCCTGAAAGGATACATAATTGGGCATCCTGCGGCCATTCGCCGCCGCCCCTGTACTGCCACCAATGGCTAAGGTATCCATATTTTAAGAACGGAACATCGGTCACGCTCTGAGACAGCAGCGCATCCCATTGGGATTGTTCAATTTCAGAAAAATCACGATGAAATTTTATTTCCATAATAATCAAGTCAGGATTATACACGCCGCAAATTTAGTGTCTATTTTAATTGTCTTAGAATTAAAGGTTGATAAGGAGAAATATTAATGGTGGCAAAATACGCAGTAATTCCTGAAAAAGAAAAATGCGAGATTCGGTTGGAAGAGCTTACCCCGGAATCATTGGCGCCTAATGAATTGCTGGTACGTGCAGATTACAGCATGATCAGTGCAGGTACTGAACTGGCAGGGTTTTGCGCGCTTTCACCCGGCGTATATCAAAAAGGAGCCTGGAATGCCTATCCCTGGAGGCCAGGTTATGGATTATCTGGAAAAATTATCGCTGCGGGTAGCCAGGCAACCAGGTTCAAAGAAAGCGACAGGGTATTCTGTTTTGGAAAGCATGCTTCGCTTCAGATTTTCCAACTGGATCGCTCTGGTACTGCGCCGACGTTATCCGCATTTAAAGAAGATCAACGGCTCGACAGCCGTACCATCACTGCATCACGCATGGGATTGGTTTCCCTGACCGCGCTTCAAATTTCGGGTGTTCGGCCGGGCGATACAGTGTCCATCTTCGGATTGGGAATGGTAGGCAACCTGGCTGCCCAGCTCTATCAGGTTATGGGCGCCCGGGTGATCGGTTTTGATACTATTCCGATGCGCTGTGAGATAGCCGGGAACGTTGGAATTCAGGAAACTGTTTGCGTTGCTCCTCAAGAGCAACTGAAGGTATTGCTTGAGATGACGTATGGCAAAGGCGCGGATATCACGGTGGACGCAGTGGGGAGCAGCGCGGTGATCAGCACGTGTGTGAAATGTACAGCAACTTATGGCAAGATTGTCCTTCTGGGAACTCCAAGGGTGGCAGTGGAGGGTAATCTGACCGAGGTTCTCAGGCCTGTCCATATGAAATGCTTGCAGATGCTGGGTGCGTTTGAGTGGCGTCTGCAGCCCTATCCGGGAATCGGAATTAACAACAGTATTCAGTCTAATCTCCAAATGCTGTGGAAGTTGATCTATGAGGGTAAACTGAAGGTTATTGAACTTATCAGCCATGTGATCAAACCCGAAGAAATGCAAAGCGCATATTTTGGTTTATTAAATGATAAGGATCACTACCTGGGGGTGCTGGTGGACTGGCGCGATTGAGCAGCCAAATACCTTTGTGCCCTATGTTAGAATCCAGGCACGATGAACTCTATCAAGTTTTGGCTGGCTTCCAATTCTCCCCGCAGGCGTGAAATTCTGACCTGGGCAAGGTGGCAGCTTAAAAAAGTCCCTTCAAATGTGGATGAATCCATGCTCGAAATGGAGACTCCCGAACGATATGTCAGAAGAATCGCAGAATTGAAATCCGGGGTAGAACTGAAAGAGGCATCGGCTTATGATTTCGTCATCTCGGCGGATACCATTGTGGCGCTGGATGGGAAAGTATTGGGCAAACCCAAAGACTCACAGCATGCCTTTGAGATGCTGGTTTCAATGCGCGCACGCAGCCATTGGGTGATGACAGCCATAGCGGTAAGGCAGGCAAACTCAAGGATTGCCCAGTTTGACCTTTGTAAATCTCCAGTCAAAATGCGAGACTATTCTGATGAAGAAATCCGAAGGTATGTTGAAAGCGGCAACCCCCTGGACAAGGCAGGCGCTTATGCGATCCAGAACCGGGATTTTCACCCGGCAGATAATTTTAGGGGCTGCTTCGCGAGTGTGATGGGAATGCCGCTATGCCATCTCGAAAGACAACTACGCCTTAACCCGAATTATGATTGGACAGACTGGCCTGCGATTTGCCAAAAGAAATTAGAATATAAATGTCCCATCACAAACCGGGTCATGGCTGGCGAAGATGTTGGTTAAGAAAGTTTTGGAGAATCATTAAATGAAATTTAGAAAATTTTTATTTTGGCTGGTGATCCTTTCAATCGCTGCGGCTGCTTGTGGAGGCAATCTGCCTTTATCGCAAGAGCTGCCCACGCCGCAAATTAAAGTATCTTCTGCGCCGAAAGTGGACGATGCCGCGCGCGCTTTCCTGGGCGCCTGGGAAAGCGAGAATTATGACGCAATGTATCAGCTGCTTTCCAATGCTTCTCGGCAAGCCATTTCAGTTGAAGATTTTTCGACTTTCTATGAAGATACCGCAGTGAATATGAACCTGCAATCGCTGAAGACAGAATTCATTTCAAGCGCCACCAATCCTGCCTCTGCTTCTGCGAAATTTAAAGCGACATTTACAACCGGTATTTTTGGACTCTTTGAACGAGAAATTGAAATGCCCCTGATCCTTGAAAATGGCGCATGGAAAGTCAATTGGGATCACGGGTTGATCATGCCGGAACTGGCAGGCGGGAACCGTTTGCAGGTGGAATCAACCGGCGCGCTCCGCGGCGCAATTTATGACCACAACGGAGAGCCAATCGCTGACCAGACTACCGCCTATGCCCTGGCTATTATTCCCAATCAGATTGAAGATGGGAAAGAAGGCATTTTGCTGAACCAGCTCTCCAAACTGACCGGGCGCACAACCGAATCCATTCAAAAATCATATGAAGATATTCGCCTCACCAACTGGTATGTACCGGTGGGCGAGGCTTCTGAAGCGGAGGTGCAGGCGAACTGGAACATATTATCCACTTTGGGCGGCTTGCAGTTAAGTGAATTCACCTCCCGTTACTATTACAACGGCGGCATCGCCCCGCAGGCAGTGGGATACGTGCAGCCCATCCCGCTTGAACAGATCGATGAATTCAGAAAGTTGGGCTACTTTGGCAATGAAGACGTTGGCCAGGCAGGA
>Ga0315277_10004917_pt1 | contig 17734 bp, 10 predicted proteins | sample YL17G05_15_MG_FD_203695 | JGI IMG/M metagenome (GOLD analysis project Ga0315277, IMG submission 203695) | Sediment microbial communities from Yellowstone Lake, YNP, Wyoming, USA - YL17G05_15 | ecosystem: Environmental > Aquatic > Freshwater > Lake > Sediment | place: USA: Wyoming | collected...
CCAGGTGCGACGCCGCTTTACGGGGGCCTCACGATTCAGAATACGGGCTGCGGCCTCATCAAGTACTGCACCTTTGAGAACGCCAATTGTGGTCTCGATGTGTACAGGACCATTCCCGCGATCGAGGGTTGCCGCTTCTTCGGCTGTTGGTATGGTGTCGCCCTGGCAATCCCGACGACGAGCACGGAAGTGACCATACGGAATTGCCTCTTGCGCAACATTTGGACGATGGGCGTCTATACCAATCACGTCTATCCGCTTCGGATCGTCAACAGCATGTTCTATCGGTGTTACTACGGAGTGTGGTTCGGCGGCTTCGGCGCGGACTATCATTCGATCCACAACTGCATTCTGGCCGAGAACGTCTATGGTCTGCTGAAATACGGGCAAACCTCGATGGGCGAGCGCGAAAGCCACAATTGCTTTTTCAACAATAGCAGCAACGCAAACTTCCAGTTGAACACGGCCCCACCGGATGTTTTTGCGAATCCCCAATTCGACAACATCACCGCGCCCGATCTCTACGCCCGCTTCTATCTCGACCAGGACTACAGTCCATGCGTGGACAAGGGCAGTGGTCTGCCCTTCATGAGCACCGCCCTTGACGGCTGGCTGGACGTTAGCCAAGTGGACATCGGCTACCACTACGAGCGGAACCTCCTTTATGTGGGTGCCGTTTCGCCGCGCGGTAGAACAAGCGACATTCGTCGTGGAAACTATGATCCCGGCGACCCAAATGACCACCACTACTACTACCCAAGGGCTTGTCAGCTCCAAGACGGGACGGTCCTATGTGCGTTTGGGGACTCCTGGGATGGTATCCGTGTATCGAAAAGTACGGATCATGGGATGACGTGGGGGGACCATTCCACACTACTTCCAGAGTTTCCTGACTTCCAGTATTTTGCAGGGTGGCATTTGACTCAACTCTGTCATCAACAGGAGCGAAATCCCGGTGAGCAGGGGACTCTCTTACTGGTGACCGTTTACAGAGACGTGAACACCAACGAGGATGACCTGAAGATCTACAAGTGGGACGCACAGAGCGGCCAATGGAGTTATCGCGGCACCGTGCTTGTCGAGGCCGATCTCGGTTGGATACTATGGGAGCCATTCCTGCTTGAGAAGAAAAATGGCGAGCTCATTTGCTTTTTTACAAGGTGTACAGGGTATCCCTCAAATCCAGACGATGTGGGTCCGGGTTACATCGCCGCTATGATATCAACGGACGCGGGCGAAAACTGGACGGGGCGACAAAGCGATCCAGACAAGCCGATTATAGTGGCATTGACATTGTGGGACAGCCAGGCTCCATACGAGCCAGAATCTGATCATAAGCATCACGGAATGCCGTGGGCAGTGGAGCTGCCGAGTGGCGATATTCTGGCGGTATTTGAGAGGCAAGAGAACTGGGGATCCACTATTGACCTTGGTATTCGGTCAAATCTATCGGCAACCGAAGGGAGAAGCTGGCCGACCCCTGGCGATTATCCTTCTGGCGAATATCCCGTGGTTTATCAGCCACCGGCTGACAAGAACGCCGGGTGTCCCAACATCGTTCAGATGACAGATAGAAGGCTTGTATGCAGCTTCCACACGGACGAGGACTATGGAGGTGGTGTGCATTTCAGTGCTTTCTCAGAGGTCAAAGCCGTCACAAGCAGCGATTGGGGCAAAAACTGGTCGTTGCCATTCTTGGTAATCTCTCAGAAAAGTGAAGACCGCTATTGTTCATGGCAGGGTCTCATTCGGCTGCACAATGATAGTTTGTTGTGCACATTTGCCAACGGTCCTGACGGCGTCGACCAGAACAACCACATTAAAGATGAGTCCGTACTGAGCACGATCGTAGATTATCGTCCCGCGGTTTTCGCCGATGATTTCGACGACGGGGATGCAAAGGGCTGGTCGCTGGCTCCGCAGAGCTGGCGTGTTGACACGGGCGCCGACGGCGATAGATACTATGACTGCGACAGTGCGGGGATGGCGCTGGCGGGTCTGGCCAAATGGAAGGACTATGAGATGTCGGTTGACCTAGAGTACCTATCATCTGACGGGAAGGCCGGCATTGTCTTTCATGCCGCCGACAACGGCCAGAACTTCTACTACTTCGGCGTGGACAAAACCGCCGCGACCTGCCAGGTGTGGGAGTATTATCAGGGCCAGCCTTTGGGTCACTTTCCGGAGGACCCCTATCCGATCACGATCACAGAACCGATGGTGTTGCGGATGATGCGCTCCGAAGATGGCTCGTTCCTGTTCTACGCCGGCGGTGCGCTGCTGCTGGGCTTCAACGACATGTCATATTCTGGCGGTTGTGTTGGCCTGATGGTCGAGACGGGCACGGCGAAGTTCGACAATGTGACCGTGCATGGAGCAAACGCCTTTCTGCTCAACGCCAATCCGGTCGTTGAAGCGCCGTTGATCGAGGACCCGTTCAACCACCTCACCCTCGACGGGACGCCGTTCATGTGGGGCTTGCTGGGTGAGGACCCGACCGCGCCGCGTGAGTCCGCGTGGAAAGTGGTGGACGGTGGCAGCGGCCATGGAAAGGTCCTCCAGGGGACGACGTCAACGATGGGAACCGAGGCGTTTCGCGGCGACCACGGCTGGATCAACGATGAGGGCGAAACCAGCTACATGAACTACTTTGTCCAGGCCGACGTCAAACTGCTGTCCGCGACGGACAAGGCCGGCGTGTGTCTGAGAGTTCGCCCGTATTACATCTCCGTTCCTATTCCGACCCCTCCGTATTGGCGTGACGTATATGTTGGCGACCGTTTCTATGAACTCCATCTCGATGCAGCGCAGGGGAAACTCCAATTCGGGTACCGATGGTGGAACACCTACCCCGCCGGTCACTGGGATTGGGCGCCTCTTGGCACGGCGGACTTGCCGAATCCGACTGAATGGAAGACTATTGCCGTGAAGGCAATAGACAATACCTTTGAGTGCTACCTCGGCGGAGCACTGTGCTTCACCGTCACGGATTACAGCGACATGTACCGGGATGGCTTGGTGGGCCTGTGGGTGGAAAGCAACGCGGCCTTATTCGACAACGTGAAGGTTCTTGATCTCAGGCAGTAGCGGTGTGATGCCGCCCTGCAATGGGCAAGAGGCGGGTCAATGACTCAACGACGAATTTGCGGCCTTGTAGAATGGATTGCGGCGGCAAGTCTTTCCTGTGCGGTAGTACTACCGGTCGCGGCCCAGCCGCCTTGGAACGTTCGGCCCGTCGGGCGGATAGGCGGATGGTGCCGAATGGTCGAAGTCGCGGGGCGCTACGCCTATCTCGCCGAAGGCGGGAATCTTACAATTCTTGACGTCTCGAATCCTTCTTCGCCATTCCTGGTTGGACATTTTTCCTTTGGTGACTTCTATATCAACGATATTGAGCTCAAGGACGGCCTCGCTTACGCGGCCGGGGGTTGGTCATGGATGGGCAAGTACGGTCTTCAAGTTGTTGATGTTAGGAATCCCCGCTCACCCAGTGTTCTCGGCTTCTGTCCGACGCCGGCTCCGGCGACGGGCGTTTGTCTGAGCGATGGCCTAGCCTATCTCTCAATAGCATATGGTTTTGGCTATAACCCGGCAGGTGGTTTCCAGATCATTGACATCTCCGATCCTTCGTCGCCAACGCTTAAAGGCCCCTTCTTTGCGCTGCCTTTCATTGCCTGGGATGTGTATACAACAGGTGGCATCGCCTATGTGGCATGTGACAACGGTTTACACATTCTCGATGTCAGAAATCCTTTGGTGGCAAGGCACCTCGCTCTATATGATCAGTATTATTGTAATGCCGTTTTGGTCAGCGGTGGCTTAGCCTACACGGCAACAGACGGTGGCCTGGAAATCTTGGATATCACAAGTCCCACAGCGCCGACATTCCGCGGAGGCATGGGGTCCTTTCAGAGCTCTGGACTTTTCATGTCAAATGGCTTGGTCTTCCTGGCAGAATTCTCCCCCAGCGGTCTGCGGATCGTTGACGTGACGAATCCATCGTCAGCAACGCTTCGCGGATCGTTTGATACGCAAGGCTTCTCACACGACGTCGCCGTTTCGAGCGGGACGGCCTATCTCGCCGATGGGCCGGGCGGTCTATCCATTTTGGACGTTACCAATCCGTCCAGCCCGACCCTTCGCGCCACGTACGACACGCTGAGCGATGCTAGCGACGTTTGGGTCGAGGGCGGTGTGGCCTATGTCGCCAACGGGATCAGGGGGCTAAAGACCGTTGACGTAGCGAACCCTCAGTCGCCGACGATTCTCGGCACTCTGGACACTCTTGGCCCTACCCACAAGATATGTCTTTCCGCTGCTCGGGCCTATGTTTGTGGTAGTTCGGGACATACTGTGGGAACCCTCCGCTCCATCTTTCAGATCGTTGATGTCACAACCCCGTCGTTGCCGAGATCACTTGGTTCCTTCGAGATGCCAGGGCGTTACATGGAGGAATTGATTGTTTCCGGCGGTTTGGCCTATATTGCAGCTTACAATACGCTTGAGATTGTTGATATCTCTGATCCCTCATCGCCGACGCTACGAGGAACGTTCCATGCGCAAACATGTGCATCTGACGTTTTTGTTTCCGGCAATCTGGCCTATGTTGCCGACTACAGCAGGCTTCAGATCGTTGACGTCTCCGACCCGACCTCCCCGGTTCTTCGGTCTTTCTTCGGCGGTTCCGGATGGTGGAGGATCTACGACGTGTTCCTTTCCAATGGCGTTGCGTACATCACATGCAGGCGGGAAACCGGCGGCGTTTACGCCGACTTTGCCTGTATAGATGTGACGAACCCCGACAGCCCGAGGCTCCTGGGTACGTACGGCATCCCCCTCTTGGGCGATCACAAAGGACTGTATGTCTCCAATGGCTTTGCGTACCTCCCTATGTACGGTCTCCGAGTTCTTGACGTCAGGAATCCATCCTCGCCCACTCTTTGCGGTTTCTATCCTGCGAGAAGTACTTTTGTGTTTCCCCACGACGTTTTCGCATGTGACGACTTGATCTATCTCGCCGACACTGCCGGTTTGCAGATCTTCCAATTCACAGGCAGCCTGACCGACGCCAGCCACTGGCCGCTCTATCGGTGAGGAAAGGTATTCTGACGGCGTGGGATTCGATAATGTGACAGTTCAGGGGGAGAACGTTTTTCTGCTGGACCCCATAGTGGGGCTTGAAGCACCATTGATCGAGGACCCGTTCAACCACCTCAACCTCGACGGGACGCCATTCATGTGGGGCTTGCTGGGCGACTGGCAGATGGCACTCGCCGACGGTCATGGCAAGGTGCTCAAGGGAACGGCGGGATCAAGCATTGGTTTCACCGAGGCGTTTCGCGGCGACCCCGGCTGGATCAACAAGCCCGGCGAGAGCAGCTACATGAACTACTTCGTCCAAGCCGATGTCAAACTGCTGTCCGCCACCGCGGCAGCAGGACTGTGTCTGAGGGTCGCATACGATGAGGCTGGGCATGGCGACCGTTTCTATGAACTCCACCTCAATGGAGTACAGAGTGAGCTCCAACTCCGGCGTCGCGTGTGGGTCGAGGGCATGCCTGGCCACTGGGACTGGGAGCGGCTTGGCTCTTGGGGACTATCGAATCCGACCGGCTGGCATACGATAGCCGTGGAGGCAGTGAATTCCCCCACGCCGCCATACCTTACGTTCAAGTGTTACCTTGACGGAGTCCAGCACACGGTTACTCGTGACTGGGGCTACCCGGACGGCCTGGTGGGTCTTTGGGTAGAAAGCGGTGCAGCGTTATTCGACAACGTCAAGGTTCTTGACCTCAGACAGTAGCGATCCGATGATGCTCCCCAACGGGCGGGGAAGGGCCACCAATGGAGCGGAGACGAATGGGCGGTGTCATAAGAGGAATTGTCGCTATAAGCCTCTGGTGCACCGTGACGGGGCTCGTCGCGGCTCAGCCGCCGTGGAATGTTCGGGCGGCCGGGCACATCGGTGGATGGTGTCGCACGGTCGAAGTTGTGGGACACTATGCCTATATCGCGGAAGGGGGAAACTTGACGATCCTGGATGTCTCCAACCCTTCATCGCCGCTCCTGGTCGGGCATTTCTCGTTCGGTGAATTCCATGTTAATGACATTCAGCTCAAGAGTGGCATTGCTTACATGGCCGGTGGATCGTTCGTGGGCCGTCACGGCCTGCAAATCGTTGATCTCACGAATCCCGGCTCGCCCTGTATTCTTGGCTTCTGTCCGACGCCGGCTCCGGCGACGGCTGTTTGTCTGAACGATAACCTAATCTATCTTTCCATAGGATATGGTCTTGGTTATAGCCCAGCAGGTGGGATCCAGATCGTTGACGCCTCGGACCCTTCGTCGCCAACGCTCCGTGGCTCTTTCATGACGCTACCTTTCACTGCCTGGGATGTGTATACAACAGGTGGCATCGCCTATGTGGCATGTGACGATGGGTTGCACATTCTTGATGTCACAAATCCCTCCGAGACAAAGCACCTGACTCTATACAATCAACACTATTGTAATGCCGTCTTAGTCAGCGGCGGTTTGGCCTACACGGGAACAGATGATGGCCTGGAAATCGTGGATGTCACAAGCCCTACAGCGCCGATAGGGCGTGGAAATCTTTGGTGCGACCAAGCCTTTGATCTTTCCCTCTGCAACGGCTTTGTCTTCCTAGCAGAATTCTCCCCCAGCGGTCTGCGGATCATTGACGTGGCGAATCCCTCGTCACCGACGCTTCGGGGATCGTTTGACACGGAGAGCTTTTCGTGGGGCGTCGCCGTTTCCAGTGGGACGGCCTATCTCGCCGATGGGCCAGGCGGACTTCGCATTGTGGATGTTGCCAATCCGTCCAGCCCGACCCTTCGCTCAACTTACGAAACGCTGAGCGATGCCCGGGACGTCTATGTCGCAGGCGGTGTGGCCTATGTCGCCAATGGGGTGAGGGGGCTGAAGACCATTGACGTGTCTGACCCTTGGTGTCCAAGGATTCTTGGTTCTCTCTCAACGCCGGGCGACGCGGAAAAGATAGATGTCTCTGGTGGACAGGCGTACATTTGCAGCAACGACGTATACCGCGGGATTCTCTACATCATTGATGTCACGAATCGAACATCGCCGAGATTGGTCGGTTCTTACATTACACCGACTGGTGCCCGAGATGTTGCTGCTTCGGGCAGTTTGGCCTGTTTTGTCAGCGACGGACTTCACATCGTTGACGTTACGAATCCCTCGTCGCCGACGCTTCGTGGGTCGCTCGATCTGCCAGGCTGGCCGTGGGACATTTTTGTTTCCGGCAATCTGGCCTATATTGACGCTCTCAGCAGCCTTCAGATCGTTGACGTCGGAAATCCCACATCGCCGGTCCTGCGATCCTCGTTTCCCGCTTCCGGGAGTATCTACTACATGTGCGTTTCGGATGGCATTGCTTACGTTAGCGGCAGATGGGCGAATGCTGACTTTGAATGCATAGACGTGAGGAACCCCGACGCGCCGAGGCTTCTGGGCAAATACGATATCCCCGGCCAGACCGATGGCGGAGGGCTGTATGTTTCCAACGGCCTGGCCTACACCGTTCTGATGGGGCTCCGAGTTCTTGACGTCAGGAATCCGTCGTCGCCCACCCTTCGGGGCTACTATCCTTCCGGCGGGTTCGTGGGCCTTCCTCGCAACGTTTTCGCAGATGGCGACCTGGCCTATCTCACCGATCCTCACGGTTTGCGGATCTTCCAATTCACCGGCAGCCTGACCGACGCCAGCCGCTGGCCGCTTTACCGCTAGGGCGTCGCGCCGTCAAACCGTTGCGGGCAGGATGCCCCCGACACTGCCGGCAAGATGCGGGCACTGCGACTTCAGGTTGATTGCTACCAGGCGCAGCGGCCGGCGGTCGTCAATCAATGGCCGGGTTGCCGGACGCACCGGGCCCACCCTTGGCATCTTTGGGCGGCGGGGCGGCCACCTGGTCGCTCATGAGCAGTCTGCCGGTGGTTTTGTCCCACACGCGCGAGCGGCGGGTCAGGCGATGGTCGCCGTGGCATTCGGTGCAATACTTCCTCTCAAACGTTCCGGCAAGAATGGGTTTGTGAATATCGCTGAGTTCCGGGTGACACTGCATGCAGAAGGGATTGATCTTCTCGGTGGGATACATGGTGTCGGGCGCGGTGATGTTGTTTTCGTCGCCACAATGGGCGTCCGATGCGCCGTGGCACTTTTCGCAGCCGACGCCCACCAGGGCATGTTTGGCCGCGAGTATCTCTTCGGTGTAGTTCAGATGGCAAACGTGACAACGGCTGTTGTCCACCGCCGGCTCAATGGGCACGGACGCTTTCGGTTTTGGCTTAGCGCTCGCCGGATTGTTGGCGGGATTCTCGCGGTTGCAGGCCATTCCGACGCCGACGCTCAGCGCCCATAGACAGAGACGGACGATGGATCTCACACGGTTTCCTTTCATTCCGAAGACATGAGTGATTCACACATGCGGCGCGAACATACCGAGCGATTGGATACGTCTCCCAAAAAAGGTCCATCCGGTTCCATAGTGGGTAGCACGATCGGCAGAGGGGTCAGGTGGTGGCGGCCGTTTGTTTGTACGGTTCCTCTTGCTTGTGCGCCCGTTCTCCGAAGAGACGTGTGCCCGTTGGAACCCTGGGGACTGCGGGAGCTAGTATTTGTTTGGCCCTTGTGTGGACTGCGGCACGCTCTGCTGCCGCTTTCCGAGAGACAAACTCCTTTGCATCCTTGCCGAAACCCACTGGAAGCGCGCGGCCGGAAAAACAAAGCGGCAGCAGAGCGTGCCGCAGTCCACATAAAGATTACACCATTTTGATTCAGTTTACTCACCATCCGACCGGAGGAGATAAAAAAAATGCAAACACTCCCCTTTTGCTGGATGGGAAACAGCGAAAGCAGCCCATGCCGGCTCAGGCGTTCAATTGTTCTGCCGGTATTCTGCCGGAGGCCTCTCAGACATACTCCCAGTTTCGCAGCCACCCATAGCCCGCTGGCAGATTCGCCCACATCCGTTGGGTGGCCAATTCCAGCTCGGCCTTCTCTTTTTCGTCGAGCTCGCGGCGTTCCTTGACGGCCTTCGCCATGTTGTCCACCTGGTGAATATTGATCAATCCGGGGATGGGCGCCGTAATCGCGGGGTTGCAGAGAATGTAGCGAATCGCCATGCGCGAAAGGCGATCGTCCTCTTCCGCGTTGGCCCCGTTGGGGTCGCTGTCGGGGCTCTTGAAAAGCGAGTTGCCTCCGAACGGCTTGATGCCGAAGATACCGACGTCGCATTTCTTGACGGCCTCGAACACGCTGTGTTGCGGCAGAACCTTGGAGCCGGCGGTATAGGGCGTGCAAATGACTTGCAGCTGATCGGGGTATTTCTCGACGGCCGTCGCGATCCAATTGCGGTCATGCGTCGAGACGCCGGTGAAACGCGCCTTGCCCTGTTTCTTGGCTCGGTCGAGGCATTCCATGGCGACTTCGACTTGCTTCTCGGTGTTGCCCTTGCCGGTTTGCTCTTGCGTGGTGATGCGCCACACGTCCACATAGTCGAGGCCGCATTTTTTCAAGCCCTCGTCGAAGCCTTGCATCATTTTCTCGACCGAGTTTTGCCATTCGCCGAAGCGACTTTCGTGCTCATACCACGAATAGCCGAGGTACATTTTGTCGCGTCGTCCCTTGAGGGCCGCGCTGTAGGTCTGCACTTCGGCGCCGGTGCAGGCGTCAATGTAGTTGATGCCGACTTCCATGCAGCGGGTGACGACGTCGGCCCGATTCTTCATGAACTCGCTGTTCTTGATGTCGGCGCCCAACCAGCCGTCGCCCTGGAAAAGGCCCTTCACCATGGTGTTCACGCGCTTCCAGTGTCCACCCAGGCAGACGGCCGAAACCATCAGGCCGGTTTTGCCCAGTTTGCGATATTCCATATCCGGGTTGTAGTTGAGGATAGACGCGCGATTGACCGGCGGCGCGGCCTCCTTGGGTTTTGCCGCACCCAGACTGGCCGTGCTTGCTGCGACTCCTGCCGCTGCTACCGCTGCGTCGCGCACAAACTCGCGGCGATCCATTCTTGATTCCGACATGACCGAACCTCCGTCCGTGATGGTGGAACTCGACCTATGTCTTCTGTGCCTTTTGTGACCCTCAGTCTTGCGATCCGACGGTGATTGCTATACGCTGGTGGATGGAAAATCAACTGTAAACTAGGGTGGTTGCGAGGAGATTTTCCGCCGGTCTGCGAGACACGTTATCAACCACAAGTGTTCAATGGTTTCGTTCCTTTGCCAGCCGTGCTTCAGACGGCTTGGTTTTTGTTTGCCCCCGGCTTCAGCCGGTGGGTCAGGATATCTACACTGTTTCAAGCATGCTTCAGCATGGCTTCTCGAACTGGTTTTGGCCTTTGCCCGGGCAATCCCCTTGGCTGAAGCCCACTTGAGAAGCCCGGCTCAAGCCGGCTAGACTCACTGAGGATTTGGCCTCCACCCCACCGGCTGAAGCCGGCGGCAAACGAGGAGCCCGCTGAAGCCGGGCTAACAAGAACCATGTGCAAAACATGCTTTTTGCTGCGTGCGTTCCCTCCGATCTACTGCAATTCAGCGGTTACGTCTGAGAAATCATTAAACGCTTGTGATCGCCAGTTTATCCTACTGTCGTATTGGAAGGCGCGCCGGCGTTGCGAAAAGACGTGACAGAACAGGAGGGAGATGCCAGTGTGTCGAATCATGATTGGTTCAGGCACAAAGCGATTTGTCGTGGCGCTGGCCGCGGTGTGTTTGACGGTGGGCGTGACGGGTTGCGCCCGATGGCCGGGTGGTCGGCCCGCACGCGCCCCACTGCCCGCCTATACGTCCTTCGACGATCTTTTGCCGAGCAATGTGACAAGCATCGTTTATTTGCCCGATCTGCCGAAGGCCAAAGAGAGATTTCGGGCAACCGATCTCGCGAAACGGTTGGAGAACCAAACGGGCCGGGGACTTTGGCGACACATTGATTTTCTGCGTCCGTGGGTTGGGGTTGCGTTTGAGCAAATCTCCGAACAGGTGGACGAAATCGCTTGGGGAACTTATCGGATCGCCGACGGCCGGGAGAACTGGTTCCTGGTTGCGCGGCTACATCTGCCCGTGAGGCGGGTCTTGGAGCGGTTGCACGAAAAGACGTTGCCGCGCGTGGCCGAGGACCTTCGCCCGCTCGAGATGACGCATTCGCGCTATCGCGGACGGCGTGTGTATGAATGGGTGCATCATGAGGGCGCGGAGGCACGTCGTCTCGTCTGTTACGCTTTGATTGGACAGGTCATGGTTATGGGCAGCGACGCTGCTTATGTTGACGGTGCGATCGAGCGGCGACCCACGTGGTTTCGCCAATGGTTTTCGGGTCGCAGGGAATCTGCAATGGATCGCAGCGAGGCGTTGCAGGTTGCGTTCGCGGACTTCGAGCGGAGCGACGACCTTTTTGCATGGTTTCGGGTCCAGTCCGGCGTTGCGGAAAGTGTCGAGCCGCCCGCGTCGCGTTTCGGCCGTGTCGCGGCTCGTCTTCGACAGATCGTGGCTTCGAACCTCGATGCGGCAGGCGTTGGCTTTCGCATCACTGCGCCCACCATCATGGGTCGCTGGCGACTCCATTTGGCGCGTCCAGGGCGCGAAGAGGCCGCCGCACGAAAGCCCTTCGATTTTGTCACTCTGGTTCCCGCTTCGGCGCGCACGCTGATAGCCCTTCACAACCTTTCGCTGGATCATCCCTTGTTCGGCGAGATTCGGGCGCTTTTGGGAAAGGCGATGGCGCTCGAACCTTTTGAGCAGTTGCGCAATTGGTTTCGTGTCTTCGGTCTTGTGCCGGGAATCGGCGATGTACCGCGCATCCTCACCTCGCTGGAAGGCAAAGTCGCGTATTGCTCGTTCCAGACGGCGGAAACCAGCCGTACCGAGCGCTGTCTGATGGTTGCGCTGGAGAATCCGGCCGCTGTTGCGTTGGGATTGGGTGCGCTACCCCTGTTGTTGCGCGGTGTTGCCGAGAAAGAAGAGTATCGCGGGCGAATGCTCTTGCGTCTGCGTGAAAAAATCGCGGTGTCGCAGATCGAAATCGTCTTTGCGGTCGTCGGAAGCGCATTGGTTGTGAGCCATCGTGCGGACACCGTGCATCATATGGTGAATGCGATAGAACAGGGCGAAACACTTGACCGCCAAGAGGTTGTGAAGCAGTTGCTGCGCTATCGGACGGAGAGTATTTTGGCTGAGTTTTATTCGACGAGAAATGCGCGCGAGCCGCTTGATACTGAGACCAATGGCGCTGCATCCGTGGGGGCGTCGAATGCTGCGCCCCAGTTCTTACGCGATCCACGGTTGAATGAACTTGCGTCCGGGCAGTCCTACAGCATTTGCTTGCAGCGACCGCGCGGTGTGGAGATCGTCACGTGCTCGGCCACGGGTTTTCACTGGTCGTCCGCAACGTGGGGCCTCGCGGCGATCGTCATGCGCGCGACCTGGATTGCGGATTTGATGCGTTCCGATGTCGGGAGATGATTCATGCTCGGAGTTCAAACTTTTGGTTTGCCTTGTTCATTCATCATCCGAATTGCATTTTGGTCTTTCTATTCGGAGCGAGACAGACCCAAGAGGCAAACTGGAAGTCTGAACTCCGAACTCCGGATAGCAAGGAAGCGCAGAGCTGCACTATGACAACCACACCCGGCGATCTCGCATTAATTGATGGTTTCGAAAAGATTCGGGCATTCCTTTTGGGAAAGGACCCGAATCTTGAAGCGACGGCTTTGGCGCGACCGCGCGATCCGTCGGCCTGGGCGCATCTCTCGCCGCAGGAGTATCAGGAGGCCTTCTTGGGCGTTCCCTTGGACATAGATCGTCGAACGGCGGCGGGGCGTCGAACTATCCGCGGTCATCTCCAAGATCTTCGTGATCAAACAAAAACGGTCGCAGCACAGCGAGTTGCCGAAGACGAGCGACGGTCGGCCCGCGGCGAATTATTCCAGATTGACAGACGGGAACGTTGGTTGCGCGCCAACGCCGGTGTGGTTGCCGAGGTGTTGAGCCATCTGACCGCTGAGGCGGAAAGCGGTCGAATTCCTCTCCTTGACGAGATTGGACAAAGCGACGGGATGCGCGCGGTTGTGGCGCGTGTGCGAAAACGAATGCGCCTGCTCGGCGGATTGCGCGCCTACGAGTTCCTGGCGCAAATCGGCTATCCCGTTGTGGTTCCCGATCCGCGACGCCAACAATTGTTTCAGCGACTCGGTTGGATTCAACAAGCGGTTGCGGCGGCGCGGTATCCGCAAGAGTTCTTCGAACTGTGTTCGCGCCTGGAGCACCTGACGAGCGAGCCCATGGCAGCCACTAACGCAGCGACGGGGCTTTTCGCGGGAGCGCGCGACATGCGCGCGGCCGGCGCCGAGCCTCTGGCTATTTGCACAACGCGACCTCGCTGTGGGCAATGTGTTCTCCATAGCCAGTGCGCCTACTATCGCTACCATGGCGAGCCGCAGCCCGCCGCGTCGCGCGCCATCAAACGCATGGCCGTTTCCGAACAGCCGCGGACGCGCTTCGAATCGCTCGGTCCGGCCAATCTGAGCGAAGTCGAACTCCTGGCTTTGATCATTCGCACCGGCGCGGAGGGGAAATCGTCGCTCGACCTGTCGCGCGAGATTCTCGAAAAATTCGGCAGCCTCGAAGGTCTCGCTCGCGCCGGACTGGGTGAACTGTGCCAGAGCAAAGGCGTCGGTCGCGCCAAGGCGATCGAGATCAAAGCGGCGCTCGAACTGGGGCGGCGACTTCTGGGCGGGCCGGTCGCCCTCGGCGAGGCGGTTCACCAAAGCGCCGAGGTTTTCGCGATCCTTCGAAACCTGCTCGCTCATGAGCAGCAGGAAAACTTCTACTTGGTCGTCCTCGATGTCCGCAACCGCATTCAGAGCCATTTTCTGATCGCGCGGGGGAGTCTGACGGGCAGCCAAGTCCATCCGCGCGAAGTCATGAAGGTTGCCATTCGCGAAGCGGCGGCCTCGGTTATTTTCGTCCACAATCATCCCAGCGGCGAACCCGAACCCAGCGAGGACGACCGCGACATTACCGAGCGGCTGTGTCGGGCAGCGCGTCTGGTCGGCATTCGCGTGCTCGATCATATCATCATCGGGCGCGACAACTATTTTAGCTTTGCGGATCATCATCTCTTGGAATCGGGAGCGAGCGAACAAACGTGAAGATCGTTTTCGATGGTCGGACCCTTCGTCCCCGGCGAACGGGCGTCGGCTTTTTCGTCGAGCGCCTGCTTCGCGCGCTGATGGCGCACGATCGCAACAATGAGTATCTGGTTTTGCTCAACGACGAGAGTGTCTGCGCCGATTGGGACGTCCCCGACAATTTCGGCGCCATGATCGTGCGCGGCAACTATGAAAGCCATCCGTGGGGCGATCTGTGGGAGCGGTTTGCCTTGCCAAAGCTGCTCGATCGCGAGCGCGCCGACCTGTTCCACGGCCCGGCGTTTCGTGTGCCGCATACGCGCTGTCGTTGCCCGACAATTGTCACTGTTTACGACCTGGCGTGTTGGCGATGCGGCGACGACTTTCCCTGGGGCTTTCGCCACTACATGCGCTGGCAGATTCGGCGCTCGTGCGCTTCAGCCGCCGGCATCATCGCCACTTCGCAAGCGACGGCAAAGGATTTGAGCGAGGTGTTGGGTGTTGATCGCGCGAAAGTCGAGGTCATTTATGGGGCGGCCGAGGAGCGGTTTCGGCCGGCGGCGTCGCTGGACCGACAGCAGTTGGCCTCGATTCATCCGGCGCTGGCGCGGCCCTACATTCTGACAGTGGGAACCATCGAGCCGCGCAAACGGATCAGCCTTCTGGTCGCCGCCTACGAGCGGGCGTATGAGAGGGAATCGCGGCCCAACCCGCTGGTCATCGTCGGCAAAGTGGGGTGGAAATCCGACGCGTCAATGTGCGCGATCCGACAATCCAGCGTCGTCGCGCCCGTCCACCATCTCGACTATGTCAACGAAGATAACCTCATCGCAATCTATCAGGGTGCGGTTCTTTTCGCCAGCGCAACCCGCTATGAAGGTTTTGGCCTGCCGGCGCTCGAAGCCATGGCGTGCGGCCTGCCGGTCATCGTCACGGCGGGCGGGGCGTCGGCCGAGATCGTCGGCGACGCGGGAATCGTCGTGGAAGAGGCCGACGAACAAGCGCTCGAGATCGCCCTGGTATCGCTTCTCGAAAGCGAAGAGGACCGAAACGTTCTCCGGCAGAAAGCCCTCCAGCGCGCCGCCCAATTTTCCTGGAAAACCGCCGCCGAGCAAACGATTGCCTTCTATGAAAAGACTGTGCGGCAGGCAAGTATGCGCTGAAACAATCTCTGCGTCTTGTGATGTTTCTAGGACGCACTTTCTTAAAGCGTAGTGTTGGGGAGCGGGCTGTTGATGGTTTGCTTCATCGCCGATGATCATGCCGGGAAGCTGGCGCGGTGGTTGCGCTTGTTGGGATATGACACGCTTCATTTTCCGGCGATTGAGGATCGCGCGCTGGCCGATCTGGCGGCGCGCGAGGGGCGGATTGTTCTGACGCGCGATACGACGCTGGCGCACCGCTTTCCGGCGATTGAAGTTTTTCACCTCAAAGAGGAAGATCCATTCCGCCAGCTTGCGGCGGTCGTGCAGCGATTCGGTCTCGACTGTGAAACCCATGCTTTCACACGCTGCATGATGTGCAACGCGCCGCTTGAGGAGATCGAGAAGGACAGTCGCCGCGACGAAATCCCGCCTCAAGCCTTTGCTTGCTGCCACCAATTCGCGCGTTGCACCGGCTGCGGGAAACTCTACTGGGACGGCACGCATTATCTTCGCATGAAAGAGCGACTGGCCGGTTTGAGACCGTAAGGTGGTCAGTGGTCAGTGGTTAGTGGTCAGTGGCCAGTGGTCGGTGGTTCGTGCTATGTGGTTTACAATCGGACATCGCAAATCGAAAATCATTTCTCTTCTGCCCTGAGATTGAGCGCCTTCTCAATATCCGCCCACGAATAGGCTTGGACGCGGACGTCGTTGTGAACGCAATACAGCGCGCCTCTCTTGAACGGCCCGAAGTCGCCCGGCGCGAGCGTGATTCCGTCCGTATTGGCGAGAGGGGGTTGGCCGGTTACGGCTCCCATGTAACGTCCGTCATCTCTTGCAAAGACTCTCAGCGCCGTCTGCTTGAGACCCTGATCGCTCACAACCAGCCAGCCGCGCGACGGCACCGAGCGGTCCTCGAACAAGGCCAATCCCTCGGGGTCATATTTGAAGATTCCTTTTCCGAGGGTGGAACCGGAGAATTGACCCGCCAGATCATAAACCTTGGCCTCTCGCGTCACCTCATCGCAGACAAACAGCCGATTGCGCGAGCGGTCGGCCAGAATGGATTCGACTTTTTGCAGCGCACCCGACCCCTTGAGTTCTCCGAAAGAGCGGACCAGTTTCGCGCTCAGGATGCCTTCGGATGTAGCGAGGCTGAAGTATTTCACCCGCGCGCCGAGATTGCCGACGGCATAGTCATCGGTGACATACAGTTCATATCCGCCGCCCGAGCGAAAAACGGTGAGACCATAGGGTTTGAGGAGCACGTCCTGGCCGAAAAACATGATGGCTTTGAGAGAAGGAATTGCAAAGACCTGCACGCGATGACCGTCGCGTTCGGTGACGAGCAGATAATCATCAATCACCGCGACGCCGTTCGGGCGAAGGAACTCGCCGAGGCCTTTGCCCTTCTTGCCGAGGGTCGAAACGAATTTGCCGGTCGTTCCATCGCATACATAGACCGCATTGGCTTCCTTCGCGGTGACAAACAGGAGCGCGCGCCCGTCCGGGTTTCGCCAAAGAGCGACCGAATCCACGTCGGCGCCGCGCCAATCCTGCGTTTGGAAGACCTGAGGGATTGGGATGGCGCTTTGCGGCAGTGGTGTCTTTTTGACTGCGACTTTCGCGGCGCCGCCGACGATGAGCGCCGCGATCAGGAGGTTCGATAGCCACAGCGCCCGTTTTGCCCGCTCCATTATGTCACCTCATATCACCGCCTGGTTTCGTGTCCGATTGCAGAGACATAGAGGACACGGAGAATTTGCAGACGCAAGGATTCTCTGAGCTCCAATCCCAATTCCCGCTTGCGGGTCGAACGGTCGCTATGGTTCCTTGCACCCAGCGTTACACAGGTGGAACGCAATGTCGCAACTGGTTCGCATGGAAAAAGTGAAAGGTCTGGTCGGCGGGATTGTTTTTGGGCCGGTGCGCTCGCGGCGATTCGGGCGGTCGTTGGGGATCAATCCATTGCCGAGCGACCGAAAACTCTGTACGTTCAATTGCGTCTATTGCGAGTGCGGTCTGACATCCGAGACCGAGTCGCGCCGCCTCGATGTGCAACCGTTTCCACCGGTGGCTAAGATCATCGAGGGGGTTCGAGAGGCCGTTGAAAGCCTGCGTCGCTCGGGTGATTCGATAGATAGTCTGACGCTGACCGGCAATGGCGAGACGACGCTTCATCCCGCTTTCGGCGAGATTGTCGGCGGATTGCGGCCATTGCGCGATCAACTTCTCGCCAATGCACAAATCGTTGTCTTGACCAATGGCACGCGGCTCGGTGACGGCGCCGTTCGCCGCGCTCTGGAACGAGTGGATCAATGCGTGGTCAAGTTGGATGCAGGGCGCGAGAGCACTTTCCGGCTCCTCAATCGCCCGCTCGAACCTGTGACGCTCGAAGACATCACTCGGGCCGTTTGCA
>Ga0315277_10004919_pt1 | contig 17730 bp, 11 predicted proteins | sample YL17G05_15_MG_FD_203695 | JGI IMG/M metagenome (GOLD analysis project Ga0315277, IMG submission 203695) | Sediment microbial communities from Yellowstone Lake, YNP, Wyoming, USA - YL17G05_15 | ecosystem: Environmental > Aquatic > Freshwater > Lake > Sediment | place: USA: Wyoming | collected...
ACAACTGCGGACGACCAGGGCAAGCGCCGTGATCGTAGGCAAAGAGACCACGACCGCGAACGTGCCCCTTCTGATAGCGGATGACCCGTACTACGCCTTCATGCAGGTAATGGTGCTGCTGCACGGGCATCACAAGCACAAAAAGGTGGGGATAAGCCCGCACACATCCATTGCAGACACGGCGAAAATCGGCGCGGATTGTCATATACACGACTTTGTCACGATAGCAGACGACGCAAAGATAGGAGACGGCTGCATTATATATCCTTGCGTCTATGTCGGGCAAGGCGTTCAAATCGGCAACGACACTATAATATATCCAAATGCCACCATTTATGACGGGTGTATGATAGGTAGTCGCGTGATCATCAATGCCAACGCCTCTATCGGCGAGGACGGCTTCGGCTACGCCAGCCATGGCGGTCTGCACCACAAGATACCTCAGATCGGCACGGTCGTAATTGAAGACGACGTCGAGATCGGCGCCCTGTGCGGGATCGAGCGAGGAACGCTCGGCGATACCGTAATAGGGCAGGGAAGCAAGCTGGGCGACTTGATTGCGATAGGCCACGGCACAAAAATCGGCGCACACAGTCTGCTTGTGGCCCAGGTCGGGATTGCCGGCTCGACGACCATCGGGCATCACTGCATAATCGGAGGCCAGACCGGCATCGTCGGTCATATCAACGTCGGAAACAATGTCACTATCGCGGCGAAATCCGGTGTAATCAACAACATTCCGGACGATACGGTAATCCTCGGCGCACCCGCAATCGAGGCGGGCCAGGGCAGGCGGGCGTATGGGATGATCCAGCATCTGCCTGAAATGCGTCAGAACATTCGAACCCTGCAGAGTCAGATTCAACGGCTTACCTCAGGTTCGGAGCCCGATAATAATGAGGAGAAGGCTGAGCAGTAGCAGCATATTTGCTATGACTGATTCGCATGTGCTTGGTTTAATCGCCGGGGCCGGCAGGCTGCCCTTTCTTGTGGCCGCTGGGGCTAAACAAGCCGGGCTGCGGGTCATCTGCGTCGGCCTGGGCGATAGCGCAGACCGCCCTCTGGCCGATGTTGTGGACGCATTCTATAGAGCGGGGGTCGCCCGCCCGGGCGCGTGGATACGCAGGCTCAAAAAGCACGACGTCACCAATGCGATTATGGTCGGGCGCGTGGCAAAGAAACAGCTCTTCACCCCGTGGCGCATCGCCCGATTCCTGCCCGACTGGCGGGCATTCAGAATATATTACTGGCGGCTTCGCGGCACGAGCAAGCTCTCCCATAAGCTCCTGGCCGCGTTGGCCGATGAGCTGGCCAGCGGCGGAATTATATTGGAGGACTCGACTATGTACTGCAAGGAGCACCTGGCGACCAAAGGCGCTATGACGGCCAAAGCGCCGTCCCCTTCGGCGAGCGCCGATATTGAGTTCGGCTGGAAAATGGTTAAGAAACTGGCGGATTTGGGCATAGGTCAGGCCATCGCTATCAAGGAGCAGGAGGTCATTGCGGTTGAGGCAATGGAGGGGACCGCGGCGATGATAGAGCGGGCGGGCGGACTGTGCGAATCGGGCAAGTGGACGCTTCTGAAGGCGGCCAAGCCGGACCAGGATATGCGATTCGATGTGCCGTGCGTGGGGCCTGAGACAATCGAGAATCTGGCCCAAAACGGCGGCACGTGTCTCGTTGTCGAAGCCGACAAAACGATTATCATCGACAAACCTGAGACTATCAACCTCGCAAATAAACTCGGAGTTGCAATTCTTGGGCGCTGAAACGGCTTCGCAGGATATAAACCCACAAGCCCTAAGCGTAAACCTGCCCCTTACGGGGCGCAGGAATTGAACCTTATATGGCAGAGTTTCCATTTGAGCTTCTGATCGACCGTGTCTCCCCGGACAAGGGCTGCGAATCTGTGTTGTGCAACTGCTATCTCCGGGTGATTCCGGGCCGCAGAGAGGTGTATGACGGCGTCTGGAACGGCAGCAGTGTTGTCGTGAAGGTCTTTTCACGCGGGCTTGGCGCTGCCGGCCGCCTGCGAAAGGAGCTGGAAGGCCTGCGGCGCCTCGAGGCCAATGGAATTAGTGCGCCGAGACTCTTATTCCACGGAAAGACGCCCGATGGGCGATTCGCGGCGGTTACGGAGAAAATAGTCGATTCTTCGACTTTCATTGACGTGTTCTTGAAGACGGGAACAAGGGCCGAACAAGTGGACTTGCTCATGCGGCTCTCCCATGAGCTGGCCGAGCAGCATATCAAAGGTTTGCTGCAAAAGGACTTGCACTTAGGCAACTTCCTGATGGACGCGAAGAAAATATACACACTTGATCCCGGCACGATGCGGTTTCTTGGCCGGGCCGTGGGCCGAAGGACGAGCATCTCGCAGCTGGCTCTGTTGGCGCGGTCTCTGCCCCCCGACGATAGTGAATCCCTTTCCCGGCTTGCCCGTGAGTATTTCGCGGCCCGCCGATGGAGCTTCGAGAAGGCCGACCAGGCCGAACTTGGCAAACAGATAAGGCTCCACACAAAGCGCACGATGACAAGGCAGTTGCGCAAATGCGTGCGAACGAGCAAGAGAAAGCTCCGAATCAAAATAGGTAGCCGCCGGGCCGTCTTTGATCGAGCGTTTTGCCGGGACGCCCAGCCGCGAGATTTCTTAGAGCAAATCGATGACCTCATGGACAAGGGCCAAGTCCTCAAAGCCGGCAATACATGCCATGTTTCCCGCCTGACGTGGAACGGCAGAGACATTGTGGTAAAACGCTACAATCACCAGGGGTTCTTTCACTCGCTGCGCCACACAATAAAAGGATCACGCGCCCGGCATAGCTGGCTGAACGCGCATCGGCTGGGCGTGCTGCACACTGCCACAGCCAAGCCCGTGGCATATATCGAAGAACTCAAGGATCTGCTCGTATGGAAGTCTTATCTGGTAGCCGAGCACGTTGAAGGTCAGCCGCTCAGCTCCTTTTTGCAGAATGCCGATGTCACCGGCGAGCAACGCTCGGCGGCAATTCGCCGGACGCTGGACTTACTCGCCAGACTGCACGACAACCGCGTCACGCACAGCGATTTGAAGCACTCGAATATCATTATTACAGACCACGGCCCGGTATTGATAGACCTCGACGCCATGCAGACGCACAAGCTGGCCTGGATGGCGCGCCGCCAGGGTCGCAAGTACGTGCAGCGGTTCAAAAAGAGCCTTGAAGATGCTTCTTCGCGACGAAGTCTTTAGCCTTTCCTGCAACGCGGCGCGCTGAATTTGCCCGAGGCTTCTTGAAATTGACATGAAATTCTGGTATCATACGGGTGATATGAGAATACAGTCAACGAAAGCTCACCGCGTCCGGCGTGTCGGCCACATCCTGGTTGTTCTTTTGCTTATTTCCGCCGGGCTTGTGCGGTCCGCGAATGATATTCCCGCATCCGTTTTACACCCGATTGCTTTGGCGGGACGCGACACGACCGCCCTCGTCGGCGAACCGTTGGAATTCTTCGGATACGGCAGCTCGCCGGACGACGAGATTGTCTCCTATGCCTGGGATTTCGACTCGGATGGAATAGTGGATTTCACCTCGACCCAAACGGGACAAGTCCGGCGGCAATTCGACGAAGCCGGAGACTATGAGTGCATCTTTACGGTGAGTGATTCAGCCGGGCGGACCGCAACCGACTCTCGGCGTGTCCGAGTTGTGGCCGAGCAAACTGAATTGTCAACCGACCGGCCAATGCGGACCCGGCAAGTCGCAGCGAGCGCTCCCGCCGATGGCAACAGGCGATGGTATGCCGTCATCCTCAACGGCGGCTACGATGAGCGGTACTGGCGGGATGTCGAGCTGGCCTACGACATGCTCAGGAATGGGTACGGCTTCTCGGCGGGTGATATCTATGTCCTCAATTACAACGGCCTCAATCCCTCCGGCCAGAATCCGGACGGAATGATTGACTACCAGGCGAAGGTCGAATACATCGAACGGGTGTTCAATGAGCTGGCAGGCCGGGCCGATGCCGACGATGAGCTAATCATCCTCATAACCGGACACGGTTACGGGTATAACGGCCCGCTTAGCCAAGGCGGCCAGTATCTCGGATACAACAGTGGAAGAATATCCGTTGACCCGGGCGATGAGCCGGACTTCATCGAGAGCGATTTCAAGCTCCGCAGCCTCTTCACCGGCGGCGATTACCGATGCAATCACGGCTTGTACGTCTGGGCCGTCCGAAAGCAGTACACCTCGGCCAGAGGGACAGAATACTACCGCAACAAGTTTGTCTCGCAAATGGACGAGGTCTATATTGAGGATGCTGGCGGGCCGGTCTCGGATAATGACATCTATATCGAACGGCTGGTTGACTACCTTCTCGGCGACACAAACCGCGACGGCTACGTTGACACCGCCGCCGGAGAGACATTCGACTTCGACGCCGATGGCCGCCAGCCCTATGACTATGCAACGGGCCAATTCGACGAGGACGACTGGGGCCCCATCGACAAGATGGAGGACAACTACAATAATATCCCCTGCGTGCTCCCGGAAGGCGGTTATCCACAAATGTTTTTTGACGAAGGACTTGCCGGCAAAATCTGTATCGACCTGGCATACGCCGGGGCGGAGCCCCAGGTTGACGGTCGAGACGAAGACGGCGAGGGCTTATTCGACTGGCTCGACGTCAACGGCGACGGCGACACAAACGACATCATCAGTATAGATGAGTCGATATACCTGGCCGCCGGCGAAATCTACGACGACGAGCTGGCCGACCTTATTGACCAGTTGTCCGTCGCCAGAATCACTGTCGCGGCGCTGCCGTGTTTTTCGGGCGGACTGGTTGATGACCTTTCAGGGCCGGGACGGGTCGTCTGCACAGCTACTATAGAGGAGGCCGTTTCCTGGGGCGATGTTTTCTTCCGCGGCTTCGTTGCCGCCCTGCACGGAAAAGACGAATACGGCGCCTCAGTTAACGCCGATACAAATGGGAACGGACATATCAGTATGCTGGAGGCGTTCAATTACTCGTCCGGCCACGACTACTACGACGAAATTCCCCAATACGACGACAACGGTGACGGCCTGTCTAATACCGATCCCGTCCCCGCCGGCGGAGACGGCAGACTGGGCTGCCAAACCTACCTCACGCCATTCAGGCCCGGCAACCTCAACGGCGACAGCAATATTGATTTGGCCGACTTCGCCGAGCTGGCGGTGTACTGGCTTCAAAATGGCTGCGGCCAGTGCGGATACGCGGACCTGACATGCGACGAGCAAGTGGACTGCTCCGACTTGCAGGAGTTTGCTACCTACTGGCTGGCATCCGTTGAGTAGCCGACCTGCTTCCAAAACGTAGATTATGCTGAATGATGTGTTAAATGAGGTCCTTCACATGCGTAGAACACTCTTTATCATCATAGCGCTTTCACTCATCGCGACAGTCTCCGCCGAGTCTCTGCCGGTCTATTTCGGCACGTACACCCGCCCGGATAGCGGCAGCAAAGGCATTTACCGCAGCACGCTCGATCTGGAGACAGGCCGGCTCAGTACACCGGTCCTTGCAGCCGAGGTCGCCAGCCCCTCATTCATCGAAATTCACCCCAACGGCAAATTCCTCTACGCCGTCAGTGAAACCGGAGACGCGGGCATAGTCACCGCCTTTGCAATCGACGCCGCTTCCGGCAGCCTTAACCTGCTTAACCGCCAGCCCTCGCGCGGCGCCGGCCCCTGCCACGTCAGTATCGACCGTACCGGCAGGAACGCCCTGGTCGCCAACTACGGTAGCGGAAGCGCAACCGTAATCCCGATCAAATCCGACGGCTCGCTCGCCGAGCCGACCGGCTTCGTCCAGCACCAGGGCTCAAGCATCAACGAGAGACGCCAAGAAGGCCCTCACGCACATTCGATAAACGTAAGCCCCGACAACCGCTACGCCTACGTCGCAGACCTCGGAATCGACAAGATAATGATCTACGCCCTCGACGCCGAAAAGGGAACAATCACGCCCTACAATCCCCCCTCTGCCGACCTCCGGCCCGGCGCAGGCCCACGTCATTTCGCCTTTGCGCCCGATGGCAAACGCGCCTACGTAATCAACGAGCTCCATTGCACTATAACCGCCTTCGACTATGACCCCGCCTCCGGCGCTCTAAAGGAAATCCAGACTGTCACCACCCTGCCGGAAAATTTCAACGGCTCAAATACCTGCGCCGAGGTCCGCATCCACCCAACCGGCAAGTTCCTCTACGGCTCAAACCGGGGACACGACAGCATCGCCGTCTATGGGATCGATCAGAGCAGCGGAAAGCTAACCTTCGTCGAACACGAAACCGCAGAAATCAAGACCCCCAGAAATTTCAATATAGACCCGACGGGCAAATTCTGCCTCGTCGCCAACCAGGACGCCGACAGCGTAGTAGTCTTCCGAATCGACCAGGAAACCGGAGCGCTCGAACCGACCGGCAGTAAGGTCGCCGTCGCAAGCCCCGTCTGCATACGCTTCCTTCAGACCCCCGTCCGAATCCTCGTGGCCTACTACTCTCGCACCGGCAATACCGAGAAAATGGCCCGCGCAGTTGCAGAAGGTGCAAATCAAGTCCCCGGCGTCGTCGCTGCGCTAAGGCAAGTCGCCGACGCATCCAAAGAAGACCTCGAAGCAGCCGACGGCCTCATCTTAGGCTGCCCTACTTACTTCGCCAATATCCCCGGCGAGATGAAAACCATTATCGACAACTGGAATTGGAAAATGGGCGTGGACTTCACCGACAAGGTCGGCGGCGCCTTCGCTACCGCAGGAGGCCAGGCAGGCGGACATGGCAACGTCGTTACGTCACTGCTCCTTTTTATGCTCAACAATCGAATGATCGTCGCAGGCCCGCTATACAAGAACGAAACGACCGGCAGCATCTGGGGCGAGCCGGGCGCCGCCGCCGTAACGGGCCCCCTCGACCCCGGCATAAGCGAACAAGAGCAAGACGCCGCCCGCAACCTCGGCCAAAGAATCGCCACCCTCGCAAAAAACACAAAGCACCCATAATCCCATCCCGAATACCCCTCGGCCTGAGTTTGGGCATTTTAGCTCGCTAAAGCCCCCTGTTAGAGCGGTTCTACGGAAAACTGCGGGCCGGTCGGACCCCATTTTGGCGAAAAGTGGCCGGAGGGGTTGCATTATTACGGGAAATTTGGTATTATGTGGGTTGTGGCAAGTAAGGAGTGTTTCAAAGCAACCGGCTACGCCGCTGAGTTGATATAAGCACGCAATGATGCCTATAATTGGAGGAACAGAACATGTGGTGCAAAACTTCATCTATTCTCATCTCTTTCATTGTGATTGCAATCTCAGGCAACTTCTGCCTTGCTGCCTGTCCATCGGCTGACCTTACCGGCGACTGCTTCGTCGATTTCAACGATTTCGCACTGCTCGCCGCTGATTGGCCCGCGACGGACTACAATGACTTCGCCCTTATGGCCGGTCAATGGCTTACTCCCGACCCCCGTGTCCCGTCCGATATGGCATACATCCCAAGCGGGACGTTTGAGATGGGGGATAACCTCGGCGACGGTTATTCGGATGAGCTACCCGTCCATACGGTGACAGTGGATTCGTTCTATATGGGGAAGTACGAGATAACCAACGGGCAGTACTGCGATTATCTTAATTCCGCCTTGTCCCAGAACCTGATAACGGTCACCAGCGGCGTAGTGTATAAGGCTGGTTCGGGCACAAATCCGTATTGCGATACCTCAACGAGCAGTTCTTACAGCCAGATAGCCTACACCGGCGTCTTCACTGTGCTGACGAAATCCGGCCGCGATATGTCAAACAACCCGATGGTCCAAGTGACCTGGTACGGGGCGGCTGCGTATTGCAGCTGGCGAAGCCAGCAAGAGGGCAAAGAGCAGTGCTACAATCTCTCAACCTGGAATTGCGACTTTTCCAAGAAAGGTTATCGCCTTGCAACCGAGGCCGAGTGGGAATATGCGGCAAGAGGCGGGCTTTCCGGCAGGCGCTTCCCCTGGGGCGATACGATAACGCACGGCCAGGCCAATTACTATAGCTATTGGGAGGGAGGCCACCCATATTATGCATACGATGTAAGTCCGACAGAAGGCTTTCATCCGACCTGGAATGACGTAGCACCTTATACATCTCCTGTGGGCAGTTTTTCGCCCAATGGTTACGGTCTTTACGATATGGCGGGTAATGTCTTTGAATGGTGCAACGACTGGTACGATTCGGGCTACTACGATTACAGCCCGCCAACCAATCCACCAGGTCCGATAAGCGGGTCGTATCGTGTTATTCGCGGCGGTGCGTGGAACGACTATACCTACGTCTGCCGCGTTGCGACCCGCCCCTACCCCCCGCCGGCCGGTCGCTACCCCGGCGTCGACTTCCGGTGCGTTCTGGACTTTTAATAACCCTTTGCACTTTGTTCTTTTACTCTTTATCCGAGCGAACCGAGTCTTGGGGTTTCTCCAGGAGACGGCGATTGACAATACAATCCACTTGCCGGATACGACCCGCGACTCTATGAAGACCACAATCGTAGGATAGGCTTCAGCCCATCATTACTGGTAGAATCCCTTGTGAATCCCTATTCCAAATCTGCATCAATCCGCGTCTATCCTTCGGGAGCGCGCCATGGCTGTCTTCACTCATCCACTCATTCACCCATTCACTACCCCCGCGCACCGTTCGCACAAATCGGGATATTCGCCGTTACCGCCGACGCTCGGCCAGTAGTTCCAGCACCGCTGGCACTTCTTATGCTCGCTCTTGTGCGCCTCAACGCTCGTGCCGCCCCCACTTTGCTGGCACTTCACCTCGCTGACAATGCACAAGGCGGCAAACTGCTCCAATCCAAACCCGTTCAGAAGCTCGGCCGTCTGCCCGTCGCAGTTGATAGTAACGCTCGCCTCCTGGTTGCTCGCGATGTTTTTGTCCCGCCGAAGCCCTTCAAGCACCCGCAGCACCTCATCCCGCAGCCTCATGAGCTTGTCCCACCTCTCCGCATTGCCGGTCAAATCAATCGACTCATCCACTTTAGAAAATCGCGCCAAGTGCACACTGCCGCGGTCGTCCGTCGTCCTTTGTCCCTCCATGTCACCCCCAGCCCCCCCACTGTCACCGCGAACTCCCCTACTGTCACCCCGAGCGCAGTCGAGGGGCCTATTCGAAGCACCGCCGTGCTCTGCACGGCCTCCACTTCTCTCTCCCATTCTTTCCCATGCCTCTTCAGCCGTATGCGCTAGTATCGGCGCCAGCATCCGCACCAGGGCATCCAGTATCCGCCACATCGCCGTCTGCCCGCTTCGCCGCGACTTTCCGGCCGCCGCGTCGCAGTACATCCGGTCCTTGAGAACATCCATATAAACACTGCTCATCTCGACGGTGCAGAAATTGTAAATCAGCGAATAAGCCCGATGGAAGACGAATTCCTCGTAAGCCTCAGTGACATCGCGGATCAGCTTCTGCAATTCCCGCACCGCCCACCTATCGATCTCGAACATCTCGGCGTACGGAACGCTCTGCGTCGCCGGATCAAAATCATCGATATTGCCGAGCAGGTACCGCAGCGTATTGCGAATCTTGCGATATGCATCCTGCGTCCGCCCGATGATTTCATCGTTGCAGCGAACATCATCCTGATAGTTGGCGCTTGCCACCCACAGCCGGAGAACATCCGCCCCGTACTTTGCCACCTCATCCTGAGCATTGACGTAGTTGCCTAATGACTTCGACTGCTTCCTGCCCTGCTCATCGACGGTGAAGCCGTGCGTCAGCACCGCCTTAAAAGGCGCCCGCTGCCTCGCCCCCAGCGCCGGCAGCAGCGACAACTGGAACCAGCCCCGGTGCTGGTCGGAACCCTCCAAGTAGAGGTCCACAGGCACAGGCCAGCCCGCATCCCGCTCGCATACCGAATACCAGCTACAGCCCGCCTCGAACCAGACGTCGAATATATTCTCCTCCTTGTGCAAATCATCCCAGCTAAACCCATCCGGCAGCACAAACCCCTCGCCCAAAATCTCCCGCGGCGAATCCGTAAACCAGCTATCCGACCCCTTTCGCTCGATATGACGGGCCACCGCCAGCACCGAACCCTTCGTCAGCAGGCTCTTGCCTTCAGAATTGAAGAACACAGGGATCGGCAGCCCCCAGCTCCGCTGCCGGCTGATGCACCAATCAGGCCGCGATTCCAGCATCCCCTCGATCCGTTTCTGTCCCCACCCCGGAATCCACCGCACGTCCTTAACGCTCTCGAGCGCCAGATCACGAAGGCTCTTACCCAATCCCGGAATCTCCCGGTCAACGCTGATGAACCACTGCTCGGTCGCCCGGAAGATCACCGGCCCCTTGCTCCGCCAGCAGTGCGGATAGCTGTGCACAATCTGGCCCTTCGCAAAGAGCAGGCCAATCTCGGCCAAATGCCCGTTCACAAGCCCATCGACCTCAAGCACGTTCCGCCCGCGCAGCCATTCCGGCACGGTATCATCGTACCGCCCATCGTCCATCACCGGCGAATACACCGCCAAGCCATACTTCTGCCCGGACACATAGTCCTCCACTCCATGCCCCGGCGCAGTATGCACAAGCCCCGTCCCGTCCTCCGTTGTGACATACTCCGCCCCGATAATCATAAAGGCATCTTTTTCGGTCGGGTTAGTCGCCACAAACGGGTGCTGATACCGCAGCCCTTGAAGGTCGGTCCCCTTAACTGGCGCTTCACTAATTGAGTACCGCCCATCCGCCAGCCCCCCTGCCGCAATAGCTGCCTGTAATCTATCGGCCCCAACGATGGAAACGAACCGTTGCCCGTTCTGTTCGTAACTAAGCGCCTTGTATTCGAGATGCGGATGCACCGCAATCGCAAGATTCGCCGCCAGTGTCCAGGGCGTCGTCGTCCAGATCATAAAGCAGACCTTCGACGATTCCGCATCCGCTTTCGTAACTAATCCCAGTTCGACCAGTCTTTTTACACTATCATTAGCCGCCGGAAAATTGACATAGATACTCGGCGAGGCAATATCCTTATACTCCAGCTCCGCCTCAGCCAGCGCCGTCTCGCACCCGATCGACCAATGAATCGGCTTGAGCTGCTTATACACCAGCCCCCTGCCCACCAGCTCGGCGAAGACCTCCAATATCCCCGCCTCATAGCTCGGCTTGAACGTCAGGTACGGCCTGTCGAAATCGCCCAATACCCCCAGCTCCTGGAATTGCCTGCTCTGAATCTTGACGTACTTGCTCGCATAATTCCTGCAATCCCGCCGAATCTCCAGCTTCGCCATCTCCCGGATCTTCGCACCCAGGTCCGTCACCACCTTCGACTCAATCGGCAGCCCGTGACAATCCCACCCCGGCACGTAAGGCGCATCGAACCCGGTCATAGTCTTATACTTAACCACAAAATCCTTTAACACCTTGTTAATTACGTGGCCCATGTGAATGTCGCCGTTGGCGTAAGGCGGGCCGTCGTGCAGAACGTACAACGGCGCACCCTTGCGGGCCTTGCGGATCCGCCCGTAAATATCGGCTTTCGCCCACGCCTTGCGCATCTGCGGCTCGCGCTGAACAAGATTCGCCTTCATCGCAAAGCTCGTCTTCGGAAGGTTCAACGTATCTCGATAACTCTTTTCTTTTGTCTCATCCGGCATCTAACAAATCCTAACAAGCACTTGATATGTCAAACAACGCATCATAAACCCCTAAACGAGCTCTGTCAAATCCTAAGCACTAACAAACCATCTGAAATCCGTCACCCTGAGCGAAGCGAAGAGCCTGCCCTGAGCCTGTCGAAGGGGCCTGGCAGCGGAAAATACGAGATTCTTCGCCGCGCTCAGAATGACATTTCGAGTTTTCAGATAGTCTTTTAGTGCTTCAGACATACCTTACTAATCCCATTTCTCTGTCCCTGATTTCCCTTCGTGCCTTCGTGCCTTGGTGGCAATATTTCAAGTCTGCGTGAATCTGAGAAAATCTGTGAAACTTGTGCCTTAGGTAGCTGTGGTTAAAAAAAAGCCTTCCAGGCATCACTGCTCCGGAAGGCTTCTCATCGCTGAATTTGTACCTTTCTCAGGGCAACCTATTTCTCGGCAAATGTCAACGGCAAGTTTACTCGATGCAGCAAGTTGCCCCCTTATCCGCAACCTGCGCCGGAAGCGGCGAGTACAATTTCGACACACTTTGGCGGTTTGTCATTAACTTTTGCGCTCCTGGACGTTATAATCCTGCGTCTATGGACCAAGAAGATTTAGACAAGCTAAGGGCCTGGTTTGAGAATTATGTGGCTGGGTTTTATGGCGATGATGAGTCGGTCAACGCCGGCCTGAAGCTGAAGGAAGACCACACGGCCCGAACCTGCGCCGACATGCTGTACTTAGCCGACGAGCTGGGCCTGGCGGATAGCGAGAGGCGGATTGCCGAGACAATAGCCCTCTTTCACGACGTCGGCAGATTCGAGCAGTTCACAAGGTACAGGACCTACGACGACACAAAAAGCGTAGGCCACGCCCTGCTCGGCGTCCAAATCCTCCAGCGTGAAAAGGTCTTCGATTCGCTCGGCTGCGAGCTGCGGCAGCTAATTCTAAAGGCAATCGAATGTCACGGCGTGCGTCTTTTGCCCGACGACTTGGCCGAGCCGTGCCTGATGTTCGCAAAAATGATACGGGACGCCGACAAGCTCGACATATACTACACAGTTACTCGCGGCTACAGCGAATTCAAGGACAACCCGTCCGGTTTCAGCCTCGCCCTCGGCCTGCCCGATAGGCCGTACTGCACGCCAAAAGTCGTCGAACAAGTCCTGAACGGCGGCTCCATCGACTACAGCGAGATGGAAACTCTGAACGACCTCAAGCTAATCCAGGCCGGCTGGGTTTATGACATCAACTTCACCGCAACCTTAAAACGCATAAAAGAACGAAAATTCCTCGACATGCTCACCGCCCTGCTCCCCGACACGCCGAAAATCCGGCAGGTCAACCAGAAGCTACTGGCCTACGTCAACGAAAGATTATCGCGCAACGAGTAAGAACTCAAATGGAGACACAGAAAATGCGCCGTACACCTTAATTGTCCCCCCGAAATGGTTTTCATTTCATACACCCCCAGCCGAAGCCAAATTCAGAACACCCTCTATGGCGTGATACCGAAGACTGCAGTACCTTCTCATCCACCCATCCCTACAGCGTCGCCATCCCACAATTCCGCGATTGCTTGCATCTGTGCCTCTCCGTACTCATCGGGCGTGCCCCGCAAGCAAATAGTCAATCATCAATAATAAATCTGGAGATTCCCTATTCTCACGATCTCCTCCAACCTGATTCCCTGATACGCCAATCCCCCTTCTTCCCCCGTTTTCTGTCTCCTGTCTTCTGTCTTCCGTTTTCTGCCTCTATGCCTTCGTGGCCCACCCGGTCGCCCGGTCACCCGGTCGCCCCTATGGGACAAGCTCACGCTCCCGGCTCATCCTTACCTGATCGCCCCTGGGGGACAAGCTCACGCCTGCCCCGTGGGGGCTGCCGGCTTATTCCCGCGACTTTGCGATTGCGTAGAGCTTGTGCATTGTGGCGACGTACAGGACGCCGTTGGCCGCGACGGGGGTCGAGGAGGTGGCGCTATCGAGCTTGATTTCGCTGATGAGCTTCTTCTCCTTGCTCGCTTCGAAGATGAAGAATTCCCCCCGGTTGGTCCCGACATAGACCTTGCCGTCGGCGACGAGCGTCGAGGCCCACATATCGCCCTTTGCCTCGTGCGTCCAATGGACCTTGCCCGTCTCAGCGTCGATGCAGCGAATCATCCTGCCGCAATCGGTGATAAAGAGCAGCCCATCCTTGATAGACGGCGTCGAACAGCAATGCTCAGAGAGGTCGCACGACCATATAAGGCCCGACGCCGTAATGTCGCCGGTCTTCGCCGCATCGATGCACTTGAGCCAGGCCCGGGGCTTGCCCCACCATATATCGCCGCCGTGCGCAACATAAACTCGGTCCTCATAAAAGACCGGCATACCCTTGATATTGCTCGGGCTGACCTCCCTATTGCGGATGTACTGCTGAACGTTCTCCTTCGGCGCGTTCGGGTCGCAATCGAACCGCCAGGCCCTCTTGAGCGTCTCGACAGTTCCCTCCGGCGGCAGGTTTTCCAACGCATCGAACGCATAGACGATGCCGTCGCCGCCGCAGAAGAATATAAGCCTGCGTCCGTTGACTACGCCCAGTGCCGGCGACGACCAGGTCGAATGGAAGATGTTCTTGCCGATGCCTTCATTATCCCGCGCCAGCAGGCGGCCTGTCTTCTTATCCAGGACAATAAGGCTCGGAGCATCGGGCCTGTTGATTGCGCGATGCTGATTGTCGATGCCGTTGCTGGTGTTGATGTAGAGGAATTCGCCGTCGATGAGGATCGAGCTATGCGCCGCGTCGTGGGGCCAGGTGCCGGCCTGATTCGGAATGTCGAACAGCCATATAATGTCCGCGTCGATATCCGTAACCTCGAACGGCGCCAAATTCGGCTCGCCCTTATTGCCCAGGGCAAGATGCACGCCCTCATCCTTGTAAGGCCCGTCGTTGCCGTTGGCCTGGCCCATCACGTCTAAGCAGGCCGCCTCGCCGCGATTAGTCACTATATACACCCTGTCGCCCTCGATGCTCGGCGGCGAGACGATTCCTGCGCGGGGCCAGTCCAGATACGGGTCCGGCCCGAGCTTCGAGACCATCAACAGCCACAGCAACCGGCCATCCTTTTCATCAAGGCAGAGCAGAACCCCCCTATCGCCTGTGAATCGGGGATCGTGCGGCTTGCCGCCAGGCGGGTCGTTATTCGTCCCCATATACACCCTGCCCCCCGCAATCACGGGTGTTGACCACGTCTCGCTGCCCAACGGCGCAGTCCACTTTATATTCTTGCCCGTATCAAGGTCGAAATTGTCCGGCAAACCGGTCTCGTCCGAGACTCCGTTGCGACTGAACCTCTCCTGCCACTGAGCCTGATCCCCCGCCGCAGCGACCGATGTCAACGCAAATGCACAAAGCAAGCTGCTAATCAGCAGACCTCGAATTCCACGCAATTTTGTCATAACGTCTTTCCTTATTCGGATAAACAAATCAACGTGTCACATTCTATCAACTCTCTGCCAGACTCTCAAGCTCAAGATAAGAAGGCATCGGCGCAACGATTACTGTTTGCCAGAACCCCCGACTTTGCCGCAGCCCAGCCGTCCTTTTTGACCTGGAAACGGCCCTTCTGGAAAAATAGCCCCCTTACCGGACTTTTTTCTTGACTTTTGTGTGGGCGATTTGATATGTTGATTGTGTCATGGAAGAACGGCAGGAAGGCTTTTTGGGGATCCAATTTCCAGCTTTCCCGCATGACTGCACTTTGTTGGAAAGACGAGTATTTGACAGGAGGTGAATGAATGAAGAGTCGGCCAATAGCACTAACGACTGCGGCTGTTTTATTAGCCGTAGTTTGCGGGGCATCGCGGGCGAGCATTAAGGTCAGCGTTGTCAAGAGCTGGGGCGATGTCCCGGTATTTCAAGAGTTGACGGATAACTGGTCGGCTTATGGAAGCACGCAGTTGACTATCGACACATCGCTGTTGAGCGCATCGGATTTCACGTATCAGGACCTCGTTGATACGGATGCGGATGTTATATGGCTAAGCGACCCTGCCGGAGGGACCCGGCGATACTCTGCGGGGGAAATTGCGGCAGTAATGGACTATGCAGCCGCCGGACACTCGATACTGGGGACGTACGCGACTCTCCAGTACTCAGATTGCGACAACCGGGGATTAGCCGACGTCTTTGGACTACGCTCGGATATTCTGTACAACATTAATGAAGTCTTAGCGAGCCAGAGTTTTGATATTCTTGTGGATCACCCGTTATTCAACGGTATTCCTGATCCTTATGTAACGAGCGGCTATTATAACGCCGAAGTTCCTGCGGATGACGAAAGGTGGGACGCCGATGACCTCGGGTCGGCTCAATTGTTGGCGCGGACCGAGGACTGGCGCGGCATTATTACGTGGTATGAGACAGACGCATACCATGCGATTTATGTCAGTAAGATGGTGGAATATAACGGAAGCGCCCTTGACACACAGTTCCTCTATAATGCTCTGACTATCCCCGAACCGGCCGCGATTCTACTGCTCGGCGTCGGCGGATTGGCCTTGCTGAGAAAACGCAGAACGATGGCGACATTAAGCCGGTGACGCTTTTGAAATAGACCGCCAGGAAAATTCCATTCTCGTCGTTCTCACAAGATTTCCACGCCGGAAGGCGCGGTCCCTTCGAGAACCACGGTAACGGTCTCGCCGGGCAGCGTCGGGAAATTCAGCAATGCGCCGGGAGCGAGCAACGTAAAGGCCGCGTCCCATGATTTGGGCCAGTCGTTGAAGATTTGCAGGATGGGATCGCCGTCTGACGGCGCGAGCAGTTCCTAATCTTTAGTGAAACGACCTACGAATCCGCCGCCGGCGGTCATCTCGATTTCGAGCGTATCGCCCTGCTGCACGCTGCGGTCTTCCAGGACCACCGCGTCGGGCTTTTCCTTGCTGTCGCGGACGAGGGCCGCCTTGTACGAGCCATCGCCCAGAAACGACAGCGGCACCTGTATAGTTCTGGCCTCGGGGCCGCACATAACCGTTAGGAACCATATCTCACCCGTGCGGCGGGCATAGACCGCCAGCTCGCCGATCCGTGAATCCGCCAGGACGACGGTCTGGTCCCACACAGCCGGGATGGTCTTAATCACATCCGCCGCCGGATTGTCGAGAACGGATTGCGGATGCGCCGCCAGGGTCAGCATCGGGCTGTCAAAGATCGCCAGGCTGGCAATCTGATGCGCCCAGGTGGTATCGCCTCGACGCTGCCCGAAGTGCATCGTTGTATAATCGGCCGGGCCTGCCAGATAGCGCGTAAAGGGCAGGATCGTCTCGTGGCGGGCGCGCTCCTTGAGGCTGCTGGATTCCATTCCCCTGACCGCCTCTCGAACAAGCTCATTGGGCCAGGTGCGATGCCGGCCTGTCGGCTTATTGGCGCCGTGGAAATCGACGACCATTTGGTATTTCGCCGCCGTTTTGAGCAATTCTTCGTAGAGGTCAACGGTTTCTTTGGCCTCGTGGTCGAAGAAGTCTATCTTGGCCCCGGCGACACCGAATTTATGCAGCCTTGAGAAGAATTCTTCCCGCTCCTGCGGCGTGCGCAGGCGGTTGCTGTGCACCCAGAAGAGCAGGCGGACGCCGCGCTGGGCGGAGAATTCGACGATTTCCTTAATCTGCTCATCGCTCCAGCGTGACCAGAGGCCCTCTAAGGATGTGATATTCGTAACCCAACTGCCCGGCCATCTGAGAGAATCCTTTTAGGCCCTCGAATGAACCGTCGCCGCCATCGACATATCGCCAGACGGCGCGACCCGGCTTGATCCAGTCCGTCTCGATGCCGGCGGGGAAAAAATTCGGATCGGGCGGCGGGCACAGATTGTGCACGATATCGCAGTTGGCCAGCGTATTCAGATCGGCAGCGACCATCACAACGCGCCATGGGGTGGTGATCGTCCCGGTGACTGTCGCCGGCTTGCCCAAGCGTTTTGCTTCGTCCCGGCCGTAGCGCAGCTCATAAGGATAGTTCAGGGGCTGGCGGTGGCCAAGACCCGTAACCAAGCCGCGGCGTCCGTCGGCCTCAAGGGCCATTCCGCTGTAGTTGACCAAGTTGGCCTCGGTGATTGAGCCGT
>Ga0315277_10004920_pt1 | contig 17730 bp, 13 predicted proteins | sample YL17G05_15_MG_FD_203695 | JGI IMG/M metagenome (GOLD analysis project Ga0315277, IMG submission 203695) | Sediment microbial communities from Yellowstone Lake, YNP, Wyoming, USA - YL17G05_15 | ecosystem: Environmental > Aquatic > Freshwater > Lake > Sediment | place: USA: Wyoming | collected...
TAGGCCGCTTTGTCCCGGGGCTATGCGGACATTCTCGCAAAAGGCCAAATCCGGGTCGAAGATATCGATGAGCTTGCCGGGAATCTCGATCTTCCCGTCTGCGGCGTGAGCGATGACGAACGGCCCACGCTGCATCAAAAAGGCGCATGGCGTCTTCAGCGGCCCACGATTCGCCTTCTTTAAGGCCGAGTCAAGCAGAGGCAGATAAGTCCTCTCGGTCTCGCAAGGGTCTGCGAAGGCCCTTGGCGATATATCGCTGCGGATGACCCACCCATCGCCGAATCTCCAACAAGCCTCGCCCTCGGATTTGAGCTGGGCGAGTAAATGTTTCAAGGGCGACTCGAAGCCGAGGTCGCGCCACCAGAAGCCGCTGCTTTGGTCGAGTTCATCGCCGTCGCCGCCGAGAATAACCAGCGCCCCGCCGGCCTTGACCCATTCAGCCAAGGCAATATTCATTGAGGCGGCGAGCGGTTTGAAGTTTTCGTATGACAAAACAATCACGCTGAACCGCGACATATACGCCCGGTCGTCGAGCTGTTCCAATAGGAAAGATGAAACCGGAATTCCCCTCTCGACCAGCGGCAACAGCAGACTATAGACGCCCTGCAGCCGAGGATGCTCAAGCCTCTGCCACATAAGCGTATCGGCGATGGCAATGCCGATCCCGCCGTTTACCGAATCAACGCCGGCTAAGCCGGATGGGTTGTGAGCGAGCCATTTGCCGCCGGTCGGAATCTCCTGGAGCGCCTGCGTTACCGCCAGGATGGTGACGCGGTAATCCTCCGGCGCAGGCGTGCCGCCGCCGGTTCCGTAGCCCGGCAGAAAAATGCGGTCCGGCCAGGGCATAATCTCGTAGGAATCGACTTCATCCATCAGCAGCATGGCCGCGATGCAGTGCTTGTACCACTGGGCAAACTCGCTCCATTCGTGGTCGGGATTGTCCTCGACGGGATCGACCAGCAGCCAGAGCTTCTTATCGCTCTCGACGGCAAGCTGCGTGAAGTAGTCGTACAGCACGTAGGCCGAGGTGAAAAAGTCCTTGCGCGGCGAGTCATAGCAGCCCATCGCCCAATTGACCGGCCCCGTCCAAATCTGCCCGATATAGCCGTCGATGCCGGAAAGGTTAGTCGATGTCCCCAGAGGCGCGACAAGCTGGGCGGCAATGTTGCTGTAGAGCGAATGGATCGGCAGAACGAAGGCGATGTTTTTGCCGGAGGCCTTCTCGAATTGCAGCGTTCGCTTTAGCAGGCGTTCTTCGAGCTTGATATAGAGCTCGTTTTTCAACTGAGCCGTGAGAAATCGCGCCCTTGCCGAGGCGTGCTGCGGCTGCCACGCCTGGCCGTAGCGGGTCAGCCAAAGCTCGGCGAAGGACTTCTCATAACCGGTGAAGACGTGCGCCAGCGGCTCTTCCGGCAGTATCGCAGCGGCGCCGGCGGCCAGGGACGTATCGGTCATCTCTTCGAGGTAGCGAATCCAGCCCTCGGTCGGCAGCATATAGGGCCGGACGCCCGAGCATAAGACCACCTTACCCTCCTGGTCGCGCTCGACGTCCTGCGGGCGCTCCACGCCGTCCCACTTGCCCGTCCAATAGGCGTTGGCGGCATCCGAATCGGCAAAGAACATCCGCCCGACCGTAAAGCCGCTATCCCGCCAGGACTGCATAGCCTTCGTGAATTCGCCGCCGTGCCGATGCACAACGACGCCATCGACGGCGATAGCAAGGCGCTCGTCGTAGGCCGTATTTGTCTGAAAGATGGTCTTGGCTTCGAGGAAGTCAGCGCCCTGGACAATCGCCTGCGAGAGTAGGCATAGAAGCGCAGCAGAAATACAAAGGGTTCGAATGTTAGCAGCGATTTTGCAGTCAGGCATATCAGTCTCCTGATGACGATAATGCATTAGTTATCTATAGCCTCAGTTTAGCCGAAAAGCCGGTCGTATGAAAGCCCCCAGCTTCTGCGATTGCGTATGCCCTTCATATCCCGTATCATATCGCCAACAAGTTCAAATTCCGTTGCGTTCTGAGAAGGAAAGGAAAAGAGATGACCGTATTCAAAATCATGGCAAGATATTTCTGGGCGATTTGCATTCTCGTTACTTGTCTTAACGCTGTTATTCTCAAAGGGCGCTCGAAGTCACATATTGAGGGGAATCCGGAGTTGGCAGAAGGCTACAGGAAGCTTATTCGAGGGTATCTCTTTTGGATGAATCTTCCCTGGATAGTCATGGGAATCGGGTGTATTGTCGGTGGAGTGCCAACAATGTTCCATTTTCTTCGCCCAAGAGACGCCAATCCTTTTGTAATTGTGTGGTGGGCGGTGCTTTTCGTTCTGTACGGCCTTAGTTTCTATTGGGTATTCCTCTGCAAGGGTGCCGAGACACTCGCGAAATATGAGATGATCTCTTATTCCTCGTTTGGGGATACAGGGCATGTTTCCAGTCCAAAGGTCGTAAAGCTTATATTTCTTCTGTTCTTGGCCGCTGGGGTTGTCGCAGCAATTGCCATGCTCACAACAGACGTGCCGGTGCCGTCCTTTGAGTAAAGGGGGCAAGGCGCTACAGGCTCTTAGTAATCACGAAACACATCTGTTGTTATTCGGCCTATTTCGTTAAGGCGTGTAGATCGGTAGCCAGGATAGAAGACCCAGTATTCAGACGGTCGGCTCGAGTCTCGACCAAGCTCGAGTGAAAGGCTGTAATTAGTGTCCGCAACAACAATTCGGATTCTTTGCATGGGTTGTGAGTGATGGGCAGCTATTCTTGTCAGTGTCTTAAGTCCTGAGATCACATTGTTGGGATCGTCCACCATATTGCCGTTTATTTCAACTCTGGCGCCAGCCGAAGCGTTGTTCAAAAACCTTAGCGTCTGAGTCCTTACCCCCGAGGTCATTGGGTTGGCTATCATGAAAGTCAACAGTATCGGCAATACGAAAAAGCCCCCTGCACTAATAGCTACAATTTTCCACAACAACGGAACCTTGTTTTCTCTTTTCCACCACTTGGCGACAAGATAGCGAATTAGAAAAACCACCGCTGTCAGCATGGCCAGGAAAGGCATTACAACGAGTCTTCCTATGAGTCTGTCGTAGAACTGCAAACGCTTGTGAACACTTGAGTTCTCGATGAACCCAGGCGGGACGTCTTTTGTGTCACGCTCTGTTGGAAATGCCCCATCTTGAGCAAGGCTAGGTTTGTCGAAGTCTTTGCGCGTTGCGACAACCCCTTCGTGTTCATTTTGAACTTCTTCGCCCAGAGGATCCTCCCTTGATTCGTTGTCGGATTTCTCTGCATTCACAAGGCCGACGCCTACCATCATGGCCAGGAAGACAGTTATCCAGGTCAGTATGGTGATAACACCCCATTTCTTGATTATTTCTTTATGCTCCTTGAGTCTGGGATCAGATTCGTACATCGCCTTCGTTACCCAGGGCGTTCCAGCTTTAAAGCATCCCTGGAAGCTTAGACTTGCTACCTTGGCCCAAGGAAATAAGCCTAGCGCTATACCGGGCACGAAAACATACCAGAAACTGTCTTCCTCACCGGGCTTGGGGCCGCTCACAGCCAGTGGTACAATGAAGCACGCTACAATTATGATGGGTAACACCAGCCAAAAAGGATGAGTCCCCCTGCTATCGCTGCCATTCTCCATAGTTAAGGATTCCTCTGCCTGTTCCAAGATTTCCCTATTGGCACGTGCATAAACATATTCCTACCGTTGAACTTCTCTCCAATACCATAATTCTACGCTGGCTGCAAGCCTGACACAGAGAGGCTTATAGACTTGTTTCAAATGAACAGTCTGAAGAGAAGAACGCATGTGGCTGAGTTTTGGATTGAAGAATCGGGCTTTAGCGATTAGCTTTGGCTGATACGAAGTGTTGAAGACACCAATAAGGAACGATTGAGAATGACCATAAGACGCCTGCATCAACCTACACGCAGAGAGCCATCCCGTTGAGTTCCGCAAGGTCGAGATTCTTCCGTTGGAACAGTAAAATCCAAATACGTAATAGTAGTGTAAATCAGTGTTAATCCCTATGGGACCTTGTGTCCGTGTCAAAAAAACAGAATCGGTCGGTTTGAGCAAGAATATTCAATTTGCTGCTCGCACGTCAATAATTGCCGGTCTTTTGAGCGCCGCGGCAATTGCAGCGGGATCAGGGCAAGCTGCGCCGCCAGGCTCATTCGCCGAGATGCTTGATCTGCGCTCTATCTGCCGGCTCAAGCCGTGGCGGACGTTGCAGGCCTCCGGCTACGACCGAGGCGGCGGCTACTTCGACTCCGGCAACTTCCTTCGCATTGAAGATAGTAACCATTTCGTGCTGATGGATGCCAACGGCCCAGGCTGCATAGACCGGATGTGGTTCACGTACAAAAGCCAGGTCGGCGGCGAGCCTTACGATCTGCTCATATTCCTCGATGATATGAGCCAACCGGTCATTCGAATCGATCTTGATGAAATCTTCTCCGGCAAGCATCGCCCGTTTGTCACTCCTCTGGCAGGCCTCTGCGGCAACGGCAAATATCCCGGACGCTACTCATACATCCCCATAGCATTTCAGGAATTCTGCAAGGTCGTCCTGGTCCCGACGGCCCCTAAGGAGCAATATCAATATCGCACCAACAGCTTCGGCCAGCAAATACCGCACATATACTACCAGATCACATACCGCAAGTTCACGCCCGACACATCCGTCAGACGATTCGTGTGGGACTTGAGCATATCCGAATCCGAATCACTGGCAAAGGTCCAATCGCTGTGGTCGAATTGCGGCCGGTCTCTCTGGGGTGACATTGCGCAGGCCCAAGAAAGTGCAGCCAAAAAGACGCTGAATCCAGGTACCCGCGAATCGCTTTTCGAGTTGGATGGCCCGGCGGTGATTTATGAAATTCAATTGTCCGTTGATAATCCCGAAGGCTTATGGCTTGAGATGCTTTGGGATGGCTCGAAGAATCCGCAGGTTTCAGCGCCCATAGGACCGTTCTTCGCCTGCACGGATGCGGGCAGACCTTCGCAGGATGTCAGGGGTCTGTGGACCGGTTTTGCCGACGGGGATTACTATTGCTATCTGCCCATGCCCTTTCGGCGAAGAGCGAAGATCGCCGTCCGCTCGGAGGCGAAAACAAGTGCTTCCATCGAGGCCAGGATACGGTACAAGTCGGAAGAACTGTCAAATAGCGACGCCGTCTTCTGTGCCCATCGGTACGACTACGCCTCGCCGCCGTTCGGCAGGGACTATTGCGTTGCCGACCTCAAGGGCGCCGGCCAATTCGTAGGTCTCGTGATGGACCGCCCCGGCCACATGGAGGGCGACGACTCATTCTTCATCGACGGCGAGAAGCAGCCCTCAATCCACGGAACGGGCACAGAGGATTACTTCAATTTCGCCTGGGGATTGTCGCATACCGGCACGCTGGCGCTTCACGGCATCACGATTCAGCGAAACTCCCCGATTTGCTATCGTATGGACCTACCCTGGGCCGTGCCGTTTCGCAATTCGCTGCTGATAACCTGGGAGCACGGCCACGACTCCGAAAAGGGGCCGAACCTCGACACGAAACGATACAGCGGGGTCGCTTTCTACTATCGGGCTGACTATGATTGAATGCGTGCTGGCTGTTTCGGCAGGTTATTGGGATTCGTATGAGCGCTAAAGACATTCCCGAATACGTGGACGGGCTGCCGAACATCTGCGGCTGCGAAGACCGGGTCGCCGCTGCGTGCGCCCGGCCCGGCCCGCTCTACCTGCCCGACAGCCGGGTGGACTTCGAGAATATCGACAGCGCCTTCGCCATAGCCCTTCACATGCACCAGCCCCTGATACCCGCCGGCGGCGGCGACCTCCGCACCGCCCGCGTCATCAGCAACCTCGAATACATGATGCGCAACCCGGACCTCGGCGACAACCACAACGCCTTCGTATTCCACTGGTGCTACAAGCGAATGGGCGAGCTTATCATCCAGCTCATCGAGGCGGGCAAGGACCCACGCATAATGCTCGACTATTCCGGCAGCCTGCTCCACGGCCTGTGCCAGATGCAGCAATCCGACGTCATAAACAGCCTGCGAACGCTCACCTGCGACCCCGCCTATCACAGCCACGTGGAGTGGCTGGGCTGCCCGTGGGGACATCCAGTCGCCCCCTCGACGCCCGTCCAGGACTACCGCCTCCACGTCCGCGCCTGGCAGCACTTTTTCGCCGCGCTCTTCGGCCTCGACGCCCTCAGCCGCGTCAGGGGCTTTTCGCCGTGCGAGATGGCCCTGCCCAACCATCCCGATGTCTGCTACGAGTTCGTCAAGACGCTAAAGGAATGCGGCTATCAATGGCTCCTTGTGCAGGAGCACACTATCGAGCGAACCGAAGATGGCCAGCCCGTCCGCCATCCGCACATACCGCACCGCCTCATCGCCCAAAACTCGTCGGGCCAGACGATTAGCATAACTGCTATCATCAAGACTCAGGGCAGCGACAGCAAGCTCGTCGGCCAGATGCAGCCTTACTACGAGGCCAAAACGCTTCGCCGCTGGGAGCTAGGCGGTACGTCTATTCCCGCGGTCGTGACACAAATCGCCGACGGCGAGAACGGCGGCGTTATGATGAATGAGTTCCCATCCAAATACTTGGACGTTATGGCCGAGGCCTCCGCCGGACCGACCCCGCCGGTCAATATAACCGAGTACCTCGAATATCTCGACAGCGTGGGCGTCGCCGAGGCCGACCTGCCCGCCGTCCAGCCGATAATGCAGAGCAGAATCTGGGATAGGTTCGACCCGCCGCGGCGGGACGCAGGCCCCGAGGCAATGGAGAAGCTCATCGCCGAGCTTACAAAGGAGGACGACCGATTTCACATCGAGGGCGGAAGCTGGACCAACAATATCTCCTGGGTCCGCGGCTACGACCACGTCTTAGAGCCGATGCAGGAGGCAAGCGCCCTATTCGCCGAGAAGGTCCTCGCCGCCGGCATCCCGCCGTCGGATCGCCGCTATCGCAAGGCCCTATTCTACCTGATGACGACGCAGACGAGCTGCTTTAGATACTGGGGCCAGGGCCTCTGGACGGACTACGCCCGCGAACTCTCCCGCCGCGCAATCGAGATACTCAACCACGACTTCTAATGCCTTTTTTCACACAGATTAAGAGTAAGGGCGAATTCAGGAGACATAACGCTCAACGGCACACCCGGAACCCCAGGTCATTGAGCATGTAGCGCGGGGGACGGCTAGTCGGTGGCGAAGCAGTACAACCTTGCTCAGGACTGTACCAACCTCCTCCGCAAATAGCGTAACTTTCTGAAGTGGGATACACTGAACCGCTGGACCACTCGTGGACATTGCCGGTCATGTCACACATCCCGTAACCATAAGGGCCAAACGTACCCACAATAGTTGTGCCGTCAGGATGGGTGGAGTACTTATAGTTGGCGATGGTCACATTGATTGTGGGCCCGCAGGCATAGATGTAGCTCCCGTCGTAATCCGCGACGGCCTGCCATTCCCACTTTGTAGGTAGCCACCACCCATAATAGTCGCAGAATGCCGTCGCTCCGTACCAACTGACATAGCTCACAGGATGATTCTCAAATCCGCTATCCACCGTGAATGAGCCGTCACTATACTTGATCCTTGCCGCTCCCCCATTAGTGGCTCCATGATCTGTAAGGCCTTGACCTGCGAGATAGTAATAGTCCTGCCCCACAAAATCGCCTCCGATGTTCGACCCGGTGGCGCCCTTGACATAGTCGCCGCTGACGACGATATCCCCGGAAGCCTTGGCAGTATTAAGATACTGGGCAAATTGTGCATTGGTCGTCTCGTATTTGCTCATTAGTCCGGTAAACGGTTCGTGCTCAGGAACTCCTGGGTCGTTAATATAGACAAACGCCACTTCAGGGGGCGTTCCTACGGAGACGACCATATCAACGGTTGACCCCGATAGAACAGATTCCCCACATAGAGGTGCCTGACTGATAACATGGCCTTCTGGAACCGTATCACTGTATGCCTCTGAGATTGTTCCCACCACAAGGTCCGCTTCAATAATGACCGCTTCGGCATCCACTTGGGCCATGCCCGTTACGTCCGGAACAATACCCTTTACGCCAGAGACGACAATATTTACCGTTGATCCAGACAGAACGGTTTCGCCGCCAAGGGGAGCTTGGCTGATAACATGACCCTCGGGAACCGTATCACTGAATGCCTCTGATATGGTTCCTACGACAAGGAACGCGTTAATAATGGCTGCTTCGGCATCCATTTGGGCCATACCGGCAACGTCGGGAACAACACTCTTTGCGCCAGAGACAACAAGATTCACCGTTGATCCCGACAAAACGGTTTCGCCGCCGAGGGGGGCTTGGCTGATAACATGGCCCTCAGGAACCAGACCGCTGAATACTTCTGAGATACTCCCCACGACCAGACCCGCACCAATAATGGCCGCTTCGGCATCTACTTGGGACATGCCCGTTACGTCCGGAACCTTACAGTAGTTAAATAACATTATGTTGTCTATCCAGGCGCAATCAAAGCCCACATCAAAGGAATCATCCTTGGTGTACGACCATCTGAAGGTATGCAGTCCCGGCGTTATAGAGTAGGTCTGCTGTGCCCAATCCTGATTACCCGACCAACTCCCAAGCAACACACCGTCGATGTAAAACCGCAGGAAATCATAATTATTTTCACTGGACACCCTGCGATAGAAACTGATCAGTTCAAATGGCGTATCGAATGCGATTTCGAGAGTGGAGGTTTGACTGTGAGTAATCGCTCCGGATTTGGCGGCATAAGAACCCTCGTAGAACGTATCAGACACAATTACCCACGGCGCAGCGCCGGAATGCTGCCAATCGTACTTACTAAAATCGCCTGTCTCGAAATCTTCAATTTCAATTCTGCGGCCGGCGGTGAGCCACTGCTCAGCCATTAGAGCGAAATCCTTATAATCGACGAAACAATCGCCGCTCAGGTCAGCCGACGGACAGGCTGCAAGCCCGCAGCTACATAAAATTGGAACGGTCACAAAAGCAATAAGAATACATTTCTTGTTTCGCTTCATTTGATAGCCTCCTGAGACGAGTTTCCTTTTGCCAAAGAACCGATAGCAGGGAGAGGCGGAACGCAGCCTCCTCCAGGCTGTCGCAAATACCATTACCGCAACACGGCAATCATTATACTATAACTCCGCGCAAGCTGCAAGCAAAAAAACGCCGTTCCCTGTTATAACCCCACAATAAATGTGGGGGCTTTCGGATTGAACGCTTATAGAAACCGTAAATGCGAATGTGCGGTCATATCGAGTTCAGCTTGTCTCTATTCTCATAGACTTTTTTGATGGCGTCGGCGATGTCGGCCATGTCCTCTTTTGTTCCGAGCAGCGGGCCGGAGGCCCAGATCATAGCCATCTCTTCGCAGACCTTGTCGCAGTTGGGGCAGGCCTTCTCATCGCGGTATTTCTGCAGCCGCTCTTGGGAGAACATTTTCTTGTACACCTTCTGACTCAAAATGTTCTCTATCCAGGGTTCCCTGTGCAGGCCCTGACTTATGTAGGGGCTGAGGCTGACCCCTTCTGCGTCAACGGCCTTGAGGAAGGTGCTGCGGTCCGCGCCGTTGAAGTGCTCCTTCAAGTAGCTCATAGGATAGAGGTAGAATGAGCCGCTTGCCGTGCCCTCGTATAGCTTCTGCGGGACGACCCCGGGTACGTCTTTGAGGCGTGCGGAGAGGTAGGCGGCGTTTTCGTTGCGGCGGGCGAAGCGCTCCTGGACGCCCGATAGCTGGCCGAGCAGAACGGCTGCTTCAAACTCATTCATTCGGTACTTCGGCCCGGCGACTTCGGTGCTTCCGCGGCGGGATGTGCCGTGGTTGTGGACGGTGTAGCATTTGTCCATAAGCTCTTCATTGTCTCCAATTATTCCTCCGCCTTCGCCGCAGGCGATGGTCTTGCTCGACTGGAAGCTAAAGCAGCCGACGTCGCCGATAGTGCCCACCTGTTTGCCCTGGTATTCGGCCAAGTGGGCCTGGCAGGCGTCTTCGATGACCTTGAGATTGTGCTTCTTGGCGATTCGCATAATCGCCTCCATATTGCAGGGCTGGCCCATCATGTGGACGGGCATAATCGCCTTGGTGTTCTCGGTGATTCTCCTTTCGACGTCGTCGGGGTCAAACTGGTAGGATTGGCGGTCGAGGTCTGCCAGTACTGGCAGCGCCCTGGCGGCCAAGATCGATGCAATGGTCCCCGGGTCGGTATAAGGGGAGGTGATGACTTCGTCTCCGGGGCCGATTCCGAGGGCCTCGACGCACGTATGCAGCGACTGCGTGCCGGAGCCGGTAGCGATGCAGAATTTCGCCCCCATCAGCTCGGCGAACTTCTTCTCAAACGTCGGGACAGTGCCTGAGCTGGACTGGATTCTGCACCAGATTCTGCTCTTGGCGGTCTTCATAAGAGAATCGAGGACTTCCTGGTCCCAGTATGGCCATTCGGGCCAGGACTTGTTCTTTCTGACCGGCTCGCCGCCGAGGATTGCGAGCTTTCCGGCCTTTTTCGTGATGTTGCCGTAGGCCGGGACGCTGCGTGATACGGCGGCAATCGCGCCGACCGATGCGGTTGCCAAAAGCCGCCGCCTGGTTAGATTCTTCTTATCCATTTTATAGCCCTTTCAATCAGTGGGTCATTGTGAGCTTGATATCCGGCTACACTGGTATTGGTGGGCAGTGCCCACCCCACATAGAGTCCATTGTAATGCCGAGGCCGGCTCAATGTTAGCGGAAAAAGCGGGAGCGAAGACTCCAATCTTCGCTTGCGTGCGGACGGCAGCCTCTGTTATCCTGTTGCAATGCCGGGCCCGGGCGAAAACCGAAGCGAAAATGCCTACGCGTTCGTTCGCCGGCTTGTTGGAAAAGAAAAGGACAGGATGAATGGCTAAGAAGACTATCAGAACCGGAATAGTCGGAGCCGGGTTTGCCGCTACGTTTCATTTTGAATCCTTGCAGAAGGTCCACAGCACGAATGTCGAGGTCGAGGGCGTCTTCGCAATCGATGCCGACCAGGCCGCCCGCTATGCGAAAGAGCGCGGAATAAAGGCTTACGACAGTCTCGACGCCCTCATTGATAAGGTCGATGTCGTCCATGTCTGCACCCCGCCCGTGGCCCATGAGCCGGTTGCCGTCGCAGCCCTGAAAAGGGACAAATTCGCAATCGTGGAAAAACCGCTCACCGGCTACTTCGGCGACGGCTCCGACGAATTCAACGGAGATACGTTCCCGAAGACCGACGCCCTGAACCATTCCCTGGCGAGTATTGAGCGGATGCTCGCAGCCGAGAAGAAGAGCAAGGGCCGAATTCTCTACGCCGAGAACTGGGTCTATGCCCCATCCATCCAGAAGGAGCGCGAGATAATCGAAAAGACCGGCGCGCAAATCCTCTGGATCCACGGCGAAGAGGCCCATTCCGGCTCGCACGCCCGCACTTACGCCTTCTGGAAATTCTCAGGCGGCGGCGTAATGATCGGCAAGGGCTGCCACCCCCTGACCGCCGCCCTCTATTTGAAGCGGGTTGAAGGCAAGGCCAGAACCGGAAAACCAATAAAGCCCAAGGCCGTCTCGGCCAGGACACACGCGATAACCAGGCTCGACGGATTCCGCGACGAGGGCCACATCCGATGCGATTACCACGACATCGACGATTTCTCCCTCATGCACGTCATATTCGAGGACGGCACAATCGCAGACATCTTCGCCTCGGACATCATCTTAGGCGGAATCCACAACTGGCTCGAAGTCGCCGCCAACAACCATCGCACTATCTGCAATATCAATCCCAATACCGCGATGCAGACCTATAATCCCGTCGAGGCCAACTTCAAGGATATTTACGTCGTCGAAAAGATCGGCACCAAGCAGGGCTGGACCGCCCCCTCGCCCGATGAGGACTGGTTCACAGGCTACCCCCAGGAGATGGAGGCCTTCTACAGAACAATAGCCTACGGCGACCCTCTTGAAACCACCAGCAGCCTCGCTGCGGACGCAATCTCAACAATCTATAGTGCTTACGTCTCAGCAGAAAAACAAGGAGCAGAAGTACCCGTAAAAACATTCTAAGAAAACGAGAACAAGAAAAGGCTCCCCACAAGGGGACCTGGGGAGCCTGATCCCATTTTTACTCATAAAAATTGTACTGGGGATTCTTTAAGTTCTCTCTTCCGATGCTTCCTGTGTGAACAAGCGCTTGAAGATGTTGACTACCTCTCGGTAGTCAACATTAGGATCTTTATCGTCGTGAAAAAGCCTGTCCAGGAAGAACTCAAACCTTCGGGCACGATCATATTCTTCGTTTGCTCTTTTTTCTGTCACATGTTCAGGCGTGCAAATACCTGAACCATTCTTTCCAATCTTGACGTAAAGCGAATCCTGCTTGATTATATCCAATTTACCCTCGGCGACCTTCATAGCTTCAGTATCCCATTGAGGATCATCCGCCCACTGCCACTTATCCGATTCCCATCTACCGATTTTTTCGTAGCAAAGTATGTTGATAGCGTCTAAGACTTTCGGAGGGAATTTGAATGGATTTGGCCCTTTGAATCTTTTGATGAATGATTCAGTATCCAAATTGAGATAATCCATGACTATGCAAAGCAACTGCTTACACTTGTGATCTTTGGCGGCTCGTAAGATATTTGAGTTCCATGGAATAACTTCAACGCCGACTAGGTGGAGCAGGAACGCTTTTGCGAACTCTTCCTGTGCGATCATTGAGAGAAAATGCTTTGTCGACGGTGGTCTTTCAAATTCTAGGGCTTGAGCCTCTGATAGAAGACGGGCACCGTTCTTAGAACACATATGACTAGTTTTGTGAAATTCATTTTTCTCCATTTATGAATCCGGAGCGTTAACATATTATTATATATTTTTACTGGGTTACTGAGGGGAAATCACCGATTTCTACTGCCTTAAAGGATCGCTCCACCAGGCAGTTAAGTTGTTCCATGATTCGTAAATTTAAGTACTCTTTCGACAATACAAACAAGTTCACTATCATTAATTTCCTCTGTTTCACATGCCGAGAGAATTAAAGATGTCCGGGGTACATTTTCTCAAAGACTCCCGTCAATATCCTCAAAAGGGCCCCCGTTAGAAGGCGTATGCCTGTCTAAGGGGGTGAACCCGTTTCTGCATTATGTATTACGATATTAGGGTGGATGGGGGAGAAAGTCAAGGGGAATTTCGGAGGACGGAGGACGGAGGGGGAAAAAGGTAATCGGGGGACCAGGGGATCAGGGTATTAGGGGGAATCCCGATTTGTTGGGATGGCTAAGAAATCTTTGTGAACATTCGTGGAAATTTGTGGTTACCTTTTTTCTTCGTGGCCTTCATGTCCTTCGTGGTGATAATTTCGTTTGTGGCCAAAGGCCGCGCTGCGTTGATTCGCCTCCAAATCAATTGCCTTTTCCCCTTGATGCGAGGATAATGGCCAATGAACAGTGACTGACCGAACTAATTGTGATTAGATAGCAAAGGAATTGAATCATGGGAAAGATATTTATTGGTTTGAATACGGAGTTTTCTCGTAGTTCGGATAAGCCCTTCGAGTGGGCATTGGAGAAGACAGCCAAAGCCGGAGCCGAGACACCCATAAAAATGTTCTAAGAAGAAAACCGTGCAAATCAGTGTTAATCCGTGTCCAAGAAATCAGTAGTGTGAATCCGTGTCTAAGGATAATCAAAAAAATGGTATTGAAGCTTCATAACAGTCTGACGAGAAAAAAGGAAGAGTTCGAGCCGATAGAGAAAGGCAGGGTCGGGATGTACGTTTGCGGGCCGACGGTCTATGGCCATGCGCATTTGGGCCATGCCAAGAGCTACGTCAGCTTCGACATCCTGGCCAGATACCTTCGCTACTTAGGCTATAGCGTTACGTACGTGCAGAACATTACCGACGTCGGCCACCTCACCGACGACGCCGACGAGGGCGAGGACAAGATAGTTGAGGCCGCGAAGAGGGAGAAGAAGCATCCGATGGCGCTGGCGGAGTATTACACTCGGAGCTTCTTCGAGGATATGGACAAGCTCAATTGCATTCGGCCTGATATCAGCCCGCGGGCGAGCGGACATATCACCGAGCAGATAGACCTCGTCAAAACGCTCCTGCAAAAAGGCTATGCCTACGAAGTGAATGGCTCGGTCTATTTCGAGGTTGCCAGATTCGCCGAGTACGGCAAGCTGTCGGGGCGGAATATCGAAGAAATGCAGGCCGGGGCCCGCGTTGACGTATCGCCCGAGAAGAAGAACCCAGCCGATTTCGCCCTCTGGAAGAAGGCAGAGCCGAACCATATTATGCAGTGGCCCAGCCCCTGGGGGATGGGCTATCCGGGCTGGCACTTGGAATGTTCGGTAATGAGCACTAAGTATCTGGGCCAGCCTTTCGACATCCACGGAGGCGGCCTTGAAAATCAATTTCCGCACCACGAGTGCGAAATCGCCCAATCGGAAGCCGCCAACGGTGTGCAGTTTGCGCGATACTGGATACATAACAATATGGTGACCGTCGATGGGCAGAAGATGGGCAAGAGCCTCAACAACTTCATTACTCTCAAGCAGGCATTCTCCGGCGCCCACGAGCGCCTTACCCGCGCGTATGACCCGCTCGCAATCAGACAACTGATCTTGAACAGCCACTATCGCAGCCCCTTGGACTTCTCAGATGCGGCCCTCTTCGCAGCCCAGAGCGGTTATGAAAAAATCGCTCAATGCGTCAAATCACTTAGAAAAAAATTGACTGAAGTACCTGATGGCCGCCCCGATTCAAAAGTTGCCGAGCAGCTTGGGCAGCTAAAGGTAAAATTTGAATCTGCGATGGATGATGATTTGAATACGGCTGTTGCGCTGTCAGTTGTGTTTGAACTGGTTAGACTGGCGAATGAGTTGTTAGAAGACAGAACGACAAACGCTGGGACTTTGCGGGCACTGGATGAAATGTTCACCAACCTGGGCGGAGACGTTTTAGGTATAATGGGAAAAACCTATGTGGTTAACATATCTGATCGAATTGGCGTGAGTGATGATCTGATGTTTGAGCTTGGCCTACGGTCAAAGTGGGGAACACTCAATGATCTTATCAGAGTTATGATCGACAATCGAACAACCGCACGCAAAAAGAGGGATTTCGCCAGAGCGGATTGGGTCCGTTCACTGTTAGACGAAGTGGGCGTCGTTCTTGAAGACCGGACGGATGGAACAACTGTCTGGAGATGGAAATGAGAATCCTTGGCATCGATCCCGGCTTGCAGGTTTGCGGGTACGCCTGTGTTGAGGCGGCTTCCGGACGGGAAAATCTCATTGAGGCCGGCGTCATCAGAACTGTCCGCAGTGAGTTGCTGGAAGAAAAGCTCAACCGAATAGCAGAGGATATTACTACGCTTTTGAAGGGCCTCGGGCCTGACATCGTGGCGGTCGAGGAATTATACTCCCATTATGCCCACCCTCGCACCGCGATATTGATGGGACACGCAAGAGGAGTTATACTGCAGAAGTGTGCCGAGGCTGGCGTGGCCGTGAAGAGCTTCAGCGCAACGCGAATAAAAAAATCGCTCACCGGCAACGGCCGGGCTTCAAAGGAACAGGTGCAGCGAACGATCAAAACGGTTCTGGCCCTGCGCGACTTGCCTGAGCCGAGCGACGTTGCCGACGCCATAGCCGCCGCCCTCTGTTGTGCAAATTCGGTAGGCAGTATCGTTGTTGGATGAACGCCGCTGTAAAGCCGTTCAAAATAATAAATAGAAAATAATCAATAATCAATTGAACTATGATAGCGACAATTGAAGGCAAGCTGATAAGACTCGACGTCGAAAGCGCCTTAGTGCAGGTCGGGGCGCTGGGTTATGAGGTGATGCTGCCCAGCTACTGCGTCGATGCGCTCAGCGGCAGGATCGGTTCGCAGATCAGCCTGTGCACTATGGAGTATTACGAGGGCACGCCGGGCGGAGGAAATATGGTCCCGAGAATGGTCGGATTCCTGAATGCCGGCGAGCGCGAATTCTTCAAAAAATACACCAGCGTCAAGGGCATCGGAATTAAGAAGGGCCTGCGGTCGCTGAGCATTCCGATAGCAACGATTGCGGCGGCTATTGAGGACGGCGACAACAAGGCCCTGATGATGCTGCCCTCGGTGGGAAAGAGAATGGCCCAGCAGATCATCGCCGAGCTAAAGGGCAAGCTCCAGGCCTTTGCCGTGGGCGCAGAGACAGGCGGCGATACTCAGGCCAAGTTCAAGCCCTTCCAGGCCGAGGCCCTCGAAATCCTGATTGCCTGGGGCGAAAAAAGAACCGAAGCCATCGAGCTAATCAAATTGGCCTGCGAGAGACACGCGGACGTCGATTCAGCCGAGGCCCTCGTGCCCTTAGTCTATAGATTGAAGCAAGGCGTCGAAGTATAAACGCAACTCAAAACTAAAAACTGAAAACTCAAAACTGATACTATGGCGATTGGCAGAATAATCACGGGGCAGTCCTTGGACGAGCAGGAGGAGAGCTTCAACGTTTCGCTCCGGCCCAAATTCCTCGACGAGTGCGTCGGCCAGTCCAACGTCCGCGAGAAGCTCGCAATCGCCATGGCCGCGGCAAAGCAGCGGGCCGAACCGCTGGAGCATATCCTTTTCTATGGCCCGCCGGGCCTCGGTAAGACGACCCTCGCAAACGTCGTCGCCAACGAGATGGGCGCCAGAATTCGCTGCTCATCGGGCCCGGCCTTGACAAAACAAGGCGACGTAATGGGCCTTTTGAGCAATATCAATACCGGCGATATCCTGTTCATCGATGAGATTCACCGGCTCAGTACGCCGGTCGAGGAGTTCATCTACCCGGCGATGGAGGACTTCAAGGTCGATTTCACCGTCGATAGCGGGATGCACGCCAAGACGATTAACTTTCCTCTGAAGCGTTTCACCCTAATCGGCGCCACCACGCGTGCGGGCCTGCTCAGCGCCCCGCTTCGCAGCAGATTCGGGATGATGTATCATCTTGATTTCTACAGCGCCGAGGAGTTGACAACGATTTTGGAGAGGTCGGCTGAGCTGCTTACCTTGCAGTGCGAGGAAGGGACGCTGGAAAGAATAGCAGCATGCTCGCGCGGCACGCCTCGCGTGGCCAATCGACTCTTGAAGCGCGTCCGTGACTACGCCCAGGTCAAGGGCACGGGCGTGCTCAGCGGCCAAATCGTCGAAAGCGCCTTGAAGATGGAACAGATCGACCCGTTAGGTCTGGACGAGCTGGACCGGGCCGTTCTGCGGGCGCTGGCCAATATCTACGAAGGAGGCCCAGCCGGCATTGAAGCAATCGCCGCTACTCTCGGAGAAGAGAGAGACACCCTCGAAGACGTCGTCGAACCCTACCTCCTCCAAATCGGCTTCCTCCGAAGAACAAAACGCGGCAGAGAAATCACTAAACAAGCTTGCGACCACTTAGGACTGAAATTACACAAGAAAAAACAGCCCAAATCCGACCAACAGGACCTCTTTGAGCAGGACGGCCAATAACGAGAGAGAATCGGCTGAGTCGTTCGCCGGTTCGCGTGAAAACGGCAAAAGTCGAGCTTAGTAGTTACATCAAGACCCGACCCTGAAACGGTGGGTCTGAGCTAATAAATCTTCGCTGGAATTGCCGGGACTACACCGATATAATCGCGTGTGTCATTGAAGATTAGACCTGTTACAAGTAGTGGGACTGTAAACGAACAGGA
>Ga0315277_10004921_pt1 | contig 17729 bp, 15 predicted proteins | sample YL17G05_15_MG_FD_203695 | JGI IMG/M metagenome (GOLD analysis project Ga0315277, IMG submission 203695) | Sediment microbial communities from Yellowstone Lake, YNP, Wyoming, USA - YL17G05_15 | ecosystem: Environmental > Aquatic > Freshwater > Lake > Sediment | place: USA: Wyoming | collected...
TTTTACGAGAAATCCAATCGGTAAATCGAGGAGCCAATCATTTCTCTGAACCAAGGAAATGCTTTCCAGATTATGAGAGCGCATCTAGGTATGCGCGCTCGGTAAGGGTGGAAAGATATTGCCAGGTATACCGTTCTTTAACTTTTCTCTGCCCAGCGACTCCCATGGAATGTGCTAAAATGGGATCAGCAATCAACGCCAGAATGCGATCAGCGATATCAGCCGGTTGCTGCTCGACCAGGTAGCCATCCACACCATCCACAATCAATTCTGAGACTGCAGGAATGGGGCAGCCAATGACCGGCTTGCATAAACTCCAGGCTTCGGTGTACACTCCGCCAAAACTCTCCTGTAAAGAAGGCAGGCATAACAGTGAACAAGCTGAGAGTGCATCAGTTTTTTCCTGCAGTGAGACACTATCTATCTCCAGGATACGTCGGTCGGTCACAGACTTAAACAATTTAATGGAATAATCCGTGCGCGGGCCGACGAAGGCAAAACGAGTCTCCGGGTAGCGCTGCCAGACTCGTGGTGCAGCTGATAATAAAGCGGCAATCCCTTTGTATTTAAATTTATGTCCCAAGAACAAAACCAATGGATCATCCGCTAGATTATATTTTTGGCGGAAGGCTTTCTCTTTTGCTGAGGCTGCTAAGATTGGCCCCATTCCAGTAACTGTGATCCGGCTTTCCTCAACGCCAAATCCCATCAAAATTTGCTTTTCCGCCTGGGTCAGTGCGATGACACCATCAGCCAGTCGATAAATGCGGTGATAGTGGCGGTAAAGCCAACCCACCCAACGTGGATGATGGAGTGGGGTCAAAATGAATGGGATATCCCTGCGATGGGCGATCTGCATGGAAGCCAAACTGAGCGGTTCGCGCCCGTTGCGCACATTATGTACCAGGTTGGCGTTGCTTGCGTAAGGTGCCAGATGGGCTCGGGTGATGGAAGACAGGTAGGGCAGCGCCAGGTCCATCAAGGGATAATAAGCTAATACTGCCGGGAGCATGGCAGTCTTCTCCAGCAGACTAAACCCCATTCGATGGACAGGTAAACCATCCTGCTCGTAATCATGCGAACTTCGTGCTGCTTTCAAGGTAGTGCCCAGCAGCCAATCGGTGCGGTTTGTATCCCACATGCTTACCACCTGGACATCATGGTTGGCAGACATCGCCTTTGCCAGCTGGTGCGCATAAAGCTGTGCACCACCGATGGAAGGAAGGTAGGCAGTGATGGTATAGAGCAGGTTCATTTACCGGCTACCTCATGATAGACTTTCAAAGTCTCCAATGCGGTCCTCTGCCAGGAAAAACGTTGAGCCTGTTGCCATCCCCGCTCGCGGAGCTCTGCAGCCAAATTTGTATTTTCCAGTACTTCACCAATCCCCTGAGCGATGGCATCCACCTGATATGGGTCTACCAAAACCGCGGCATCTCCTGCCACTTCAGGCAAAGAGGAAGTATTCGCTGTCACCACAGGGCAGCCGCACGCCATTGCCTCCAATACTGGTAAGCCAAATCCCTCATACAAAGATGGGTAAACAAACAGGCTGGCAGCATTATAGACCGCTACCAGATCTGCTAATGGAAGCAGACCCAGAAAACGCACTGATTCTTGTAAGCTTAGTTGGTCTATTTTCACAATTAGGTCTTCCTGAAGCCAGCCCTTGGGACCCACATGCACCAGCTGGTAGGGTAAACCTTTGCTTCTTAGTTTTGCATACGCTTCAAATAGTCGGTCAAGGTTCTTCCGTGGTTCAATGGCACCTACAGTCAAGATAAAACGCTCATCCAGTCCGTATAAACTCCTGACAGCCGCGATATTTTCCCGCGGTAAAGGCCTGAACTCAGGGCCAGCCGCCAGGTAAGTAACGGTCACCTTTTCAGGGGCTACTTTAAACTGGCGGATGATATCGCGCTTGGATTGTTCTGAAATCGTTAAAATCCGGTCTGCCTGCCTTGCCGAGCGTGGCCCCATGGCTTGAAAGTATCTCCGCTGCCATGCCGGGAATCTCTCTGGCATTTGGAATAAGACGGTATCCAGGATAGTGAGTACCATTGGCGAAGGTGACCAATAGGGAATAATTCCGGTTGGCATATGGAGTACATCGATTCCGGCCTGCCGGGCTTTTAATGGCAGGATCGCATGCATCCAGACCAGGTCACGGTATAGCGTATCCATGCGCGTACGTACCGTCTTCGGAGTGGACATATCTCTCTGCTGGTTTACTGAAAAGTAAACGAAGCTATCAGAGGTCGACAGGCATTTAAGCGCCTCAACCAGCCGACGAACATAAACACTCGTTCCAGCTTGATTGATAGATGCAACTGAAAGGTCAATCCCGATTCTCACTAGCACTCTAACAGTTCTTGGTAAATAGCTTGGACATGGTTGATATATTTGGCCATAGAAAATTGGTTCTCCATATTCTCCCCTGCCGCAATCCGCATTTTCGATGCTTGAGTGGGGTTGTCCAGGATCATCCTGACTGCCTGCGCCAGGATATCTGGCTGCTCCGGAGGAACCAAGCAACCATTTATTCCATCTTTGACGATCTCACTAATACCGCCAATATCACTTGCGACAATTAGAGCCTTATAGTGGCTTGCTTCCAATAATACGTGAGGCAGTGCATCCGGAAGGATAGGGGTATGCAGAAGCATATCAATGCTGGCCATGATCAAAGTAACATCCTTACGGAAACCTGTCAGTACGAGGTGATCCGTCACCCCTAATTGCCTGGCAAGCTCAATCAGATGTGCTTGATATTCCTCCCCCACTTTTCCCAAAGGGCTTCCTACTAGAAGACAACGAGTGTGCGGATATCTTTCGATAATCCCCGGTAGAGCTCTTATGACTATTTCTTGCCCTTTTAATGGCAAGATAGCACCGACCACCGCGAGCAGAGGAAACCGATCATCCATTCCGAATTCTGCTCTCAGATTTAACACCTGGTCCTGGGTATAGCTGGGCATAGGCTCAAGACCAGGATATACCACTTCTGTTTTCCTGGCTAACGAGGATTGCTGGGATATGATGATATGTCTGGTGGCATTTGATTCCACTAGGATACGATCACTGACTTGGTTCAAGAACCATGCCTTCATTTTCGAACGGAAGGGGAGGTTATAAATTTCATGAACATGGGTAATATGGGGGATAGCTTTTAGACGCGCTGCAAGACCACTATGGTATGCCACTCGGGCTGTGTTTGCATGAACGAGATCAATATGGAACCGGTTAATGATGCCATATAGTGCGTTCACGTCGGGGATTAGATAAAAAAGGTTATTTCGCGCTCGTCCGCCGCTGGGCGGAATACTCGGAACAAATACGGTTTCGATCCCATGCTTTCGGCATAGATCGGGTAATGATCCTGGCTCAGGACAAACAAGATGGGGTTGAAATCGATCCCGGTCAAGATTACTCATTAAATCAAATAAAGTTATGGTCTCGCCCCCTGCTAGAGTTGATATCGGACTTACATACAGAATCCGCGCTGGAGAGTCGGTCATCGACTTATTGCTCCCCAACATGTTGTATTGGCGGAAGTAAACGACTAGATTTAATTGGCTCAAACATCGGTATAGGTTCCTGTCCTAAAGTGCTCTCAATTGCCTGCTTGAGCCATATCGAGCGATCATAAGTTGGAATAATAATGCTGACAAGTGGACTATGGTCCATCACTATTCATCTACTTTTGAGAAAGCTATTATGTCCGGTTACTATTTGCCTCGAAGAACCAGGATTTATTTGCTACCAAAATCACTGGATATGCAAACCATATCCGCACAGATGTTTATACCTCACGATATTTTTCTTCCCATGGAGCCTGGCGATGCATTCGGTTCCATATCTTTATCGGAATCTGGTTGATTCCAAAGGGCATCCAACTTGCGAAAAAGAGCAGCCAGTAGCGATAAGTGCGCCTTTTTAATCGGTGGTAATCCTCCAAGTAAGAACGGCATTTGCTTGGCTGGTTCTCCATCAGTGCCAGCTTAGCAGCGCGAGTATAAAGATTATAATAACAATATTCCAACGTCTTTTGATTCATGGTGCTCAAATCAGGGTAATTGGAAAAGATTCTTGACTTCACATGGATAAGTTGCTGTATCATACGATAATTATTTGCAGATAGCTGTCCCGGTGAAATTCGATATATTGCTACAGGCTCGTTGACATAGTCTACTTTCCATACCTGGCTGATGCGCAGCCAAAGGTCATAATCTTCTGGTCCAATTATTTCTTCATCAAATAAACCGATTTCATCGAGACAGCATCGTCTGATTACGACGCTTGTAGCTGGAATAAAATTATCCTTAAAGAGCTCGTGAAAAACCGCACCTTTACTTGGAGGCACTAATTTAAAGCTGGTATCTTTCAAGACCCTCTTACTGGATGCAAATGAGATATCACCAAAGACTAATCCTACATCTGGATCCTCTTTAAAAAGAGGCATCTGCTTCTCTAATTTGTTGGGTAACCAAAAATCATCTGCATCTAAAAAGGCAATATATTCTGACTTAGTTGCACGGATCCCTGCATTACGCGCTGCAGAAGGGCCACTATTCGCTTGAGAAATAATATGGATTTTTCCAGTAAATCCTGCCAGGACCTGTAAAGTATTGTCTGTTGAACCATCATCGACAACGGTGATTACAATATCCTGGTAGGTCTGTTTAAATGCACTCTCGATTGCCTTTCCAACAACCTTTTCTCCATTATATACAGGTATGATGACATTAACATTAGGATCAGACTTCGATTGTGAACTAATTGGTTTGTTTATCATTCGAAAATGCCTTATGTTTGATGCGTTTTGCGAATGACCGCAACTCAATCCTAAAATAAATTAACCATAAACCTGGATTAAAGCCTACATATCGTCGAAACACCTTTTTCCATTCAGGTATAAACCTATTCCATTCCTGTTCGCCACCTTTGGACCCAGGATGAAAACGGTAATTTGCAAAAAACTGTTCAACATGATAAAAACGGTTTTGGCGCGAGAAACGTAACCACAAGTCGTAATCCATCGCGTAATTCAGGGATGGATCCAGATATCCGTGGATATCTAACAGCTTCCTGCGAAAAAACAACGCGGGTTGGGTTGGGATGGATCTAACTTCCCAGAACCTTATGATATCTTTAAATCCTTTTTCAATATTAAACACATTATCAAATACCAAGTCGTCCTGATTTACGAGATGGCAATCACCTATCACGATGTTCTTATCGGGATTTTCAATAAAATACTCAGCAACCTTGTTAAGAGTGCCTGGCTCATACCAGTCATCCGAGTTTACCCAACTGACAATCTCCCCAGTAGCCCTCTGCCACCCCTTATTGATGGCATGACTTTGTCCAAGGTCTGGCTCGCTGATCCGATAAGATAGCCAGGGTTCATATCTATTTATTATCTCTAAACTGCCATCCTTCGAGCCGCCATCGATGATAATATATTCTAGGTTTGGGTAGCCTTGCAACAGCACTGACCGGATGGTTTCTTCCAGGTACTGTGCCTGGTTGAAGGATGGGGTAACTATGCTTATCTTTGGCCAGGGGGAGCCGTCAGACATAATGGCTGGCAGGGACGGGGTTGCTTCTGTCCAAGGCCAACCGGTTTTCTCGGGAGGGAATATTTTTAGAATTTCCGTACCATCGAATGACATAGTTGTTCAGTTTACCCCGGAAACAGTTTTAAATACCTCCAATATTTTACTGGCAGTCCGATCCCAGGAATATTGAGAAGCTATAGAGAGTCCCCGCCGGATTCTTTCGATTTCCTTACCATCATTAATTGCTTGATTGAGCGCATTAATTAATCCAACTTGATCACTGGGTTTAAAATAGAACGGTAACTCATTTGCGACTTCTAACGTGGATGCGATTTGCGAGGCAACGATCGGACAACCGCAAGCCAAGGCTTCGAGCACGGGTAATCCAAAGCCTTCGTAAAGGGATGGATAAATAAACGCTAATGCCTGATTATACAGATCACATAAGATGTCATCATCGATTCCTTGAAGTAATAAAACTTGATTACTGAGCTTATTATTCTTAATAAAATTCTTTTCATCAGAAGACCATGAAGGGCCAATCGCTATGAGCTTTACTTCCTGATGTTCTTTCCATTGAGCATATGCACTTAGTAGAACCCCAAAATTCTTATGGTAATTTCGATTGCCTACATATAGGATAAAGGGTGCATTGATCTTATTTCTAATTTCTTCCTTCGATCGTTGTTTAAAAATATAGTTATAACCAGGTTTTGCCACGAAAATTTTGGATTCATGTAGTGGGTAATATTTAACCAGATCCTTTGCAGTTGAATATGATATGCATATCACGGCATCTGCTTTTAGAATCGCATCTTTTTTCATCGGAATTATCGTTGCACTATCGGGCAGCAAAGATGGGAATAATTCGTAAATAAAATCATAAGCACAGACAATTTGATGGCCTTCCCAATTAAACGGGGGGACCGTATAGTATGTAGAAAACCAAATTTTTCCTCTTGTATCTCCAATCAACGACTTTAAAATAAAATTATGAATTTTTGAATATACTTTTCGCCGAAGCCTCCAAGGTCGAGTAGATCGATCCCAATTATTCAAAAATAACTGTGAAATATTTATATGCTGTGGAACTCTCTTTGCCAAACTTCTTGCATTGAATAGTTTCACCTTTAAATTGGGATCAAGCTCGCACATTAAAGGCAAAATATTATCGAAAATTCGGGAAATTCCCCCATTGGTTTGATATAGATAGACAATACCGTCAACGATAAGCTCCATTTCATTAGCCTTATTTCATGCTGCTTTGGCAACAAAAGAAATCATTCTACCTGGCCTGTGGTCTCCAGCTGATTTTTTTCGCCGGTAAATATCTTCTAGTTTAGAATTATTGCCAAATAACAATCCAATCCATCCTAATTTTGTTTTTAATACTTTACGATAATCTTCCCTAAACATATCATTTGTGGTTGGAAAATGGTTGATAACTGAATCCCAGCTTAACAATATTTCTTTAAGTACAAACCCCGATTCCTGAAGAGCTTTTTTATATTCGTCAAGTGAATATGTATTTTCAGCATGTGTATATTTGTGAAGGGGATGGTTGTTAAGGAAAATTTCCTTAGAGGCTAGATCATCAATGACATGCTCTCGAGTTGCTATGAAGATACCACCAGGAATTAATACCCTTTTGATTTCTGCAGTCATCGATTTTAAATTTAAAGCATGATGAAGAACTTGGCGACAAAAAACCAAACCATATGTGTGATCGAGGAATGGTAAATATTCTCCAATACCACTAACACAAGTAATCTTTACAGCCGTATTTTTATTGAATTTTTTAATCGCACCGTAACCGACAAGCTCACTTGGGTCGGGTTCAAGTGAGATGACCCGGTACCCAGATTGGAATAACGCATAACTTCCTATTCCATTTCCAGCCCCAAGATCTAATGCATCCTTCGAAGGAAGTGGGTATTTAGATAATAATTGTTGTACTGCATTCCATTCCTCACTCAATAAAAACCTATGAAAGGCATTGCTTATATCCCACTCATAATAACAAAGGAATGCATTTTCCCGCCCTTCAGGTGTTTCCATAGTTCTTAAAATTGCTTCCTCTGTCGATATTACTCCGAATTGAGAATTATTTTTGGTCTTCATCCTAGGAATTTTTTTATCGAATACCGCAAGTAATTCATTAATCTCTTGTCGACCTTATCCTTACCCCTTTGGGAGAATCCAAATTCTTCTTGTAACGCAAGAAGATCATATTCAAGATTTCTATATATCAATTTCGGATGTACAAGTGGAAATTCCAACGGTTTGATAGACATACACGAGAATTTACTGGATGCATCATTTGTATGCGTACCATAAACACCAAAACCAATATTAGAGATTAAATTGTGTTTAGGTGCAATACTTAATTGGTTTTGTGTCCAAAGCATAAAAACAACTTGATAACACCAGGTATTAATTTCACCATCATAAACTCTTTCAAATATATTGATCCAATTATCCGCGTAAGATTTAGCACCTGTCTTCTCCACCAACCAATTTAATTTTCTAAATTTTGGCCATTCCTTTATCAATAAATCGTAGTTTTGCCATGTTCTTCTCCAAGTAGCCCAACCCCATATGTGTGGAAAATTTGAAAAGTAGTAGCTCTGATCTATCTCTAATTTGTTAATAAATTGATCCCCCGATATCATTCCAATCCTTGTGTCTTCTTTATATTTCTGAAGTAATTCTTCACAGAAACTGAAGAAAGATAAATCTGGGACGCAATCATCTTCAAGGACGATTCCTTCTTCAACGTTTTCAAAAAACCATGTAATTGCTGTACTTACTGCGTGCTTACAACCAAGATTTATATCGCGATAAAGGGTATGCACTTTGCAGTCCCAATCGATATTCTTAACAACTTCGCGTGCATCAACACATAATTTATTGTCTTCTTCGTTATGCAACCTCGCGCCATCTGCCGCAATAAATAATATCTTCGGCTTGGCTAAACGAATTTGACTGAATACACGTCTCGTTAACTCTGGCCGATTAAAAATTAAGAATAAAATTGGGGGGCAATTGAATGATTTGTCCATTTAACATTTCGCATCCAAAATTTTATTTATAGCAAGAAAATTTTGAAATTTAAATATTTCGTTAGTCGTGTCATATTGAGGCAAAGGTATGAGTCGGTGAGTATCGAGTCGAAAAATGTTGAAATTTGTCAATAGAGAGTAAAAGTCTTTTAAAAATACGCGTGAAATTACGTTCATTTCATTAAATTCAAATTGGATACTACTAATCTTATTTTCGGCTATCATGTGTGATGCTCCTTTTAAAACATCTATTTCATTACCCTCTGTGTCTACTTTTAGAAAATCAATCTGCTCGATATTATTATTATTACAAAAATTATCTATAGTTGTTACTTCGATTTTGATAGAGGTAAGATCATTAGAATGGTGAATATCGTTAAAAACTTCTCTATAAATACTGGCGTGGGTACTATCTAGTGAATCGCTATAAGTGTAAATAGTCTGGCATTTTGGTACTCTGCCTAATCCTAAACAATAACAGTGATCACCCGATAAAATTAATTTTGATTGCAAAATCTTAAAAGCATTTGGATTTGGTTCAAATGCATATATATGAGCATTAGGAAATTCAGATCTTAATTCGAGAGAATATTTCCCCTTGTTTGCTCCAACATCAAAAAAGACCGGAGCAACCTGCGATATGTACTTGCTCAAAACTTGTTTGATAACATATTCCTCGCCTGAAATGTAAATATTTTGGTAATTAAGTATCCCCATATGTCTGTAAGAAAGAAAAAGTAGGTCAATGTCTGCTAATTTACTAACAAATTCAATAAACGATTGTGAGTGAGTTTTACCTATGATGCGCGTCCATAACTTCTTGATAATGGACAAGAATCCATTTTTCATGTAATTTTCCAATCTGTACGAGTCAGCACTTTACAATGCGTTGGTAACCCAATATTTCCCGTACCAAAATAATCCCCACCCTCTACAGTGATCTGAGCAGCATCGACAACCCAATCTAAAGTTTCAGTTTCTCCATTTGAAAGAAATACGACGATCTTATAGTTTCCTTGGGTAAGGTTTAAATCCATAACTTTGCATTCTATACGACCTTTTTCACTCGATATGTTGAGATATTGGTTTGTAAAATTACTACGGAATAGAAGAATGAATTGATTGTTGGTATCGGTAATCCCGATACTGGCTATAGCGTTTAGGAAGGTATTTTTTGTGTCTTTTTTTACATATTCCATTACAAACATGTAATCGCCACCGGATTTTAGTGCGATTTGCTGATTACCACGCAAGTCACTTACATAAAAATTCACAACTTGAACTCTACCACTGCCTTGCCTGTCTGTACGGTCCCGTAACATTACTGTACTCAGTGTATTCTCAATATCTGTAAGATAGTGATTGATTGTATTTTCCGTATTTGATAGCAGAATTAGCTGCCCTTTTTGTAAATAAATGCAATCTATGCATAAATTCTTGATTGCCGCCATATTGTGGCTCACAAATAAAACCGTCCGACCTTCCACAGCCACTTCCCCCATCTTCCCCAGGCACTTCTTCTGGAACTGCGCGTCCCCCACTGCCAGCACCTCATCCACCAGCAAAATCTCCGGTTCCAGGTGCGCTGCCACGGCAAACGCCAGGCGCATATACATCCCGGAAGAATAATGCTTGACCGGGGTGTCCAGGAATTTCTCGATCTCGGCAAAATCCACGATCTCGTCGAATTTTCTCTCGATTTCAGCCTTCTTCATCCCCAGTATGGCGCCATTCAGATAGATATTTTCCCGCCCGGTCAGCTCGTTATGGAAGCCGGTGCCCACCTCCAGCAGACTGCCCACCCGCCCATGGATTTCCACCCGCCCTTTGGTCGGGGTGGTGATGTGCGCCAGAACTTTGAGCAGGGTGCTCTTTCCGGCCCCATTGCGCCCAATAATCCCTACCACTTCCCCCTGGTGGATTTCAAAGGAGACGTCATTCAGCGCCCAGATGGTGGTCTCGGGCACCCGGGTAGAAGCTTTGAGATTTGATGGAACCAGGCGTTTTGCCGTCGAGACCAGCGATTCGCGCAGGGTTTTATACTGCGCCTGAGCCTCGCCGATACGGTACTGTTTGCTAAGATTCTGGACCCGGATCGCAATATCACTCATCTATACCACATCCGCAAAACTCTCTTCCATTTTTTGGAAATACATTAACCCCGTCACAAGCAGCACGATCACCATCACGACTGAAACCAGGAAGAGCATATCCGGAGGCTCAGCACCCAGGAGCGCCCAACGAAAACCCTGGATCACACCTGCCAGGGGATTAAGACCGTACACGATCCGCCAGAAACCGGTTGGGATCAAACCGGCAGAATAGGCTACTGGTGAGGCGTACATCCAGGCCTGGATGATAAACGGGATGGCGTGCTCCACATCTCTGTATTGAACATTCAATGCAGATAACCACAACCCCACCGCCAGAGCCGTCAGCATGGCAAAGAGCACCAGGAACGGCAGGGTCAGGATTGCCCAGGTCGGGATGATGCCATAGAACAGCATCAATCCTATCAGGACGATGAAGGAGATGCCAAAGTCCACCATTCCCGCTACCACCGCCGAAAGGGGGATGATCAACCTGGGGAAATATACCTTGGTCAGCAAATTCCTATTTGCCACCAGGCTGCTGCCTGCCCGGCTAAGCGCCCCAGAGAAAAGCTGCCAGGGTAAAAGCGCCGCAAAGCTGAACACCGGGTAAGGGATGCCGTCCGAAGGCAGTTTTGCCAGCCTGCCGAAAATCACACTGAAGATCACCATTGTCAACAGCGGTTGGAGAACCGCCCAGGTTACTCCTAACGCTGCCTGCTTGTAGCGGATCTTGATGTCCCTCCAGGTCAGGAAATACAGCAGCTCGCGGTATTCCCAAAGCTCGCGCCAGCGCATGCCCGGGAACCATCCCCGCGGCGGTTCGTACACTGCTACCGGAATTTGGGTTTCGAATTCCATTCTCACCTTATTCTATCTCAAAGTAAGTGAGCGTCAACCTGGGCTCAACCTTACAGAATCGCAAATTAGACCATGTATCTGACTTCATGACGATATAATGGATTAGAATAATATATTGCGGTTCATATCCCTAATAAGCATAATTTGTGCCAAACCTGAACATTTATAGCTACGATGGCCGAAAGATCTTTTTAATTGTCTGGAAGATTATCCTGAGCTTGCCTGAAATTCTATGGATGATTGTAGGCATGGTTCGCTCATGAGTATACTTTACGCTGCTAATTAAAATAATCAAAACAATTATCTTATGGGAACTTTTATAAAGCGAGCCATTGAAATGATTGATGTATGCAAGGTTCCTGATTTTTCACCAAAGGTATATTCAACTAGCATTTCTTGCATTGGATCGATCGAGGAGCCTGTGGAAGGTGGCTAGATTGGTATATATTTTGCATCGATAAGAGTCGACAAGACGAGAGGAAAAATAGACTGGTAGTGGTATTACCTATGTAAAAACAGAGAATGTATCAGCAATCAAGGCTGAATCATCTGGCTTTCTTAACAAACGAAAAGGGTGATTTTATGTACGACAGCTGGCATTATTGACCGGTGGTATTATTTCCACCCTAGCCAAAATCATTACAAAGACCGAAGATTATTCTATAGAAATGATTTTGTCAGTTTATGAAGAAACTTATAGCCTATGATTATACAAGATGTAGCGATGAGTAATATTCCAATAACTGCTGATATCCCACCGGTAATAATATTAGGAGTAAAGGTCGATAATCTTTCTATAAATCAATTGTTGGGGTTCATTACAGATTGCATTGATAATTATAAAAAGGTGGTTGTTTCGAACGTAAATATTCATGCATTAAATATAGCGTATTCCACCCTTTGGTTTCGGCATTTTTTAAACGATAGTCCTGTGACATTTTGTGATGGCTTTGGTGTTAAGCTTGCTGCCAGTCTAAGCGGCCAAAAATTGTTATTCCGCTATACTCCTCCGGATTTCATCGAGCACATCGCTGAACTAGCTCACCAATCGCGCTGGAAAATATTCTTTCTTGGTGCAAAGCCGGGAGTTGCCCAGCGTGCAGCTGATACGCTGATGAAGAAATTTCCAGGTTTACAGATTGCCACTTGGCATGGATATTTCGATAAAATTAAAGGCAGTCATGAAAATAATCAAGTGATTGCACAGATCAATAAATTTCACCCCCAAATACTCATATTGGGTTTTGGTATGCCCCTCCAAGAAAGATGGATCCTAGACAACATTGATGATCTACAAATAAATATGGCATTTCCTGCAGGGGCGTTATTTGATTACATGGCAGGAGAAGTACGCCGCGCTCCGCGTTGGATGACAGAGCATGGATTGGAGTGGTTCGGCAGGTTGATCATCGAACCTCGCAGGTTATGGAAAAGATATTTGATTGGGAATCCTTTATTTTTCTGGCGCGTTTTTATTCACCAAATTCTTAGGTTCCCGCTACCCAATTAATTTCAAGGAGGTCAATTGAATTTCGAGTTAACGACAACCAATAGCAGAAACGACTCTTTGGAAATGTTACATTATAGTTGTACCTCGCTTCGCCTACCTGGTTCTATTGGAAGCATTAGGAATAATTCACATTCGATAGTGTGACTCGCGGTTCATTTCTAAGTAAATTTACTTTAAGGCACTTTAAATGCTGAGACGATTTTCCACAAACTTTGCCCTTCTTTCCATGCTCTTCGATTTGCTGGTCGTAGTAGCCAGCTTATCTTTGTCCCATAGTCTACGTCCCGCTCTCAGTGGTATCTCATTCATCAAGTACATCCCCGCCGGTGTGGGATTGCCCCTGCCATTATATGGATTATTTCCTTGCATCACCCTCATCATCTTTTCAGCTTTCGCCCTTTATGATGGCAAAAAGTTACTGCGGGCAGTCGATGAATTTTCTACTCTCACCTTCGCCTTCCTGGTTCTGTCCGTAGCTCTAGCTGGCATCCTGTATCTATCGTTCCGCGATGTATCACGTGTTTTATTTGTCCTATTCACCCTCTTCGCTTATTGTGGGTTCCTGCTTTGGCGTATCCTGGCGCGTGGATACTTCCGTTTTCGCAATGAACAGTTTGAAGTAGCCGACCGACGCATACTGGTAGTAGGTGCCGGGTCACTTGGTCAGAAAGTGTGCGAGAACATTACCACTCATGCGATTGAAAACTTGTGTATTGTGGGCTACATGGATGATGATGGCCTGGCAGCGGTCGAGGGGGTTAATATATTGGGGAGGATAGAAGATATTAGTCAGGTAGTCCGCGAGCACGGTGTAACCGACGTGGTCTTAGCCCTGCCTCATTCAGCCTACCAGAACCTTACGCATATCGTGTCCTTGATCGAAGATGCCCCGGTGCGCATCTGGGTGGCACTTGGGTTTTTCGATCTGGCGCTTTATAAAATGGATATTGCCGATGTGGCTGGCATCCCCATGCTCGATCTGCGTGCACCTGCCCTCAGCGAATACCAGCTTCAGGTAAAGCGCGCTTTCGACATGGTCATTGGCTCGATTACCTTGCTCGTTGCCTTGCCCCTCATGGTTGTTTCGGCTCTCGTCATCTGGCTGCAAGATCGTGGTCCGATTATTTTTAAGCAGAAGCGTGTTGGCGAAAATGGGCGCCTTTTCACTATGTATAAGTTTCGCACCATGGTGCCTAATGCTGAACAGTTGGGTGCATCGGTTGTTCGTAGTGATGAAAATGGTAATAGTATTCACAAAGTGCGCAATGACCCGCGCATCACCCCAGTCGGGCGCTTCCTCCGCCGCACCAGCCTTGACGAACTCCCTCAGCTTTTCAATGTGCTCGGAGGTAGCATGAGCCTGGTCGGGCCGCGCCCCGAACTACCGTACCTGGTCGAAAAATACCACCCATGGCAGCGTAAACGCTTCACAGTTCCACCCGGCCTCACTGGCTGGTGGCAGGTCAATGGTCGCAGCGATAAGCCACTTCACCTCAATACCGAAGATGATCTGTACTACATCCAAAATTATTCCCTCTTTTTGGATATAGTTATCCTCATCCGCACGGCGTGGGCTGTCATTATTGGAAAAGGATCATACTAAGTAAACGAATCGACACATTGTTTAACATTAACTGGCGAAAACTTTCCTATGAGTAGAAGAACCATAGAAATGACGCATTGGGAAAGCAAGTGAGTGCTATTTACTAAAAAGAAATCTACACTTTTGTTTCTCATTTAGCCGATTTTAGTTTAGTATTTAGTAAATGAATACTATTCGCTATACTATTTAGAATCTATGTGAGGTTTTCATGATCCAAAAGAGCCATCAACAAACTTCAGAATTATTATTCGTATTCTTTGCGCTGTTATTTTCCAACTTTACAGCATTTTTTGGTACGATTTGGCTCCGCCCCCAGTTAGTACTCATCAATGCTATCTTATGGTCAATTTTGGCGATTCTCTGTATTTGGAACATGATGCGATATGGCATTTTATCTAATTTCTATATTACCCTTAAGAGAAATTGGATTATCCTACCTTTCTTTATTTTTTCTGGCTTTTCAATTTTTTGGTCAATTTCTAGAGATATATCATTATACCGATGGTTGATTCTTTTTTTCACAATCATCACAGGCGGATACATTGGATTGCGGTATAACCTCCAAGAAATTGTAAAATCATTATCGAGTTTTGGCTTATGGGTAATATTTCTAAGCTTAATATTAGTCATTTTTATGCCATATATCGGAGTTATGAATTACCTCAACATACAAGGTGCATGGAGAGGATTATATTGGCATAAAAATCATATGGGGTTAATTGCTTCGTTTGTAAGTATTTTATTCCTCATCAATATTATTAATTCTTTTCGATTAAAAGAGAAAATTAAATTCGTCTGGGTCCTGCTATATATTTTTTCATTATTTTTTGTCTTTGAAACAGATTCTGTAGCTGCTTATATAACTACTCTATTCCTAAACGGAGGTATTATACTTACCTTAATCTGGCTAAAATTCAGAAATAAAATCCAAAAATACCATTATCTATTATTTGTCGTCTTCCTAATTCTTATCTCTATTGTTTTATACATGAATATCGATCGGTTTTTCGGTATTTTCAATCGCAATACCACATTAACCGGTAGAATCCCAATGTGGTCTTATCTTTACAATACTTATTTTAGTAAGCGACCTATTGGCGGGTATGGTTTCAACGCCTTTTGGTATAGTGCCTCTCATCGAGTAGGAATGCAGGCAGTGGGGTACGCAGACCCCATTGTAATCGCTGATAATGGGTTTATTGATATATTAGTGAATACTGGCTTTATCGGATTATTTTTATTTTCAATATTTTATTTTGGCTCATGGTGGCGCTCCATAAAATATGTATGGAAAGCTAACGATATAAATGGGCTCTTCCCAATAATAATAATGGCATTTACATTAATAGCGAACATTAGTTGGAGTCTGATCTTTGAGAATGAAAGCTTTTTCATGCTAATCATGATAATGCTACTGTTTTATATCTCTAATAATGAAATGAATTTAGATAAACGAGCGTACTAGCTTATCCACTTGTAGAGCTTCAAACTAAGTAAATAAAATTAAGTACTCGATCTTTTGTTCTTGATGTGACGTTTGAATTCCTTGGCGGGGCAATTGGTGAGCGAGTCCGCTCCGGAAATTGCCACTTTGTTAGAGGAAGTAAGTAGGTGGCCGATGATAATGACACGGGGTGATCTGCAGTTATTCTGTAATCCAATTTACTGTCGTTAGATAATTTATTCGATCATAATGCCGATTTATCTTGGTCTCTCCTAGAACCCTTGTTCTACTTTCAATTTTAAGGTATGATAATAGTCCTGTTTCTTGATTATATTGACATCATTTAACCGAGTCAAAATGCACTTCAATCTCCAAGCCCCCTTCCGACCCACCGGTGACCAGCCGGAAGCCATTCGCCAATTGGTGGATGGCATCAATAAAGGCTACAAACACCAGGTGTTGCTGGGTGCCACTGGCACCGGAAAGACATACACCATGGCGCAGGTCATCACTCAGGTCCAACGCCCGGCATTGGTGATGGCGCACAACAAAACCCTGGCCGCCCAGCTCTACGCTGAGTTCAAGGAGTTCTTCCCCGACAACGCCGTAGAATACTTCGTCAGCTATTACGATTACTACCAGCCTGAAGCCTACGTTCCCCGTCACGACCTGTACATTGAGAAAGAGACCGAGCGCAATGAGGAAATTGAGCGCTTGCGCCTGGCTGCCACCACCTCCCTTATGTCGCGCCAGGACGTGATCATTGTCGCCTCCGTGTCTTGCATCTATGGACTGGGTAACCCGGCTGAATACGGGCGTGTGGTGATCAACATTGAGAAGGGTAGGATCTACCGCCGTAACGCCTTGCTGCGTGATCTCATCGAAAGCCAGTATGAGCGCAATGATATGGAGCTGAAGCCCGCCACCTTCCGCGTGCGCGGTGACACCCTTGAGGTCATCCCCGCCTACCAGGACCGCTTCGGTTACCGTGTCACCTACTTTGGCGATGAAGTCGAGCGTATCGTCGAATTCGACGCCCTCACCGGCGAGCTGCGCCATGAGCTGGACAATGTCGCCATCTACCCGGCCAAACATTACATCGCCGCTGAGGATAAACTCAAGCAAGCCATCCTGGATATCGAAGTCGAGCTGCAAGATCGAGTTAAATATTACCGTGAGCAAGATAAAATCCTGGAAGCTCAGCGGATCGAGCAGCGCACGATCTATGACCTGGAGATGCTGCGTGAGATTGGCTCCTGTGCTGGCATCGAGAACTACTCGCGCCATCTCGACCAGCGCGCCGCCGGCACCCCACCCTGGACGTTGATCGATTACCTCCCCCACGATTATCTGCTCATTATTGATGAGTCGCATATGTCCATCCCCCAGATCCGAGGCATGTATAACGGCGACCGCTCGCGCAAGGAAACCCTTGTGGAGTATGGCTTCCGTCTGCCCTCCGCCCTCGATAACCGCCCGCTGAAGTTCAAAGAGTTTGAAGCGCATATGGGTTTTACCATCTACACATCCGCCACTCCTGGACCTTACGAGATGGAGCGAGCCGAGCAGGTGGTCGAGCAAATCATCCGCCCCACTGG
>Ga0315277_10004922_pt1 | contig 17725 bp, 13 predicted proteins | sample YL17G05_15_MG_FD_203695 | JGI IMG/M metagenome (GOLD analysis project Ga0315277, IMG submission 203695) | Sediment microbial communities from Yellowstone Lake, YNP, Wyoming, USA - YL17G05_15 | ecosystem: Environmental > Aquatic > Freshwater > Lake > Sediment | place: USA: Wyoming | collected...
CGGGCAAGTGCATGTATAAGCTCGAGCCGGTCGTCGAAAAGGGCGGCAGGCTTATCATCTACGCCCCTCACGTGAGCGAGATCTCTTACACGCACGGGAAGGTCATCGACGACATAGGCTACCACTGCCGCGACTACTTTGCGGCGCAGATGGAGAAGTTCGAAGGCGTGCCGCGGGGGGTAATGGCGCATTCAACGCACGTTCGCGGCGGCGGCACGTACAAGAACGGGGTGGAAGAGTGTAACGTCGATGTCGTACTTGCGACCGGCATTCCGGAAGCTCGCTGCCGTAAGGTGAACCTCGGCTACATGGACCCCGCCAAAGTCAACGTCGCCGATTACGAGGGGCGCGAGGACGAGGGGGTGCTCGTCGTCCACCACGCGGGCGAGGTCCTCCACCGGCTCGAGAGCGAGAGGCCGAAACAGGCTTAAGCCCGGGCTATCCTTCGCGGACGACGCGGAACATTTCGACGACGCTTTGTGCGGGGCAGCCGGCCTGGATGTTGTGAATCGGGTTTGCGACGAAGCCGCCGCCGGCCCCGAGCATCTTCACCCTTTCGCGGGCCTGGGCCGCCACTTCTTCCTTCGTGCCAAACGGGAGCGTCCTTTGGGTGTCCACAAGGCCGCCCCAGAAAACGAGCTTGGCCCCGTATTCCGCCTTGAGCGTTTTCGGATTCATGCCCGCGGCCGAGGTCTGGACGGGGTTCAGGATGTCGAATCCGGCGTCGATGAAATCGGCGATGAGCGGCTCGACGGCGCCACAGGTGTGGATGAACGACTTCCAGTTCGTGTGGGCGTGGACCCAGTGGTTCACCTTTGCGTGGAACGGCTTCCAGAGGTCGCGGTAGGCGTCGGGGGAGATGAAGGGGGCGTTCTGGGTGCCGAAGTCGGTGCCGGAGGTGAAGGCGACCGAGACCTTGTCGCCGACGGCCTGGTGGACGAGGGAGAGATTCCTGAGGCCGATCTCGCACTGTCTTGCGAATATCTCCCGGACATGCTCGCGGCGGGTAACCGTGCTCACATACCATTCGACTACGTCGCGGATGCCTTTAGGGAACTTGAGGAACGTGGCGGGCACAAGCGCGATGTCGCCGAAGGCAGTGCCGCCGAAGGAGCCGACGATCACATAGGGCGTTTCGCGGTGCAAGGCGTCGGCCGCGGTGCGCAAGTGGTCGAGCTCGCTGTCGGTAAAGGGCTGGAATTCCTGAAGGTTGTCCTCGACTTTGAGTTTCGCGTCGTCAATCGGTTCCTGCCGGATGATGGCGTCGAAGTAGAAGCCCCCCTGGGGCATGCGGCCGCTGGGAGGGGCGGACTTGTCGCCCTCGGGGTACTGGAGGACGTTGCCGTCAGGCCCGGGGTCGGTGTTGAACTTGCCTGGGACCAGGACGGGCGTGCCGTCGAAGGTGAGCCAGGGTTTCCAGTCCTTGTTCTCGAAGCCGAACATGTTTTTCGACAGGCCGAGGCCGACGAAGTCGACTCCGAGGGCCTTTTTGAGGTCGTCGGCGATCTCGCCGAGCATCTGGTAGGGCTCGACGACCTTCACGTGGTGCGTTGGGCGCGAAAGCCCGAGAGCCTGGCGGACCTTGCTGACGACGTTCACGTGCGCGCCGGTAACGGCGGTAGAGCCGAGGTCGATCGGCGGCCTGTCGGGCTGGCGGTGTTCGAGGGCCGCTTTTACGCGCTCGCGTGACGTCATTTGAGACCTCCGGGAAAGCCTGTGCGCCCTGGATCTTACCGGCTGGAAAGTGTAACTGCACGAAGGGCCGGGGACAAGGGGCTTGAGAGCGGACGGCGGGCCGGGCGGCGGCACATTTCGGGATACCGCGGACAATTACTGCGGTCTTGTGGAGTAACGGGCCGATATATATAGTGAGTAAAAGACGCCCAGCGGCATGCTGGGCTTGGTTTTTTTACGGAAGACAATCCTGCGATGGGTATCCGCGATATATTCAAGAGAACCGAGCGCCCAATCCCCATGCCCGATCCGGCAGAGGTCGAGAAGGCAATCCGCCTCAGTTACGCACAGAGCATGCTCAACGCGGTTTTCGGGGCGTCGACAGGCGGGATGTTCCTCATCGGGTTCGCGATGGGGCTCGGGGCGGACAACATACTCCTGGGCGTTCTGAGCACAGTGCCGCAGTTTTTCGTCATTTTCCAGTTTGCCGGCGCATATCTTGTCGAGTCGGGGATCAGCCGGAAGCGGCTGACGGTGGCCTTCGCGCTAATCGCGCCTCTTTGCTGGTTTCTGATCGCGGGGATACCTCTTTTCGAGAAGAGCGTCGGCAGGCCGGTGCAGTTCGCAATGCTCGTGGGCGTCATATCGCTCGTGACGGTGGCGAACCAGTTCGCGGGAAGCGCCCGCGGGAGTTGGGTGGGAGAACTCATACCGGAGCAGCGCCGCGGGAGGTTTTTCGGCTACACGGCGATGTTCTGGGGCATCATCGCGGCGGGGTTCGCGATAAGCGAGGGCAAATTCCTCGACGTGATAAAGAGCCACGGGCTGTTTGCCTTTACGACGCTGTTTTTCTTCGGGTCTGTATTCGGCCTCGTGGCGGCCACGCTTCATATCCCGCAGCCTGACTGCCCCTTGCCGGGCGCGCAGGCCAAGACGGCATACATGGAGATCGTGAGGCGGACGTTCAGGAACCGGCCGTTCGTGACCCTTGCGACGGTGCACGCGATCGTGGCGATGAGCGCGGTGGCGGGGCCGTTCTGGGCGGCGTACGCGCTTCGCGACGTGGGCTTGAGTTACTTTTCACTCGGGATATTGAACTCCATAGGCACGGTCGCGGCGGTTCTCACGTCGCCTTTCTGGGGGAGGGTCGTGACGAGGTACGGCTGCCGGCCTGTGCTCATATTGGGCCTCGCGCTCATGGTGCCGTGCTCCATAGTTTACATAGCGATCCCGCCTACGGCGCTCAAGGCGGCATACTGGCTCATCCCGTGGTCGAACCTTTTCGGGGGCCTCGGCGGCTCCGCGATGGGCGTGGCCATATCGACGCTTGTCTACAAGACCTCGCACCCCGAGGGGCGGTCGGTGCAGTTTGCGCTGTACAACGTCTTTGTGGTGCTCGTCGGTGCGCCGATGCCGGTCCTGGGCGGGTGGCTCGTGTCGGCGCTGTCGAAGGCGGGGCACCCGATAGATTTAAGGCTTACGTTTTACCTCTGGTCGCTCTTCCTACTCGCGGCGCTTTTCGTCGCGCGCAGGCTCAGAGAACCGGACTCCGTCGGCGCGCGGGCGCTCGTCCTGAACTACCTGCCCAACGACGTCGCGGCGTGGGTCGGCGCGCGGATGCGAACGATGTACGCGGCGGGGGCGCTTCTCGGCATTACGAAGAAACCGGTTCTTGAAGCGAACGACCCTCCTTCTCGCGCGGCGCTCGATCCAAGTGAGCTGCAGGGCAAGAAGGGCGAGGAGCGGCGTCGGTAGAGCCGTCCTCGACACTTCGGCCGTCAGCGCGTTTCGGAACCGTTGCCATATCCTGCCGCAAGGCCTACAATTTCTGTGCCTGGAACTGGCTCGGCGGCGGCCGGGGCATGACTCTCTCGACACGGAGGCTTGGCACGCGTCACGCAAAGGGGAAATCGCGAATGAGAAACAGGCTTACGTCATCGTGTCTGGCGGCACTTATCTTTGTTTTCCTTGGCACGCACGCCGTCGCTCAGGAGGCGCCCAAGGTGGTGGAGACGGTTCCGCCGCTCGGGGCGACGGACGTCGAGGCGGCACTGACCGAACTCAGAGTGACGTTCGACCAGGACATGGCCGGCGGGTTTTCGTGGACCGGCGGGGGGACAAGTTATCCTGAGGTGACCGGCAGGCCGCACTGGATAGACAAGCGGACATGCGTTCTCCCGGTGAAACTGAAACCCGGCTGGTCATACGTACTCGGCATCAACTCGCCGAGCCACAGGAATTTCAAAAGCGCGGCGGGCGTGCCGGCGCAGCGCGTCGTGTGGAAATTCCAAACCGCGAGCGCTGTGCCCGCGAACCCCGAAAAGCAGAAGGCGGCGAACGAAGCGGCCTGGAAGGAACTGGCCGAGGCAATCGACAAGCGATATTCCTACCGCGACGTGAGGGGAGTCGATTGGGGCAAGCGGATGGCGGAGTACGCGGCCAAGGCAGCCGCAGCGCGAAGCACGGCCGGTTGGGTGAAGGTCGCGGCGGAGGCGCTCTCGCCGTCGCAGGATCTGCACATTCACCTTGAGTACGAGGGGCAGAGCACGGGCGTGGCTTCGAGGCGCATTCCGGCGAACTGGAACGACGCGGCGATTGCCGCGGCATTCCCGGGAATGCGAAAGGTCAACGGGACTTTCGCAAGCGGCAGGAGCGCGGACGGCATCGGATACCTGAGCGTGGCGAGTCTCGATACCCGCGCGGAGCCGGACTTCCAGGCGGTGCCGGAAATCATGAAGACGCTTATGGACACCAAGGCGCTCATCATTGACCTCAGGGCAAATGCCGGGGGCTCTGAACCGCTGGGGTTCAAGGTGGCCGGGTGGTTCACAACGGAGCGGCGGCTCTACATGAAGCACGTGTACAGAGACTCAAGGGCCGTAGGAGGATGGGGCGAGGTTCGCGAGAGGTGGCTTGAGCCCGCCGGCGAGGGGAAGTACTACCCGAAGGCGATAGTAGTTCTTTCCGGGCGAAAGATCATGAGCAGCGCGGAGTCGTTTCTGATGATGCTCAAGGTGTGCCCCTCGGCGACCGTAGTCGGCGCGCCGACGTACGGGAGCTCGGGCAACCCCAAACCGGCGGCTCTATCAAACGGCGTGACGGTATACCTTCCGTCGTGGAAGGCGCTGCTTCCGGACGGGACGGTTCTCGAGGGTAAGGGCGTCAGCCCCGACGTTTTGGTGGACCCGCCGCAGGATGCTTTCAGGACGGGGGATCCGGTGCTCGCGAAGGCGCTCGAGGCGGCGAGGGCGAAGGCGGCGAAGTGAGAGGGGGAGCGGCGAAGGAAGCTTTCGCGACGGCGCGTCAGCCGATTCTGAATTCGAGGCCCTTGAGCTTCGCAACGAGGCGCGCGCGGCGGGAGTCGAACGTCAGGTGGGTGTTGTGAAACTCTCGCCTGGCGGGGTAATCCCTGCGAAGTTTGTCGAAGTACTTCGGGCGCTCTTCACCGGGCAGGTTTATCACTTTCCTCATGGCCGCGTCGTCGGCCTCGATGTCGCAGACGGTAAGGACGGCGTCGCGAATGACGTCTTCATCGTCGCGGCCGCGGCACTTCAAGGCCAGCTCCGGGAAAGGCGGCGCCGGCAGGACGTCTTCCATCTTCCAGGAGGCTTTGCGTCTGAAGAACCTGCAGGCGGCCCGGTAGACCATTTCGGTGCCGCGAACCTTCCCGTCAAAACCATAGCCGGCAATGTGCGGCGTTGCGATCGCGGCGCGCTCGATGAGGCTCGGGTCGGCGTTCGGCTCGTTTTCCCAGACGTCGAGGACGACCTCGGAGAGCTGGTCGCCGTCGAGAGCGCGCTTCAGAGCGCGGCCCTCGGCGATCCTGCCGCGCGCGGTGTTTATGAGGATTGAGCCGGGCTTCATCTCGGCGACGAACTCCTCGTTCACCATCTGGTACGTCGCGTCCGGCCCCTCCATGGTGAGCGGCGTGTGGATGCTGATGAAATCGGCCTTGAAGAGTTTCTCGACGGGGAGGTATTTCTTGTCCCCCGTGGCGCGGAAGAGCGGGGGGTCGTTCAGGAGGACTTTCATGCCGAGGGCCTGGCAGCGCGCGGCGACGCGAGAGCCGACGTTGCCGACGCCGACGATGCCGATGGATTTGCCGGCGAGTTTGTAGCGGCCGCGGCGCGCGAGGACAAGGAGCGCCGCCGTCACGTACTCGGCGACGGAAGCGGCATTCGAGCCGGGGGCCGAGGCGAAACCGACTCCGCGGCCCTGGAGGTAAGGAAGGTCGACGTGGTCCGTGCCGATATTCGCCGTGCCGACGAAACGCACCTTCGAGCCTTCCAGAAGCTCCGGTCCGACCTTCGTCACGGAACGCACGAGAAGGACGTCCGCGTCGGCGACGACTTCAGCGCCGAGGTCGCGGCCGGGGACAAGCGTTACCGCGCCAAGGCCGCCGAAAGCCTCCTTCACGAAGGGGATATTCTCATCGGCCACGATTTTCATCGGGTCTCCATTGCGAGGTTGCAGGAGACATGATACCGGCGGGGGCGTCCGTCCACAAGGATATTGGCGACGGTGCGTCGTGCGGAGTAATCCGGAGCGATGGAGCGAGCCTTTTTGTCTTGCGGGGTATGGAGCGCCACATAGAATGTGACGGCGATTTTCCGCCTGACTTCATTCCTTTGGGAGAGCAAAAATGGCGAAGGCGCAATTCGGGGTTTGCGGCCTTGCGGTGATGGGCCAGAACCTCGCGATGAACGTGGCTAATAAGGGGTTCGCGGTGGCGGTTTTCAACCGCACGCGCACGCGCACCGACGAGATGATGGCCGGGCCCGCGAAGGGCAACAAGCGCGTAACGCCCACGTACAGCGAAAAGGAACTCTGCGAGGCGCTCGAAACGCCGCGGAAGATCCTCATCATGGTCAAGGCCGGCCCCGCGGTCGACGACGTAATCGGCCTGCTGAAGCCCGGGCTCCAGAAGGGCGACATCGTCATCGACGGCGGCAACTCGTATTTCAAAGACACCGACCGGCGCGCCAAGGCGCTCGAAGCCGAGGGCATTCTCTACATCGGGACGGGGATTTCCGGCGGAGAGGAAGGGGCGCTTCACGGGCCGTGCATCATGCCCGGCGGGCAGAAGAAGGCGTACGACGCGGTCGCGCCGATTCTGACGAAGATCGCGGCGCAGGTGGACGACGGCCCCTGCTGCGCGTACATCGGTCCGGGCGGCGCCGGCCACTACGTGAAGATGGTCCACAACGGCATCGAGTACGGCATCATGCAACTTTTGGCTGAGACGTACGACGTCATGAAGCGCGTCCTCGGGATGACGAGCGACGAGATGCACAAAGTGTTCACGGAGTGGAACGACGGCGAACTCGGCGGGTACTTGGTCGAGATCACGCGCGACATCTTCGCGAAGAAGGACGACGCGGCGGGCGGGGCGCTCGTGGAGAAGATCCTCGACACGGCGGAGCAGAAGGGCACGGGGAAATGGACTTCGCAGGAGGCGCTCGACATCGGGTGCCCGATCCCGACGATAAACGCCGCGGTTGCCGCGCGAGTGATCTCCGGCTACAGGGCCGAACGCATCGAGGCGGAGAAGGCGATAAAGATTCGCGCGAGGGAGTTCAAAGGCGACAAGGCCAAGGCGACCAAGTGGCTGCGCTCGGCGCTTTACGCCTCCGTCATCACGTCCTACGCCCAGGGCATGGCGATGCTCAAGAAAGCGGACGAGGAGTACCAGTACAAACTGAACCTTTCCGAGATCGCGCGGATATGGAAGGGCGGCTGCATTATCCGGTCGAAACTCCTCGACCCCATCAAAGTCGCCTTCAGGCGAAAGAGGAACCTCGCCAACATCATGGTAGCCCCGTTTTTCAGGCGGCCTTTGAAGAGGGGAAGCGCCGACTGGCGGCGGGCGGTGAAGCTCGCCGTCGATTACGCAATCCCAGTGCCGGCGACTTCGGCGTCGCTTGCGTACTTCGATTCGTACAGGACCGGGCGGCTGCCGGCCAACCTCACGCAGGCGCAGCGCGACTGTTTCGGAGCGCACACGTACCAGCGCATCGACCGCGAGGGGACATTCCACACGCAGTGGCAGAAGTAGGGCGGCGTGCGCCGGGACGGCTGCGGGGCTCCTTCTTCAGAGTCGGATTCCGCTCGGTTCACATTTCTACCCCGCAGGTTGATTTTCGCGGGAACCGAGACACCACACGGTGTGTCTTGACGCAACGAAGGACTTGCCCGTAGTTCTCGCCCGTCCAAGGGTTTTTCTGTTGGTACCATTGGAATTTCCAGTCAACCGGGGAGGTTTTATAGGTGGGAGGTGCCGTGCCGTGACCCAAGCCAGCGTCATTGCAGTGACGAGCGACTGTGTCCCCACGTCGATGCACATAAGGCAGATAGTAGCCGCGGTGCTCGAGGGGTCCGCGTCCGCGGGATCGCGCACTCGACATTTTGTCCTTTGCAGGCAAGGAGTTATACCTACGGACCCGTCGACGGGCGGCTGCGAGGTAGTTATCGGCCGGCGCGCCATGACGGCGCTCTCGCGGGACCTTGCGGCGGCCGACCACGTCGTCATCGGCGCCGTCGGCGAGGCGCTCACACCTGGGACGGTGTTCGCCGAATTCGTGGAGTGCTGCTACGAGAACACGAAATGGGTGACCTTCGCCGAGTTCGCGGGTGAGGAAGGCGCCGAGGTCCATGTCGGGCCTTCGGCGGACTTCAAAGACATGAAGATCGCCGTCGCCGCGCGACCGGTAAGAAGGGAGAACCGGGGGCTCATCATAGTCGAGCCGCCGTGTCCCACGCCTGAACACACGGACCCCTTCTGCGAGAACGCGTTTTTCGTGCTCGAGGAGCTCGAAAGGGTCCTCGGGTTCATGCCGGTCGGGCGGATCCTGAGCACCGGCCTTTTTGACGCCCCCATCGAACACAATCCCATCCTGCACAAACAGGCGCTCGAGATGGGCCAGCGCCTGGTGACCGGCGAGATAGCCGCCGGCAGAAAGCCGTAAGGTACCTGCGCCGAGAATCAGAAGCATACCTCTTTGCTCCGCTATGGACGCGCTCCTCGAACGGACAAGAGACGGCATACAGATTCGTGCCATAGCGTCGTAACTCCTTACTGAGTCTCGAGTACCGAGCACAGTGCGCGAACCGTACGGTCTGTTCGGCTTTCTTTCTAAAACTATATCTGTCCCTGGTTTTCTTTCTGTGCGCGGTTCCGGTTTTGCCCGAAACGGGGGGAGCGCGGTGGTGTATAACCAGTGCGGTACAGTGCTTGCAGGGGACGGCGTCTCCACGGAGCCGGGCGTCGGGCAGTTGACGCAAGGATCGAGAGGGAAACGGAAGGCGGACAATATGAGAATCAGGGCGTGGGCCCTGGCCTGCGCCATGGCGGTGTTTGCCCCGCTTCTATCGGAATCGGGGTACGCCGGCGTGGCGGATGCCTGGGTCGAGACACATGCGCTCCTCGACGGATTTCTCATCGGCGAGCATTGGCAGATCGGCGACGACCCGGCTGACTACCCGGCCATTTCCACACTAGACGGCTTCGCTGGGGCAAACGCGCAGTTCGGGGCCGTTCATGCGTATTCGTACTCAATCCTTTCCGAGGGGCAAAACTTCACGTATTCGTACGCGGCCGCGGCGTGGTTTGACGAAGTGACCGTCTACGACCCTTCACGGGCGCCCGGGGAAGCGATGGACGTCTTTCTCAACTTCGGGCTCGAGGGGATGCTCGGCGTGACGAACACGGGCACAAGGCCGGCCGACACGGTGACCGAAGGGCGCGCCGCGGTTACCGCCGTGGTGCAAAGCCAGGACCTCGGGGTCATCGCCCACGCCTATAACATGTGGTCGTCGCACAGCGTCTACGGCAATATCATGCGTGCGAGTCGCAACTGGGACCTCCACCCGACGGCCACGTCCGGCGGGACGGCGTTTCTCTACGACGATCCGGTCATGCTGCCGATCACGGTGCTCAACGGAGTCGAGTTCGACCTTTTCGGAAAGCTGTCCGTGGCGACGGGGGCGTCGATTTCGTACACAGGGGCGGGCACGTTCGGCGGCCTCGGCGGCTACGGCCTTGAATCGACGGCCGACTTCACCCGCTCGATGTTACTCGGTCCAATCACGGATTCAGAGGGCAACGACTTGAGGGAGCAAGGGTGGCTCGTGTGGTCAGCGGGGCCGACGTTCGGCGGTCCGAGGGCGATCCCCGAGCCGTCAACGATCGTTCTCGTCTTGAGCGGCTTCTGCGCGATTGCCTTGAGGCGGTTGGCAAAAGGGATGTAATAAGGGGTTAGGGCAGTTGTCTTATGATAAGGGGCGCGCGGCACGCGCGCCCCTTATCGTTTTCCGGGGGACGGCGAGAGGGAGGACGGTTGGGCTCGGTCCTTAAGGTCCGGACCCGTTTGGAGCCGCTGGGGTGGATAGTATGTCCACCTTGAGGATTCGCGGCGCGAGGAGGGCGAGGACGATGACGGTCGCGGCGGTGCCCGAGGCCACGGTCCACCTGAGTCCTATGAAATGGGACAGGTAGCCGGCGATAAGGGCGCCGAAAGTTCCCATGCCGCCAAAGACGAAGTGCCGTACACCCATCGTGCGCCCCTGGTACCTGGCGTCAGAGAGGTGCTGCACGAGTATATTGCCGGAGACGAGGAAGGCTACCATGCCGAAGCCGTAGACGGCATAGAGCGCGTACGCGACCACGTAGTTTGTGGTGAATGCGAGGCCGAAAAGCATTGCGCACATGAGCACCAGGCCGTAAACCATCCAGCGCTCCTGGCGACGGGCCTTGGTGGTAACGGCTGTGATAAGCGCGGAAGGGAGGGCGCCGATTCCGACCGCGGACGCGAGTATGCCGTACGCAGTCGCCTCCTTGCCGTAGATATCCCTGGCGAAGGCGGGGAGGAGGGTCGTGTAATAGCCGCCGAAGAGGCTGAACACCGCCGTCAAGAGCATAACCACGCGGATGTCGCCGTGAGAAGCGACATAGCGCAGGCCGTCGATGAAGTCGGTGGCGACGTTCTTGCCCGGTTCGGTCGGACGCCGGTAAAGCCCCTTCATGGCGAAGAGCGCGAGGATGATCGCCAAAAACGACGCCGAGTTGATGAAGAAGCATAGGGCGGCGCCGACAGCGGCGAAAACGGCGCCGCCTATCGTGGGCCCGACGACCCTGGCGGTGTTGAACATGGCACTGTTGAGGGCGATGGCGTTGCCGAGGTGTTCGCGGCCGGCCATTTCGACCATGAAGGCCTGGCGCGCCGGGGTATCGAACGCCTGGGCCACGCCGGAGAGTACCGCGAAGAAGTAAATCCAGCCGATGGTCAGGTGGTGGGTCGAGGCAAGTATTGCCAAACCGAGAGCGGAAAGCAGCAGCAGCGATTGTGTCATCGTGATAATCGCCTGGCGCGAGCGGCGGTCGGCGACCACGCCGGCGATGATCACGAGCATTGCCATGGGCAGCTGGCCGAGGAAGTTCACCAGGCCGAGAGCTTCCTTTGAGTTGGTAAGATCGTAGACGACCCACGACAGCACCGGCCCCTGCATCCATGTGCCGACGAGGGAAATGCTCTGTCCGTAGATGAAGAGGCGATAGTTGTGCTGGGTAAGGGCGGGGAAGAGGGCGTAAAAGCGCCGAGAGAACGCAGAGACGGCTGGCGGCGCTAATCCTGGGTCGTTATCCACATTGGCTCCGCTGCAGTACGCAAACCACGCGGCCGCACCCGGCGGCGCGACGGACCGTTACACCAACGACATTATACGGGAACAGCCGTTACGCGAAAGGCGGCCAAGTTCATCTCGCACATTGAACTTATCGCTGGTAAAATGTACTAATTCCGGTAGGAAACGCTGAACAAAAAGACTTGGGCGTCGTATCTACCCTCAAGAGGCGGATTATGTGCGCCGGCCGGAAGGGGTTAGGGCCATGAAGGAAGTACTGGAAGTCGTCCGGGACGTGAGGCGGCGGATAATCCTGAACCTGCTCGTGGAGCACTTCTTTGCCGCGGCTTTCCTCGTGGCGTCGGTTCTATCGGCCGCGGTGCTCGCAGCCAAGATCGTGTTTTTCCCGCGGATGATCGACTACCTGCTTTACGGGGCGGCATGCGGGACGGCCATGGCGGCTGCGTACGCGCTCGCGGCGGCGAGGACACGGGCTTTCGCGGCGGCCATCGCGGCCGACGAGAAGCTCGGGCTCGCGGAAAGGCTTTCGACGGCGCTTGCGGTGGCGGCCGACGCGTCGCCCGTGGCGCAGGCGGTCGTCGAAGACGCGAGGGCCGCGGCCGCGCGCGTGAAAGCCGCCGGGCAATTCCCGGTGTCCCTTCCGGAGAAGTGGTGGAGGCTCGCGGCGGCGATCGCGATTCTGGCGGCGGTCTTCGCGCTGCCGCAATTCGACGCGTTCGGCCGCAGGGCCGCGTTCCTGAGACACGAAAAGGACAAACAGGAGGCGGCCGCCGAGGTGAAGAAGTTCAAGAAGGAGATCGCCGTGCTCAAGAAGGTCATGGCGAACAAGGACCTTCAGGCCATGGAGGCGATCAACGACCTCGAGTCGAAATTAGCGGACATCGAGAAACAGGGGCTCACGAAGAAGGACACGCTTGCGGCGCTGTCGGGGCCGATGGAGAAGCTCACCGAGAGGATGAAGAACATAGCCAAGAGCATGTCGAAGGAGGCGCAGGCAAACCAGGCAGCGCAGGCGCGGGCGGACCAGAAGAAGGCCCTTGCGGACGCAAAGGCGCAGCTCGAGAAGATGACACAGGCCCTCCAGAAGGGGGAGCTCACGAAGGCGCAAAAGGACGAGATGGCGAAGGCGCTCGACCAACTTGCTCAGCAGATGTCGAAGGCACCCGGCAAGAGCGCGGAGATGGCTCAGCAGCTGGCCAAGGCCGCGCAGGACCTGAAGTCGGGCAACAGCGCGCAGGCTCAGGAGGCGATGCAACAGGCGATGCAGACGGCGGCAAGCGCGCTTCCGGGCATAGAAAGCCCGCTGGCGCTCAGAGACAAGGCGGGGCAGCAGGGCCAGCAGAGCCAGTCGCAGGTGTCGGGCCTGAGCGGGCAGATGACGGCCGCGGACGCAGCCAGGGAAATACAGACGATGGCGGACGCGATGAAGGGGGTAGGAGAATTCAAGCAGGGGCTCACCGGCGACAAGTGCATGTCGACCCAGGAGGCGCTGGCGCAACTGCAGGCGGCAAGCGCGCGCTGGGCATCACAGGCCGGGACGGCTGCGGGCCTGAGGCCGGGCAAGGGCGGCGGGATGGGCGGGCCGGGACAGGGCAGGGGGAACGTGTGGCCGCTCGGTCCGGACGCGGGCAGCAAGATGGCGTCGTCCGCCGTAGGTGGGGCGATGCATCCCGGGAAGATGCTTGCCTCGTACTATACCGAGGGCAGCAACATCAAGAATGAATCGAAGGCCGAGCTGCAGCAGGTCGTTCTCGAAAGCAAACAACGGGCGAAGGATGCCCTGACGGATCAGAGGGTGCCGCGCGCTTATGAAAAGACAGTCCGCGAGTATTTCGAGAGCCTCGACGTCGCGAAGTAGAACTGGAACGGCCGCGGGCGGCAAGGCGCGGCCGGGGTCGACGGCGGGACGCGCATGACGGGCCGACGGATACTCGGCTCGGCGGCGATGGCCGCCGCGGCCGCAGTCCTTCTCGGGGGGATATACTGGGCGGGCCGGCCTCTGGCCGGAGGCCAGGTGGTTGTCTACACGTCCATCGACGAGATCCAGGCGCGGCGGGTGCTCGAAGGATTCGAACGACAGACGGGCATCAGGGTGCGGCCGGTTTTCGACACGGAGGCCGCCAAGACGACGGGACTGGCGCTCAGGATCCTTTCCGAGACATCGCGGCCTCGCGCGGACGTCTTCTGGAACAACGAGCTTTCAAAGACGCTCGAGCTCGCGAAAAAGGGAGCGCTCAGGCCGTATGCGAGCCCCTCGGCGGCCGACATCCCCGCAGAGTGGAAGGACGCGGGCGGCGCGTGGGCGGGGTCTGCGATTCGCGCGCGCGTCATAGTCTATAACAGCGAACTTGTGGGCGAGGGCGCGGCGCCGAAGAAACTCGAGGACCTTTGCGGGGCGCGCTTCAGGGGAAAAGTGGGGATAGCAGACCCGCGTTTCGGGACGACGTCGTCTCACGCGGGGGCGCTTGCCGCGGCATGGGGGCGAGAAAAGGCGCTCGACTTTTTCCGGCGCCTCAAGGCCAACGGCGCGAGGGTCTACCAAGGTAACAGCGCCGTGAGGGACGCCGCGGCGTCAGGCGAGATCCTCGCGGGGCTTACGGACACAGACGACGTCCTTCTCGGGCAGGGGCGCGGAATGAAGATAGGCATGTCGGTTCCGGACCAGCAAGCCGGAGAGCTGGGGACATTGGTCATTGCGAACACTGTTTCAGTTATCGCGGGGGCGCCGCACCCGAAAGAGGCCGAACGGCTTGTGGATTACCTTCTGTCACGCGAGGTCGAGAAGAATTTCGCGGTTCCAAAGGAAGGTTGGATCCCGGTCAGGGAGGGGCTCGGCGCGGGAGGCGAGGCAGCGTCTCTTTCGTCAATCAAACCGATGAAGGTGGACTGGGATCAAGTCTCGCAATTGTCGGCGCCGTTTTCGGCCGAGGCGGCGAAGGTCCTGCTGGAATAGAAGGTCGCCGGGTGAACAGGGCAACCATCCTGAAAAGCGATACGCCGGTACATTGGCTGGCCAGGGGGGCGGTTCTCGCCGTCGTCGCGCCGCCGCTTATCCTCTTTCTCTTCGAGGCGGCGGCAGGGTTTCGGGCGGCGGCCCAGGCCGAATCGCAGGTCGTATTCTCGTGGGCGATACTGTGGCGGTCGGTATTCATCGCGGGCTGCACGGCGGCGGCTTCGGCGGCTATCGGCGTTTTCGCGGGTACCGTCGCCGGAAGGCTCGGCAAGGTCGGCGCGGCCATCGCGCTTTTCTCGTTCGTGATGCCGCTCGCGGCGCCGCCGGCCGTGCACGCCTACATCTGGCGAAACGCGGCGCTCTCGGCAGGGCTCCTGGGCGATCTCTTCGTCGAGGGAGGGTCGAGGGCGATCAACTTCACCGGGGCGGTGGCCAGCATGGTGTCGGCGTTCTGGACGATCCCGGCGCTTGCGGCATTTGCGGCGTGCGCGGGGCCGGGCAGGAGATATGAACTCGAGGCGAGGCCATTTGCAGCGCCGGGGGTGGCGGCGAGGAAGGTGCTCCTGCCGACCATCGTCCCGGCGGCGGCGGCATCGGCGGGCCTCGTGTTCATACTCGCGTTCGGCGACTACAGCGTGCCGGCGCTCTGGCAGATAAATACTTACCCCGTGCACATCCTGTCGCTTTACAGTTCGTTTTTCGAGCCGCGCCTTGCGGCCGCGGCGGCGCGTGTTCCGGCCGCCGTGACCGGTGCGGCGGCGGCGGTCGTTTTCGCGATCGCCGGGCGGGCCCTCTCGCGGGCCGACGTCGAAAAGGCAAACGTAGAACGCAACATCCTGTGGGCGCCTGGGACCGGGGCTAAAGCGGGGCTCGCAGCGGTTGTCGGGATACTATGCTGGCTACCGGTCGGGGTGAGCGCCTACTGGGCATGGCGGTCCTGGCCGGGGGCCGCCGGACTCGGCGTGGTCGGGAAGGACTTTGCATTCACGCTCTCGGTTGCGTGCGCGGCGGCGGCTTTGGCTTCGGCGCTTGCCGTTCTTGCGGCGGCCGGGCACTGGACGAAGGGGCGGGGATGGAGGAACGCGCTCTTAGCGGCGGCGCTTGCGGCGTTTCTCCTGCCGGCGGTGGGGATCGGCCTCGCAGTGAAAGGGATTTCCCAGTGGCGGTTCGTGCCGCCAGCCTTCGGCGACAGCGCGGCGGCGTACGTTTACGCGCTTGCGGCGCGGTTCATCGCGGTGCCGCTGGTACTCTCGGCGATGGCGATGTCGCGTATCGACAGGGCGTATGCGCACCTGGTCGAGGTGTCAGGGGCGAGGGGGTCCAGGGCGCTTTTCACAGTGGGCGTGCCGCTTGCGCTGCCGGCGGCCATTGCGGGCGGCGTCATGGCGATAGTACTGGGCGTAGCGGAACTGCCCATAGCGATGCTCGTCGCGCCGCCGGGGAGGCCGCCGATATCGGTCGACCTCTTCAACCTGATGCACTACGCGCGGCAGGGGGAGGCCTTCGCGGCGGCATTGGCCATGATGCTCGGCGCGTCGGCGGTGGTTGTCGCGGCGCTCGCCACAGCGGGGAAGCTATGGAAGCGATACTTGTCAGCTCAATAACGAAGGCCTACGCGGGGACGCGGGTACTCGCCGAGGCGACTTTGGCGGTCGGCGAGGGCGAACGCGTGGTCATCTTCGGGCCGACGGGGTCCGGCAAGACGACGCTCCTCTACGTCTTGGCGGGGCTCGTGCGCCCCGACGCCGGAAGGGTGAGGCTTTTCGGCCAGGAGGCGAGCGGCAACGGATGCAGCATGCCGCCCGAGGCGCGGCGGATCGGAATGGTCTTTCAGCGCGCGCTTCTCTGGCCGCACATGAACGCCCGGGGGAACGTCGAATTTGCCTTGTACCGGGAAAGCCTCCGGCGTACAGAGAGGAAATCGAGGGCGCTGGAGGCGATGGCGCTCTTCGGCGTGGAGGACCTGGCGGAGAGGCGTCCGGAGACGCTTTCGGGCGGGCAGGCACAAAGGGTGGCACTGGCGAGGAGCGTCGCGGCACGGCCGAAGATACTCCTGTGGGACGAGCCGTTCACGGGGCTTGACGGGGCAACGCGGGACGACGCGGCGGCGAGTGCGGTCGAGTTTGCCCGGCGGATGAATACGACCATCATCGCCGTTTCGCATCACGCGGAGGACGCGGAGGCGCTTGAGGCCAGGCGCCTTGTGATAAAGGACGGGATTCTTGACGAGATGCGCTGACATGAAAGCCTTCGCGGTGGTCGCGGTGCTTCTTTCGTCCGCGGCGCTCTCGGGCTGCGGGGCGAAGTCCTCGGCCGATGACGCGCTGCCGCCGGGGGTCATTGCCATCTGGGGGTCGCCGGGGCGCATCGACGGGACTTTCTTCCAGCCGCGCGTCATCGATTGTCCGGGCGACAGCGTAGCGGTTATCGACAAGACGGGGTGGGTGCAGTTTTTCGACGCGGAGGGGAGGTTTCTCGACAAGTTCACGCTGAAGAACACCGAGAAGGGCTACCCGACGGGCATGACCGTTACGGCCGACGGAAACGTATGGATCGCAGAGACGCACGCGTACAGGGCGGCCGAGTACACGCGCGATGGAAAAGAACTTGCCGCGATAGGCGGCGAGGGGAAAGGCGACGGGCAATTCGTGTACGTCACCGACGTGGCGGTCTCGGCGGCGGGAGACATATACGCGAGCGACTTCGGGGGCGACGACCGCGTGCAGCAGTTCGACAGGGAAGGGCGGTTTGTGCGCAAGTGGGGCGGCACGGGCACGGAGCCTGGGAAGTTTCGCCGGCCGCAGGCGCTGGCCTTTGCGCCGGACGGGTCGCTCTTCGTGGCAGACGCATGTAACGATCGCATTCAGAAGTTTACGGCGGACGGGAGGCTCGTCGGCGTCTACGGCGGCCCTGGGACAGGCGAGGGGCAGCTCGGGTATCCGTACGATCTGGCGATTTCGCCCGACGGGACGGTGTACATAGCGGAATACGGCAACTGCCGCGTCCAGCGGATGACGACGGACGGGCGGTTTTCGGGGACGTGGGGCCGCGCGGGGTCGCGGCCGGGAGAACTCGCACAGCCGTGGGCAGTGGCGCTCGACGGCAAGGGAAGGCTCTACGTGCTTGACACGGGCAACTCCCGCGTGGTGGTTCTCGACCCTTCCCGGGCGGCGTGGACGCCTGGACCGAAAGGCGGTTAGGAGCCGCCGACAAGACCCGGGCACGGCGGCAACGCATTGGCTTCGTCAGGGGCCTTTTAGTGTTCGAAAACGTCACGCACATGAGATTCGCTGACCCGCTGTGGCTGGCGCTTCTGGCGGTGCTGCCGCTTATAGCTTGGTGGGGCAGGAGGAGCATCGCGGGCCTGGGGAGTTTCAGGTCGAGGGCGGCGCTCGTAGTGAGGATGTTAGTGGCGGCGGGGATCGCGGCGGCGCTGGCGCGCGCGCAGCTTGTTCTGAT
>Ga0315277_10004923_pt1 | contig 17717 bp, 17 predicted proteins | sample YL17G05_15_MG_FD_203695 | JGI IMG/M metagenome (GOLD analysis project Ga0315277, IMG submission 203695) | Sediment microbial communities from Yellowstone Lake, YNP, Wyoming, USA - YL17G05_15 | ecosystem: Environmental > Aquatic > Freshwater > Lake > Sediment | place: USA: Wyoming | collected...
GGAATTCTGCTTCTTTCGATTGCGTCTACATGAGAGTTCCCGATAGTGTGGTAATTCCTTTGGAATAGTCGCTAACCGTCGTGTGCCTTCGCTCATGACATTCTGTGTGTGTGGGTCAGCTGGTGCGCACACACACACTTTCAACCGAATGCTCGCTTCGCTCGCATAACGAACCGAATCGCGCGGTCGCTGGAGATGTATTGTGGGTCATTGTTGGGCCGTCACCGTCGCATGAGTCTCACGGAGATGACACTGTTCCTAGCTGAGCTCTAAGCACATCTACTATGCTGTTGGTCCAGGCCTCGATTTCCTTCCAATCACGGAAGTCTCCGTCCGGAAGCACCTCACGGGCAGACTTGCTCAAGCGCGCCATCCTGTAGCCGAACCCAATCGTGCCTGTCAGGCGCGAGCCGTCCAGAGCCCCAAAGAAGACCCGATGATCACGAGGCTTGACTGCTACTTGGAGCTCGCTGAGCTCCTTCGGCCCCGATATATCCTTGTAATCGCGACCCTTTGAGTCCTTTGTCTCTCTCCCCAGGGGCCCGCTGCTGAACAGCCAGACGGAGCGAGCGGCCAGCAAGCCCTTGTTGCCTAAGACGAACTGTTTCGCTTCCTTCAACCAGTGGAACATGTACAAGGCGCTGCCAATCACGAACGCTTGGTATTCTTCCGCATTCCTGACTGTGCCGACTTCCATGACGTCAGCTTCCATTCCACGCTGGCGAAGTTTCTCGCCTATGAATTCGGCTATTCCCTTGGTGGAGCCATACTTACTCGCGTATACAACAAGAACTTTCATTTCACTTTCAATCTATCCAGTTCTGCCAGTTTCTTGTAAGCCAAGCCGACCGCGTGTCAGGATGACAATCAGGAGTGCTGGTACCCCAAAGCCGATGAGGGCGGCCAGGTTAAGGCTGGTCATGTCCACGACGAGAAAGAGTGGTACCCAGGCAACTTGCGGGGTATCGACGCTGGCATGCACTAAGATGGAGGTGAAAATGCTTCCTCGGGTGTGGTTGAAGACCCATGTTAAGATGATTGCCAGTGCTATAACCATCAGAATAAAAATGGGGAAGTTCATGAGGAAGGTAGCGAAGCCGGTGCCTGGCCCTCCCCCTTGATCCGGCGTCAGGAAGTACAGCAAATGCCAGAAGCCCCACAAGACACCCAGGAGCAGGGTACCCCACAATGGCCCATAGCGCGGTTGCATGCGCGGCAGCGCAAAGCCGCGCCAGCCGATTTCCTCGGGCAGCCCAACCCCAAAGAAGACGGCGAAAAAGGTCACCGGATAACTCACCAGTAAGCGGGGCGTAAGACCTTGAAAACTCGTCAGCGCTCCTGGCTGGATAATGATCCCAAGCAAGAGCAGCGCTGGAATGCCCAGCAGGATGAACAGATACCACTGCCAGCTAGCCCGCCGTTGTTTAAGGCGTTGCCGCAAGCGAAGCAAGCCTGCTTTCCCTTCGGTGATGCTGGTCATGATGATGGCGGCCAAGGTCGGTCCCACGAACGGCTTGAGGATGAACGCGATTGTGTAATCGCCTGGCAAGATGCCCCAAACCGAGAGCACGTAGGGAATCGAAATGATCCAGGAGAATGCGTATGCCATGAGAAAGAAGAAGAACAAGGGATGCTGTCGCATCATCTGTCGCAGACTTCTGGAAGCAGCTGTAGATTGACCCGATGCCTCTGAAGCTTCCATGAAAACAATCTTTTCCGTAGGAACAAATAAAAAAAACTATTCCTCAACCACCAAAATCACTTTAGAATTGTGCTGTGCACACGCATGTGCGAGAATTTGAACCGCTAGTTCAGTAGGTTTTGTGTGTGTGTGGGTCAGCTGGTGCGCACACACACGAAATTGACTGACGGTCCACACACTAGAAAATCGGAGTCGCCGAGTTAGCACAAAATAGAAATGCTTTCAGAGTTATGTCGAACCCTTGCTCGCTATTCATCATGACCGCTGACTTCAGGTAGTGTGTAGAATGAGATTAGAGGAGGAGATTGTCAACCTGCTGAAGGACAGGCAAGTACTTGAGTTTGGAGGGATGAGCATGCCGGAAATACAAGGGAAGATAAACCACCCTAAGGAACAAGTTAGCGACACTGTTCACATGCTATGTGACAAAGGGATCTTGGTAGGCCTTCCTGATCGCAAAGCCGGCATATGGTACCGGAAGTACTACTGCCCACCTCACAGCGAACGGTCTCTGTTGGAGAGACTAGAAGAAGCTTTCACCGAGATGGGAATTCCCCCATTCATCGATGTCAGGGTGTCGAGAGCGGGCAGAACCTTTCTGATAGGTGTATATGGTCGAACTCCATTCACGATCGTCGACTATTCGAGTCAACCGCCGCTTGTGTTCCGCGACCGACGAGCGGGTGGAACACCCCACGAAGTCGTATATTCCAAGAAGCGATATCGGTACGTCTGTAAGAAGGGAGAAGTAGTCAGAGTTTACAATCAACATGGAAATCTTATCAAATAAAAGCATTAGAGCAATTGGTTCAACAATTCGAGTAGAAAGCCGATTGCAATCAAAGTGAAGGCAACCACATCGACATATTTCTGATGTCTCACACGTGGAACGTACATTTCCTTCATTTCGCGCTCCATTTCATTCTCAGAAGGCGCTAACACAGCATAGCCATGATCGATACGTTGTTGAAGTCTTGCAAGAGCATAGGTATCAGCTCTAAGATACATAATCGCCTCATACGACAGAAGTAAGCCTCCAATGAAACCGCAAAACAATCCAGCTGTCTGAAAATCTAACAAGTCATTCAGACGCCTTGGCCTGACTGACAACCAGATCAGTAGGTTTATCGATTTCGTAACCGTTGTATTGGAATAGATATCGTCTGAATAGAAGAACTGGTTTGCCCAGCTTTCTAACCGGCCTACCCACAATCAACATGTACTGCTCTGCCGGATATGTGAGCCGCAGTCTATGTGCCTTAAGACGCACAATCATGTTATCAATCAGGGATTTCTCGTCTGGCTCGCTGACATATGCAATAAGAATTTTCCGAAGCGCTTTAAGGTCGATTAGATGACTGACTTCCTTCTTCATAAGTTCAGATACGATTCTGATTTGTTGTTCATGTTCCAGTGCGAGTTCTATATCACTCGTTTCTGACCACCAGACTTGGTCTATTGACATGTACTCCTTCTCATGACGCTATCCGAGGCTCTCTGCTTTATCTGCGAAGAACCCCAAGATGGGAGTAGTCCAACCTTTTCCTCTTCGCTTCCAAAGGAGCTTCCCATCGAAGTAATCGCAGAAATCTACGAAGATCCGCTTAAGATCGGGCGGTTCACGTGGCATAATTGCACAACTTGCTGGAATTGCTCAGTGAATAGATAAATCATTTAGGGGAAGACGCTCCACTGCTTGGCGTTTGGGCTGAGACTTTGCCTGCTCGAAGCTTGGAGTCAGCACACCTGATTAGTGAGAAGATTCTGCAGCGTTATGTCTTCGAAAAGCTTAGTGAATCAACTGCCACAAGACGTGCTTTGCTTCCGAGTCGACTTGCCTCGAAAGCGTCTGCGTTTAAGGTTCTGATTCCTGAGTATGACCTTTCCACTCCTAGACATCGAACCGACTTCAGGTTGATTTTCAAGAACAACTCGGGACAGAGGGCACAGAACATCGAAGTGGAATGGACAACCAGTCGCTTCAAGCATGGAGCAGAAGTTGTACGAGAGCATTATGCAGATGGAAAGGGTTTTCTGGTCGTGTTGGATGATGATCGCGACGCGGCTCCAGATCATATGAGACCATTAGAAGTGGTGCGGATTCCTACTCGAGAGTTCTCTTGGTGGTTCAGCAAGAGAGCCAGAATTCTACTCGACTCAACAATCGCGGCTCACACTGAAAGCTATACCCTTCATTACCTGCGCAGGAATGCTCGGAAAGAACGACCCTTCAGGCTTCACACGAAGACCCGAAACAGGCTCGATTCTCCTCTCTTGGGAACCAGAAAAATCCAGACATTGGTGAAATCGGCTTGATAGGATGGGAGAGACTGACCCCTGAGGGTTTCGAAAGCCTCTGCTATGATGTACTCGCAGACTTAGACTTCAAGAATCTGGATTGGCTTGGTCGGACAGGTGGTGATCGCGGCAGAGACATTCGTGGATACAAAACCGAGACAATAACAGAGACTAAGGAATTCCGACGTTTGTATTTGGTTCAATGCAAGAAGTACCGCCCTTCGGTAACAGACCTTTACAGCACATTAGCATGGGCCGATGCATACGATCCTAATGTTTTGATGATAATGGTCTCGGACACTCTGACAGCCGGTACTCATGACTGGATCGAAGAAATGAAGCAGAAGAAGAAATATGGCGTCCTTGTTTTCGAGGATAAGGACTTCGAACATTTCTTTGACAGCCATCGGGAGACATACGCGAAACATTTCGGTGAAGTTCGGACAGTCCCCAAACTAGCTGTTATTCTCTCTTTGCTTGACGATCAAATCATGGATATCGAAACGATAGCTCGGAGTGCAGGCCTCTCAGAGGCCGAAGTTGGCAATGTTATTGAGGAATTGCGAAACCAGTCGATTATCTTGTCGCAACCCTCTGACTTAGGCAACCGCTATCAATTGCAGCACACGATATCCGCGCTTACGAATATCGCAGCGTTATTCTTGGAAGAGAAACAGAAGTTTGACTTCCTATCGAGCCAGTTTCTGAAGTCCATGAACGGACCGGCACTTATCGAATATATCGAATTGCGGTATCATCTGATCTTAGAGGACACGCATAAAGAAGCCTTGACTAAGCTATTCGCGATTTCGCCGTCGGCTCTGCACGCAGCCATATTCTCACCGACCGGCATTTATGATACTGGATACGCCCACATTAGAGAGCTGAATCTTAGTGAAGTCTCGCAGAAGGAAATGGCGCACCAATTCCTAACGTTATTTGTCTCAATGCTCTTGGAGGAGGCTATCAAGGACCTACGCGATCCGTCCTCTAAGGAAGCTCTCAAAGCGAATGCGATTGAAGGTTACAATATTGCTGTGAAGATCATCATGGCGAATCCCACTAACACCGTTTTGAATCTGCATTCGGCCACAACCATCATGATGCTACCGGTACAACCAGGTAGCACGATCAAAGCTGGACAGCTAGTCGGCGCGACCTCTCCGGATCTATTCATCCGAACGGGCAATACATTACTGAATCTTGAGGTGTTCGATAAGGCAATCCGCGATTATGACAGAGCACTGGCAGGACTGACGGACAAGAAGCAACTGGCTATCGTATGGAATAACAAAGGTGTGTGCTTCTTGAGGTTGAAAAGGAATTATGAAGCGGTGAAGTGTTTTCAAGAGGCGCTCCACAACGATCCTTCTCTTGACAAAGCGCGGGCAAACTTGGAAAACTGCAAAAAACCACCATTTCCGAAAGACTCATCGAGTGACCTCAATTGAATGTCTGCCAGTATGTACCTGACTCGAAAATCCCTCGCTGAGCCTCGTTTCCAGTTCGCGTGACTAAACCAGTACGAGGTGGTGCAAGGGCAAGATAGTTGTGAGGATCACACCCCTCTGTCAGGCCTTGCTTCAATACAGATCGTACGGAAGTTGGCCTGTTGATTCTTAGCGCTTTCTCAGGATGATTTGCACAGGCCCGAGGAGTATTCTCCTCGCGTATTTCAAAATCACAACAGCTACGACAACGAGGATCACGATGATCGGGATCCAATAATTCAACATGGCTTGGGAGAGAACGTAGTAAATGTTGAGCTTGAGAGTCTGGGAGTGAGGAAGACCTTGCCAATCATCGAAAGCAACAATCAAAACGATATTACGTTCTCCTTGCCCCCAGTCTGTCAACGTACTGTTGAGCCCGAAGTGGATGACCGCGACATCACCAGGCCTGAGTTTGCCCAATGCAACACTCTTGGATGTTGCCACAGCGAATCCAGCTGCGTCGGTGAGCTCTGCCCTTGCTGCATATGCGATACCATTGCCATCATTTCGCAGGGAAACGTTAAGGGTGAAGGATGAACCACTCTGAACTGTTCGCGGTGAATGATCTTCACCGAAGATCACATTGACAACCTCCACTTCCAGTGTTCGACTATCCTCAGGGGTGGTGCCCAAGAGTGCCACCCAGTAGGCGGTCAGCGTGAGTTGATGCGGTTTCGCGCTGGCCGCGAGTGCGGTTGTTGAAACGGTGAGATTGACATCGTGGCTTCCCACAGGGTTCAGGATGGGGTCGCTCTGCGCAGAATCAAGCAAAATGCCTTGGACGCTGAGTTCGATCTTGATCGATCCACCCTCCTGGTTTGCGTGCAAGGGAACAACGACGGTGAAAGGAAAGCCCTGGTAGATCTTTGAAGGGGCAATGACAGGACCAATCAAAACCTTCTGCGCCCGTACTGCTGGAGCGTGAACTTCGATGATAACTAGGATCAGAGCAATGAACACCAAGCACCTTGCGCTGCTCTGCTTCATAGTCGCAGTCTCAGGATCCTTCTTTCTCGGCTTCCCCATTGAACACACTGTCTTATCTGAGTTTTTTTGCCAGGTTCTTGTTGTCCGGCGGAAGCTAAACGTTCTGTCCCGCGGTCGCTGGGGTGTTCTGGTGGTGACTAGGTGGCACAACAAGAAAACGCAGGATAGTAGTTCTTGTGCTGGGGGGGGGGTGGGTATGCTGGTGCGCACACACACACTGAAATGACGGTTCAATTTTGCCTGCCCGCACCATTGATATCACACACACACTTTGCGACGGTTTCCTGTCTGTTTCTGTGCTCGTAGTTAGGGGAAGTCTCCCCTAACAACCCCTCCTCCGCGTTCGCGCGATCCTCCGAATGCGCGCAATCATCTATTGCGCAATAATCTATCGCGATAGCTCGTGTCATGGCAATTCTATACATAGCGCGACGTACGGGCGTACGCGAATTACGCGCGTAACATGAAAAACATGCGCAAAAAATCCGCTAAACGCGCGCAGTTTTCCGAATAGCGTACGCTAGATCCATTTCCGCGCAATTGCAGAGTTCAAATTTCACTGCTCGCACCAGTGGTACCACACACACAAAACGGTCGGCATTCAGAGTGAATGTCTATTTTGCATGATCTTCTCTGCTATCGCTTTGCGCAACTCTTCAGACTTCATAGAATAGACAGTAAGACTCTGTAGTCATAGAATAGGGATTAATCTCAGTCCTAGAAGCTGTTAGTATAGGCTGGTCTTAGTTATGGTTTCTAGGAATTCATCACTAGATGAAACAAAAGGACTGGTGAAAAAATGTCTTAGTCAATTGTATGCTGAGGACACGTTTATCCTGGAGAGAAATAACGGAAAAGGTGTTTGCGAACGGTCGATTGTTTTTAGATTCGCTCACTATCTCCAGAATGGAATTCCGAATTATTTCGTAGATTGCGATTTTAACAGTTCTTTTGAAAACTATATTGATTCACGAGGAAATACTGCAGGTAGAGAAAGACACGGAAAACCAATAGAAAACGAAGATGGATCTGTAACAAAACGATTTGTTGACATCATAGTTCACAAGAGAGATTATAGTACTCGTACTCAAAACGATCTAGTCTGTTTTGAGATTAAGAAATGGAATAATACGAATCCAGGAGAAATCAACAAAGACAAAAACAATCTACGTGTTATGACCTCTCGATACGGCTACATTTACGGTTTTTACATATCTATACATAAGGTAAAAACGAAAACACAGTGGATCATCTTCAGAAACGGTAGACCTCTCGGACAAGAAGCAAAGGTGTTCGAAAGAAGCTCAACATAATTGAAATGGGTAAGTTGCCCCCACAGACTTTGCGTATCTCTTGGTTCAGCCGTCGTAATTTGAACAGTGGTTTTTCATGGTGGTGCGCACCACTAGACCCACACACACCAATCTCGAGAGGAATAGCTACGGGCACGCTAAGAGCTCACGGCGGGTCAATGGAAGAGAGATCTTCTCCCTAAACCTCAGCCCTAATCGCAATAGTGCCTGCACCTCTTATGTTGCCTTTCTCGAAAGAAGTGGAACCCGGCGGTTACACAAGTGCTTGACTTTATAGAATCATATCTAGTGTCTGTTCTTGCCACGCAATTTCTCCTGAAAGTGCAAACCGAAGAATGTTAGGAAGTCAAAGATCTCGTCCGCAACCTTTGAAACCGCTGGCAGTCGGCCTCCTAATTCACGTCGTGCAGCCTTAACCTTTGTTTTGTCCTCCTCGTCGATTTGATCTATGTCATGCTCAAAGAACTCCAGAAGAACCCACAGGTTGTTATCAAGTCCACCAATTCCGTTGAGTCTTTCCTGATACTTCTCCCTCAGCCCTTGCAATACGCTTAGGTGTCTCCTCTTGATTTCGAATGGGGACATTTTGGAGACAGATAGTAGTCCTTTCCTGTTCCATGAGGTTCCGATTGCCCAGAAGGCCCCTTCGTGTACTACTAGATCATCACGTATGCCCTTCAGATCGCTCTCAAACCAGTTTGTATCTTCGCGTACGTGTCTAGCATAGTCTTCGTCCTTTCTAAACGGGATGTTCTCTCTTTTGCAAAGAGATTTCTTGTGTTTTGAGAACGATCTGGGCGGATCTATCTTTAGGAAAGCCGCCGCAATACTAGCAGATTTATCCATGAGAATGTTGGAGTGTATGAAGAAGTCGTCCAAATCGAGATACAAACAGAACTGATGCTCCTTCCATCGTTCTTGGATCAGAAGATCTGACTTTGTTGGCAGCCGCGCGCCAGGAGCCCCAAGAAGTCTTTCAGATGCGTTGTTGTAACTGCTCCAAAGCCTGATGTCGTCTTCGATCCTGCGACAAATGAGGCGAATGTATCGGAGAGTTCTCCTATAGCTCCTGTATTTGGTATTGAATGCGGCGACCCGGTCTCCTGGCCATTTCTTGTAAACCAAATTTGCCAGGTCGTGCAACGGATCTCGCCAGTTACTATCTTCAAATTTCATCAGATCAACCTCCCTACTCTGCCTAAGTGCTTCTTGGAAGGGCACTCTATTAATCACGTACCGCTCGGCGACCAGCCTGTTCATGGCTCTATCACACACAAAACGATGCTGCTCGCTACGAGAGTACAGCGTTAATGAGTTGGGCCTCGGTTTGAACGCTGTGTGGTACGGCATACTGATTCTAGACATTCTGTCAGCGAAGAAACCCACCCAAGGAGTGATCTAGGATTCTTGCGCGCTGTTGAGGTCTAGCTGGGTGAGAGCACATGTCCTCACAATAGCATATTGCGTGAACTCGAGATATCTCTTTAACATTATAAGATGCCGGACCGTTCAAAGATAGATTGGTCGAACTTTGGCCTTTGATATCAAGCAGTTCTTCAGATTCGTTGTCTCGGGTTATGTTTGTCTGATATACTATTTCGGATTGCTGGCGGGTTTTTCTAATCTATCTGATCGCCTGAACGTGGGATCCATAGGTCCGTTCTCCAATGTTGCTTTTGGGAGCCTTGCCTTATCAGTGCCGATAGGATTCCTAATTCATGAACTGGACATCTCAATTCGGCAAAGAGCTCAGGCCGCCAGAGGTTCCATAGCGCAAGCCGTGCGAAACAAGGTCTACCGTGAACTCGCCGACCGTAAATCGCTGGAAGCACTCAATCGTCTGCTCGACAGCCCCGAATCAGGACATGTCGTCGACCAACCGAACCGCATTGCGTTGTTGGAATTCGCAAGATACACAGACAAGAAGCAGCTCGATGCTCATATTGAGAAGGAATTGAGCAACAGGTACTCCTATGTCTACAGTAGAGTGGAGGCAGCTGTCTTCGCTCCAGTTCTTGCTGTAATTCTCTCCGTTCTTACAGGAATTGTACTCTGGGACAGACTTCGTTTCAGTCATCGCTGTGAGGATGACCACAAGCGAAGCACAGCTTTCGAGATGATCAAGAATTTCGTTCTGCCATTCACTAGAAGGATGTATGTCTTCATGGGCAACAAAGGCAGACCAACCTAACGATCGTAACACGCTTTTTAGGCGCCTTGCTAGATGGCGGTCTCTGTGGTCATAGCTGACGAAGATTTCTTTCGATTTGGAGCCAGACAGTATTATCTTGCAGTCTCCTGTGACCGGAGACACGGACTATCTAAACTTTGCACGGTCACCGTCGTACAATGGCTTAGATCCTATGGCGCTTCATGAGGCGCCATTTTGAACCCGCGATCAGCGACTCTTGCGATTTGTGTTCTCCTCGTGACGCTCGACGCTGACTACGCGCCCTTTCGGATACCTCGCAGCCTCATCATTTGTCGAGGATTATCATGCCGCCTTCGTTCGCCCCAGTGTTGGAACCCCCTGAACCGTTTTCAAACCATCTACTTCTCCCTAAGTAAATTCTGGCTCCTCTGAATGCTTCAACACCCGGAAAGCCTCGTCCTGATTTGTTCCAAGTCTCCACCCAAACGTTTTCCAGAAAGACCACGCTGCCCTTGCCTTCAGCTCGGATTCCGTTACCCGCGAAGTCTGTGACTCGGAGGTTGGATCCCTGGATTCTTACTCCGCTGGCCTCAACACGCAACCCGGCAGGAGAACTTAACGTACCGTCACCTTGCGCAGTGAAGTTCACGACTTGACCCGTAGTGTTTGGACCGTCCACTTGGAGCCCGACTCTGCAGAAGTCTAAGTCGGCGTTCGCAATTCGGAATTTGCTTGTGATGCCATGGTTAGTCGGGTCACCGCGACTCATGCCAAAATGAAAACCGAACTTGTATCCAAAGGCAAAGATGTTAGAGAAGTGTGGGTTGTCGTTTCGGAATGACTTGACGGCCTCGGCATTATCCGCCACAAAATCTCTCACAGGGGTCTTGTTGTTCCAGAAGGGCCAGAAATGAACGTTGTTCACCTTAATGGCATCAAGGGCGTTATCGATCGCGATTCCTTCCAAAAGAGGTTGACCCCAAATACGATCGAGGATAACCCGTCCTACTGAACCTCTTTCGTTATGTATGTAGATTCCACGAGTAGGATTGTAAAGGAGAACGTTATGTATGTAGACATCGTCTGCTTGGATGTCGAAAGCAGGAACATAATCGCGCGGATTCCACGGGCCAGTGGACGTATGGTCGGGTTGATCGTATTTGACGGCTACATCCCTGATTACAGATCCTCGAGCTGAAGGGTCCACAACGACCACAGAGACAGACTCGCGATCGACATAGAACCACGAACCATTATCCCACCAACCCGTTCCTGCTACGATTACTTGGCGTGGAATCCTCAAGCCGTTGCTTCCCAATCGATACACTCCGGGCGGAATCCACACAAGCCCTCCTCCAGAAGAGCTCGCAGATTGAATAGCGTGCTGAATCCCCGAAGCATCATCTGCGACGCCGTCTCCCACGGCTCCGTAGGCTTTCACGTCGTAAATCCCTGTGGCAATTCCAGCGTCCGCAGCGCCACTCACCGAGGGTTGATGCAACATTCCAGCGAAGCCGCCGAGAATGCTGGTAGCTGCAAGTTTCCGAAGGAATCTTCGGCGATCACGTGATCTTTCATTACTTTCCATTGAACTTACCTTCGATGAACACTATCTCATCACGTTTTGCTTTAGAACCTTGAGTCAGGTTCGAAACTTGCTGTGAACACCTCCAGCAATTGGACATATCACCCAAACAGACTCTGTGGCTCGAGATTAACTCAAGATTTTCTTGGTGCTCTGGGCGGGACGTTCATAGCACTTTTGAGGTGCTTAAACCGATGACTAAGATACTGCGGGTCTTTTGATGTCGCAGGATGCGGATTCAGATACAACACACGTGGTACCGCTGCAATGAATGCCACAGAAAGTTCTCAATACCTCACGTACAGGACGGTCCGTACGCAAAACCATTTGAAATACTCTGGTTGCTCAATGAAGTAGGCATGCTAACCACGAAGCTCACCGAATTGCTTTCTGAACTAACTGCTAGGCTGAATACGGATGTGTCAAAGTAGGGGGCGGTTAGGAAGTACATGGCAGTTGTGGGTCTGCCTTCAGACTGTTAATCGTTCTCCTGCAAGGACTGCGACGATTCCGCCCACTAAGTCCATTGTCTCGTCGAAGAGGGTATCGCGCAGGTCGACTTGAATGAAACCTCCCGGGTGGGCGCCGAAGTACACAAGTTCCAGCCATTCCCAAAACAGGCCGATCGTCTGGACTATTACAATTGTGAGTAGGACCGGAACCAGCATGTACGCACGTTTTGAGGTGTGTTTGCATTATTGCCGTTTTTGAAGGAGCCTACAGTCCTCGCCGTGTGTGTGGTATCAATTGTGCGAGCATCAGGATTTGAACCGCTCAGTTTTTTGTGTGTGTGCTCTCACTGGTGCGGGCAACGCAATTTGAACTCAGGGATTCCTGAGATTGCGCCGCACAGTAGATGGTGCTCCGGGCGGGATTAGATGCGGTCTGCTGCCATTGGCAGTCTCTTCAAGGAACTATAGAAGTATCGTTCTCCGGTTGCTTTTGCCTTGATCTCAGGATAGATTTCCAAGATGATACTGAAAATCGCACCTGCGACTTCATCTACGAATGAGCAACACTCGGTAAAAAGGTCAGGATCGTAGAAAAGTGTGAAGGCACGACCGGGTTCCTCCAGCAACCTCTGCAAGTGCTCACGTGAAGGATGCGCCAATAATGATAGTTTCCCATGAAGGGCTTTCAACCTTGTTTTCTCCGCTTCTGAGAACATGGGCAAAGATTCGATGATGCGATAATAGCTTGGGCGATTTTCGTCTTCTCCATAATCAGCAAGGGCAATCAGCACGGATTCCAAAGAGAATCTTAGATTTCTCACAGCGTCAAAGTAGGCACCACCGAGAATAGAGAAAATAGCAAACTGGAGGCTTGGCCAGAATTCCGTCAAGTATATGCCCAAATTGCTTCCAAGCAGGCCGCCATGTTCGGCAATGAGTGGGAGAATGCCGTCAATCCAATTCTGAAGATGATCGATCAAGATCTCAGCGGAGTCCTTCTTTCGAGCAAAGGTCAGAATTTCGCTTTGGCGAAATAGCTTGGCCTGCATTATTACGAATGACTTCCGGCGCTCAAGAAGCTTCCATAAAGCTGATTCAAAGGACAGTCTAGGCAATGACATGAGCCAAGTTCCCTTTTCGAAGGATAAGAATTGGTGCTCCGGGCGGGAATCTCGTCGCGTCTTGACACGCGATTTCGAACCCGCGATCAGCGACTAAGGGGACCGTTTTCCCCGGCGCTGAACCTCGATCAGCAACTCGAGTGGCCTCCGGTGTTAGCGGATAAGGCCGCTATGCTGTCGGCCCAGCATGGTTAACCGGGCTACACCACCGGAGCACGGCAGCAAACGAAGCATTCCATGCATTAAGTTCTTTCGTGGTTAGCTGTTCTCACAAAGCATTCATGAGTTTCTGCTGTTTCTGCGGTAGGAGAAACAATCCCAAGTCTTGTGCCTTTCTGAATTCTCTTCGCGGTATTCTAAGAAACCAGCAGATCGCGTACGTTTCTCCGACTTGATAGACCTGCCCCCGTCTTCTAACATGCTGTATTCCGAGCCTGCCAAGAAGTTCTGAGATCTGATCCAAGATTCGTGACCCTGCGACATCGTTGGCGAGAGATTGAGGATGATTCATTTGCCTAACTGCTAAACCTATCTCGATGCCTCGCTCTGATACGTACGCTTCATCGTCGAAAATCCCCCTAAGAAAGGACAGCCATACCGTAGGTTCATCACTTTCCATGATGAAGGTCGGAACTCGTGGATTTGTTACGCTCTTCCGTCCCAAAGGGATGCCAAGCAATTTCAGTGTATGTCCACAGATGCGTCTAAGCTGTATGCGATAATTACCCTTTGATACCTTGATCTCGGGGCTGTAACAAAACAGCTCCGCCACAAGCGATTGCATGCGCTGTTGACTCTCTATCTCAGCGGCTGAGTAGGTTGGCGCGATAATTGGGGACCCATCGCCTAGTATCCTTCCCACAAATTCCGCAAGTGCCGGTTTGTGTTCCACTAAGACGGATTTTGAAACCGAGAACAAAAGGGTTGCGTTAGAGGCACCGATAGCATTTGAACTCGGGGAATATGGACGATGCCTTCTGACCGATTTGCGTTCTCTGGAATGATGGGATCGAGACTTCGTTAAGCGACCTGTCGCGAACTCGCGACTGTGCAACAAATGTGGTGCGAGTTGCCCGCCTTTCCTCTGGCCCCAGAAAGGGTCCATTCTCTCTATTGCGCGGAGATTGGGGTTGAAGGTTTGGAGTTTCTCAAAGAAACTCACAGGTAAAGAGACACGCCCAAGACGATACTCTCTGGCCGTTCGCTCGTCTACGCCTAGAAATGATGCAAGCTTTTTGTCTGAACCGAGACTATGCTTCACGGTTTCTCTCAAGACCGCACTATCGCAGAAAACCCTCTCTTCAAGGATCCTTGACCCCTGCGGTCTCAATGAAATCTGTCAGAGATGTACGTGCTCCTCCAAATAGCCTAGAGAGCTGAAGAAAAGTAAAACGTGTTAGTCGCTATGCTTAACCGGGCTACACCACCAGAGCTTCCGAGGCATCGGAGCAAACGGGTGATTGCACAACAGATTCATTTGCTTTGCTGATAGCCGACCTCATGACTTAGATCTGATAATACCTGCCCGGGTCGATGTTTGCCATAACGCAAAGAGAAGTGGTTTCGACATTCCCGAATGTGTCTGTCCTGGGCCACAAGATTTCATCGTTGTGGATGAAGTATTGAGTAGCAAATCCTCCATTTCGCAACTGAAGTCTGTTTAACATCACTTTTGCACGCGCTTGAATATCGGGGGAGAATGACACAGGCCAGCCACATTTCTCCCCAAGCAGAATGTAGACAGCGAAATTCATTGTCTGCTTTAGAGAAGCAGGGGGAGTGTCAATCTTTTTTCTAAAGCCAGTATTGTCCATGTCCCAGAATTGCTCAATGCGACGAATGATCCTGTCCCTGTTGATGAAATCGTGATCTTTGTGACGACTCAGGGTTTTGCTGGCGGTCAGAAGGAAGTAGTTTTCCTCATCGAGCATCAGTCCTCCGTCTGCTTCTTCATGCATTAGGCCCAACAACCCACCCTGGCAATCTAGCGGTTTGGACAACGAGCCATCGCTAAGAATCCTGTAACATCGCGTTCCCCGAAATGGAGAATGACCTATCGACTGTTCATCAATAAACGCGTCTGCCCAGCCATTATTAGATGACGCATCATGTCCGAATGGAAGTTTTATACTCTTTAGCTTCTGGCGTATGGCCTGTGCAATAGCGTTGTCGCCAAGCCTCTGCAGAGCCTGCCCCGCTAGACAGTTGTCATTCATCGTCCAGTAAGTTCTTTGAAATTCAAGTTTTTCAGGCGACTCGTGACAGAGCTGGACGTCCGGGTCAAACTGCGATCTCAGGTATGCGAGCGCTTTCACGCGGTCAAAGGCCGGAGAACTCACGAGAATCCCCATTACCCTGAGCAGTAACGAGTCGACGTTCTAGATATCTATTGGAGGTTCACTCTGAACTGCTGGACACATCGATGACTGCGACCTTGTCAGGAGCTAGAGCCACTCATGTTCATGCTACACTCTCACTCGCATTATAACCAAAATGATCGCGATTAACCCTCAAATTCCTGCGCCCAGTACGTGACTTTGAAGTCCCGGAAGCCTCCTCTCCACTCTTTCCACTCTACATGAAAGTCGCGAACGTGGGCACCCGGTGGGCCCTTCCTGCAGAAGTCGACGGCTTTCTCAACGGCCTCTTTCTCTCCTTCGAAGAGTGCTTCGACGCGGCCGTCAGGCAGGTTTCGCACCCACCCCGTCAAGCCGAGGCTGCGTGCGAGGTCTGCTGTCTCCGCTCTGAAGAAGACTCCTTGAACTCTGCCAGTAACGTAGACATGTGCTCTCGACTTCAATGTGCGACCCACATTCCATGAACCGTGATTTGCTTTGGCAAATCAATCTTGCTAGGACGCGATTCGCTCCGATACAGGTCTAAATACAACTCTGTCCAAGCACATCTTGTCACAGATCGTGTGCCGGTGAACCGATCGAGTTTGCGCGCTGTAATAGTGGAAGTGAAAGTCCCCGCCTTCCCACCTTTAGCGGAAGAGACGAGAGCGATGGCCGAGAACATCGGCTACGAAGTTGTCGGCGAACTCATCCAGAAACGGAAGTGCATCCACCACTCCTACACCATAGGCCCCGGCAGGTTGAACGATCTCAAACGCCTTGTGGAAGAGAATGAGGCGGATACTGTGATCTTTGCTAACCCCCTCACCAGCAGCCATGTGTTCAAACTCACACAACACCTTGGCGGAGAAGTGCGCGTTATCGATCGGAATCTGTTGATTCTCGAGGTTTTCGACAAGAGAGCTTTCACTAGCGAGGCTAAGCTCCAGATCCGCCTCGCCAAGCTCAAGTACACTTTGTCGTGGGGTAGGGAGTTCATCAAACTCCGCGGCATCATGGGCGAACAGCTCGGCTGGATGGGACCCGGAGACTACCCATACCAAGAATATTATCGAGCCGCGAGAAATCGTATCAGCAGAATCGAAAGCGAACTCGACGACATCTACAAGAAGAAGATTCTGAAGCGTGACAGAAGACATGAGCTTGGCTTTCCAATAGTCGCCTTAGCAGGGTATACGCAGGCGGGGAAAACCAGCTTCTTCAACCTCATCACGCACGAGGACAAAACGGTGGGCCTAGGCCCATTCACGACGCTCTCAACCCTCGCTCGCAAAGCATACACAGGCAATAACCCGGATTCGACCGAATTCATTCTCATCGACTCAATCGGTTTCATCGAGGACATGCACCCAATCATCTTGAAAGCCTTCCACGCCACACTCGGAGAACAAGCCACCGCCGACTTGGTCCTGTTGTTCGTGGACGCGAGCGATATGGAGTTCCCCTTGGAGAGAAAGGTCCGCTCATGTGCCCAGATCCTACGCGAAGTCGACGTAACCTCACCAACAATAATCTGCGCGAACAAGATGGATCTAACCACACAAGAGCAATTGGAGGACGCGGTAGCGATGATTCGAAAGTACTTTCCCAACGAAGAAATCATACCCGCGAGCGTCAAGACTCAGCAGAATTTGGACAGGGTTCTCGCTCTGGTCGAATCTAAGCTGGAAGCTCAGAGGGTTATAGTGAGGCCAGGAAAACCTCAAGCGCCTCATTGAACGCCCCATGCTGCTCAAGCATCACGCTATGACCAGCACCTGGAATCACTACTAGCTTCGAGTTTCGTATTTTCTCATGCAGATACTGCGAGTATTTCGGGGGAGTAAGTCGGTCATCTGTTCCACAAATCACAAGCGTCGGCGCCATGATCCTCTCAACTTCGCTCATCCGATCAAATCCGTTGCACGCCATCCAATCGCCATACGTAACTTCGGCTCTGATCTTGAGCATCTCCTTCGCAATTCGATCAACCACAACAGGTTCACAGTTCGGGGCGACAGACAGTCTGGCAACGAGCTTGCTGGCTTCCTCATAGTTCTCCAGAATCTTTGCTGTAATATCCTGACGAACCCTAAGTCGAGCACCCGTCCCAACCAAAACCAAGCCACGTAAATCCGAATTGCGTAGAGCGTAATCGATCGCTATGGCCCCTCCCATCGAATGCCCCGTGAGAACTATGTCCCTAACATCATTCTTGCGAATGTACTGTTCGACCCATTCGACATAATCTCTTATCGTTTTGAAGCCTGATCCCTCC
>Ga0315277_10004924_pt1 | contig 17716 bp, 16 predicted proteins | sample YL17G05_15_MG_FD_203695 | JGI IMG/M metagenome (GOLD analysis project Ga0315277, IMG submission 203695) | Sediment microbial communities from Yellowstone Lake, YNP, Wyoming, USA - YL17G05_15 | ecosystem: Environmental > Aquatic > Freshwater > Lake > Sediment | place: USA: Wyoming | collected...
AAGCCTGAGCGTGACGGCACCGTTGTCGGCGACAGCATGGTCGGGCGGCGGGACACCGCCAACGGGAACCGGCGCGGCATTTGTGACGTCTTATAGCTTGCCGAACTTCTACACGGTTTCGGCGAGCCTGGACGACACGGGTGGAGAATCAGGAAGACAATTAGGTGCCTCGATGCGCGTGTGCGTCTATTCCATTCATCTCAAAGAGGTTTCGTTTGGGGGCGCCGGCTTTCACGCGGTGCGGCGCGACGTGACGCCGCAGACCGACTACGAACCGCCTCACTGGACTCCCAGCCATGAATACCCGGTCTCCTACCGACGGAACGCGAAGATGCACGTGACGACAAAATGGAGCGTCGAACCGGCAGGCGCGTTTGAGGGCTTCTTTATGGCGAAGGGCAATAATCCGTGGGGACTGAGTCTTCCCGAAGCAGTGGCGAGCGTCAACGGCACAACGGTAACTTACAGCGCCGACTGCACGACCTCGTTTCCCAATGCCATCGCACTTTATGACCCCTTGGTCATCTACTGGTGGCTCTACACGCCCCGGCTCGGCTGGATGCTCACCGGACCCAGCGAGAACCCATGCTATGTCACGCTGGCGGATCCTCTGGCCACGCCGTTCCACACGCTTCTCTACATCGGTTGCTCAAAAGCCGCCGGCCAGACCGAAACCACCCCAACCGCCGAAGCCATCTGGGGCGAATTCACCGATCGCGTTGTTTACCGCAAGGACAACCCGACTACGCTAACGTATTGGCGTGACAATGAAGCTTCGGCTACCAGCACAGCAGAGCTTCTAAAGAACGGTAACGGACAATGCGGTGCATGGGCAGAGTTCCTGATCGATTCATGGAAAGCCCAAGGTATCGTTGGATCTCGAAAAATCATGATCACGGACAGGGATGGTATGACATCGCATCCTTTCTTGGTCAAGGTGTGGCATTTTACTGGGACCGGATCATCATCGGATACTTGGCCATATGTATACGTTGAAGGAGTGGATCTTTTCGATGAGCAGGGGCTGCCTGGTCAAAACAATCCCAATCCGCCTGGGGCATTCCATAATCATTTCATCTCCGGCTATGGGGGGAGTTTTTATGATCCATCATACGGATCAGGCCCGTTCGGCAGCCAATTGCAGTGGGAGAATAACTCCCTCGATGGGTTCGGGCTAGTTCTCTCCGGAGGACTATACGCAAGGAAGAACGATCCAGCAACCACGGAAACGCTATTCATCTCACAGCCGTGACGGAGGAACAAGATGAATCGCTTTGCTGCAAGTGGAATACCATGCGCCGACTATGTTTTCCTGGCGCTCGCTTCCATTTTCGTAGTACACCCTAATTGGTCGCCACAGGCTAATGAGGGGAATCACACCTCTCCTACACTTAAGCTTCTTTATCGCTTGCCGAGAGGTAGTTCATTGAGGTTTTCCGAGAAGGCTGTCGTCCGGCACTTCAAGTTCCGCGGACAGGCAAGATCACGCCCAGAGGTGCTCTATTATCTTGATCTGGAGGACACGCGGACAAAGCAGGCCGCGCGCCTTTGGGAAGGAGTTTATAGCAGGAGCCTTCCACAAGGGTACCCTAGCAATCCCGTTGTCGTTCAGCGGGAAGATGCGCCCTCATCGATCGGATTTGCCCTCACCGAAGCTTTCACTGTACGATTCTACGAGATTGACTTGCAGCGGCCCATAGCAATCCTCCATGAAGAACGGATTCGAAACGGAGAAAATGAAGAATTCCTGCTGGGGCGGCCAGCATCCGACCCATCCCGAACAATCTTCTTTCCTTCCTCCTATATTGCAGAGGAGGAGTGGGTACTACTTGGCGAGCGTCCGCCGCGGGTGACAAAGCTGTGGAGAGACCAGCGGACGTGGAGAATGACGGTCGCAGCCGCGGCACGCGAATTCCATTTCGTCTTGCGCGATGGAACAAAAGAGTGGGTCTGGATCAACAGACCTTGACCGTCGGAAGCAGTTGCGCAACAGATTGATCCTCACCATCGCCACACCAATCTTGCCTTCGCATTGCCTCATAAATACGGTAACGTATAGAGGGATGTGAAATGGACTTCTTGGACAGGATAACAGGATGCACAGGATCGAACGCCGGGGCCAAGACAGTGTCCAGTAGATCACCGGTTGAGGCCCGCGTTTTCGGGAAGAAGCCCAAAGAGCCCGCCGTCCGGCAGGTGCGATCATCGCGTGTGATTGCCGCTTCCGTGAAAGCAGGGCCCGGGGTTTTCGGAGAATTGGCAGATAGCTCTTGAGTCTCTACGAGTCGAGGGCGAAAGGCAAGAGACCGCGATGATGAACAGGATTCGAGAATCCGGTCTATCCTGTTATCCTGTCGGAAAGAATACGTCACCGAACTTATGAGCAAGAGCACTTAGCTCCAGAACTCACACCCTTACAACCCCATTGATTCGTTTCCGCTCCGGTTCTCTCCGGTCGCTGCGCTCTTGTAACGGGCTGGCGGCACCCAGACGCTGGGACTGGTACTTCGATCCGCCAGCGGCAATTCGTGAATCGCCCCCCCCCACGGTCCGTGAGGAATTGGAATCCGTGGCAGGCCATCGGCTCTATTTTTTTTCATTTTTATGAAATTCGTGCTTGCGCGGAGCATTGCATCCCGTTCCAAATCTCGCCGGATTCATTTGCGGCGGGGTAATGGGAAGCGTTCGGAGACGCGGCGCGAAGAAGCAAATCTCGGCGGCGAGAAACGGCATCGGCCGAATGGGGAAAACCGGACAGAAAGGTCTTGCAAAGCCCGCTATCGCGTTTCACTAATCGAATCGCATTTCTGGTGGGGCAGAAGAGTCTTCCGCTCGGCAGAATCTCGAGATTTCGGTTGCAGACAGGCATCGCGTCCGCAAAAGAGCGGTGTCGCGAGAAAGGTTTTCGCGTGAAGAAATCGGTGGCGATTCTGGTCCTGTTGGTGCTGGCATCCCCGATCGGGGGTTTTGCAGCGCCTGTGACTCCGACCGGACCGGCCACGGGGCAAGCCACGAGCGGACCCGCGCTCGTTTCATTGGGAGAACTGCACGCGTTCGCTTTTACGAATAAGCGGGAGTATGTCGTAGGCGAACCGGTTTTCTTGACTCTTTTGCTGGCCAACTGGTCGCAGAAAAGCACGTTCGAATTGCAGGGCTACTTGCACCTGGCGAACGATTTTGAGGTGATGGTGGCGCGGTCGCGCGAGCTGCCGAAACGGTTCACGGCGGGCCTGCCAACCGATGCCTTTGCTCCCGGACCGACTTATGTGTTGCGACCGCGCGAATGGAATACTCTGCGACGGTCGCTTTGTTACGAACCGGAGCACCCCAGCGGGTTCCTCTTCGACCAGCCCGGCCGTTACACAATCGCCTGCAAAGCCAATGCGGCCGTCAACTACTCGCCGCGGGTGTTGACCTTTCCCGAAATCCAAATCGAGATCAAGGAACCGGTTGCCGGCGATCTGAAAGCGCTGGAGCTGATCCGGCGGCCCGACTGCGCCGAGAGCTTGCAGGAACTGCAAATCCAAGGTGAATCCGCAAAGATTTGGCAGGACTTGGTCGCACGCTTTCCCGACAGCCTCTGGGTACCTTACGCCAAATTGCTCTTGGCGCGACAAGCGCTGGAGGGTGAACAAAGCGACTACAACGAGGTGGCCAAACAGTTCGAGGCAATCCTGAGCGACTCTGTGGATTTTCCCCTGCGCAATGATCTCTGCTACTATTGCGCCATGTGCCAGGATCGGTTGGGGCGACCGCTGGAAACGTTGCGGTGGCTTTACCGGATCCAGCGCGAGTATCCGCTCAGCCCCAATATCCACGCGAGCGACCGGTTATTTCGCAAATACATCTATCAACCCGGATGGGAACAGCGCTATGCGCCGTGGTATTTGCGGGAATAGCGCCGCGGAAGAGAATAAGGCTTCGCGATATCAAGCGAGATTGTAGAGAGGTTGAGGGCATGCCGGAGATAGTCCCCTTCATCGGAACGCGCTACGACTGCAAGCTGATGGGCGATTTGGGATTGGTGGTCTGTCCGCCGTATGACGTGATCTCGCCCCCCATGCAGGATGATCTCTATCGGAGGCACAAGCACAATTTCGTCCGGCTGGTCCTGGGAAAGGAATTGCCGACCGACGACGAGTATAACAACCGCTACGAACGATCGGCCCGCTATTTCCGCGAGTGGAAGAACGAGGGGATCTTCCTGGAAGACGAAGAACTGAGTTTCTATCTCCTGGAGCAGGAATTCGTAACGCCGTGGGGCGAAAAACGGCGGCGTCGAGGTTTCTATGCGGCGGTCAAACTCGACGAGACCACGCAGGCCAGAATCTGCCCCCACGAGCAGACCTTTCCCGGACCGAAGGCCGACCGGCTCAAGCTGTTGCGCGCCACCCAATGCAACCTCAGCCCGATTTTCGTCCTGTGTCCGGATCCCAAGAAGCGGATCCTCGCCCTTCTGACCGAACGGATGAACGCTCGCCCCGTCGAGCAATTTGTGGACACCGAGGGCGTGCAGACGCGCCTGTGGATTCTCCAGAATCCCAGCGACATCCAGCGCCTCCAGGAGGGGGTGCGCGACCAGATGTTGCTGATCGCCGACGGACACCATCGCTACGAAACGGCTCTCGCCTATCGCGCCGAAATGCGCCAGGCCGTGGGCAAACGCCATAAGAACATGCCCTTCGACTATGTCATGGCATTCGTGGCCAGCATGGAGGACGAAGGGCTTCTGATTCTGCCGACCCACCGCGCCTTGAGTCCGGAACTCGGCGTGGGCGTGGACCTCAACGAGATCATGGGCGATCTGGAAACCTACTTCACCATGGAGCCGGTCGAACTCAACCTGGAACAACTCGAGAAAACGGCGAAACACTTGCTCCAGCAGCTCGCGGCGCGTAAGCCCAAACAGGTTCGCATCGTCATGATTTTGCCCAACCGCACCGCCTACATTCTCACATTGAAGTCCAGTGTCAAACTCGACGAATTGATCGGGCTCGAGGGTCTCGCTCCGTCCGTTCGCGGTCTCGACCTCACGATCCTGCATCAGTTCATCATTAACCAGATCTGGATCGGCAACCCCGAGATCGAACTCGACGAGGCCGACGTCGTTTACTCGCGCGATCCCGTGGTCATTCTCGAACAGATCAAGCGCCGCCATGCCTGCGTGGGCTTCCTGCTCAGTCCGCCGCGGCCCGAGCAGGTGCGCGAGGTCGCCGACCAAGGTTTGCTCATGCCCCACAAATCCACGTTCTTCTATCCGAAGTTGCCTTCGGGTGTGGTCGTCCGCGACATCTCACGACACCAGTAGGACTGCGAACAAAGACCAAAGTTAAAAAGGAAAAAAGAAGACCCGGAGCAACACGATTCGCTCCTACTTACTGATGTTCTTGCTCGTGCATTTACACGCGTGGCAACTTGCAGAGAATCGGCTGGCGGCGGTTGCCTGTCAGGATCGGCAGCTCATTGACCGTTCGCAGCTCAACACCCACTTCGTTATTGAACAATTCGAGACATTTTTGTCGGAGCAGTTGCGCCGTGCGCTCTTGAAATAACGTGCTCGGCACAATGAGCAGTTCCACCATTCGCCGGTCCGTTTGGATGGCCCGATACGCCAGAATATTGGTGAACTGGTCGAGGCATTTCTCCAACTGGCGCACGCCAATGTGGCCGCCCGTCGGCAGAAGAATGGCTTGTTCCAGCCGGCCATGAACGCCCGCCAGCACTGGCCCCTTCCACCCGCACGCGCAAGGAACCTTCTTCCAGTTGGCCAGATCGCCCAGTCGGTAACGGATCAGAGGCATTGTATGGTTGACGAGACTGGTGAGTACGACCTCGCCAATTTCGTCGGTCTCGATCGTTCGCCCTTGGCTCAGGATTTCAATGTAAGCCAGATCGAAATTGACGTGGAGTCCATCGTGGAGGGGACATTCGGCGGCCAGTGGGCCGAATTCCCACGCCTGATAAAGGTCGGTGGGCACAACCCTGAACGTTTCGCGCAGCGCTTCGCGATCCGCGTCTCTCATACACTCGCCCCAGCTGAGGACAAGTCGAGGCGCGAAACCCAACGGTTGGCTTCGTTGAATCTCCTTGACCAAACGGGTCAGGACCCACAGAGGAGCCGCCACACAATCGGGCCGCGTTTGCCGAAGAACACGCAGATGCTCCGGGGTCGTTTCGAACGACGAGACATAGTAACGACGGCCGTGAAGCAATTGCTCGCACCATCCCGGCGGGGGCGGTATCTGATTGGGCGGCACAACCATCAGGCTGGTGTATCGGCCCGTCAAGCCGGACGACTCGATGGTCCGCCGTTCAATCGCCCGCAACATCCGGCACTCGTCGGGCGAGAGATAGACGCGCATGGTCCGGTCGCTCGTTCCGGCCCGGCAACGACTGACACAGGCACTGGGTTGAGTGTCGCGGACTAGAAACGCGTCGTGCTCGCGTTCTAAATCGGCGAGCGATATCAAGGGAACAACCGTAAGGTTCTTGAGATGGCGGAGTTCGCGAAGGGTTAGCCCATGTTGATGCAGACGCTTTTCATAAAAGGGAACGCTGGAAAAGGCACGCTCAAGTACCGCGCGCAAGCGCGCCTCGCCATAGCGCGCCTGTTGTTGCGGCGACCAACTCAGCCGGTCGGCGATGCCTCTGTATCGAATCTTGGCCATAAGCCTTCCCCCCGAGGCACCCGCTGGCCAGGATCGTCCTTCAACGACATCGGCTTGTGGATACGATAGATTCGTCCCCGCCGCAAGCCTTTTCTCGCATCCGTTTTGATGGAGCGGGTTTGACCGCGCCGATGTCTATCCCCTTCCCGCAACTCTCACGTGCCATTTGAGGAGGGCTTTTTGGTTGATGCTCGAAGGGACTGCCGATAGCATTTCCAAGGATTGGTTACAAAGCTCTCGTTGCCTTGGGGCCGAGGTGATGGAATTGGACAACAGCCAACCGACCGAAAATCGCATCAAACTGTCGGTGATCGTTCCCCTCTTCAACGAAGAGGAGAACGTCGAGACGCTTTACCGCGAATTAGCGGACGCGCTCGGTCGTCTCAATAGCCGCGGCGAAATGCCGTTCGAAATCCTGTTCGTTGACGATGGAAGCACGGACCAGACGGTCGAGCGGCTGCGGTGCGCCGCCGGCGACAATCCGACTGTGCGGATCATCCGCTTCCGTCGCAACTTCGGACAAACCGCCGCCATCAGCGCCGGCCTGGACTACTCCCGCGGCGAAATCCTCTGCTTGATGGACGGCGATCTTCAGAACGATCCCGCCGACATTCCGCGGCTTCTCGACAAACTGGCCGAAGGCCACGACGTGGTCAGCGGCTGGCGACGGCAACGGCGCGATCCTTTCTTGACCCGCCGTTTGCCGTCGGCAATTGCCAACCGATTGATCTCCTGGATCAGCGGTGTGCCGCTGCACGACTTCGGCTGCATGCTCAAGGTCTATCGCCGCGAGGTTCTGAGCGACGTGCGACTCTATGGCGAGATGCATCGTTTTATTCCGCTGTATGCCTCCTGGTATGGAGGGCGTATTGCCGAGCTGGAAGTCGCCCATCGTCCGCGGCGCGGCGGACAGTCGAAATATGGACTGACACGAACGGTGAAAGTCATTCTCGACCTGATCGTCATTGCCTTTCTATCGCACTACTCGCGCAAACCGATCTATGTCTTCGGCGGGTTCGGGTTGATCCTGTTCTTCCTGGCATTCCTGCTCGGTGGCTACTGGTTCTGTGAAAAGTTCCTGATGATGCCGGGCATCAGCCGCCCCGCCATCCCGCCATTGATTGCGGGTATGATCGTGGTTGGCTTTCTGGCAATCTTCATCGGCCTGCTGGCCGAAATGAACACGCGCATCTACTACGAATCGCAACGCAAGCCCACCTACTCGGTCAAAGAGGTCATTGGCGCGTCCGCTCGAGACGAAAAAGAGGGCCGGCGGCAGGCCCACTGAACTGTCTTTTGACTTGCTCGGACTTAATTGATGTTCTAACATCTATGAATGAGTCTGGAACGGAAGGGGAGCCATGAGAAAAAAATTGGTCACGGTCGGATCGAGTATGGGACTTATCATAGACAAGCCCATCCTTGAACTGCTGAAGATTACGCCGGAGACGGAAATCGAGGTCGAGACCGACGGAGAGAACCTCATTCTTCGACCCGTTCGGTTCGTTTCGACGGACGAGGGACTGGCGGCATACGAACGCATCGCCGCCAGGCACCGCCGAAGCCTGGAGAAACTGGCCAAGTGACTCCACAGCCGAACGAACCGCCCATCCGTTTCCTGTCGCTCGACCTCATACTCCGAGTTCATCATGAGGAGATCCGTCGGCGGGGCGGACAGCCGGGGATGCTGAACCAAGACCTGCTGCTCTCCGCGTTGGCGCAACCGATGATGCAGTTTTCCGGGCGATTCGTGCATGAGGACATATTCGAAATGGCCGCTGCGTATGCATTCCACATTGTGGGCAATCATCCCTTTGTGGACGGAAACAAACGGGTGGCTCTCGCCGCGGCATCGCTTTTCCTTGAACTCAATGGCTGCCAGCTTCGGGAGAAAGGAACGGCGTTGGCCGACCTACTGCTCGATGCCATCGAGAATCACCGATCCAAGAAATGGATTGCGGCAAAACTACGAGCAATCGCGGCACGACTGTAGCTTGCGCGATCGAACGTCCGCATTGCGTTAGCCCATGCTTCATTATCTTCTCGGTCGAATCGTTCAGTGTCTCGTCACGCTTTGGGTGATCGCGACGGCGACGTTTTTTCTTTCGAAACTCATTCCCGGCGGACCATACGATACCGACAAGTTGCCGTCGGCGGAAATTCGCGCCCAGATTGACGCCTACTATTGGCTCGACCGCCCTATCGCCGTTCAGTACTGGCATTCCATGGCGCGAGTGGCGCGGCTCGATCTCGGCCCGAGCTATCGCTTTCTCGATCAACCCGTGCAGCGGTTGATCGTGCGCCATTTCCCACCCTCGGCGATTCTGGGGTTGCTTGCGCTCGTCATCTCGTTGGGACTCGGCGTGCCACTGGGCATCTACGCCGCGCTCCGCCAGAACCGGCCGGGCGATTGGCTGACTCTTGGACTGGCGATTCTCGGCGTCTCGGTGCCCAATTTCGTTTTGGGAACCGTTCTGCTCTATGTTTTCGTTCACCGCCTCGGGTGGTTTGAGGTCGGTGTCATAGCCGGGCCGCAGTGGCCAAGCCTGATCCTGCCCGCCCTCACTTTGGCGGGCTTTTCGCTGGCGTTTGTCACCCGGATGACACGGGCGAGCATGATCGAAGTGCTTCGCCGCGACTATGTTCGAACGGCGATTGCCAAGGGTCTTCCACGGCGACGGGTCGTTTGGCTACATTCCTTTCGCAATGCAATGCTTCCCATCCTGACGTATCTGGGGCCGCTCGCAGCGGCGCTTCTGACGGGCAGTTTTGTGGTCGAGCATATTTTTCACATTCCCGGCCTCGGCGAGTTTTTCGTTCAGAGCCTCGACGACGATCCGCCGGTGGTTCTGGGCGTGGCGTTGTTCTATTCGTCCCTTCTGATCATTTTCAATCTGGCCGTGGATTTGCTGTATGGGGTTGTTGATCCGCGAATTGCCACAGGAGCGCGGGCGCAGAAATAAGAGAAATGCGGGGGCGCCACCGGCTCGGTGGTGTCTTGGAATGTTGGGTCAGAGACTCGGTGGTTCCATGGTGGAGACACGCGGAGAAAGCATGAGCAAGAACACTGGCGAGGCTGTCGGCGCTCCATCCGACAGGAACACCGGCGAGCCGCCGGCGCTCCGATTTCCGGCGTGGCGGAAATTCCGTCGCAATCGGGGCGCACTGGCCGGCATGGTTTTGCTCGGCGCCCTGGCGGCAGCGGCGCTCGTCGCGCCGTTCGTCTGGCCGTTCGACTATGCACGCGGCAATTTGTCCGCGCAATTCCACGCGCCGGACCTTATCCATTGGCTGGGCACGGATGAATTCGGCCGCGACCAATTGGCGCGCGTCTTGTATGGGCTTCGCCTTTCGCTCCTCGTCGGTCTTGTGGCGGCGGCGATCAACGTTATCATTGGTTCGATCTACGGCGGTGTTTCGGGCTACGTCGGCGGCAAAACCGACGACGCCATGATGCGTCTCATCGAAGTCCTCTATGGCATCCCATTGCTTTTGATCGTCATGCTTCTGATGGCGGTTTTCGGACGCGGCGTCCAAAACGTTTTCATCGCGATCGGATTGGTCTATTGGCTGGGCATGGCACGAATCGTCCGCGGCCAAGTTCTTGCGCTCAAGGAAAGCGACTACGTGGGGGCGGCGCGTTCGCTCGGTGCATCGCCCGTGCGCATCATTTTCCGCCACCTGCTTCCCAACACGCTGGGCATCGTTATTGTGGCGGGCACCTTGCGGATTCCCGAAGCGATATTCATCGAAGCGTTCTTGAGCTTTGTGGGCCTTGGCATCGGCGAACCGCGCGCCAGCCTGGGCTCGCTGGTCGCCGGCAGCCTCGGCAACCTCGAATCGCAGCCGTGGCTTTTGCTCGGACCCTCGGCGGCCATTAGCCTCCTCATGCTGGCGTTCAATTTTGTCGGCGATGGCCTGCGCGATGCTTTCGATCCGCAAATGCAGCGATGAAACTGTGGTTGGGGATGGCTGGCACAACTCTTGCCCATTCAATACTCGAGGTAAGGATGGACAGGCGTTTCAAAGCAATACGCAGGCGCAGACAAACCGTCGCTCTCCCCCAGTGGAACAATCCGTAAACTTCTGTCCTATTTGCGTTTGGCAAAGCAAGGCCTCTTGGACACCGATGCTCAGTTGGACCGCCACGACGTTTCGCCACGCGAGACCGCCTGTCTCCCGTTTCGCAAGTTTTTTCTCAAAACGAAAATGGGCTTGAATGTGGTAAACCACACTGTTACACGCCAACCGGCAGGGCGTCGAAACCCGGCAAAGAAAAAAATGGGGCAAACGCTAGTTCGGCGTTTGGGTCTTTGCCGTGCCGCAAACTAGCGTAAACCGCATGTGAGGGATCGTGATGAATTTCGAGGTGTTGATTCAGGGCGCCATCAAGCACAAGGCTTCCGACATCCATCTGCTGCAAGGTCTTGCGCCGTTCTTTCGCGTTCACGGCGCGCTGACGCGCGTGGATAGCACCATCCTCTCGCGCGAGGACGTCGAACAGGTCGTGTCCCAAATCGTTCCCACGCGTATCGCCCATCTCCTCGAAAGCAACCGAGGTGTGGATTTCTCCTACCAGTTCCGCAATATGGAACGATTCCGCTGCGCGGCCTTCTACGAACAGAAGCGCCTGGGCCTGGCCATGCGTTGCATTCCGATGAAAATCCCGACCCTCGACGAACTCGAGATGCCCGATGTGCTCAAGTCGGTCTCGCGTATCCACCGCGGGATGGTTCTGCTCACGGGCATTACCGGCAGCGGCAAGTCCACGGCCCTCGCTTCCATGATCCATCATCTGAACAATCTCGAGGCGCGCCGCGTCATCACAATTGAGGACCCAATTGAATACATCTACGTGCCGGAAAAATGCATCATCAGCCAGCGCGAAGTGGGCGACGATATCCCTGATTTCGCAATGGGTTTGCGCCAGGCGCTGCGCATGGACCCCGACGTGATCCTGATCGGTGAGATGCGCGACCTCGAAACCATTCGTGTCGCCATCAAGGCGGCCGAAACCGGCCACCTGTTGCTCAGCACGCTGCACACAACCGGCGCCGTTCACACGATCCAGCGCATCATCGGCCACTATCCCGAACAGGAGCATGAACTGGTGCGCGAGCAACTGGCGCTCAACCTCAAGGCTTCGATCACGCAGCGGTTGCTCCGGCGAGCCGACGGCACCGGCCGAATGGCTGCCCAGGAGATTATGGTCGTCACCGACGTCGTCGCCAAACTGATCCGCGACAACCGAATTCCCGACATCTTCCCCATCATTCGCAGCCGCGAAGCCGGGATGCAGACATTCGATCAGGCGCTCGCCGACCTCGTGCGGATCGGCAAGATCACCTTTGAAGAAGGCAAGAAATACTGCGAAGACTTCTACGCTTATCGCCGCTTCATTCACGGCGTTTCGGCTTCGAGCGACAAAGGCTCGATCCTTTCGGCAGGCTGAAGCCGTCTCCGAGTTTCAGGTTTCACGTTTCAGGTTATCGTAAACGCACTTTTTTGCGCTTGTGCTTGGCTTTTCAAGTTCCTGTGAACGTGCATGTGCCCGTGAACGTGAACCAAAGCTTCTGCATCACTTGCGGCTTTGATTCCAACTTGAAACCTGAAACTTGAAACCTGAAACTTGAAACCGATCATGAACCTTCTCGTTGACTCACACGCCCATCTGACGGATTCGGCTTTCTCGAACGACCTGCCGACCGTACTCGAACGCGCGGCCTGCGCGGGCATTGATCGAATCGTCTGCGTGGCCGAGACGCTCGATGATGCCAAACAAGCGCAAATTCTCGCCCGTCGCTATGACATGCTCGTCGCCACGGCAGGAGTTCATCCCCATCGCGCCGATGGTTGGTCGGACGAAACGGCGGAACAGCTCGCGTCGCTCGCCGGCTCGGGCCAGTTTGCAGCGATTGGCGAAACCGGCCTCGACTACCACTACAACTTTTCCACACGCGAGAACCAGCAACGTGCATTCCGCGAGCAGGTCCTTCTGGCAAAATCGCTCGGCCTGCCTCTGGTCATTCACTGCCGCGAAGCATACGATGATCTGATCGAAATCCTTGCGGCCAATGCTCCTTTCGCCGCCGGCGGCGTGGTGCATTGTTTTTCCGGCACAGCCGACCACGCCCGCCGCCTTCTGGCGCTAGGATTGCATCTCGGCATCGGCGGCGGCGTCACCTTCCACAAGGCAGATCGTCTGCGGCGTGTGGTGGCCGACGAGATTCCGCTCGACCGCCTGCTGCTCGAAACCGACTCGCCCTATCTCGCTCCGGAACCCGTCCGAGGCCGTCGCAACGAGCCGGCATTTGTCCGCCATGTGGCCGAAGCGGTTGCCCGCGCAAAGTCAACCGACCTCGACGCCGTTGCTCGCCAGACGCGCTGCAATACCGCCACCCTTTTCCGATTGGGACCCGAAATCCCGCCTTCGTCCATCGCCTACGTGCTGCGCAATTCGCTCTATCTGAACATCACGAACCGCTGCACGAATGATTGCGGTTTTTGCGTTCGCACGCGCACCTGTGGACTGGGCGAATACGACCTGCGACTCGAACGCGAGCCTTCGCCCGCCGAAATCTTTGCCGCCGTCGGCGAACATCCTGAAGCCTATGACGAGGTTGTCTTCTGCGGTTTCGGTGAGCCGACCTTCCGCCTCGACGCGATCCTTTGGGTCGGTCGCCGGCTAAAATCGAAGGGTGTCCGGCGCGTTCGTCTCAACACGAACGGCCATGGCAACGCGATTCATGGCCGTTCGATCGTGGGCGATCTGGCGGCGGTCATTGACGCCGTATCCGTCAGCCTCAACGCCCCGACAGCGAGCGACTACGAACGTCTGTGCCGCCCGAGCGACCCGCAGCGGTTCCATTTCGACGAGGTTCTCCGGTTCATTGCCGAGGCAAAAAACGCGATCGCCGCCGTCGCGGCGACCGCCGTGGCCTATCCAGACGTTGACATCGCCGCATGCCGCGAACTGGCTGAAAACCGCCTCGGCGTCCGCTTCCGCCGCCGCGCTTATTGATCTGCGCCGATGCCACGCGGGCATTTTCCGTTGACAGGCTTTCGGGCGGGTCAATAATCCCACTTCGCTTGTCGCGAAGAAGAGCGGCAAGCCGGTTTCTGTCAGCGTGCCCATAGCTCAACTGGATAGAGCGTCTGACTACGGATCAGAAGGTTGGGGGTTCAAGTCCTCCTGGGCACGCCAGCCGACTCTGGCCGGCAAGTTGTTCTCGCGCCGGGATTTGCTGGCCTTTTTCTTTTCTGCGCCCACCGCGTCAAAAGGCTTCATCTAGGGTTCATGAGGGGAGAAAAGTGGCACAAAAGTGGCGCACACTTTGTGGCACAAAGTGGAGCCGAAAAAGACGCCGACAGAACCGCTCCAAAAGTCTCCCCCCTACCTTCAACCACTCGAATGGTCAACAAAAGGCCGTGGCGGGGCGGCGTTGCATTCCAGAGGGCGTTCGGGCGGAAAGTCCGAAGCCCGCTCGAATTCGATTGTCCTTGAAAAGCATCTTCTCGGAGAGCAAGAGGTATGGCAGAGGATCAGGGAAGATTCTCCATTCGGCAAGGACGCCGCACACCAAACAAAGGACGTGACCAGATGTTGAAACGTCTTTTGGTGATTCTTGTTTTTTGTCTGACACCAGCATGGGGCATGTGCGGGCCGATTTCCTGGTGTGGGAGTGAGTGGACTACTTACACTTACACCCGCGATCCCCATGCTTCAATGCAGGCGTATCTTTCGGGCGGCGATCTTTGTTTCGCTTCGCCAAACGCAACGACCTACACGGAGTTGTGGGCCACTCCGAATATAGGTTCAATCTCGGATTTCGAGATGTCCGCCAGCATCATCGGAGACAGCGACGACCTAGATTGGAGCGGTGGCCTCGTTTGGGGCCTTCATCAAGAGGATGGAGAATGGCGTGACGCCTACTATTTCGCTATCGCTCAATCCTCGTTTAAGATCGTCAAGAAGATCAATTACCAGCATACGGAGATCGTGGGGTGGACTTATTCGCCAGCCGTGCATTCAAACTCTGCCGACGTGAACTTGCTCCGTGTTCGGCGTGTTGGGAGTCAGCATACCCTCTGGATCAATGGCGTGCTGGTGTATCGCTTTACGGATGGCGAGTTGGGGAGCGGATTGGTTGCCCTGCATGCACAAGATACTCAGCCATTTCTTGTTCGCTTCCGTCAATTCCAACTGACCCATCCTACTGCCGCGAAGAATTGGCAATTGTATCCGTAGCGAGCGGTGTTCCGCCAGAAAAGCGGTTGACCTGACGTCACGCGTCAGGGCAACGTCGGGCGTCAATCCGAAGTGGGCAAGGACGCCCAAACCGAGCACGGATGCGGACAGGGGGCGCAAGATGAAACGCGCAGCTTTTCTGTTCGTGTTCTCTCTGGCTAGTGTTGGGGTGTCCGAAGCGAATGACTGGTGGTGCAATCATTGGTGGTCGCCACGGGAAGCTTCGCTGTGGCACGTCACAGGGGGCAACTATGTTCTCAACGTGCCGTATGCAACAAGACCGACGCGCCTCATCTACATGACGATGTTACAGGAACCAGATAATGACTACGAAGCCGCTGTTGACGTGCTGCGGATTTCAGGCACCCAGGCTGACGGCGTGGGACTGGCTTGGCGACATGCTCCAAACAGGTCTTACTGGCTACTGATAGCGGGCGGCACTCACTATGTGGTCTTAGAGACGCGTCCCGGAGAAGAAAGGGCCATCTGCCCTTGGCACCGATGCCCTTATTTGCTCGCGCTCTCCTGGAACCGTCTGGGCATACGCGCGAAAGCACGCGAACATCAGATCATCATCAACGGGCACCTGGATTTCTCATTCAGTGAAGACAATCTCACGACAGGGGGTCTTGCTCTGACGGCTTGCGACACCGAACCCTTCGAGGTGCAGTTTCGTAACTTTTCCTTCGGGCGGCTTGTTGTGACCAGCGCGCGGCGCTGGTCTTTATATCGCTGATACTCGACGCGGACGCCCTCTGTATGATAGAGTGCATGTTCGAAGTCGACCGCGACAAAGAACGGCGCACAAGGGTCAATACCATGCCGACTGAAAAGTTGCTTGTAGTCAGAAACCATGCCATTCACTTGCGCGCAACTGGCGAACTCCCGCCGGGCGCAACGTGGGAGGCCATACGGGGAAGCCAAGAGATGTTTCGAAGGGACCAGCAACAGATTGACGCGCAGACTGCACCGGGCTTTTCGGTTAGCATGGAGGGGTGGTTCGACGAGATCGAAGTCGAGGTTGACGCCGCCGGGGTGCGGTATCTGCGGAGGGTCCAGGCGCCGGACCTCTTTGGCGTTCCTGCAATCCTCGAAGGCCTGGGCGAGACGCGCCAATCCGAAACACTCGATGCTCAGCGCAAACGGTTCAACCGGATGAAAAAGAGGGGGCAGCTGCAACCGTATGAGCGGGCGGGTGCAATTGGTAAGCGGGGTAGGCAATGGGTTGGCGAAAGCGCGAGAATCAGACAGGTGCTTGACGGACTGAAGGGTGTCCCATAACGCGACGCACCCAAAACGATAGATAAAACACACTTCCGACCGCTTCTGGCGCGGTTTTCCTGCACATTTAGCCTCAAGAATCTAGCCTTCATTTGTCCAGTATTTGTCCCTATGTTTCCCATGGCGCATTGTGGTATTCCTCGACACGTTGTTTTGAGAAGCCGCCCGCTTTTTCGAGCGGCCAAGCACGACAAGGCGAAGAGCAAAGCGCCATGAGAAACGCCCGCCCTACAAGTCGCATCGAGCGCGCTCTTGATAAGGGCAGGAAGGAGCTGACAGCGGCAATTAACGACCTCCGGAAAGCCCAGGAGAAAGCAAGCGACTCAGCCAATGGATATGCGCGGCGATTGGCTTGTGCGACGTGGGTGTTGGCTTTCGCAACCGTTGTTCTTGCCCTGGCGACGGTTGTCCAATTCGTTTTGTGGCGCAAGTGAAAGCGCGGGGGGATGACGATGAAAATCCTGAGCACCCCTGTCTCTCTCCTCTTTCCTCGGTATGCCCAAACACCATAAGGGCACCAAAATACAGGTTGCAGATTCTTGGAGAGCGCGAGCCATGCTCGCACTCCAAAGCCTTCGGCTCTTCCCTTTCGGATGTCTTCCCACAAAGGCTGATTTGGGCACATCATTTGTCTTTCGTTATACTGAGTGACGCGCCGTGCTGCGCGTTCAGCGAGTTTCGCGCCGGTTCAAAAAGTACTCGCAATACACATGATCTTGCGAGAATATATCCCTCGCGAACGGCAAGGCTTCACGGACCGCACCCAGGAATCCGGCCATGAACGCAGACCCGACTCGTCTCGCGCGGCTGCGGTTGCCCATCAAAACCTTGCGATGGGTCCTCCTGGCGCTCTATGTCACGCTCGTCCTTGCGCTGTTGTTCGGCTGGCTCCTCGAAAAGGACTGGCTCGCCGTCGGCATCGCCGCGGCGATCGGCCTGGTCGCACAGGTGATCTTCATCGTCGGCGCGGGTCGGCGCGACCTCTGTCGTCCTCTGCGCAAAAGGCGTCTGATCGTGCCGGTGATCGTCGCCTCGTTAATGTTCGGGCTGCTTGCCCTCGGTCTGGGACTCGCGCTGACCGAACTATTCCAATTGGATACGATGCCCGCCAAGGAGGGTTCGTATCCTATCCTGCTTACAGTGTTCGGTGAGAACATATACTATACCGTGTTCATGTTGGCCATCGCAGCCAGTTGGCTAGGGTGGGGAATCTTGCTTTTTCTTTATGGTCGCCGGTGGCAGCGGTTTCGTGTTCTCTCGCGGCTCACCGCGCTGTTGTTCTGCGGAAGCCTGGCCGAGCTCCTGGCCACTATTCCTTCCCACATCATCGTGAGCAAACGTCCCGGCTGCCTGGTGGGACTGGGGACAATGCTGGGCATTCTCGCCGGCATCTACGTCATGGTCTGGTCGTTCGGGCCGGCGATCATCCTGCTTTTTCTGCAGCCCCGCTATTTGCAGGAGAGGGCGCAATGCGCGACAGTCTGCCCGGTCTGCGGCCATGACTTGCGCGGCCCCGTCG